>Ga0193743_1003544_pt1 | contig 10423 bp, 13 predicted proteins | sample L2c2metaG_FD_143038 | JGI IMG/M metagenome (GOLD analysis project Ga0193743, IMG submission 143038) | Soil microbial communities from a riparian zone of the East river system, Colorado, United States - L2c2 | ecosystem: Environmental > Terrestrial > Soil > Riparian zone | place: USA: East River...
GATTGTACTCTTTAGACAATCTTTATTAGCAATAATATCGAAGTTAGCCATCTGCTTTATCCTCTACGCTCTCAAACCTTTAGACAATACTTGACCTTTACCGGTTAAGCACTCTTTAGGCTCAGCCTTTAAGGACCCAGATGCAGAACCGACTGTAAAGTCTGAATTGTTCAAAGTCGTAACAGGTGGGGCTCCTGCCTTTCATGGAATTCTAGTTGTTACGATTTCATCTTTAACACGTATGATTTCATCTTTACTTTTTCATTTTACCTATATCTCTTGAACAACATGCCACGAACGCATGTTCATCTATTTTTACTATCTTCCATGCATAACGTGCATGTTACATGCTAGCAACACATGTCTTTCATTCTTGATGCTGCGCATCATATTTTCACCTCCTTATCAAACACATGTAGTACATGCTTTGACCATGCAATACACGCATGTTTTACTCTATATATACTATAGCTAAGTATCATGTAACTTTAGCTAGTCTTTGTTTGAACATGAAGACATTCTTGATATACTAGAACATTGGCTCGACTTTAAGACAATACTTTGGTTATACCAAAGCATTCTTATAGTCTGATAAACAAACGAACTTGAAACTAGCCTAACGACTGTTACTGATCAAGTCTGTAAAGACTGAATCGGTCGAAGTCGTAACACCAGTACAACAACCAGGTTCACTCTTCCACTCAGCACCCTCCTTTCCTCCTCGACATCGGATGTATCCCCCAAATGGGCTTTGAACTGGATCAGCCTCGGTCCCCAATGGAATCTGTCAATGAGTTCAAAGATCGGATGACAGACACCTTGGAGGAAGCAAAGGCGGCTCTGGCCAAGTTGAAAGATGACATGGTGCTCTACTACAATCGGAAACACACCCCAGCTCCGGAGTTCAAAGCAGGTGATATGGTCTTTCTTGATGCTAGTGACATTCAGACTACTCAACCTTCAGGTAAGCTTTCTCACCAAAGATTGGGACCATTCCCGATTGATAGTCAGTTTGGTAATGGTGTGTACCGGCTCCGCCTTCCTCCGTCAATGAGTAGACTTCATCCCGTCTTCAATGTGGTCAAATTATCTTTGGCTCCTCCAGACCCCATTCCTGGCCGACGGACATCTCTGCCTCCCTTACCGGAAATTGTGGATGGCGAAGAGGAGTGGGTGGTGGAGGATATCTTGGATAGTTGGATGGTCAACCAGAAACTGCATTACTTGGTCAAATGGGAAGGTTTTGGTGTTGAACACAATTCCTGGGAACCTTGGGATAATGTTCATGTGCTGGAACTGGTGGCAGATTTTTACCGGAGGCACCCTGGTGCTGCTCGTCACATCCGTATGGTTGACTTCTGCTCCATTCCTTTCCATTCAGTGTCGGGTCATCACTGCCTTGAAGGGGGGGTGGATGTTAGGGGACACTCCGCTTTGCGAGACGTTTCCTCCAATATTTCTCCGTCACCTCTGTTAAATTCCTCCTCATCATCGCTAGCCCAAGATGGAGTTCACTCACGGCTCCAATAGCGGAGTCCGATGGTCACATGACATAGCATTCCTATCATCTTTTCACCATTCCCCATCTTTTTCATCATTTCATTATTTTTCATCATTTTATTATTTCAACTCCAATTTTTGGTATATAGACATGCATCCCACCTTAGCAGGGTTTTATCCTTTTCTTTTAGGATCCCTGCTAGGTGCGCCTTCTTGTCATATTTATGTTTATATATATGTTTAGGATCCCCTGCTAGATCTTGACTAAGTTGTTCCGCAGTTGCCCTAACAAAGAGTTTTAGAAACTTCTTGCTGATTGTTGGAGTAATCCATAAATTACAAAACTATGCCTAAAAGTTTGATCACACTCTTAAAAACTGATCAGAATTATTGTGTTGATTGTGTGTTGCATATTGAGTGGATTTCACAATTTTGGAATGGTTACACTTTCCAGGAAACCCTTACTTCGCATTTTTATGGGCTTTACTAAGTGTTGATTGGGTTGTGTGTGTGTTGGTTGTTAGATCTCATAACACATATTTTCTCAGTTCATCCAGAGTAGTCATTTCAAGACCTGGTTGGTGTGTAAGTGCTCCAGGAAAGTGTACAGGCAAGTTATATCCTTTGCAGGATTACTCAAGCCAATTTTGATAGCCATAGCTGCCTTGAAGTCCTGATATATCAAGGACACACCTCCAGCAGCAAACTGCTGGGCCAGGTTTGTCTATGTGATGGCAGCCGTTATGCCAACAATTCCAACTTGCACATTCTGTGCAAGTCAGAGGATCATACACCCATTGGTTTTAATCCTTGAGGTCCCACTGGTCCTGTTTGCCAGCTGTATTGTCAGCGGGTCCCATGGAGGTACCGTTGGCAATACACCAATTTCCCTGTGATTGATGATAGGCCTTCATTTGGGCCTCCCATTCACGATAGTTAGCACTATCAAAGAGGGGAACAAGTTTTTCAAGTTGAGAAGACATTTGTTTGTTTTGAAAGTTTGGTGGGTTGGTTTCTAGAAGAAACACCCCAATCAGCAAACTGTCGTACTCAAACAAATTCAAAAGATGTTTATGGTTTGTCACTGTCAGTGACAGTGACCATTATCCCTGGTTGTTACCAACAGTGGCAACAGGGATGCTTTCGCAACATGTCATGCCAACTGTGGTTTTACAACCTAAAGGCTAGGTATAGCTAGAGTAGTAAAGCTCATCCATAAAGGAGAGAAATGGTGATGACAATAGTCATCAAGCCATCTATGCTATCTGGGGTCCATAACCTGTTGAGCAGGCATGTGGTCAGGAGCATTTAAACTCAACTGACTTGGTTGTAGTATGCTAGTGGTAGGCTACACTTACCTTAGGTTGTTATTTAGCTACTAGTGCTACTAACTAGAGACTTAGAGATGTTTCCAAGTACTAAGGTATATTGACGATCTACATATAGTTTATATACCTAAGGAGTGGTCTGTGCGCATATTGCTCACACCACAGGGTGAGTACCTTCATGGTTACTCTGGTCCACATGTTTGTTACTTGGGGTAGAACGTGTGTAGAATGTTCTTAGATGTTCTATCTACGATTGTGGAACATATCTAATCTAATCTATAGATAAGATAAGATAAGATAAGCCCTTAAGGCGCTTATTACTTGTTCAACAGCAACTGTAGTCTCCATACAGTAAAAAGCCCTATTTATATAAGCTCTCATTTTGCCCCTCAGCACGAAGCATAATATTATTTAGAAATGGGAATACAAAAATTATCATCAAGTAGATGGACCTTCTATAAAGTGCTGCACATGATACACTTATTCAAGAAGCAAACCAAGGATGAGAGGCGACCTTGCTTATTTTAATCCTGTCCTGTGGCCGATAGCGCAAAATCTTCTCTACTAAATCCCATAGAAGTTGAATCTCTGTCTCGTCCAACCTCGTTCTGGGTGGTTCTATCATCGGACCATCATTCCCAGTTGCTGGTGGTACATCTTGGCTATCAATACTCGTCAACTTCTGCTTAATTGATGTCCTCTCTGCAGGCAGAAGCACCTGTTAAAGTTCACGAGCTTTGGGTTTCCTGTTCTCATCGAACCACAGGTGATGATTCTCAAACGTGCCCCACCATGACTGTGGCAGCTTCCCAAGTGTCGTGACGATCTCCTTGAGGATCTCATCATCCCATCCCAGGAAGGCCTCAAAAAGGGGGAATCCCAAATGGATTTCAAATATGGTGCAAGCCAGTGCCCAAGCGTCAGATGGTATGCCTATCTTTCCCTCGAAATGAGCTTCCGGGGAATGGGGCATAGCTGCTGGCTTGTAGTCTGTCTGGGGATGGAAAGTAGAAAAAGATTGGCCGAAGTCAACAAGGAGGATATCTTCTTGCAGAAAGGTGGAGTTGGTCAAGTATACATTGTCGATGGGCGCGACAAGTTGTGTGAGAACATGAGGTCCTATAGAGGACTGTGGTTGCGAGTTACAATTGTCTCTGTCTGTGGCTGGCCAAAGTTACTGTAGACATCACTATCAAACCAGTGTTTTCAGATATGCAGAAGGGGATATTGGACATTGCAAGGTTTGGGTGATGTTATATCAGGTCCGACCTCCACCCAAATTTGGCACAAATGGTGACAAACCTCCATGGACAAAGCCAGCGGTGTGCATTCCGACATTGATAGAATGCTAGGTCCTGCTATGTGAGAGACCAGAAAAAGATGTGACCCGTTAGGCCCATTCTCTATGAAATGGTCCTCCATGGTCTGAATGTTTGATAGAGCAGCAGGGCCTCGTGCTTGGAAAGTTTCCGGGGAAGGGCCATTTCTGGAATCTCGTCAAGAGGCTGGACGCGCATGAATTTAAGAGTTACGAGTTTCTCAAGTCGATTGCGAGCAAGTCGATGAGCCTCCGAAACCCAACCTGTGGACAATTCTGTAATGACCTTGCGCAAGGATATCGCCGATGGCAGGCCGGTAGTCTTTAACGCCGAAGAACGGTCCGGTCCGGTGATTACCCGTGTTGGTATGGTAACAGTAAACCAGTCAGGCCTGAGACGAGGGTTGTGCCAGACCTTTCATGTCTGACGGTGGACGATTAACGAACCATGCTCCTAGAAGACGACCATCTCTCGCTTCACCCTTGCCTCCAACCCCCATCGTTCCATCGACACCGCTTCCAAGAGCCAATCCATCCAGAACACAATCGCATCATTATCAACTTCCAGCATATCAACAGCAGCAGCGACCGAGTACTGCCCCTTCGACTTTTAGTGCTGATCCACCCGATACACGTGCGTTGATGAAGCGATTAATGGCAAAACCTGCCCCACCTTCCTCTTCTGCCGCTGTTGCTGTTGGCTCGCCTCACATGCTTAGCGACGAACAACACAAAACATCCTCTCAAGACCAAGGTCCAGTACAAGAAATTGAAATTTCTGTACAACCAACCTCAGATTCCCTATCCCCACCTCAATCACCTAATGAATTTTATAAATCAATACGCGCTCTCGATCTCGTGGGCCAAACCGACATATCCATGTCCCCTTGTATCATTTCTATCACCACCGAGACACGGGAGAGCCTAGACGTCGTGCAACGACAAGAACCTAATTTAGAACCAGATGAAACGCTCAACAAACCTCCTCGTGAGTCTGGTTCTGCCAAGAAACAAAGAAACGTACTTCGTCGGAGACCGAGCGCTAATATCAAGAACACTACTGCCTCGTCGTCAAATACTACAGTTCATTATGTTCCATCATCTTCTGGTACCTCTTTTTTCTTTCCTTTTGCACCGTTTCTCGCACCTTTAATCATTCGTTCTAGAAACATCATCGGCCCCTCGCATTGGCCAACAGATATTGAAAGACGGCTCTACAGCTATGGACGAAGGAATTAGTGTGTCAACGTCATCAACCCCAACTCCAACTCCAACACCTTCCGCCGCCACTTTAACCACCCCACTCCATCCTCCACCCCTCTGGTTTCCCCGTCACGGCCATACTCAATCTAAATCTTCCAAGTCTTCACGCCCCCCAACACCCAGAAATCATTCATCTATCCCCGACACCAACGATACTAATCCAGCAACACCCTTCATCCAACCAAATGAATTTCAAATTTTTAAAGAAACCGTTGACGACGCCATAACACCACCCGACCATCCAATACCATTTATTGACTCACATTCGCATTCACCCCAACCTACCGAACTCAATGAATTAGCCGCAATACCTTATTACACATTTTTCGGCGATACCTTTGGTCGAGTGGTAGCCGCTGGTGGACCTAGAGATGCGTTTTGGGATATTTATACGGGTGAGGCAGGTGGTGGTAGTGGTGGTGCAGGAAATGCCTACTGGGTATCCAGAGACCAGAACAGCGAAGATAGCGGTGGTGCTGCTACTGCTGTCAGTGGGGGTTTAACCAAAGTCTTAGCTCGATCCGTTTCTGGTAAACGGAAAAAGCAAGATTCCGACCGTCAAGTCCGATCCGAACCCAGTTACCAGGAGTTGAGGACACCATCAGCCGACAAAGATGGGGGTAGGGTTGGGCATAATCGTCATAAACTCAAGAAATTACCTGATTCGCCTGGTGTTTCTGGCAGTAATGACGGTGCTGAGGCTGTTATTGGAGGCGGTGGTGGTAGTCCGGGCACACGATTCTGGAAACTGATGAAAAAAATCAGCGTCGGCGGTCTTCGTGAAAAGAATCTTGACGATCCTCCTCCTCCCGTTCCGCCTCTCCCAAATGAGCATCACCGTCAACACCATACACTTCATAATTCACGCTCTACCGATCCCCCGCCGACACAACCTAGAAAGGCTACTGGTGATGGCCGTGCATCCATTTCTTCAGCGTTGGTGCTGGAGTCGCCGCCTGTGATGCCTCTGGGAAAGGTGCACAAGACTCCACCACCTCCTTCCACTCCTCCTTCAACTTCAGCTCAACACCACTCTAAAATCTCTCATTCTGCGCCTCACCCCTCCACTACTACTGGTCCACGTCCAAGTACAACAACTCGCTCATCTTCACACTCCTCCGACGTGGACTCTTCTCGATTTTTCAACCGCACCCAATCAGCTCGTTCATCAACTTCTTCGTTTGGTGAGGAGATGATACCACTTCCTCCGTTACCTAAAACATCGTTTTCCACTACTACCGAAAACAATGGCAGAACGAATGAAGCCAAGAGTAATGACACTAGCGCCAGCCGTAAACTCCAACAACACATCATACCACCTAGCGAACTCATCCGAAATCATTCTACGTCCAATTTCCCCACCACTCCCTCGACCGCCAACGCCAACAACAGCCCGTCAATGTCTATCCCAACCCACTCCCCGCCAGCTATGGAGGACGATTGGACAATCGTCCGATCTCCCTCTGTCGAATTGGAAGCTTTATCATTGCCTCCACCTCCTAGACGATCGGCGTTGGGATTGAAAGGTGTGGGTGTTGGTCGCAAGAGTGGCGCTGCGGGACGTCGGGGTAAAGTGGGTATAATACCGGCGTCAAAGATGTTGAAGATGGTCAATATGTCTTCTGAAAAAGTAGGCGATAAGAGAAACCAAGATGAATCCGGTCCTTCCTCGACACGATCGGATAGAGGGAAGGAGGCGCAGGAGAAACCCACCACCACCACCACCACTACTAAGCAAGAGCAAGATGACAACGAAAAGGACGTGTTGGAAAAGAAACAGTCCCATCCAGATTCGAACCACGATTCCGACCGATCCCAATCACCTACCATACCTTCTTTCTCAACTTCATCGGCTATAAACTCATTCCCTGCCAGAAGGTCCTTGTCTTCTAGTAATGGTAGGAGTTCTGGAGGTAGTGGAGATGTCTCTCCAACGGTCAATAAGCTCATGCCTCCATCTCCTCCTCGACAGTCTCAAAGTTCTCAACGTCCTGAAGCACTCGGTGCGTTTGGACGTGCTCGACAACATCTGTTCGGAACCAGCGATGTCCGCGTTATGGCTGAAGAAGATGAAGAGGATGATGAACGTTTAAATTCACTTTCTTTAAGTCGGAAAACGGAAATTCAACTCTCTCATTTTAGACGGCTTTCTTCTCCCTACGAACTTCTTCCTCAGCAGCAGCAACAGCAAATACACCCTCGCAAACATCACCGTCACTCATCTGGCAACACCACCGCAATTACCAAATCCAGACCCATGCACACTGCCGCTGCTTCCTCTATATCGACCTCCACACCCACGTCGCCCGTCGTCACATTCCAACCACATAGGCGATCAACTTCGTTCAATACTTCATCACCACCACTTTCGAGTCCAGGGTTGGCTACATCTCCTTCTAATTTACCTCTACCGTCTCCAGTCTCACGATCGCCACGGTCTTTAACTTCGCCGTCATCAGCAACGGTATCAGCATTCCATATGACAGCACCCACACCACCATCAGCACCACAAGCGCCAGTCCCATCACCAACTCAGAGTATGAACCATCGTAACCGACCATCTACAAATCTTCGTTCCGGGTTTTCAAGCAAAAAGTTGTCAAATGTTTTATTTTCTTCTTCGCCATCAGCGTCTCCTACATCCCGAACACATCCATCATCTCCGTCAGGTCATCGTACAATCGGTACTTTCATGAGTCGGAGTATCAGTATTGGTGCTGGCAACCATTCCAATGTCAACTCTAACACTCCTCCCAACGGTAATCCTAACACCCCTTCCACCACCACCCCTCAACGCCCCCCCCTAACTGATCAAGAAAAGGCAGATAAATGGAATGACCTGTTAGCTAGGAGCGCACGGGCGGGTGGGACATTGCATCTAGCTGCTGGGAGTCGGTTGTTAGGTTCCGATGATGTCTGAAACTGATGGCAATTGACAAGGAAAACTAAACCGGGATGGGAGGGTTGGGAGGGGAGGGGAACGGTGCATCTACCACTATAACTGGAATTCGGTGATGGTGGGCTAGCTTGAGATGGGATTTAGATTGGTCGACAAAGGGGGGTGAATGATATATCGCTCCGTACGTGGATGTTCCCCTTTTGTTCCTCCCTTTTCGCTTTCTCATTTTTGAGATAACACCTTTTACTTTCCTTTTTGTCTTCTCTAATTTGAGATGTCATTCCAATGTCTGATTCGATTCTTTCATTTCACCTAGTGGTTTCGGCTCGCGACGTGGCCTTGCGTTAGTTATTACCACTACTACCGCCGCCACCCCCGAGTTCATTCCCCTTTCCAATCTGTACGTGGACGTTTATATTGTCATTTCATTCCTTCGACCCCCCATTCATTTCCTCTGATACTTCGAGAGGTGACACTTGACTGATTTTCCTTATATTAGTTATATCAAGTGCTTTTTCGGCTCGCTCGCCAACTTGACATCTAATAGTCATTTATCTGTCTCCGATGAATTCATTTACGTATCTCAGTCAACGAACAACAAATACGATAGCACTTAGTCTCTCCATTCTTATCGTCTCTTCTAATTCTCGCTCTGTTGCACCCCCCTCTCACATGCGTCATAAACGTTCACCCTCCCTATGTTTTCCAAATTCAAACAAACATCACGATATATACACGATCGAAATTTCTCTGCTACCTGCAAGGGCGATACAGAAACTTTTTTTTTTCATGACCTCTTTACATATATTATACCGCTCCCCTATTTACATTCTGTTACTGCACTTTTCTTGTTACTGTATATGCTCTTTTTTTTGTTTTTTGTTGTTTTTTTTTTTCATGTATCATCTGGATTGGTTCCAACGTTAATCTGCGGTGAGATTGAAGGATCGTCTATTGACTGCCTATCAGTTATGGCGTAGTGGTTACGAATTTATCATGTACTACGCGATGTTGTCGTGCTATCTACATTTCGTTATGTTTTTTTTGTGGACGATGACTACTGTGGATGTCTGGCCAACCGTGCCCCGTCCGCTGCTTGAACACCAGCAGTATGGATGGCGGGCAAAAGATAGTTTAGCGCCCGACATCCTCAATGAGACCTCTCCTTACCTTATTTTCGGCCACTTTGGCTTCTATTCCCAAAATGAAAGGATCATTTTTGGAACTTGCACCTTGCTCAAGAATCATGAGATCTATTGCCAGGGACTTGGGAAAATACCAATTTTTAGAAAGAAAATACCAATTTTTAGAAAGAAAAAACTACATTTTTTATTGCTAAAAGTTGTTTGCCCCAATTTGCTCTCTTACAGACCGTAAAATCAATCTAAGCCTCAAATAGCAAAATTGGTTGAATTCAGGTATATTCTATTCTATTTTTTTCAAATTTGATACCTTCAATGTTAAATAATGATAAAAGATGGACTTAATGGAATATATGTACATAAATAATGGGACAATAATTAGATAAGGAGGAAATCCCATGCGGGAAGAGGGCAACCAGTTGTGGGAGGAAAAGGATGCAGACATCGAGAATCAAACGATACGACTGGTTAATATGAGTTAAGACTGCACGTGCGCTTGACTTCGGAAAATCACTGTTAGGTCAGCTTGATAAAGTAACTCTCTTTTTTAGCCTGCCGTATCTTCCACGCCATAATTTTACTCACTTTCTGGCAGAACCGTCCAATAAATGATCTATTTACAAGACGAATTTTGTATGGACAGCAATGGACTATCTTTTCGTCAATCAACAGCTTGAAATTATGATTGTCGTCCTTGGAACCCAATTGGAACCTGCCTTCCTTGTGGGGATTTACTTCTGGCAGTCATTGGTCATAACTCGATAGTACAGTGCTCTAGAATTGGATCTCAGATGACCAGTTCGAGTACCAAGTTCCAACTGCATTTAGCCGCCTCATCTCCACGACTAGGGTATGCCTTAGCTATTCCCAACCGACCACTGGCAGGATGTTTTATCACGTTCCGGCGGTCGATCTTCCAATGCACCGGAGAATTCACCTACGTGAGATTATGTTAGTACGTATTCTTCTTTCA
>Ga0193743_1003545_pt1 | contig 10423 bp, 10 predicted proteins | sample L2c2metaG_FD_143038 | JGI IMG/M metagenome (GOLD analysis project Ga0193743, IMG submission 143038) | Soil microbial communities from a riparian zone of the East river system, Colorado, United States - L2c2 | ecosystem: Environmental > Terrestrial > Soil > Riparian zone | place: USA: East River...
TCGAAGAGCTCCCGGATGGAGCTCGGGCGGGTCAGTTTCAAGGAACGCGACGTCGCCGACCTGCTCACCCTCTACGGCGTGGCCGACGAGGCGCAGCGCGAGCCGTTGCTGTCGCTGGCCCGTGATTCCAAGTCCGACGGCTGGTGGCACCGCTACGACGACGTGTTGGAGAGCTGGTTCGGCACCTTTGTGGGTCTCGAGGAGGCCGCGTCGACGATCCGGGCGTACGAGGTGCAGTTCGTGCCCGGGTTGTTGCAGACCGCCGACTACGCCCGCGGTGTGGTGGTCTCCGGTCTGCCCGACACGCTGCCGGCCGAAGTGGACCGTCGGGTCAAGCTGCGCCTCGAAAGGCAGCGGATCCTCGAGCGCACCCCGCCGGCGACCTACTGGGTGGTGATGGACGAGGCGGCGCTGCGCCGCCCCGTCGGCGGCCGCGCGGCCATGCAGGGCCAGCTCAAACACCTACTAGAGGTGGGCGAGCGCGGCAACATCACCATCCAGATCATGCCGCTGCGCCGCGGCACCCACACCGCCGACGGCGGCGCGTTCAGCATGCTGCGCTTCGCGGATCCGGATATCCCCGACATCGTGTACGTGGAGCAGCTGGTCAGCGCCCTCTACCTGGACAAGCCGGAGCACGTGGAGCGCTACCGGCAGGCGATGGAACGCCTGACGGTGGCCGCGCTCTCACCGGCGGACACCACCGACTTCTTCGCCAAGCTGCTCAAGGCCGCCTGACCAAAAGGATCGTCGCGCGGCTATGGTATTCGCGTGACGACGAACGACGCAGTCGCCGAAGACGGCCAGACCATCGACATTGGACTCAACACCTCGGTGCCGCACTCCGCGCGGGTGTGGAACTACTGGCTGGGCGGCAAGGACAACTTCGCGGTCGACCGGGCCGTCGGTGACCAGGTGCGCCAGGTCTTCCCGGGCATCGTCGACGCGGCCCGCTTCTCCCGCGCGTTCCTGCACCGGGCGGTCAGCTACCTGGCCGGCGAGGCGGGCATCCGCCAGTTCCTCGACGTCGGCACCGGCCTGCCCACGGCGGAAAACACCCACCAGGTGGCGCAGCGCATCGCCCCCGAGGCCAAAATCGTCTACGTCGACAACGACCCGCTGGTGCTCGCCCACGCCCGGGCCCTGCTGACCAGCACACCCGAGGGCGCGACGCAGTATGTCGACGCCAACCTCCGCGACGCCGACACGATCGCCCGCGAGGCCCGCACGACCCTCGACTTCGACCGCCCGATCGCGCTGATGCTGATGGGCATCATGGGCCACGTCGAAGACCACGCCGAGGCGCGCGCGATCGTCAGCGCACTGGTCGACAAGTTGCCTCCAGGCAGCTACCTGGCGATGTCCGACGGCACGTCGACCAGCGAGGCGGTGGTCGAGTCACACCGCCAATACAACGAGAGCGGCGCGGTGCCCTACCACCTGCGTACTCCCGAGCAGATCGCTTCCTTCTTCACGGGCCTGGACCTGGTCGACCCGGGCGTGGTCCCGTTCACCCAGTGGCGCCCGGAGACCGACCCGGCCTACGTCGACGGCTACTGCGCGGTCGCCCGCAAGCCCTAGACCGGTAGCGGTTCGGTCCCCGCGCCGGCCGCCGATTGTCCGGGACGGACGCGGGGATCGATCGGTCCGCTAAACGCACTCCTGCGAGGTCGAGAGAGCTTCCCCGGTGGAGGCGTCGATGGCGACGATGAACGAACACCGCAGCTTCGCGCGAATGCGCTCTCGCTCGGCGTCAGTCATCAGCATGCTGCCGTGCACGTCGGGTGCCGACCGCGGGAATACGATCACCCACGCCGGGCGGTCCTTGACGGGCGTCGCCGTGGCTGACGGCCCGGCTTCGCCGACTCGGCCGAAGTCAAGCGTGACCGACCGCAACGCTGCCTGCGGTTGGCCACCCAGCAGGTCGTCACCGAACCCGAGCGCCCGAGCCCGGGTGCGTGCGTGGTCCTCGCTGATCGAGCTGGTGAGCCGGGCGGTGAGTGGTCTACTCGTCATGCCGGCGCTGTCGTAGGTGATCGACTGGGACACATCCGGATCAGCCTTCGGGCCGTCCTGATCGCTCTTGCCCGCGAGCGCCTGCGACGCCGGCACGGCGGCTGCCACCGCCAGCAGCCCGGCGATGACCAGTTTGCTGGACATGGCTAGACGTTTGCCCATCAGAGCACCCCGGTCCAGATGTCGAAGTCGTCGCAGCTGGAAGCCTCGACTTTCCAGCGCGCGGTGTTGTCATTCTTCCTGAGCATCGTGCACGTCATCGGTTGCAGCACGTCGTCTGCGACCCGCTGCGCACCCAAACTGGTGAATCGGGTGCGTTTGGCGTTCGAGCCGGTGATGTCGCTGTTGAGGTAACCCACCTCCCCAGCGAACTGCGGAATCCATGGCCCGATTCCCCAGAGCGAGCTGGATGAGAAGGGATTGAAGTTTGACTGAGCGACGTTGGTTGTGTCGATCGTCGCTCGCAGGCACGCGCACGCGGGGGTGTAGAGCACTCGGAAAGCATGCCGAACGCCGACCTGATCGTATTGCGCGTTGGCGCTGTACCAGGTGCGGAGGTTGTTGCCGCCCTGCGATGAGAACTGAGCGAACCACCGCAGACCCACGGGTGTCGCCGGCTGCCCGCCGCTTGCCGTGTGGTCAGCACTGATGATGTAGCCGACCTGGGCGTAGCTTCCGGACACCCGCGACCCGATCATCACCCACGCGTTGGTGAAGTTGCCTGCCGTCTTGCCGCTGCACAGGTTGCCGACCTGCGGCACCAGATAGGACGACGCACCCTCGAAAGTGTAGGTCGGGACGGAGTCGGGATTGTGGTAGTAGCCGGCAAACCTGTTGCCGAACGCGCCACAGGTGCCGGCCGCCTGCGCGGCGGTGCCAGACGTGATCGCGGCCAGTGTGGCGACCGCGGCGAGGGCCAGCGCGACCACCGCACGCTCAAACCGCATGTGTTCCCCCTTCGTCAGAAGGGGGTATGGGCGCAACCGACTCGCGGCAGGGCACGGCCACAGAACCGGCCGCGAACCCTCCCCCCGTGAGAATCTCCGGCGCGCAACCCACGATACTGACGTCAATCGATCGCGTCTGTCCGCACCGTTGTTGTATTCACGAATGGCGCACGATTGACCGGCCGCCAGGAGACATAGACAGGCGTCCTCCGATCGTCGAGAGACAGGCTAGCTTGCCGACGTGGTTTCACGGGCTCGGGAGCGGTTGCTAGTCGGTGGCTCCGCCGGGGCCGACGCTGATCGGGTCGACGCCTATGCCGGTCAGATTCCAGGACTCGTACTGGGCATGCGGACCGACGTGCAGCGGTGGCACCGGTTCGACGTCGGTTGCTCAATAGGAGCTGACCTGACTCGGGCGCAAGTTGGAGCCTCCGCCGACGGACAAACCTGCCTCCGTACAGGACTTGCCCTAGGCGTTTGAGCTGTGGCTCTGCCGACGTCACAGGTTGGCTCTTCGGCAGCCCGTGCTGTGCGTCAACGGGCCTGCTCGGTACAAGCACAAGCCCCGCACGAGCTAGCGCGGCGCCGGCGGCCTTTACTCGGGTGCGGCATCGCCGCGGTCGCGTTCGGCGTCGGCAGTTCCGGCCAGCACGGCCCGGACGAGTATGCCGGGCTCAACACCATCATCCCGTACTACCGGGCTTCGAAGGACTTCCTCGAACGCCTACGCGTTACGGACGAGCCAGGGCCGACGCCCATGACCGGCAGGAGCGCGGGCTAGATGAGGATGACGGCGACCCGTTTGGTGGCGGTAAGGGTGCCGCGGGCGGTGCCGAAGTACGAGCCGGAGGTCGGAGCCACGTCTGTGTAGTCGCGGCCGGTGGCGACGGTGATGTAGTCGCGGCCGGCGCGGCGGCCGTTGCACGGGTCGAACGCGACCGCTCGTGCCCCCGCCGCGTCGGCGACGACGGCCTCCGCCCAGGCATGCGTGCCGCCCTCGCCCAGCAGGTGCCCCGAGACGTAGCGGGCCGGCAGGCCGACGGCCCGGCAGAGCGCGATCATCAGGTGGGCACTGTCCTGACAAACGCCACGGCCGCCGGCGAGCGCCTCGGCGGCCGTGGTAGTCACCGAGGTCACGCCGAATTCGTAGGTAATCGCGTCGTGCACGTAGTCGCAGAACCGCTCGGCGACGGCCAGCCGGTCCGTCCCGTCCATCGTCGCGGCCAGGTCCCGGATCGCCGGGTCGGCGGTCGTCAGCCGGGTCGCGCCGAGCAGCCGCGGGTCGGTAAGCGCGCAAGCGGGCAGCAACACGTCGGTGACCGGCCCGGCCCGTTCGACGACCGCCTCGACCTCGAACTCGATGTGGTCGTGCACGTGCGGCACCCGCGCGCGGAGGACGGAGTTGCCGGCAGCGTCACGGCGGTGGGTGGTGCGGGCACCGGCGGCGGAGACGGTGATCGAGTGCCGTCGCCGGTGCTGATCTCCGTGCCGTCGGGGTGGCACCACCACCAGCCGGTGGTCGAGGTCGCGTACCGGGCCGTCGTAGGTGTAGCGGAAGCGCTGGCTCAGCACGTACGTCAGCCGCCGCGCCTGCTGGATCTCGCTGCGGGAGGGCGACGTCATGGGGCTTCCTCGGCCCAGACCGTCATGCTCTCGAGCATCGGGCCACCGTAGGTGGTGACCATAGCCACGTCGACCGCGTCGCGCCCCCGGCCGATCAGCACGCGACCCTTGCGGGGCATGTTGTTGCGGGCGTCGAAGGTCCACCACCGCCCGTCGAGGTAGACCTCCATCCAGGCGGCGAAGTCCATCGGCACCGGGTCCGGCGGCACGTCCATGTCAGGAAGGTAACCGAAGGCGTACCGGGTCGGGATCGAGAGCGCACGGCAGAAGCTGATCGCGACGTGGGCGAAGTCACGGCAGACGCCACTGCTGGCGGCGTAGGCCTCGGCGGCGGTCGTCGTCGGGCTGCTGCTTCCGTAGGCGAACCGCAGGTGGCTGTTGACGTGGTCGCAGATCGCCTGCACCCGCCGGTAGCCGGGCTTCTCGTTGCCGAACAGGCGCCAGGCCTCGTCACCGAGCACGTCGGGCAGGCAGTAGCGGCTGGGCATCGTGTAGACCAGCACCTCGTCGGGCAGGAGCGCGGTCGGCACCTCGGCGGCGTCGAGGTCGACGTCTTCGGTCGCGTCCGGGACCGACACGAGCGCGTCGTACCGCAGCGTGGACGTGCCCACCGGCAGCGTGAGCCGTTGACAGACGTTGTCGTAAAGATCGACGTAGCCGTGCCGGGGAGTCTCCGGAACGATCTCCCAGCCCTGCCGCAGCACAGTGGCCGGCGGTGCCCCCGAGGGCTGGACCTGGAAAACCGCGGGCGTCTCGATCTCCGCCGCGTATCGGAACTCGCACCCGACCCGGACCTGGCGTGCCACCCCTGCCATCGCCGAATTGTGGGCCGTCATTGTTTCCTCACCGTAACGGCTAGGCGCGGTAACACATCGGTGGTACGAATCCCACATGGGTGGGCTCCTGGACGGATACCCGCGCGGCCCAGCCTACGACGAGATGTTCGAGGCTGACGGGTCGCCGCGTCCGCATACGCGCGCGCTTTACGACGCCCTCCAGACGCTCACCGGCGCGGATCTGGCGCAGCGGGCGGCCGCACGCGACCTTAGTTTCAGTGATCAGGGCGTCACGTTCTCCCATGCGGGCGAGGAATGGCTCTTCCCGCTCGACCTGATCCCCCGGCTGATCCCGGCCGCCGAGTGGGATCGGGTCGAGGAGGGTGTCGCGCAGCGGGTGCGCGCGCTGGAGGCGTTCCTCGCCGACGTGTACGGGCCGGCCGAGGTGGTCAGCGACGGCGTGGTGCCGCGTTCGTTGCTGACCAGCTCCGAGACGTTCTGCCGGCCGGCGTACGGCATCCAGCCGCCGGGCGGTGTGCGGATCCATCTCGCCGGGATCGACCTGGTCCGCGACGAGGCGGGCGACTTCCGGGTGCTCGAGGACAATCTGCGGATCCCCTCTGGCATCTCGTACGTCGTGGAGAACCGACGCACGATGGCCCGGGTGTTCCCGGGACTGTTCCTGGAGCAGGGGGTACGGCCCGTCGCGCCGTACCCGGGACTGCTGCTCGACGCCTTACGCCGTTGCGCCCCGGCGGGCGGCCACGACCCGGTGGTGGTCCTGCTCACCCCTGGTGTGCACAACCCGGCCTATTTTGAGCACGCCTTCCTGGCCAGCAAGATGGGCATCGAGCTGGTCGAGGGGCGCGACCTGTTCTGCGAGGAACACGTCCTCTACATGCGCAGCCTCGGCGGTCGCCAGCGGGTGGACGTGGTCTACCGGCGGGTCAACGACGAGTTCCTCGACCCGGTGCACTTCCGGCCCGACTCGGTCGTCGGCTGCCCGGGCATCCTCAACGCCGCCCGCGCCGGCAACGTCACCATCGCCAACGCGGCCGGCAACGGCGTCGCCGACGACAAGCTGACCTACACCTACGTCCCGGAGCTGATCGAGTACTACCTCGGCGAGAAGCCGGTGCTGCCGAACGTGGTGACCTACCGGCTCGACGACCCCGACGTGCGCGCGGAGTGCCTCGGACGGCTGGACCAGCTCGTCCTGAAGCCGGTGAACGGGTCCGGCGGTGCCGGCATCGTCATCGGGCCGCACGCCTCTGACGAGGATCTGGCCGCCGTACGGGAGAAGGTGATCGCCGAGCCGCGGGCCTGGATCGCGCAGGACATGGTGCTGTTGTCGACCGCTCCGTCCTACGTCGACGACCGGCTGGTGCCCCGGCATATCGACCTGCGACCATTCGCCGTCAACGACGGTGAGCGGGTGCGGGTGCTGCCCGGTGGGCTGACGCGGGTGGCGCTGCGGGAGGGCACCTTGGTCGTCAACTCGAGCCAGGGCGGCGGCTCCAAGGACACCTGGGTGCTGACCTCGGCCCTGCACCGGACGCCCGACGCCGAGGCCGAGGCGTTTCCCGCGCAGGCGGTCCGCGGCACCGTCCCGGACCTGGGTCCCCCCAACAACCAGCCCCAGCAATGAGAGGACCGGGATGCTGAGCCGGGTCGCCGAGTCGCTGTTCTGGATCGGCCGGTACGTCGAACGCGCCGAGGACACTGCCCGGCTCCTCGACGTGCACTTCCACGAGGTGCTCGAGGACCCGACCGTGGACGAGGAGGTCGCCTGCACCGTCCTTCTGACGGTCATGGGCATCCCCGACGACACCGCCCGGCAACACCGGACCAGTCAGTCGGTGCTGGAGCTGCTCGGCTACGACCGGGACGCCTCCAACTCGATCGCCGGCGCGCTCATCGCCGCCCGGCAGAACGCCCGTGGCGCCCGCGAAGCCCTCTCGGCGGACCTCTGGGAATGCCTTAATTCGACCTACAACGCCCTTCCGATCCGCGTCACCGCCGCCCGCGACTTCGGCCCCGCGCCGTTCTTCTCATACGTCCGGGAGCGCGCCGCCACCTTCGCCGGCCACGTCGAGGCCACCATGAGCCGGGACGCGAGCCACGACGTGCTCGTCCTGGGCCGCAGCCTGGAGCGGGTCGACATGACCGCACGGCTGCTGGCCGCCCGGATCGGTGCGGCCGGGGGCAACGAGCACTGGACTTCCACCCTGCGCGCCTGCTCCGCGCACGATGCGTACCTGCGCACCTACCAGCAGGGCGTCGATGCTCCCCGGGTGCTCAAGTTCCTGCTCATCGACCGGCTCTTCCCGCGGTCGGTGTTCTACGCGCTGCGCGTCGGTGAGCAGGCGCTGGCCCGGCTGGATCCGGTTTCCGGGCGGTCCGGGCTCTACGAACCCGCCCGCCGGGCCATCGGCAGGGCCCGCACCGACCTGGAGTTCCTATCCAGCGACAACCTGCTCGACAATCTGTCGGAGCGGCTGCACGGGCTGCAGCGGACGGTCTCGACAGTCAGCGAAGAGGTAACCCAGCGGCTGTTCGCCGGGTCGGCCCCGCTGCGGTGGAGCATTGAGGAGCCGGCCGCGTGAGCTGGCGGATCGCGGTCCGGCACCGGACCGGCTACCGCTACGGCGGGCCGGTGCTGGCGTCGTACAACGAAGCCCGCCTGACCCCGCCTAGCATCGACGGGCAGCGCCTCCTGCAGGCGGCACTGGACATCACGCCGCAGACCACACCGCTGCGATACACCGATTACTGGGGTACGGCGGTGGACGCGTTCGACATCCACGTCCCGCACACCGAGCTGGTGGTGCTGGCGACCTCGACGGTCGAGACGTCCGCGGGCCGGCCCGTGCCGTCCGGTATCAGCTGGGCGGAGCTGGTCGGGCGTACGGTCCGGGAGCGCTTCGGTGAGCTCCTCGGCGCCACCCGCTACGTGCTGGCGGAGCCGGAGCTCGCCGAGGTCGCACGGTCACTGCGGGGCGCGTCGACGCCGGTGGAGGCCGGCCTGCGCGCGGCGGCGTGGACCCACGAGGCGCTGCGCTACGAGCCGGGCACGACACACGTGCACACGTCCTCGGCGGAGGCGCGCGCCGCCGGCCAAGGAGTCTGTCAGGACTTCGCGCACGTCACGCTCGGGCTGATGCGCGCGGCCGGGCTGCCGGCCCGCTATGTCTCGGGCTACCTGCACCCGGACACGGACGCGGCGATCGGTGTAGCGACGTCCGGCGAGAGTCACGCTTGGGTGGAGTTCTGGGCAGGCGAGTGGTTCGCGGTCGACCCGACCAGCCTCTCCGAGGTGGGCAGCCGGCACGTGCTGCTGGCCCGCGGTCGGGACTACGCCGACGTACGGCCGCTCTCCGGTGTCTACTCCGGACCCGCGGCGCAGCAGTTCGGCGTCACTGTCGAGATCACCCGGCTCGGCTGACCGGTCGCTGCCTCACGACCGGCCCTGTGCCGGGGTGACCAGGCCGTGGTCGGAGGTGAGGTCGTAGGGCCGGAGGTCCTTGTCGCCGGAGGCGGCGCATGCTTATGCCGGTGCGCATCGCATGGCCTGAGCGAGGCCGCCGAAGCGCTGGCGTCCTTGGGCGCGCCGCGACTGAGTGGACAGTGTCGGGTTCGATCAGTCGCGGGGGACTCCTCGGTCCCAGGTGTTGCGGCGGGCGGCGGCCAGTTGGGTCGAGATCTCATCCCAGCTGGTTAGGGAAGCGCGTAGCCCGAGCGCGGAGGCGATCTCGGACCAGGTGTGGCCCGCGCTCCGGGCAGCGTTGATCGTCTCGGCGAAGGCTTTGTCGACCGCTACGGTGGTCCGGCAGGTGACGGCGAGATCGTCGAGCGGTGCGCGGTTCCAACTACCGACGCGGTGCAGGCGGACTCGGTGCCCTCTGCCGCGCAGTCGCAAAGCCTGGGTTCCTCTCATTGCCTGTCTCCTACATCTTGTTGTCCGGCGAGTCGATGACATCGGCGAAGCCGAAAGGGTTCGCCAGGTGGTGAAGGCGGCCTGGGGTGTACCACCGGATCGCGTAGCCGATCTTCGTGCGCTGGCACCAGCACGACGACAGGCAGGCGCACGCGTGGTTGCCCGGGTTGTGCACCCGGGCCAGGAGCGTTCGTTCCATGCTCTCGAGCGTAGGACGGGGCGCTCACCTCGTACAGGCGCGCACGTGGGCCTATCCGTTGGCGGGCAGCTCAGCGGCCAGCAGCGGGCATTCACGATCCGGACGGGGCCTCTGACAGGTATCGACGAGCCGCGCCAGCGCGGTACGGATGCCTTGCAGCCGGTCGATCTTGGCCGTCACGTCCTCGATCTTGACGGTGGCCAGGTCGCGGACGGCAACACAGCCGTCCGGACCGCCTCGGCCCAGAGCTCGTCCGGGCCGGCGATGGGAGTAGCCCCCGCCGCTCGTAGAAGCGCAACGTCTCGACGGTGACACCGGTCGCTTGCGCAACTTCGCCGATCCTCATGGAGCAATCTTGCCCGAGCAGTGCTTGACCCTGAAGCTGGCTACGGGGTTCACAATGGCGTCGTGCTTGTCGAACTACGCTCAGTGCCGGAGTGCCCGAACCTCGATAAGGTCCGCACGGCCCTGCGCACCGCGATGGCCGAGCTGGGCCTATCGCCCGTGGTGGTCGAGCGGGTCGGTGACTACCCGTCCCCGTCAGTGCTGATTGACGGGGCCGATGTGATGGGCGGCGGCGATGGGCCGGCCGCGTGCCGGCTGGATCTGCCGAGCGTCGACACCCTCAGGGACGCTCTGCGCCGCGCGACCGGTCCGACCTCGCCAGCCCCGGCTGGTCCGGCTATGCCCGGTGTCGACTGCTGCGTCACGCCCGGGAACGCCATCCGCGTAGACCGCCCCGACCGGGCCCGACGGCTCAGCCCAGAACTGCGACAGCTCCACCAGGCGATCTTGCGGCATTTCGCCGGCACGGGAGCCGCACCCCAGCTCGACGACATTGCCGCCGCCGCTCCGGCGGGCCTGGACCCCCGCGAGGCGCTGCGCCAGCTCGCCGCCGACGACCTGGTCGCCATCGACGACACCC
>Ga0193743_1003547_pt1 | contig 10417 bp, 9 predicted proteins | sample L2c2metaG_FD_143038 | JGI IMG/M metagenome (GOLD analysis project Ga0193743, IMG submission 143038) | Soil microbial communities from a riparian zone of the East river system, Colorado, United States - L2c2 | ecosystem: Environmental > Terrestrial > Soil > Riparian zone | place: USA: East River...
CGATGCCGTCGTCGGCGTAATAGCGGCCGTCGCTGACGCCGGTGGCATTGAGGAACTTCACCTTGCGGCCGGTCTCGGCCTTGACCGCCGCCTCGAAGGCGCCGACGGCTGCGCCGTTCTCGGGCGCGAAGAAGCCGTTGGTGCCGGTCAGGAACTCGACCGCGTACAGGGCCTTGGGCTCGCCCGCGCCGTCGACCACGCGCTTCAGCTCCTTGAAGGCGTCCTTGACCTTCTCGTCGGGCAGCAGGCGGCGGTCGATCTCGACCGTGCAGGCCGACGGCACGACGTTGGTGTTGTGGCCGCCATGGAACATGCCGATGTTCACCGTCGACTTCATGGCGCCCTTGACCCGCCTGGCGAGCGCCTTGTCGTAATGCGCCTGCAGCGCGCCCACCAGGCGCATCATGCGCAGGATGGCATTGTCGCCGGCCGACGGGTTGCCGGCATGGGCCGCCTTGCCCCTGGTCGTGATCCTGGCCCACATCACGCCGCGCTCGGCCACGATCAGGTTGTTCTCGGTCTGCGCCCCCAGGATCAGCGCGTCGGGCCGCACCTTGCCGCTCTTGCGCAGGAACTCCATGCCGTCGGGCCCGAGATTCTCCTCGTCGGCCACGAAGGTGAACAGAAGCTCGCCCCTGGCCGGGCCGCCTCGTCGCGCGATCTCCTCGGCAAGCCAGAGCTGCACCGCCATGCTGCCCTTGCAGTTGCCCGCGCCCAGCCCATGGACCAGCCCGCCTTTGACCAGCGCCTTGAAGGGATCGCTCTTCCAGTTGGCGCGCTCGCCCACGCCCACCGTGTCGACATGGGCGTTGAAGGCGACGGTGGGGCCGCGGCCCTTGCCCTTCATCCGGGCGACGACATTGTCGACGCCCTTGGTCCTGGCCGCGATCTCGACCTTGTAGCCCGCCTTCTTCAGCCGCCTGGCCGCATAGGCGCAGATCTCGACCGAGGTGCCGGGCGGGTAGGGGCTGGGCAGCGCGATCAGGTCGGAGAGGATGGCGACGAGGTCGGAGTCGATTTTCTTGGGCACGGTATTTCCTTCGGTACGTCTGTCACCCCGAGCGAAGCGAGGGGCCTTTGAGATGACGGTAAAGGTCCCTCGCTGCGCTCGGGATGACAGTAGTCGATTCGGGGTGACAGCGATCGTTATCGATTCGCCAACTCCACCAGCACCTCGACCAGCACGCGCGTGCCGGCGGCGAGGTCGGCGGGCGTGGCGTTCTCGATCTCGTTGTGGCTGATGCCATGCTCGCAGGGCACGAAGATCATGCCGGCGGGGCAGAGCGTGGCGATGTGCATGGCGTCGTGGCCGGCGCCCGACGGCATGTCCATGTTGCTGAGCGCCAGCGCATCGGCCTTGGCGCGCACCAGGTCGATGACGTGCAGATCGAAGTCGGTCGGCGCCACCGCCGTCACGCGATCGATCCGCGCCGTGCAGGGCGCAGCCCGGGCGGCCACGATGGCCAACAGCTTCTTCTCGTGCACGTCCAGCACCTCATTCGAGGGATGGCGCATGTCGACCGTGAAGCTCGCCTTGCCCGGCACGGTGTTGGGCGAGCCGGGATAGACCTCGACCCGTCCGATGGTGAAGCGCAGCGTGTCATCAGCATCGGTCGTGGCCTCGTACATCGCCGAGGCGATGCGCGTGGCGGCGGCGAAGGCATCCTGGCGGGCGGCGCGCGGCGTCGTGCCGGCATGCGCTTCCTCGCCAAGCGTTTCGACAATGTAACGCCGGCTGCCCTGGATGCCGGTGACGACGCCGATGGTCTTGCGCGCATTCTCCAGCCGCGGGCCCTGCTCGATATGGACTTCGACGTAGCCATCGAGCGCGAAGCCCGGCTTGCCCTCGCGCATCGGCGCCGGCGCGGCCTTGAGCGTCTCGGCCAGCGCCTCCTTCAGCACGACGCCCTTCCAGTCCTTGACCATCAGCATGTCGTCGAGCTTGTTGCGGCCGGCGAACACCGCCGAGCCCATGGCGCCAGGCTGGAAGCGCGAGCCTTCCTCGTTGGTCCAGGCGACGGCGATCAGCGGCCGCCTGGTCCTGAGGCCGGCATCCTCCAGCGCTTCTAGCGCCTCGAACGCCGCCAGCACGCCATACATGCCGTCGAAGCGCCCGCCGGTCGGCTGGCTGTCCATGTGCGAGCCGCTCATCACCGGCAGCGCCGCGGGGTCGCTGCCCTCGCGCCGCACGAAGAGATTGCCGATGGCGTCGGTGAACAGCGAAAAGCCGCGCGCCTTGGCCCAGGACGCGAGCAGGTTGCGCGCCGCCGCATCCTCGGGCGACAGCGCCTGGCGGTTGACGCCGCCCTTGGGCGTGCCGCCCAGCTTCGCCATGTCGGCGTGTCGTTGCCACAGACGGTCTTCTCGAACGGCTTTGGCACCGCTCATGCATTCTCTCCAGACTTGTTGGCCGGTCTATAGCGGCCCCATAGTCGCGCATCAATCGGGAGGTCCGTATGCACAATCATCTCGACCGCAACCTCACAGGCTACGGCGCCGACACGCCCGACCCGCAATGGCCGGGCGAGGCCCGCATCGCCATGAGCTTCGTGCTGAACTACGAGGAGGGCGGCGAGAACACCATTTTGAACGGCGACCCCGCGTCCGAAGTGTTCCTGTGCGAGACGCCGGGCGGCACGCCGATCCAGGGCGGCCGCGACCTCTCGATCGAATCGCAGTTCGAGTACGGCAGCCGCGCCGGCTTCTGGCGTATCCTGCGCCTGTTCGGCGAACGCAACATGCGCTTCACCTCATGGGCGGTCGGTCGCGCGCTGGAGCTGAACCCCGCCGCCGGCCAGGCGATGGCCGAGGGCGGCCACGAAGTGGCGAGCCACGGCTGGCGCTGGATCAACTACAAGGATTTCACCCTCGAGCAGGAGCTCGACCACATCAGGAAGACGGTGGCCGTGATCAAGCAGACTGCCGGCAAGCCGCCAGTCGGCTGGTACACCGGCCGCTTCGGCATGCACACGCTGTCGGCCGTCATCAAGCACGGCGGCTTCCTCTATTCGAGCGACTCCTACAACGACGACCTGCCCTACTGGGTGCGGGTCGACGGCACGCCGCACCTGATCATCCCCTACACCCTGGAAGTGAACGACATGAAGTTCGGCGTGGCGCCGGGCTACACGTCGGGCGACGGCTGGCTGCAGGCGATGAAGGACAGTTTCGACGTGCTCTACGCCGAAGGCGCGCGCAGCCCGAAGATGATGTCGATCGGCCTGCACTGCCGACTGGTTGGCCGGCCCAGCCGCGCGGCGACCCTGGCGCGCTTCCTCGACTATGTCGCGTCAAAGCCCAAGGTCTGGGTCGCCACCCGCGAGGAGATCGCGCGGCACTGGATGAAGGTGCACCAGGCGGCTTAACGCACGGCCGCGCCACGACATAGCTGTCATCCCGAGCGAAGCGAGGGACCTTTCCTGATGCTTAAAGGCCCCTCGCTGCGCTCGGGGTGACAGGAATCCTTAACGCAGCGCCTGCTGGACCCAGCTCTCGATGCCGGATGCGTTCATCGCGCCGGACTGGCGGGCGACTTCCTTGCCGTGCTTGAAGAGGATCATCGTCGGAATCGCCTGGATGCCGAACCGGCCGGCCAGCGCCTGTTCGTCCTCCGTGTTGACCTTGGCCAGCCGCACCGTGGGCTCGAGATGGCCGGCGGCCTGCTCGAACTGCGGCGCCATGGCCTTGCACGGCCCGCACCACGGCGCCCAGAAGTCGACGAGCAGCGGAATGTCGCTCTTCGCGGCATGTGTCTCGAAGCTCTGGGCGTTCAGCGCAACCGGATGTCCCCCGAACAGGGGCGCCCCGCAGTTGCCGCACGTGCCGCTGGCGCCCGCCGCCAGCTTGTCGCGCGGGGCGCGGTTCAGGGTGTTGCAGGTAGGGCAGGCGACTAAAAGGCTTTCGGCCATGGCGAACCTCGATGGTAATTGGAGATAATGCCACAGGAGCGATGACGTTGCCTTGACGGACGTCAACGCGAGAGCTGGCGGAGGAACAAGATGAACGCCGCGATCACCGAAGCGCTCACGATCATGTCCTTCTTGCGATCGACGATGTAGAGGTAGCCGCGCTCGTCGGCGCGCGCGATGTCGCCGGCGCTGACGCAGCTCGTGAAGGACCGCAAGGGTGGCCCGCAGGCGCCCAAGCAGGTCGAGTTCGTCGACACCTTGCCGCTCACCGGCGTCGGCAAGGTCGACAAGAAGGTTTTGCGCGCGAAGTACTGGGCCGGGCAGACGCGACAGGTGGGATGAACTCATCGCTAGGAGCGCGCCACTCCAGTGGCGCCATCTTCTTTGGCCTCAACACGAAGATGCGCCACTGGAGTGGCGCGCTCCCAGCAACGCAAGACACTAACCCGGCTGCGGAAAGCTCCGAATTTCTTCCGCCACGTGTGGATACTTTTTCGCCGGCACACCCGCATCGCCCAGCTCGACATCGGCGGGAATCACGCCGGGCCATTCCGTGCTGCCGGCTAAGACTCAGCGACGCTGTCCAATCACGCGCGCGGTGTGGAAGGTGCCGCGGGGAATGAAGAACTGCACGTGCTCGCCCGCCGCGAGATCGGGACCGATGATTGCTTTCTCCGATGAACCGTCGAGCTTGAGCAGCAGCAGCTCCAGCGGATCGCCGCGATAATAGTGATATAGCTGGTCGCTATGGATGCGATGCAGCTTCACCGGCGCTTGCAGCGTCACCAGAAAATAAAGTGCCGACCTGATCGGTCGCAGCTTTGTCGCAGCTTTCTGCTCGCTCACGTAGCTCACGCGCACGAAGCCACACGCTTGGTTGGACACGAGCTTCAAGAGTTCGCGCACGCGGTCGGTTGAGAGTTCGCCATCCGGAAGTTCATGACGCGTTCCTGATTCAGTCACGGTGTACCGCCGCGCGTGCGCGCGCATTTGCGGGGTTTACCTTTTCGTATGAATCGTGGGAACAATGGGTGGTTGTGACCGTCCTGCGCTTCGCCCTTCGCCCCAGCCTCATGGCCACCGCTTTTCTCGTGAGCGGATGCCAGCTCGGCACGCAACCGCCACAGACGGCGGCGATCGCGCCGACGGTCGATCTTCGTCAGAAGGAAATCGAAGAGCGCAAGGACGAGATGGTCCGTCAGCTTGCTCATTGCGAGAGCGGCGGCTCGGGTCCGTCAGAGCGGCCGATCTATGGCGGTCGCGGCGCTTTTGTCGGCCGGCTGCAATTCTCGGTGCAGACCGTGATCAGCTATCAGCGCAAGCGCGACGGCACGGTGCTCAACCGCCAGGAAGCGCTCGACCTCGCCCACGACTACGACCGCGCCGCGGCGCTCGCCAAGTACATGATCTTCGAGCTCGAGGAGCCGTTTCACTGGCCGCTCTGCTCGCGCAAGATCGGCCTGCGCAACGAGATGGCCGCCATCAAGGAAATGACGAACCAGGCAGCGCTCGCGCGCTGACCGGTGCGGCGCTTTTGCGCGCCGCTAATTGAGCTCGGCGCAGAACTCCTGGATGCGCCGGCAGCCCTCGCGCAGGCTCGCCATGTCGGTGGCATAGGAGATGCGGAAGTAGGGGCTCATGCCGTAGGCCGCGCCCTGCACGGTGGCGACGTGCTTCTCCTCCAGAAGCGCCGTCACGAAATCGGTGTCGGTGCCGATCTTGCGGCCGGCCTGGGTGGTCTTGCCGATGCAGCCCGCGATGTTGGGGAAGACATAGAACGCGCCTTCGGGCTTGTGGCAGGTGATGCCCTTGGCCTCGCGCAGCATGCCCACGACCTCGTCGCGCCGCTTCTGGTAGTCGGCCGCGCGCTCCTTCAGCAGGTCCTGCGGCCCGTTGAGCGCGGCGGTCGCGGCCGCCTGGCTGATGGTCGAGATGCCCGAGCCGATCTGGCCCTGCATGTTGGTCATGGCGGCGATCATCGGCCGCGGACCGCCCGCGAAGCCCACCCGCCAGCCGGTCATGGCATAGGCCTTCGACGCGCCGTTCACCGTGAGCGTGCGCTCCTTCAGCCGCGGCTCGACCTCGGCGATGGTGCAGAAGCCGAAGCCGTCATAGGTCAGGTGCTCGTAGACATCGTCGGCCATCACCAGCACGTGCGGATGAGCCAGCACGACGTCGGCGATCGCGCGCATCTCGGCGCGCGAGCACACCGCGCCGGTGGGATTGTTGGGGAAGTTCAGCACCACCCACTTGGTCCTGGGCGTGATCGCCGCCTCGAGGTCGGGCGCGCGCAGCTTGAACTGGTTGTTCTCCGGGCACGACACCAGCACCGGCTTGGCGCCGGCGATCGTTGCCTGGTCGGCATAGGAGATCCAGCCGGGCGCCGGGATGATGACCTCGTCGCCGTCGTTCACGCTCGCCATCAGCGCGTCGTACATGATCTGCTTGCTGCCGTTTGAGACCATGATCTCCTCGAGCGCGTAGTCGAGGTTGTTGTCGCGCTTGAACTTGCGCTGGATCGCCTCCTTCAAGGGCTTCACGCCGTCCTGCGGCGGATACTTGGTGTCGCCGGCGAGCGCTGCCTTGTTGGCCGCTTCGATGGCGTGCAGCGGCGTCGGGAAGTCGGGCTCGCCCGAGGAGAGGCCCACGATCTTCACCCCTTGCGCGCGCAGCTCGCGCACCTTGCGGGTCATGGCGGCTGAGGCGGATATCTTGACGTTCCTGAGACGGTCGGCCACTTCGAACATGATCTTCCTTCACTTCTTCCTGTGTATCGTGAGCGCGATGCCGCCCAGGATGGCCACCGACGACAGCAGCAGCCGCGTGGTGATCGGCTCGGCGAGTAGCACTGCGCCGCCTATCGCCGCAATGGCCGGAACGCTGAGCTGGATTGTCGCCGCAGAGGTTGCCCGGAGCGCCGGCAGGGCGGCGTACCACAGGACATAGCCCAGCCCGGAGGTCACGGCGCCCGACAGGACGGCATAAAATGCGCCCATGCGGTCGACCGTCTCGGGACCGCCCTTCACGGCCAGGGCCGCCAGCAGCAGCGCGGCGGCAAAGGGAACAGTGCGCAGGAAATTGCCGGCGGTCGCCGCCGTGGGATCGCCGACGCGGCGGCCCAGCAATGAATAGACGCCCCACGCCGCGCCCGCGCCCAGCATCAGGGCGGCGGCCGCGGGCGGCGGCGCGGCGAGGCCCGGCAGCAGCAGGCCTATAAGGCCAGCCAGCGCGATGACGATGCCCACGAGGCTCGGCCGGCGGATCCTTTCGCCCGTCCACAGCCCGTAACCCATCATGGTGAGCTGCACCGCGCCGAACAGCAGCAGCGCGCCGGTCGCGGCGGTGAGGTCGCGATAGGCGTAGGAGAAGAACACCGCATAGGCGAACAGCATCACGGCCATCGGCCAACTGCCGCCCGCCGTGGGTCGAACGCCGCGCGTGCGCAGCAGGAGCACCAGCATCAGGGCGCCCGAGACGAGGCGGATCGCGGTGAAGCTCGCGGCATCGATCGCCGTGTCCTTCAGCGCCACGCGGCACAGCAACGAATTGCTGGCGAAGGCCAGCATCGCGAAGAAAGTGAGAAAGGCGGTACGCAGGCCGGGGCTGAGATCGGACATTCCGGCGTGTCCATATCACGGGTCGGCCGACCCTGCCGCAGGCGCTGACGTGCTAACGCGACGTCATGGCTGGAGGCGCGCCACTCCAGTGACGCGTCCAAAAGAGCATGAGAAGACGCGCGACTGGAGTCGCGCGCGCCCAGCTAGTTCCCCAGCCGATAAAGCTTCATCGCGTTGTCGCGCGTCACCTTGCGGCGCGTCTCGGCGCTGACACCGCCCAGCTCGCGGTCCAGGAATTCCTGCGAATCCGGCCAGATGCCGTCGGGATGCGGATAGTCCGAGCCCCACATCACATTGTCCTCGCCCAGTATGTCGAGCAGGCGGATGCCGACCGGGTCGGTCTGGTAGGTGGCGTAGCACTGGCGGTACCAGTATTCGCTGGGCTTCATCTTGAGGTCGAGGTCCTTGAACTGGTCCTCCCACTCGAGGTCCATGTGCTGGAGCACGTAGGGGATCCAGCCCAGCCCGGCCTCGCCGATCACGATCTTGAGGTTGGGATAGCGCTCCAGCGCGCCGCTATACATCAGCGACATCAGCATGTAGCCCATGTGCATCTGGAAGCTGGTGATGTGCGTGGCGGCGGCGCGGCGCTGCACGAACGGCGGCATCTTCGATGTGTCGGGCGATCGTCCGCCGATCGTATGGAAATGCACGGGAATGCCGGTCTCGTGCGCGCACTGCCACAGCGGCTCCCAGAACGGATCCCACAACGGCGTCATGTCCGGCCGGTTGGCGACGTCGAAGCCGCGCACGCCACGCTTGGCGTTGCGCATCATCTCGGCGACCGACTCTTCCATGTTGTAGTTGGGGATGTTGGCGAGGCCGATCAGCCGGTCGGGCGCGCCGCGGCAGAAGTCGTGAAGCCAGTCGTTGTAGATGCGCAGCATCTCGATCGCGGCCTCGGGATCGGCCAGCCGGCCGCTCGAGCCCAGCACGCCGTACAGCACCTCGGCCTGTACGCCGTCGCGCTCCTGGTCCTTCAGGCGGAGATCGACTTCGGTGAGACGACGGACGCCCTTCTTGCCGTCGTCGTAGAGGCCGGTCGAGGCCATGCGGTCGGAACGGTGGATGATGCCCGGCACATATTCGCGGCCAGCCGAGCCCATGCCGTTCATCAGGCCGAACTTGGCGCCCTTGGCGCTCACCCATTCCGGCCCCTTCGGCCCCTCGACGACGTGGGGCATGCGCTCCTTCATCGCGGCGGAGGCATTGCTGGTGAACAGGTCAGGCGGCAGCCAGATCAGGTCGACATGTCCATCGGCGGAGACGACATCGTACTTCATGGGCGCATTCCTCCCGGGCGAGTGTGCGTCTAGAGTGCGCCGGCTGCCGAACCACTGCAACGGAAAGACGATGAAAGAGTCCGATTGGCTTGCCGAGTTTGCGTCGGCGCTGAACCGCGGTGGCGCCGAGGCCGCCGCCGATTTGTTTCACGAGACGAGCTACTGGCGCGACCTGATCGCCTTCACCTGGAACATCGTGACGTTCGAGAGCCGCTCTGCGATTGCTGACATGCTGAAGGCCACGCTTTCCGACGTGCGGCCGGGCGCGTTCAAGGCCGACGGCGCGGAAGGCTGGTTCACCTTCGAGACCTCGGTCGGCCGTGGCCGCGGCCATGTGAAGATCAGGGACGGCAAGGCCTTCACGCTGTTCACCGCGCTGATGGAGCTGAAAGGCTTCGAGGAGAAAAGCGGCGAGACGCGCGAGACCGGCGTCGAGCATGGTGCGATCCGCGAACGGCGCACCTGGACCGACCGGCGCCGCGAGGACGCAGCCGAGCTCGGCGTCGCGCGCCAACCCTTCGTGCTGGTGGTGGGCGGCGGGCAGGGCGGCATCGGGCTCGGCGCGCGGCTGAAGCGTATCGGCGTGCCGGCGCTGATCGTCGATTGCCTGCCGCGTCCCGGCGATGCCTGGCGGCGGCGCTACAAGTCGCTCTGCCTGCACGATCCGGTCTGGTACGACCATCTGCCGTACCTACCGTTTCCCGACCATTGGCCGATCTACACGCCCAAGGACAAGATGGGCGACTGGCTCGAGTCCTACACGAAGATCATGGAGCTCGATTACTGGTCGTCGACGTCCTGCAAGCGCGCGTCATGGGACGAGGCGAAGCAGGAATGGACAGTCGAGGTCGAGCGCGACGGCAAGCCCATGACGCTCCGGCCCAGGCACGTGGTGCTGGCGACCGGCATGTCGGGCTTTCCCGAAGTGCCGCGCTTTCCCGGCGCTGATCGATTCAAGGGCCGGCAGCACCATTCGAGCCAGCACACCGGTGGCGAGGGCTGGGCGGGCAAGCATTGCGTTGTCATCGGCTCCAACAACTCCGCGCACGACATCGCGGCCGACCTGTGGGAGCACGGCGCTGACGTCACCATGATCCAGCGCTCGCCGACGCTGGTCGTGCGCTCCGATACCCTGGCGCGCGCCCGCACGATCTATTCGGAAGCCGCCGTGAAGGCCGGCATCACCACCGACCATGCCGATCTCACCGTGGCGTCGCTGCCCTACGCACTGCAGCCGGCGGCGACGCGGCCGATGGTCGAGCAGCTCAAGAAGGACGACGCTCTGTTTTATGAGCGCCTCGCGGCCGCCGGCTTCATGCTGACGCACGGCGATGATGAATCGGGCATCGGGCCGATGTATGCCCGTCGCGGCTCGGGCTACTACATCGATGTCGGCGCCTCGGAGCTGATCGCCGACGGGCGCATCAAGCTTTGCGCCGGGGTCGAAGTCGATCGACTCACCGAGGACGCCGTCGTGCTCGGCGACGGCCGGGAGCTCGAGGCCGATCTCGTCGTCTATGCCACGGGCTACGGCTCGATGAACCAATGGGCGGCGGCGCTGATTTCGCCCGAGGTCGCCGACAAGGTTGGCAAGGTCTGGGGCCTGGGC
>Ga0193743_1003548_pt1 | contig 10411 bp, 9 predicted proteins | sample L2c2metaG_FD_143038 | JGI IMG/M metagenome (GOLD analysis project Ga0193743, IMG submission 143038) | Soil microbial communities from a riparian zone of the East river system, Colorado, United States - L2c2 | ecosystem: Environmental > Terrestrial > Soil > Riparian zone | place: USA: East River...
GCTCAGTCCCCGCAAGTGGATGCTGGCGGTCATCGCCTTGCTCATTGCCTTGCTGGTCCTGATGGAATGGACGCTTCATATTGATTACTCCCTCGGCGTTCTGTACATCATCCCGATGATCTTCGGCGGCCTGGTGCTGAACCGGAGCCAGACAATCGCCCTCGCGTTCTTTTGCGCCTTCGCTCGCGGCCTCTTCACCAACGTCCCGAGTGTTCTCGAGTACTGGCTTCGTTTCGTAATGGCTACTCTCGCCTATACGTGTGCCGCCCTCCTCGTTCTTGAGATTCGCCGCAACCGTCAGATGTACATCGTGCATGTGGCGCAACTAGAGGAACAGCAGTCGCTTCTCCGGGAAGCCGAGGACCAGTTGCGGCTATTAGCGGAGAGTAGCCCGGCGGCCATCATGACTATTGATGAAAACGGTCAGGTACTCGCGGCTAATCGCTCCACCTTGGAGATGTTTAATCTGGAAGCGGCCTCGGACCTGCTGGGCCGGTCGATTCAGCCTTATCTTCCGCTGCTTGGGGATGTGATCCGCTTCGATGCTGGTAAGCGCAGTTTCCGCACCGCCGTGCAGTGTTGGGGGCGGCGTACGAACGGCAGATCCTTCCTGGCGCAAACCTGGTTTTCCACCTATGTTGCAGGCACGCACAAGCGCTTGGCCGCTATTGCGGTCGACATATCTGAAGACGTACGGGACCGTGAAGAACAACACCTCCAGCAGCTTTCCCGCAATAACCGCGTGTTTGCCGGCGCGGTCTCTCATGAGATCCGTAATCTTTGCGCCGCCGTCAACGTCGTATGCTCAAATCTAGGCCGCACGCCTGGTATGGCGGAAAACGCCGATTTTAGTTCGTTACAAATGCTGGTGGAAGGCCTGAACCGGCTCGCGAGTTTCGAGTTAAAAAACCGTACCCAGACCCTTCCTACCGTGCAAATCAAAGATGTGCTTAACCGTTTTATGATCGTTTCCGTCAGCAGCTGGGAGGACGCGGGAGGCTCCATCTCCATTGATGTTCCCCCGGACTTGCCTCGGGTTTCGGGCGACCTGCACGAACTGCTGCAGGTTTTGTTGAACTTAAGTCAAAATAGCCTGCGTGCCGTGTCGAACGCTCCTGAACGCAAACTCTCGATCTCTGTCACCTTCGACACGCCGTTCGTCCAGATGAAAATCTGCGACTCGGGACCGGGTGTTTCGGATCAGGCTGCGCTCTTCCATCCGTTCCGCAGCGGCAGCGCTTCGAGCGGCCTTGGTCTCTATGTTTCCCGTGCGCTTGTCCGGAATTTCGGCGGCGAATTGAGTTATCTTCCTACTTCGGAGGGCGCCTGTTTTCTGCTGGAGCTGATCCTGCCGGCGTTTGCTCAGAATGGAGTTTGAATGCCCATCCGACTTATAATGATTGATGACCACACGCTCTTTCGAGAGGGTGTCAGCCGCTTACTGGCGGCTGAAAGCGATTTAGAAATGGTGGCGCTCTGCCCCGACCTTGCCTGCGGCAAGTCTGTGCTGGAGCAACATTCCGTCGATGTGGTGCTTCTCGATTTTGATCTGGGAGGCGAACAGGCCGTTGATTTTGTGCGATACTCGCGCGATGTGCATCCCAGCACAAAGGTACTGATTGTTACGGCTGGCGTTCCCGAGCGCAGCGCCCGCGAGTTGGTCCGGGCGGGCGTATCCGGCATTTTTCATAAACATAACGATCCACAATCCTTGAGCCGCCGCATTCGCTCCGTCTTTGCGGGAGATTTGTTCCTTGAAGAGGCTTATCTGAGGCCCTTGTTCGAAATGGCACAGCCCGAATCGACGGAGGCGGTGTTACGGTTTACTGAACGCGAACAAACCGTGCTTGACTGTTTGCTCGAAGGACTCTCGAACAAGTTAATCGCCGACCGTCTCGGCGCCTCCGAGAGCGCTGTCAAAGGGACGATCCAACAGCTCTTCCAGAAAACTGGCGTCCGCACCCGCAGTCAGCTAGTCCGCATTGCGCTGGAACAATCAAAGAGCTAGTGACCCTGTTGCTTTCCCAGTGGAAGTATGCCATGCTTCCTGTTGGAAACCCAGTAATCTATATGAAAGAGAAAACGGACGTCCTGCAAGGCACGCTGGCGTTGATGGTGCTGAAAACTTTGGACGTGCTCGGACCGTTGCACGGCTACGGCGTCGCGCGGCGTATCGAGCAGATCAGCGGAGATCTTCTCACTGTAAATCAAGGCACGCTATATCCCGTCCTCCTGAAGCTGGAACAGGAGGGTTCTATCGCCTCCGAATGGGGCGCCTCCGAGAATAACCGCAAGGCACGCTCTACCGGCTGACACGCGCCGGGCGCAAACAATTGCAAACCGAGACCCGGGGTTGGGAACAGACGGCGGCCATCATGGGGCGATTTTTTGTTGTGAAAGCGGACGATCTGAAATGAGGTCTTGAAATGAGAACACTCAGGCGATTCTTCAAGCGGCTAAGCTCTTGGGCGGAAACGCAGCAAAACGAGGAGCGATTGCAGGCTGAGATTGAAGAACATCTCGTTCTTCAAACGGCTGAAAATCTTCGGGCCGGCTTATCGCCCGTCGAGGCGCGGCGTCAGGCCGTGCTGAAGTTCGGAGCAGTGGAGTCAATCAGGGAAAGCTATCGGGATCAGCAAGGACTGCCATTCGTGGAAACTTTGCTGCACGATACTCGCCACGCAGCGCGGCGCTTGCGAAACGCCCCGGCGTTCACCATTACCACGGTCCTGACGCTGGCGCTGGGCATCGGCGCAACCACTTCTATTTTTACTTTGGTGCATGCCGTGCTGCTGAAATCGCTGCCGGTAGCGAATCCCGGCGAACTGTACCGCCTGGGGAAAGAAACACGTTGCTGCTATCAGGGCGGGTACAGTCAAGATAAAGAGTTCTCTCTTGTCTCGTATGATTTGTACAAACACTTCCGGGACAACACCAAAGGTTTTTCGGAATTAGCTGCCTTCCCGGCGCTCGCGCCACTGTTTGGTGTCCGGCGCTCGGGCGGCTCAGAGTCAGCCCAAAGTTATCCAGGCGAATTCGTGTCAGGCAATTACTTCGCCACGTTCGGCATAAGCGCGTATGCCGGACGCGCGCTTACGGCGAAGGACGATCAAGCCGGTGCTCCTCCGGTCGCGGTGATGAGCTATCGCTTATGGCAGCAAAGATACGGATCGGATCCGTCCGTCATCGGCGGCGTCTTCGACATAAATGACAAGCCATTTACCGTGGTGGGAATCACTCCACCGGGTTTCTTCGGCGACACTCTACGCAACACTCCGCCCGATTTCTTTCTGCCGCTGACCACCGAACCGTTCGTGGAGACCGATGCCGATCTGTACAAGTACGACACTCACTGGTTAGACTTGATCGGCCGCATCCAGCCGGGCGCGACGCCCGCATCCATAGAGGCTGAGATGCGGGTGGAACTGAAGCAGTGGCTGCGCTCGCACTGGGGTGAGATGAGCGCCAACGATCGCGCGAAATTTCCCGATCAGACCTTGTTTCTGAGCCCAGGAGGAGCCGGCATCACCAGTATGCGAGAGCAATACGAACACTGGCTCCAGGTCCTGATGATGGTGTCAGGATTTGTGCTTCTCATCGTCTGCGCCAACGTGGCCAATCTCATGCTAGTTCGCGGCATGGAGCGGCGGCGGCAGACATCGTTGAGCATGGCGCTGGGGGCGCGGGCGTCGAGGCTTGTCAGGCAGGCGCTTACTGAAAGCATCTTGCTCTCGTTGTTTGGTGGCGCGGCGGGTCTGGCGGTCGCATTTGCAGGCACGCGTCTGATTCTGCATTTCGCATTCCCCTCGTTCGGAAGCACGGCGGGCGTACCCATCAGCGCGTCGCCTTCCATGCCGGTGCTGTTATTCGCCTTCGTCGTTTCGTTGATCACGGGAGTTGCGTTCGGCATCGCTCCCGCATGGATGGCCACCAGGGTAGATCCGATGGAAGCGCTGCGTGGAGCCAACCGCTCCACAGCCCGCATGGGCTCGCTCCCGAGGAAGACCCTAGTGGTGTTCCAGGCGGCGCTCTCGCTTGTTTTGCTATCGGCGTCAGGACTGCTCACCGCCGCGCTGCACCGACTGGAGAATCAAAATACCGGATTCGACCAGGACCGGCGCATAGTAGCGAATATGAATCCACGGCTTGCTGGTTACCGGACACAGCAACTCTCGCCACTTTACCGGCGCATCCACGACTCAATAGCGAGCATTCCGGGCGTATCTTCCGTGGCTCTCTGCCTATACTCACCGCAAAGCGGCAACGGTTGGGGTGCTGCCGTGTGGGTGGATGGGCGTCCCGCTCCGGGGCCCAAGGACGACAACTCTGCTGCATGGAATCGAGTCACGGCTGGGTACTTTGACGTCATCGGAAACCCTGTCGTCAAAGGGCGCGGCATCTCTGGAGAGGATACATCGGCTTCGCGGCAGGTGGTGGTCGTCAATGAGGCGTTTGCGCGGAAGTTTTTCAAGAACGAAGATCCGATTGGCATGCACTTCGGCAACTCAGGGCCGGGATCCAGCGGTCAGTTCGAAGTGGTGGGCATCGCTAAAGATGCGCGCTATCTGACTGCCGATCTCGGCAAGCCGATTCGCCCCTTCTTCTTTTTACCCGAAGCACAAGCCGACTACACGCGGGGCAACATGGGATCGCTTTTCCTGCATGACATTGTCATTCTGACGAAGCCAGGAGCGAGCCTGTCCATTGCGCAGGTACGCCAAGCCATGGCTTCGGTGGATCCCAATATGCCGGTCATTTCAATTCGCACTTTGAGAGAGCAAGTAGCCAGCCAGTTCAGCCAGCAGCGCCTTATCGCACACCTCACTTCGTTCTTCGGAATTCTTTCGCTCGTCTTAGCTTCTATCGGGCTGTATGGAGTAACTGCCTACAATGCCGGACAACGTATCAACGAGATCGGCGTGCGCATGGCGCTGGGCGCTAATCGCGGCCACGTTGTGACGCTGATAGTACGAGGCGCATTCGGACTGATTCTCTTTGGACTATTAGTTGGCTTGCCGTTGACGTTCGCCGCGGGGCGGTTCCTGGGCAATCAGCTTTTCGGCTTGAATCCATACAATCCCTTGGTGACGTTAGTAGCCGTCGTGACACTCGGGCTATCCGCGTTAGCTGCGTCCTTGATTCCAGCGTTGCGGGCAAGTGCGATTTCGCCGCTGGAAGCGTTGCGCGCCGAGTAATCAAAGCTTTAGGATATCGGTCAGATTGGACAGCGGCAGAGGGCCGTCCGAAACGAGTGCTTCGCCGTGGCGCGTGCCGATCATGGAGCCGAAGTAACGGTCGCGGGACTCGAGAGCAAAGAGATAGTCGCCGAGGCCGTGGGAAGCAACGCCAAATTGCTCAGCAGTCTTGGCGAATTGCGATTCATGCAGGCGTAGAAGTTCGAGCTTGCGCTCATAGACGGCGGAGACGTCTACGACGAACGAAGCTCGAGCGTGGGGATGATGGAGCGGGAAATAAAGGAAGGCTTCGGGTTTGTGAGGAGGATCAGGCGAGGCGGACTTCTTGAGAATGCAAAACAGGCGAGAGTTTCGGACGATCTGGCCGGCCGCGGCGTGGTCGGGGTGGCGATCTCTCCAATAAGGCGCCAAGACGAAAGCGGGGCGGTAGCGGCGGATAACATTGGCAATGAGTTTGCGCTGTTCGGGCGTATCCATCAAGCCGCAATCCGGCAGACCCAGGTTTTCCCGTGAAACACCGCCGAGGAATTGCGCGGCGCGCTCGGCCTCCTGAACGCGCTCGGCCGGAGTCCCACGGCTGCCCATTTCGCCCTTCGTCAAATCGACCAGCGCGAAGGAAACGCCCGTTTGCTGAAGGATCAGAGCTATGCCGCCGGCGCCCCATTCGATGTCGTCCGGGTGGGCGCCGAACAGGAGAACATCGACTTGCATGGTTTCATCGTAGCGGGCTGGCCGTGTATCAAGCGGGACAAACCGAAACCAACAAGCGCTGCCGCCCGCGTCTGAGGCGAACGAAATACTTGAAGTAAAAACAATTTTAGTGTGTTTAATCCAGCTTGTCCGCAAACAGTGCTACCCACGGATTCGATGCCGGGCTTCCCAGAACGACAAAATTGTCGTCCGTTTTGAAATCCCGCGATTGAAGAAGCCGGGCGCGGAGCGTCTCCGCGTGCAATGGATGAACGAGCCGTCCAACTTTCAGTGCAATCTCTGCGTCAACGGTCAACGCCACGGGACGATCATCAGCGGACATCGACTCAAACCGCACGGAGCCGGAATTTTCACATACATTCTCCTTTGCCGGGTCGATATGCATTAAGTTAATTCCGCTGGGAAACACTAACGTTCTGCGGATTGTCTTAAAGCCGGTGATGGGTAAATCGCTATCTCCGTCGCGCGCTTCCGCGGAGTTGAAAATTCCATAGCGGGCCACCTTCGTCAGATCAGGATTGCCATCGGCGATCGAATTCAGGTCCGCAATCTTACCGCTAAAGACGCCTATGGGAGTGGTCATCCACAGCTTCCCTGCCCCATCATTTGATCACTTGATACACCGTCTTGCTGGGCAGCGCGTTGCGCAGCAGCATCACACTCTGGAAGTCGCCCTTGACGCGCACCAATCCGGAGTTGTCCGTGCCCAACCACTCCGCGCCCTCGTTGTCGTCCGCAATGCTCAGGATTTTTTCATGCCGCATGGCGTCCGGCCCCGGCAGAAACTTTCCATCCCGCATGCGGCTGATGCCCTTCTCCGTGCCGATCCAAATATCGCCCCGTGAATCCCTGGCAAGTGACCGGACGCTGAAGTAAACCAATCCATCGTTCGTGTAGTTGCCCTTGAACCCGTGCCCATCCCGGCGGCTCAATCCGCTGCTGGTGCCAATCCACAATTGCCCTTGCCCGTCTTCGCAGAAGGCGCGAATGAAATCGCTCCTTAAGCCGTCCCGGGTCGTAAAGCTCATCACGCGGCCTTTGGCAATGGCAAAAGCGCCTTGCCCGTCCGTGCCTATCCAGACCGTTCCTGAACGATCTTGGTAAACCGTCTGGACTCTGGCCTGTACGTCCTTGCTGGGCAGCCGCACGCGAGTGCTCTTCGCCCGTTCCAGATGCCAAAGTTCGCCCGTGATATTCGTCAGCGTGCCGGCTGGAGAGATCCTGGCAATCCAAATGGCATCTTCCGAGAAACGTCACCGCCCGAAAATCTCCCACTAGCCGCAAGTTATTACGGTCGCCTTTATCCGTGGAGTATTGCCGCAAGCCGGCTTCCGTTCCCAGAAACATGCTCCCATCTGGCATCTGCTGCAAACCGGAAACGGTATTGACGGCCGCGCCGCCGGGAAGGCCGAACTCCACTGGCGTGTTGTTCTGAACAAGGTACAGGCCCGTACCCGCCACCCACAGCCGGCCTTCGCGGTCCTCATAAAACGCGCGCACCGAGATGTACGGCGCTGTTACGCGCGGTGCATAGGACAGCGATGCTATCTTCGCGCAGCTCGGACGGGTTGGCTTTATCGAAAACAGTGAAATGAAAAACCATCAAATCGCGCCAGACCCCGTGACGTGCCTACCCAGCGATAACCATCCGCGGTCTGCGTAATCGCCTGAATGCGCGCCGATGGCAACCCGTCGCTCTTGGTCCATACCTTTGCTTCCAGTTCCGTCCCAGCCTGTTCTATATACGAGTCATTCGCGGAAAGTAAAGGGAGATGAACCGCGGTGAAGAACAATCCGGCAATGAGCAAGTCTGTGCAGCGGGCAACCAGGCGGCGGGGCAAATGCGAGAGTGGCAACTTGGGCCTCAAAAATATTACATATTAAATCGCACGCGCGATCAGAAACCGCCGTTCGCTGTGGCGATCTAACTGGTAGCGGATGTCTAACAAGGAGGATCGCCATGAATCGCCGCAAGTTTCTCGGATCGCTAGCCTCCTCTAGCTCCATCGGCTGGATCGTCGCTAACTCGCTCGGAGCGAGCATGGCCTCGGCATCTCCGTACGCGAACCCGGTTCCATTGTTCCAATCGCCTACCGCGGCCGGGCTGGATGCAGCGCAGCTCAACACCCTCTTTACTATCAATCCCGCCTTCACTTCCGAACAGCAGGCGCAAACTTTCCCGCAAAGCGTTGCTTCGGGCGATCCCAGCGTAAACGGCATCGTCCTCTGGACTCGTGTCGATCCCAACTACCAAACCGCCGGCAACCAGCTCGCGTGGCAAATCGCCGCCGATTCGGCCTTCAGCAGCGTTCTTGCTCAGGGGAGCACGTCTCTTACCCCCGGCAACGACAACACTGCCAAACTTCCGATCACGGTAGACGGCATCCTCCAGCCTTTTACCGTTTATTACTATCGTTTTATTTACAACGGAGTTCCAACCCGAACCGGCCGCTTTAAAACACTGCCGCTTCCAACCGCTACCCCGCCTGCCGTGAACTTCGCCTTTGTGGTGTGTCAGGATTACGGCAACGGTTACTATACCGCGCTCGCGCATCTAGCTCAGGAACAGCAGCCAGACTACGTCATCCACCTCGGCGACTACATCTACGAAACCATAACCAGCAACTCCCAAGGCATCCCGGCGCGTATGGTTCCGCCGTTTCCCAGCGGCAGCACGACCGTTCCCGTGGATGTGAACGATTACCGCCATCTCTATCAGCTTTATCGCAGTGACCCTGGCCAACAGGCCGTTCATGAGGCCTTTGCATACATCCAGCTTTGGGATGATCACGAATTCGCCAACGATTGTCATCAGGATTTTCACCCGGACAACAATATTGCGCCCGACACAGCAGACACTCCGCAGCCTGCTCTGCGTCAAGCCGCGAATCAAGCCTGGTCTGAATACGGCTTAGCCGATGTTCCGTTCGATCCCAACGGCCAATGGAATACGTCCATCCAGATCTACCGCAAGTTCAGTTTCGGAACCCTGGCAGATCTTATCGTGACCGACGAGCGGCTCTATCGCGACGGGCCGCCCTGCGGTAGCAGCGAAGATTTCCAACGTTATTTCTCCGTAGGCTGTGGCGAGATCGAAGACGCCAGCCGCACCATGCTCGGCGCTGTCCAAAAGCAGTGGTTTCTCAATCAGGTTACCGGATCGGCCGCTACTTGGAAACTTTGGGCCAATGAAGTAATGCTGATGCAATTAAAGCTCGCGGGCTTACTCTATGTCAATCTCGATCAGTGGGACGGCTACGGCAAGGAGCGCCAGGATCTCTTTAACGCGATTCAGAACGCGGGCGTTAAAAACTTTATTGCCCTCACGGGTGACTTACATACCTTCCTCGCCGGCTATCTCAAGGCCGATTTCGATAACATCTTCGCTTCGCCAATGGGAATCGAGTTGGTGGTTGGCTCCATTAGCTCCGCCAACCTCACCGAAGACATCGAATCGGCAGTCGATCTCCCGAGTTGCCCTCTACCCGCCAAGCAGTTCGGCGTGCCGCCCCACGCCATCGAACCGCTGATCCGGATCAATAACCCGCATATCCGGTATTGGAATTCGTCTACTCACGGCTACGCTCTCGTGACGCTCACGTCCGCGCAACTAACTTGTGTCTTTAAAGCCGTGAGCACCATACGTGACCAAACCGCCGATCTTCTCACCTTGCGGACGTTTACGGTGCCCTCTGGCCGCGTCCAACTCAATCAGAGTTGAAACATTCGTGCGCGGATTGCGAATTGCCAGCGATAAACCGTCGGCGTGGCTCCGCCGTCGATTCTGAATGGGTTCCGGTCATGAAGTCGCTGAGCGGACTTGAGAGGTAGCAGAGTGCCGCGGCAATGTCCTCCGGCTGCCCCAGACGATCGACCGTCTGATGGATTGTGCCCCCATGCCTCTGCGCCATTTCCACCGATCCTGATTGTGGGCTTTCAAGTCATGCGTCAGGCCGTGGGAACTACGTCGCTCGCGGGTGAGCCGTACTTGCCGGTAGCCCCTTGCAAGCTGCCGAATCCGCCCTCGCCAGTTGTTCGTAGCGTAGATTTTTACGCAAATCGGCGTCTTCCCACCCGATAAGACTTGCAGTGCGGCGAGTTTCGCGCAAATGCAGGGGCCAGAACTTATGGAAGCGCAAGGTACTCCGGAACGCCCGTCCCTACAGTAGCGTCTCTACTAGCGCTCCGTATGAGCGTATCAGTCAGCCGCGCCGCGCTTGGCCTACAAAGGACACTGTTCTCTTCAGGTTTGAACCTAGACCGCCTGGAAGACTCAAGCTCGCGAGCCCGGTTGGAGACGTAAAATGCCTGAACAAGTGTCGAACATGCACGAGCACGAATTACGGATGGCGCCAGGGAGCGATCCACTTTCGTCTGGACCAGCGGAGCTGGGAATTCCCCTCGGGGGTCACCCAAAAGCGGCCATTGATGGTCACCTGAAAACCGGCCAATAGAGAAGCAGTCCAGGACATTGATTGAGACGGGGGATAGCCTCCGTCAATGTG
>Ga0193743_1003549_pt1 | contig 10409 bp, 8 predicted proteins | sample L2c2metaG_FD_143038 | JGI IMG/M metagenome (GOLD analysis project Ga0193743, IMG submission 143038) | Soil microbial communities from a riparian zone of the East river system, Colorado, United States - L2c2 | ecosystem: Environmental > Terrestrial > Soil > Riparian zone | place: USA: East River...
GCAGGTGATGCTCTTCGGCCACACCGCGGTCGACAAGTGGGACACCACCATCGACATCGGCGACCACGTCGGCGTCACCGGCGAGGTGATCACCACCCGCAGCGGCGAGCTGACCGTCGAGGCGACCTCCTGGCAGCTCAACGCCAAGTGCCTGCGCCCGCTGCCGGACAAGCACCGCGGCCTGGCCGACCCGGAGGCCCGGGTCCGGCAGCGCTACCTCGACCTGGTGACCAACAAGCGGTCGCGGGACATCCTGCGGGCCCGCAGCAACGCCATCTTCGCCCTGCGCGAGTCGTTGGTCGGCCGCCGCTACCTGGAGGTCGAGACACCGATCCTGCAACGGATCCACGGCGGTGCCAACGCCAAACCCTTCACCACCCACATCAACGCGTACGACCTGAAGCTCTATCTGCGGATCGCGCCGGAGCTGTATCTCAAGCGGCTCGCGGTCGGCGGTGTCGAGCGGGTCTTCGAGTTGGGCCGGACGTTCCGCAACGAGGGCGCCGACTACAGCCACAACCCGGAGTTCACCGTGCTGGAGGCCTACCAGGCCTACGCCGACTACGACACGATGCTGCGGCTGACCCGGGAGCTGATCCAGGAGGCGGCGATCGCGGCCTATGGCACGGCGACCGCCCGCCGGCCGGGCAGCGACGAGGAGGTCGACATCTCCGGCGACTGGCCGGTGCGGACCGTCAACGAGGCGGTGTCGACCGCGCTCGGTGAGGTGGTCGACGCCGACACCGACGTGGCCACACTGCGCCGCTTCTGCGACAAGGCGGAGATCGCCTTCGACCCCAAGTGGGGCCGCGGCGCGGTGTTGCTGGAGCTCTACGAGCACCTGGTCGAATCGAAGACCGACCTGCCGACGTTCTACAAGGACTTCCCGACCGAGGTGTCGCCGCTGACCCGGCAGCACCGGCACGACCCGCGGCTGGCCGAGCGGTGGGACCTGGTCGGCTTCGGCTTCGAGTTGGGCACCGCCTATTCGGAGCTGATCGACCCGGTCGAGCAGCGCCGCCGGCTCACCGAGCAGTCGCTGCTGGCCGCCGGCGGCGATCCGGAGGCGATGGAGCTCGACGAGGACTTCCTGCAGGCGCTGGAGTACGCCATGCCGCCGACCGGTGGCCTCGGCATCGGCGTCGACCGGGTGATCATGCTGCTGACCGGCCGCTCGATCCGGGAGACGCTGCCGTTCCCGCTCGTCCGCGCCGCGTCGTGACCCCGGCCCGCTGGCCCGCGGTCGCGTTCGGCGCCGCGTCGGCGCTCTACAGCTCGTGGCTGCTCGGGCCGTGGCTGAACCCGCGGCTCGGGCTGACCACCGGGCTGGCCAGCGACCTGGCTGCTTCCGACCAGCCGTGGCACGAACTGTTCCGCTTCTGCGACGTGGCGGCCGGCTCGCTCTCCCTGCTCGGCTCGGCCCGGATGCTGGTCGGCGGCCGCGGTGACCGCCGGCCGCGCTGGCACCGGCTGAGCCGGGCAGAGCGCACGGCCTGGCTCTTCGTCGCGGTGTTCGCGCTGGCGACCATCTGCGACGGCGGCCTGACCGCGCTGCCCTGCGCGCCGTCGATCGACCCGGGCTGCCCGGGCAATCTTTCCGGCGGCGCGCTCCACGTCGTGTTCGACCCACACACGCTGACCTCGGCGTTCGCGGTGATCGGCGGGGCCGGCTCGATCATCGCGTTCTGGCGATCGTCCCGCGCCGGCAGTGCCGACCGCACCTGGGCGGGCGGGCTCGCCGTGGGCAGCCTGGCGGTGAACCTGGGCCTGCTGGTCGAGCTGGCCCGCAACGGGACACACGAGGGGATCTGGCAGCGGATCGAGCTACTCAACCTGGCGGCGTGGTTGGTCTACGCCGCGGTGCGCAGTCAGCAACCACCCCACCGCCCGGCGTGAGTGTTCTGGAGGCTTTGCTCTGCTCACGGGGGACGGCAACCGTCCCCCTGTTTGGTGTGGCAGGGCCGGACTGAGCCAACGTGGGGCGAACACCGGGATAAGGATGCCGCGCCGGCAGTGGTGAACCGCCCCGAGTCTGGTGGAGTCCACCTCGCCGGGCTGGCCCTTCAGAGCGCTGTAGCCGTTGTGGTCAAGTTCTGGCGAGCGAGCGACGCACTGACGCCTTCGGCTACGCCCTCAGCGCCGCGATCGAGGCTGAACACGAGACAGCCCGGCGGGCATACAACAACGCCTTCGCCGACCCGATCACCGAACTCGAACAGGACTACATCGAGCACCTCGCCCCAGCTCCCAGCCGCCCGACGAGACAAGATCATCGGGCTTGCACCCTTGCCGGAGCGCGTCGTCGACCTTCTGCTGCAGCCGAACCCGCGGTCATGGCCACGGTCGCCGCGGACGGGCCTCCGGTGACCGCAGCTGCCCGCGCCGCCCTGCGCGCGGCGTTGGCCATCCTCGACGACCTCGCCCACCCCGATGCCGACGAGGTCCGGGCGAAGCCGGAGACCCGGTAGCACGCGACATACGGCTCAGGACCCGCCGAAGCCGGAGTGGCCACCGCCAGCGGTCGACGTGTGCTGCGGCAGAGACACCCCGCCATCCTCCCGGACGCTGGCTCTGACCAGCGGAAGCCTTCTGGTTCCCAACAGGGTCAGGCCAGCTCAGACGCCTGATCCGATTACCCTGGGGCTAGTGAGAAGGACCAGCCCGTTGGGGATCACCTGCGTGTGCGCGTTCGCCGATCGCTATCCGTGATCCGAGCTATCCCTTTAGACCGAAGGGACCAATCCAAATGACCAGTGAGCCAACCCGCGATCCCGTCGCCGACCGCCTGCTGACGCCGCAGAACTCGGCACTCATCGTCATCGACTACCAGCCCCGGCAGGTGGAATCAGTCAATTCGATGGACCGTGACCTCCTCATCCGCAACATTGTGTCGGTCGCCCGCGCGGCCAAGGTTTACGGCCTGCCGATCCTGCTGTCGACCGTCAATGTCGCCCACGGACAGGGTCCGACGATCCCCGAGCTCAAGGAGGTGCTTTCGGACAGCGTGGAGATCGACCGGACGCAAATGAACTCCTGGGAGGACGTCGACTTCCGTCGGGCGGTCGAGGCGACGGGTCGGAAAAGCTGATCATGACGGCATTGTGGACAGAAATCTGCCTGGCGTTCCCGTCGCTCGATGCAATGCGTGAAGGTTACGACATCTACCCGGTGGTCGACGCGGTCGGAGGCACGTCCGTCGAGGCACACCGCGCCGGACTCGAACGGATCGTCCAGGCTGGTGCGCGACCGACCAGCTGGGTATCTCTGGCCGGCGAACTGCAGCGCGACTGGGCACGCGCCGACACCGCTGCTGACTTCACGGACATCGTCTTCACCTCGCGTCTGCTCAAGGGCGAGTAACACTTGTCGGCGCCACCAGATGAAGATGCTCGGCGGGCTAAGGCACCGGTCGAGAGAGGCCACTTCACCATCCGGCCGAACAGGACAACGTCGACCCGGCCCATGACCGTGCGACGACGTATTCGCGCCGCATAACGTCGGCCCAGTGTGGCACCAGCTCGGGGGAGCCGATGGCGGCGAAGCCGACCGGCTCTGGCCACTGCTGCGCCCGTTCCGGCAGCGGCGCGGCCTGCGCGCGACGCCCCCGCGGCGATCGCCAGCCACAGCACGCACCAGGCTTCTGCTTCGGCGAAGACAGCTTGCTGCGCCGCCACGACCACCATGTCGACATCGCCGGCGTTCCGCCCGGACGAAGGCTTGCGGGCGATCCGAGTCAGGTCGCGGTCTCCATCGGTCTCAGCGGCGTGCGCTTCGGCTGAGGCGGCCTACGGTCACTGCGAGCGTCTCAGCGAGCAGCCGGGAAGTGGCGCGCTAGTTCAGCACGGGCGGCGTTGTCGAGCTTGATATCGGCGGCGCCGAGGTTCTCGGCCAGGTGCACACGGGTACGGGTCCCGGGAATGAGAAGGACGTTCGGCGCGAGGTCGAGGAGCCACGCCAGAGCGATCTGTGCCGGCGTCGCCCGCAGCCGTGCTCCCAACTCGGCGAGCACCGGGCTCGTGAGGATCTGGTTCTGGACGTCCCGCGGCCACCCGAGCGGGCAGAAGGGCACGAACGCGATGCCCCGGCTCGCGCACTCCTCAAGCACGTCCGCAGAGCGCTGATCCGCCAGGTTGAAGAGGTTCTGCACGCAGACGATCTCTGTCTGCCCGAGCGCCCGCAGCAACTGCTCCCGCGAGATGTTGCTCAGCCCGATCCCGTCGATCAGCGCTTCGTCTCGGGCCCGGATCAGACTCGCCAACTGGGCGTCGAACCGCCGGCCGGGGGCGGACCGGTCCATCATCCGCAGATTCACCGCTGCCAGGCGGCTGACGCCGAGTGTCGCCAGGTTCTCCTCGATGCCCTGGCGCAGCTGGTCCGGGTCATCGAACGGCAGCACCGCGCCTGCGGCGTCCCGCCGCGCCGCAACCTTGCTGACGATCGCCAAGTCGGCCGGATAGGGGTACAGCGCCTCACGGATGAGCTCGTTCACCACGCCCGGTCCGTAATACTGCGCACTGTCGATGTGGTTGACCCCACGGTCGACCGCGGTGCGTAACACTTGCAGCGCTTCGTCGCGGTCGCGCGGCGGCCCGAATACGTTGTCGCCTGCCAGCTGCATCGCGCCGTAGCCAACGCGGCTTACGCGCCAGGGGCCAAGCGAGTACGACCCCGCGAGGTCGAGGTTCGGTACGGCGTCCGGCATGGTGTCTCCTGCATTGATTCGAGTAGCGGCAGAGATCGTCTGGCGAGGATCAGGCGTGGACCTAGGCCCCGTATGCGGGCAGGATCGCTCCGCTGACGGGGGCCGCGGTGTCGCTCGCCAGGAACACGATCAGCTCCGCGATCGCCTCGGGGGTCACGGAGTGCGCCATGACGTCCGCCGGGAACAAGGTCTGGTTTTTCGGGGTGTCGATCAGCTGCGGCGCGACCGCGTTCACCCGGATCCCCTGCGGCCGCAGCTCCAGGTCCAGCACCCGGACCAGGTGGCTCAGGGCCGCCTTGCTCAGGCTGTACGCCGCGATGCCCGCGGTCGGCTCGGCCGCCGGGCGGGCGGAGACGTGCACGATGGCACCTGAACCGCGTTCCCGCATGTGCGGCGCCACCGCCTGGGTCAGCCACAGGGCGGTCCCCGCGTTCACATCCACCATGAGCCGCAGCTCGTCGGGCGTTGCCGAGAGCGCGTCGCCCGGCACGAACGCACCGATCGTGTTCACCAGCACGGCAGGGGTGCCGACCTCGGCGGCGACGCGGCCGACGAGCTCCTTCGGGACGGCCGGATCGGTCGGGTCGCCCGGCATCTGGTGAATGCCCTCGGGCAGTTCACGCAGCCCGTCCTCGTTGCGGTCGATCCCCACGACGGTGAATCCGGCGGCGGCCAGCTTGACCGCCGCCGCCCGGCCGAGCGGACCGCCCGCGCCGGCAACGATCGCCACTCGATCACTCATTGTCCGACTCCGTTCGTCTCAGTCGTCTCAGGTGTCTCAGTCGTTCTCCGTGGCCGTGGTCACGGATGGACCTGGGAGCCGATCCCGCGGTCCAACCGCAGCGATTGGAGGATCAGGAAGGTGGTGCTGGTGGTGAACTCCTCGATGTCGGCCGCGGCCAGCACCCCGGTGTATTTGTCGATGACCGGGGCGGCGGCCCGCTCGGTGACCGCGCCCAGGTAGCCGTGGACCCCGGCCCACGGGTTCTCCCGGTACTTGCCGAAGTATGGCGTCGGGTCGACCGAGGCCAGTGCGGCATGGCAGCTCTCAACGATGTCGTCGATGTAACGGCGGTGTACCGCGACGTCTTCGCGGGTCGCCAGCCGGCCCAGGTGGCCGCTGATCAGGTACTTCCAAGCATAGGACTCGGCCCGTTCCCCGGCGCCGATGTATCCGGGCACGTCCTCGCTCAGGTTCAGGTTGTAGATCGGCACCCAGCCGGCGTTGACGACGTCGATGACCATCAGCGCGTCGTGGTCCGGGAAGTGGATGAAGATGTTGTCCGGCGAGTGGTTGGGCCCGTGCCAGGCCAGCTCAACGCGCTCGCCGCCGACCTGCAGCGTGTGGCGGTCCTCGAAGGTGACCTCCGGCGCCGGCCGGGTCGGGTCGTCGTCGCGCAGCAGCAGCCGCCGGGTCTCGGCGTGCCCGATCCGCACGACGTCGTCGCCGAACAGGTTCGCCGCGCCGGCGTGGTCGGCGTGGTGATGCGAGTAGACCAAGTGGGTCACGGTGTTGGTCGTGCCCTCGGCCGCGGCGACCTCGTCCACGGCCCGCCGCAGGTTGTGACCGATGGTCGGTGGGGCGTCGAACAGCACCACGCCGTCCGGGGTCGCCAGGAACGCCGACTGGTAGGTGCCGTCGGTGACCCAGAACAGGTTCCGCTCCACGCGACCGACGTGGTAGCCGTGCTCGTTCAGGGCCGGACCGAGCGACGCCGCCGGCACCGGCGCGTAATCTGGCAGGACCAGCCCGCCGCCGGGCACCGAGCTCGATGAAGTCATGATGATCTCCTTGGTCTGCGGCACGTCCCGTGACGGGCCGTCGATAACCACGCTGGCATGCGTTGGGCTGTGCGGGTGCACAACGTTTAGGCGCGGGACTTGGGCGCCGTGTCGGTCCGAGGGGTTCGGTCTGCGCGAGGTGCTAGCCATGGCAGGTCGATGCTGCGTGGACCCTGCGCAGGCCAACCTCCAACCCATCGACTAGTACCCAGTGCCCTGGCGGGCAGTCCGTTCGCGGGCTGAAAATGGGCGTCCGGTCGTCCTCGTTGGTGGTCGGCGTGGGAGGTGCCCGGTGCTGGAGGAGACGGCGCAGGACGCGGCGCCAGTGGAACGGGTCGCGGCGTTGGATGGAGTCGACAACGCGTAGCGGCAACCGATCGCGTGGTCCCGCTCAGCTGGAGGCCAGCCGGTGGCGGACCGGACTGTTTTCCCACATGACGGCGAGCAGCACAAGGCCTCGGTCTTGCTGCTCCTTGAGGTTGAGGCCGGTGAGCTTCTCGATCCGGTTAACGCGGTGCAGCAGCGTGTTGCGATGCACCGGGAGCACGGCGGCCGTCGCCGTCCCGTCGAACCCGTGGTCGGCCAAGCTGCGCAAGGTGGTCGCGAGGTCGACCGTGTCGGGCTCGGTGAGCCGGCCGAACACCCGCTTGGTGATCAGGTCGGCTAGCGCGGGTGAGTCCGCCAGCAGGAGCTGGGGCGCGAAGTCCTCGGCCGACACACGTCCGCGACGCCCGGACTGTGTCGCTATGAGGCTCAGGGAGCGCAGGTTGTCGACCGCCGCCCCGAGACCGTTCCTGGGCGTTGGCGGCTCCTGAGCAAGCACCAGCCGCCGGTCGGTGAGGAAGGCTGTCCAGGCGAATTCGGGCGCAGTCAGCCCGGTGACCCGGGCACCTTCGGTAAAGGCAAGCGCGGCCACGTCGCGTAACCGCGCCGCGAGGTCGGCGTGATTTGCCACCGAACCGCCGGCAAGCTCCGCCGTGAACGGGCAGAACGGCGATGACAGATCGAAATGCAGCCGGGCAGCCCGGTCCGAGTCCTCGATGGTGATCGGCAAGTCTGCGGCGCAAAGCCGGTCGAACAGGGCGGCGGCGCGACGGTCGCCGGCTGTGGCCGGCATGTCCTCCTGGTCCGCGTACACCTGGATGAACGCACCCACGACGATGTCCAGGTACCGGTCCAGAAAATTCCACATGTTGTCGGCATTGGCGATAAGCAGCGAACGATCGTCATCGCTGACGAGGTCGACCAATACGTCCCACAGCATGCGGGTACCGCGGCGGTAGACGAGGATTCCGTCCTCCATCGGCCGACCGGCGGCGGCGCGATCACGTATGAACCCGTGCAGCTCCGAGAGGACGTAATCATCCGGGGGCGTCCCGTACATCATCCACCGCCGTAGGAGATCGACGTTCCATCGCACCCACAACGTCCGGTCTTGGTCAATGTCGAAACGGGTGTACGCCGGGAGCTGCTGGTAGCCCAGCATCATCCGGCGTACCACCGCTCCCACGTCGACGCGCTCCAGTACGCTGCGCAACCCCTCGTCGGGTGTCGGCTCGCGCGGTGAGACATCCGCACCCACATGCATGATCCTCGCACGTGAGTGCGGTCACCGCGCATACGTTCAGACGAGCCCGGAGTTGTGGCGTGCGGTCTCGATCACGTCGTCGAGACGGCCGGAAAAGGCCTGCGCACGCGAGTACCTCGCGGGCGGCCCGGATCGTTCGAAGCGAGTGGATGGTCTCGGTTGCGATTGCATAGTGGTCGCGGGGGAGATTCTGCAGGAACGCCAGCTCGCTGATGATCACTTCAGCGGTGCGGTCGGTACGCAGGCCGCACGTGGGTCGCAGCCGGTGTTTTGAGTCGGACGTGGTCGGCCGGCCATACGGGAGGTGAGCGCTCTGTTCGTCCTCTCCGGGCCCCCGTACGCCGGCGTGCGCCGATGCAGAGCAAAGCCTCCGGCATATGAGCCCGCCTGGGTGGTCGATATGCGTAGAATTATTGGCTTCGGAGGTGTGCGCGATGACAGTCAGCGCGACGACCGTCCAAGGCGGCCTGGCGACCCTGACCGACGAGATCATCAGCGAGCTGCGGGACCGGGTGGGCTGCCCGGTGCTGGCGCCCGAAGATCCCGGGTTCGACGCGGTTCGCGAGGTCTACAACGCGATGCACCCCGGTGAGCCGGCGCTGGTGGTCAGCTGTTCCGGCACCGCTGACGTGATCGACGCGGTCAGCTTCGCGCGTGACAACGGCCTGGTTGTGTCGGTCCGCGGCGGCGGGCACTCGATCGCCGGACTGTCCGCATCGGACAATGCCCTGCTCATCGACCTCGCGCCGATGCACGCGGTGCAGGTCGACCCGGCCGCTCGGCTGGCCCGGGTGCAGGGCGGCGCGGTCTGGGGCGACGTCGACCGGGAGACGCAGGCGTTCGGCCTGGCCACCCCCGGCGGGGTGGTCTCCGACACCGGCGTCGCCGGGCTCACCCTGGGCGGTGGCTACGGCTGGCTGCGCCGCCAGCACGGGCTGGCCTGCGACCACCTGGTGTCGGCCGAGGTGGTCGGCGCCGACGGGCAGGTGCGGGTCGCGTCCGAGACGGAGAACGCCGACCTTTTGTGGGCGCTGCGCGGCGGCGGTGGCAACTTCGGTGTGGTCACCTGGTTCACCTTCGCGCTCGAAGAGATCGGGCCGACCGTGGCGTTCGCCGGCACGTTCTACCCGGTCGAGGAAGCGGCGCAGGTGATCCGCGGCTGGCGCAACTATGTGACGGTGGCGCCCAACGAGGTCACCGGCACCTGTCTGACGATCACCATGCCGGCCGACCCGGCGCTGCCGGAGGCGGTGCACAACCGCGCATGCGTGGTGGTCGGCGCGGTCTACGCCGGCGATCCGGAGCGTGGCATGGACGTTCTCCAGCCGCTGCGCGAACTCGGCACGCCGTTGATGGACATGTCCCAGCCGACGCCGTTCACCGAGGTGCAGTCGGGGTTCGACGCGTTCTTCCCGCGCAACACCATGCAGGCCTACTGGAAGTCGCGCTATCTCTCGGAACTCAGCGACGCGGCGGTCGACTTCGTCGCGAGGAAGGCGGCCGAGCGCCCCAGCCCGATCACCCTGGTCAACGTGTTCCACATGGGTGGCGCGATCGCCGACGTGCCGACCGGTGCGACCGCGTTCGCCCAGCGGTCGTCGCCGTTCCTGCTCTCGATCGACGGCAACTGGGCCGACCCGGCCGACAACGAAGCCAACATCGCGTGGGTACGCGAGACGTTCGCCGAGTCGGCCCGGTTCGGCAATGACGGCGTGTATCTCAACTTCACCGGCAGCGCCGAGGAGCCGGCCGAAAGCGGTGTGGACAGCGCGTTCGGTGCCAACCTGCGGCGGTTGGCCGAGGTCAAGGCGAAGTATGACCCGACCAACGTTTTCCGCGCCAACAATAACATCACGCCGGCGTCCGGTTAATCAATTCTTGCTGTGCTCGAATGAGACCGGAAGTCGATACGCCTACGGAGTCCATGAACTAATCCCGATAGGTGCAGCCGGTCGCCCACGCGGACGGCGAACTGCCTGCGGGCTGCCCATTGTGCTGCCGCAAAAGTTTGGCATGATCGAACACCGATCGGGGTCGGTTATTTGTCGGTCAGCTGCGGGATAATTATCGCATGCGGCAGTTGCAGTTGTTCAGCTCGGCTGAATTGGCTGGAATGCGTGACCGGACCGCGTCGCGTAACTATTCGCCTGAGGGGGACGAATTTCGCCGCGAGCATGAGCGCCGCCGCGCCTGGGGTTTGATCCAACGCCATGGCGAGCGCCTCCGCCGCCTGCGCGGCATTTCTTGTGCCTCTTCAGCGTCGACCGCCGACGAGAACGACCGGCAAGAGACCGCCAACGAGGGCGGCTACTTCCGGGTGTCTCCCCTCGTCCAACC
>Ga0193743_1003550_pt1 | contig 10408 bp, 9 predicted proteins | sample L2c2metaG_FD_143038 | JGI IMG/M metagenome (GOLD analysis project Ga0193743, IMG submission 143038) | Soil microbial communities from a riparian zone of the East river system, Colorado, United States - L2c2 | ecosystem: Environmental > Terrestrial > Soil > Riparian zone | place: USA: East River...
GCCGTCGATCAGCCGCTGACCAGGGGCGACCCGTACACCACCCGCTCACTGGTGCAGATCGACAACCCGGGCAGCGGGGTGACCCTGGGCCGCACCTTCCAGGTCTCCGGGGAGGCGGCGGTGTTCGAGGCCACCGTGCTGTGGCAGGTGTTGAACGGCACGACCGTGGTGCGGCACGGGTTCGCCACCACCGCCGAGGGGCAGAAGTTCAGCCCGTACTCGTTCAGCCTCACCCTGGAGCCGGGCAGCTACACGCTGCGGGTGTACCAGGACGACCCATCCGGCGGCGAGGGCGGCCCACCCGACAGCGACAGCAAGTCGATCATCGTCCGGTAAGCCCGCGCAAAGAGGACTTACCTGGCGCGCAGCCCCAGCCGGCGCAGCTCCACGGCGGCCAGCTTGCGGACCACCTCGGGGTCACCCCGGCGCCATCCGCTGGCCGGGTCCTCGGTGACCGCGCGCAGCCGGCGCACCGACGTCCCGGTCAGCGCCCGCAGCGCGAGCAGGTCCGGGTCCCGCTCCCGGCAGGCTGCCGCCGCGCCGGCCATCCGGGAGTAGTGGATCCGCAGCGGCAGCCAGAGCACCAGCACGGGCATCACCCCGGTGAGCAGCACCAGCCCCGCCGTACCGGTGGCCAGCATGGAGATCGTGGTCAGTTGCTGCTCACCGACACCGGCCAGCGACTGCCCGGCGGCCCGGCCGGTGTCCAATGAGGCGGCCAACTGGTCGCCCACGAACGGCACCCGCGCGGCGGTCCGGGCGGCGCTGGCGAAGGCGTCGGCGATCTCGGTGCCGGCGTTGGTCAGCCCGGTGGCCGGGGTCTGCAGCTGGAGCATGAGCTGCCTGGACCGCTCGGCCAGCCAGCCGATGCCGGCCAGCCAACCCACCGCGAGCAGGTCGGCCAGCAGCTGGCGGGCGGCTCGCCCGGGGCGCTCGGCGTAGAGCTTCATGCCTCCTTCACCCCGTTGCGGTGCCGCTGCGCCAGCTCGCGGTAGATCGCCGGGTTGGAGCGCACCCACCAGCCGGCCGACTCGGTCATCGGGCGCAGCTTGGCGGGCGCGCCCAGGGCCATCTGCTCGTCCGGCACCACCATGTTCGGCGGGACCAGCGCGGCGGCGCCGACCAGCGCGCGGTCTCCGATCCGGGCGCCGTCCTGCACGGTCGCCCCGTTGCCGATCAGGGCCTCGGTGCCGACCACGCAGTTGTGCACCACACACAGGTGGCCGACGGTCGCGCCCGGGCCGATGATCAGCGGGTCTTCCCCGCCGTGCAGCACCGAGTTGTCCTGCACGTTGGCCCCGGCCCGGATCACGATCGGACCGAAGTCGCCGCGCAGCACCGCGCCGTACCAGACAGATGCCTCGGCCTCGACGCGAACATCGCCGACGAGCGTCGCGGTGGGCGCGATCCAGGCGGAGGGGTCGACGGTCGGCGCGGTGCCCTCGAAGGCGAACAGTGGCATGCGCCGAACTCTATGTCGGGCTAGATGAGCTGGAGTTTCTGGGCGTAGACGATGGCCTGGACGCGGGTGTGCGCGCCCAGTTTCTCCATCAGCGCCTGGGTGTAGCTGCGCACGGTGTTGATGGTGAGGTCCAGCTGTCCCGCGATGTCCTTGGTCGTCATGCCGGCGGCCATCAGCCGCAGCACCTCGACCTCGCGCGGGCGCAGCTGTGGGTAGGTGGGCTCGTCGGCCTTGAGTAGCCCGCTCGCGGTTTCCAACGCTCGGGCGATCCCGGCGTCGACCACCATCTGGCCGTCGCGCACGTCGCGCAGGGCCTGGATGAGGTCCAGGTCGAGGGTGCCCTTGAGCAGGACGCCGGCGGCGCCGGATTCCAGGCATCGCCGCAGGTTCTCCGTGTCACCGAAGGCGGTCAGCATGACCACCTTCGCCGCCGGGCTGGTGGTGCCGAGCTCGCGGCAGACGTCGGCGCCGTTCAGGTCACCGAGGCGGACATCGAGCAGGACCAGGTCAGGGTGCGTGCGCTGGGCGACCTCGAGGGCGTCCCTCCCGGAGTAGCAAGCGGCGATCACGTTGAATTCCGACGTTGCGGCCAGGACTTTCTCGATGCCGTGCGCGACCAGCGGGTGGTCGTCGGCGATCAGCACGGAGCTCATCGGCGCGGCGGTCACGGGCAGTCCACCAACGGGATGGTGACGCGCAGGCTGGTGCCGCCGTCATCGTTGGTGGCCAGTCGCAGCACGCCGCCGGCCCCGTTGACCTTCTGCAGCAGGCCGGGAATGCCCAGGCCGGAGCGGCGCCCGGGAACCGGATTGAGCTCGAAGTCCGCGGGCAGGCCCTTGCCGTCGTCCTCGACGGCGAGGACAAGTTGGTGTGGCTGGTAGGCGAGTGAGACCAGTACCGCGCTGGCCCCGGCGTGCTTCTCGATGTTGTGCAGGGCCTCGCGCAGCGTGCACAGCAGGACGGCTTCCAGCTCCGGCTTGGCCGGGGCCGGGGTGCCGAGGGTGACGACCTCGGTGGCGATGCCGGTGCGGGATGCGAAGGTGGCCACGTCGCGCCGCATGGTGACCGACAGCGCCGCGGCGGACGGCATCAGACTGTGCATGGCTTCGCGCAGGTAGGCCGAGGCTTCGGCGGCGTCGGCCTCGATGGAGCGGGCGGACCGGGTGGCCGTCTCCGGGTCGGCGGCGGCGGTCTGCTGGATCTCCTTGGCCGACATGGAGATCTTGAACAGTAGCTGGCCGGCGGTGTCGTGCAGTTGCTGGGCGATCCGCTGGCGGTCTTCCTCGACGGCGAGCTGCCCGGCCCGGTCGGCCCGCACGGCGGTGACGATCAGCGGGGCCAGCGAGGCGCCGAACTCGTTCATCAGCAGGGTGGTCCTCGGCGACACCCGCCGTCCGCGCATGCCCGCGTACATCACCCCGAGCCAGTTCCCGCCGAACTCGATCGGCACGGCGGCCAGGCCGCGGATGTCCTCGGAGATGAGCAGCTCGACGAGGTCGTCCAGGTGCTCGTCGTCCGCGGCGCAGTTGCCGGTGGTGGTCGGCATGGTCCGTTCCAGCGCGCGCCAGCCCAGGCCCGAGCCGCGCGGCAGGCGGATCCCGGCCAGCGGCGCGGTGCTGCCTTCCGACGCTCCGAGAATGAGGGTGTCCGCGCCGTCGTAGATCGCGATGGCCGCGACATCGGCGCCGATCAGGTCGAACATCCGGCCACAGGCCTTGGTGACCAGCGCGGGCAGGTCGCACAGCCCGGACAGGCCGCGGGTGGCGATCACCAGGTTGCGGACGTCGTCGATGGATCTCACCGTGTAGCACATCTTGTCGCTCCGTCCGCCAAGTCCGAGTCCGAGTTCAGGTCTTCAAGATCCGCCGCCGGGCCGTGCCATGTTTCATGGCCGGCGCCGCGCCCGGTGTAGCCGGGAAGCTCGCGCAGCGCCCGCCGGTACCCGATCGACCTCGGCACCGTGCGCAGGTCCTCGATGGCACGGCTGTCGAACGCGGCGGCGGGTATGACCAGCACTTCGGCTTGCCCGGCGAGGTGGGCGAGTTCGAGCAGCGTGACGGGCCCGAGGCGCTCGACCAACCCGGCGGCCGACCGCTCGTCGGGTCGTTCCCCGGCGAGATCGATCCGGACGGCGGCGGCGTGGCAGAGGCCGTCGGCCAGGGCCTCGATGGCGGCATGTTCGTCGCAGGGCTGCCAGTGCACCGCGGCTATCGGCCGGTCGGCGCCGAGCAGGTCGGTGAGCGCGTCGGTGGCTGGGGACCGCAATCCGGTCACGATGGTGGTGCCGCCGGCGAAGGCCGCGCCGTGCAACGGCACCGGCCGCACGGTCGTGCCGGCGGGGTAGCCGGCGTCCCCGGCGGGGATGCGCAACATCGCCTCGGTCTGCGCGAGCGTGCCCAGCGCACCCGCCCCACGCGGCAGGGCGACAGCGACGAGGTTGAGCTGCCCGGTGCGCGGAGCGACGACCCGGGCCAGCCGAACCCGCAGGTACTCCTCGACGTGCTCGGCGGAGACGACCGGGGCAGCCAGGCGGGCGGCCAGAGCATGCTCGCCGGCCGCGCCGGTCTCCAGGATCCGACGCAGCAAGGGGTGAACGAAGCAGCTGAACGCGCGTTCCGCCGAGGCCGGGTAGCCGGGAATGCCCACTACCGGAACCGCGACCATTCCGGGCCTGTTGTCCTCGGCGCCGCCGACTACGCCGAGGACAACAGGGTGGCCGGGGCGCATCGCCACGCCGTGCACCGCGACCCGCCCCAGCCGGCTGATCACCGAGGAGGTGTGGTCGTCGCGACCTGCGCTGGACCCGGCGATGACCAGCACAAGGTCGGCGGTGCGCGCGGCCTCGGCAACCGCGGCGGCGATCTGGTCGGGTACGTCCGGGGCAACCGGCAGCGTCTCGGTGCTGCAGCCGGCGCCCTCGGCCATACCGGCGAGCATGATCGAATTGGTGTCCAGGATCTCCCCTGGCGCCAGGCTCGCCCCGACCGGACGGACTTCGTCGCCGGTGGGCAGGATCGCCACCTTCGGACGACGGCGGACCAGGACGCTGAGGTGGCCAGCGGCGGCCACCGCGGCGGCGTCCGCCGGCCGCACCCGGTGCCCGGCCGGCAGCACGACCGCGCCGGCCTCGATGTCTTCGCCGACCGGGCGGATGTGCCGGCCGGCGATCACCGGGCCGCTGATCTCCGCGAAGCCGCTCTGGGTGAACGTCACCTGTTCCCGCATGACCACCGCGTCGCGGGCGCTGGGCACCACGTCGCCGGTGTCGACGGGGTCGAAGTTCTCCGGCGAGAGCCTGATCGTGCCGTCGGCGGCCCCGCCGCTGAGCTGTGTGGTGGTCACCGCGATGCCGTCCATGGCCGCGGCTCGGTACGCGGGCACCGACCACCGCGCGCGTACCGGCTCGGCGGTGACCCGACCGCGCGCCGTGGTGACCGCGACGGTCTCCACCCCGAGGACCCCGGCCCAGCCGGCCCGGGCGCAGGCGCGCATCCAGGTACGGAAGGCCTCCGCGACGGGCTCAGCCGCGACCCGGTCCGCGTCGGCGCAGGCGTGTTCGCCCGCGCGCGGCGGGGTGTCAGGCTCGGGCCGGGGGGATGTCACTCGGTCAGCCGCTGATCACGAACAGCTTCTTGAACGGCTGGATGACCGTCCAGGTTGACTTGGTGCCCTTGGTGAACGAGGCGATGTCACCGGGGCGCAGGGTCACCTTCTCCCCGCTCTCCAGGTCGATGACCAGTTCGCCCTGCAGAGCGTGGATTGTCTCGTCGGCGGTGAACGGATACGGGAAGCTCTGCGGCTCCGACCGCCACAGCCCGACGGCCAGGGTGGCGCCCTCTGCGCCCTCGGTGCGGATCCAATGCACCTCACCGATGGCCTCGCCGCCCACCACGAACGGCTCGTAATCCTCGGAAGTGACCGTGGAGCGCGCGTACTCGGCGGTTTGGGTAGTCATCGCCACTCTTTCTTCTCTCGGTTCTATTCGAAGATTGCGGAGCCTGCGAGCGTCGAATCCATAGCTCACTTCACGCCCTCGCGGCATGACGAACTCTATCCGGGTAGTGTTCATTGAGGAACACCTGCAAATATGTACGCGGCGGCCTTTTCCCGCCCGGCAGCAGGCCCCGAACGGGCACTTTACCGAAGCGAAACAGCAACGACGCACGCCATTTACAGGTGAGACCTGCATTTATAGGTGTTGATCGTGAATGCGATCGGAGATTTCCCGAGAGTTACACAGCTTCATCGCCGTGTCATAGTGCTGTAACGCGAGCTTGGCTCACTGGGCCCTCTATTCGGCACTCCGGTCGATCTATTCACTAGCTCGGACCCAGTGGAGGCTCTCCCGATGACGCTCGCACCCGAGGCCGGCACCACCGGCAAGGAACTGAAGATCGTCCGCGGCGCGTGTCCGCACGACTGCCCGGATACCTGCGCGATGCTCTACCACGTCGAGGACGGCAAGCTCGTCGACGTCAAGGGCGACCCGGACCACCCGATGACCCAGGGTGGTCTGTGCGTGAAGCTGAAGAACTTCCCTGAGCACCACTACCAGTCCGACCGGCTCATGCACCCGATGCGCAGGGTCGGGCCGAAGGGCGCCGGGCAGTTCGAACGAATCACCTGGGACGAGGCGCTCGCCGAGATCAAACAGCGCTGGAGCTCGATCATCGACGAGTACGGCAGCCAGGCGATCATGCCGCACGCCTACCTTGGCCACCAGGGCGTGATCAACGGACTGACCTCGGGTGACGCGTTCTTCAACCGGCTCGGGTCGACCGTGGCGGAGAAGACCTACTGCGAGTCCGGGTCCTCCACGGCGTGGCACATGACCGTGGGCGGCACCGGCGGGCTCGATGTGGAGTCCATGGCCTACTCGAAGTACATCATCGTGTGGGGCATGAACATGACCAGCACAAACCTGCACGGCTGGCCATTCCTGCTCAAGGCCCGCAAGGACAACGGCGCCAAGATCGTGGTGATCGACCCGGTGCGCACCCGCACCGCCCGGCAGGCCGACTGGCACATCCCGATCCGTCCGGGCACCGACGGTGCGTTGGCCCTGGGGTTGATCCACGAGATCATCGCCCAAGGGCTGACCGACACCGACTACGTCGAGAACTACACCGTCGGCTACGACGAACTTGCCGAGCGCGCCGCGAACTTCCCTCCGGAGCGGGTATCGGAGATCACCGGAATCCCCGCCGAGGACATCCGCACCCTCGCCCGGGAGTACGCCACCAGTCAGCCCGCCGCGATCCGCCAGGGTGTCGCGATCGAGCGCAGCCGGGGCGGCGGTGACGCGATTCGCGCGATCACCTGCCTGCCCGCCCTGGTCGGCGCGTGGCGCCACGTCGGCGGCGGCACGATGGAGATGCCGATCTGGGAGTTTCCCACCTTGTTCGACAAGATCTGCATGCCGCAGTGGATCCCGGAGGGCACCCGGGTGGTCAACGAACTCGACCTCGGCATGGCGCTGACCGGGGAGACGGCGCTCGACCCGCCGATCAAGTCGCTGTTCGTCTACAACTCCAACCCGGTCACCCAGGGCCCGGCGCAGGCCAAGACGATGCAAGGCCTCATGCGCGAGGACCTGTTCACGGTGGTCAGCGACCACTTCATCAACGACACCGCGAAGTTCGCCGACCTGGTGCTGCCGGCGACCATGCAAGCCGAACAGCTCGACATCATGGTCACCTGGGGACACCTGTACATCTCGCTGAACCAGCCGGCCATCGAACCGCCTGAGGACTGTGTGCCCAACTCCGAGCTGTTCCGTCGCCTGGCCAAGACCATGGGCTTCGACGACGACTACTGGGACCGCACCGACGAACAGATGTTGATCGACTTCCACGATTGGGATGCACCCGCGCTGCAGGGCATCACCTTCGAGAAGTTGAAGGAGGTCGGCTGGATGCGGCTCAATGTGGGCACTCCGGAAGAACGTGCACCGCACGCGCAGGGCAACTTCCCGACCCCATCGGGCAAATGCGAATTCAAGTCCAGCCTCGCGGAGGGCGGAAACTTCGTCGTGCCGGTGTGGCGCTCGATGTATGAGGCCATGCAGGACGGCAGCTATGTCGACCCGGTGCCCGACTACCTACCGCCGTTCGAATCCCCGGACTCCAACCCGGAACTGGCAAAGAAGTACCCGCTCAACATCGTCTCGCCCAAGCCGCACGCGTTCCTCAACAGCCAATACGGAAACGCGGCGGACAAGCAGCGCGCCCAGGGCGAACAGCGGGTGTTCATCCACCCCGCCGACGCCGCCGAACGGGAAATCGCCGAAGGCGAGTTGGTACGGGTGTTCAACGACCGGGGTGCCTTCTCCGGCCCCGCCGCGCTAGACGACGCGCTCATGCCCGGCCTGGTGATGGCCAACGTCGGGCACTGGCAGAACAAGAGTTCCGGCAGCACGGTCAACTCGATCACCTCCGACCGGCACTGCACACTCGGCTTCGCCGGCGTGTACTCCGACAACCTGGTCGACGTCGAGAAGATCACCGAGCCCGCCGGCGTCTGAGCGCCTGAGCCCGGACTGGCCGCCCCTCGGTGCGGGGGGCGGTCAGGACGCGGCCAGAAACTCCGCGATGGTGGCGGTCGCGGCAGGCAGGTGCTCCTGCTCCTTCCACCGCTCGACGAACTGGGCGCCCGGCACCGAGGAGGCCAGCAGCCGGGACGCACTGCGCGGGTGGTACTGGTCGTTGCCCTGCAGCACCAGCATCGGGGTGGTGATCGTCGGCAGGACCGAATCCGGCACGCTGAACAGCACGTCCTCGCCTTCGTACATCGACGAGCGGTAGGCCGCCCAGGCGCCGGCGTCCGCCTCCGAGTGGGCCGGCGCGAGCTCGGTCATCCAGGTGTTGAACATGTCCCGGAACGCGTCCCGGTTGGCGTCCAGGCCGATGGACTGCAACACCACGGCGCCGGCGAACCGGTCCGGCGCGGTGTGCAGCAGGCTGAGGATGAACGGCCCGCCGATGCACATCCCCACCAGATGGCAGCGCTCGATGCCGAGGTGATCGAGCACGGCGAGCTGGTCCTCGGCGTAGGTGCGCCAGCCCTCGCCGCCGGTCACCGGGGCGGTGGACGAACCGGCGTTGCGCTGGTCCATGGTGACCACCCGGTAGTCGCCGGCCAGCTCCTTGACCGGGTTGTACGGCACCTGCTCCCAGTACGACCCGGCGGAGCGCATGCCGCCCGGCGCCAACGCCAACACCGGGAACCCGGCGCCGTGCTCGTCGTAGTGAATGGTCGCGTCGTCTCGCTGCAGGACCGGCACGACCTCATTCGACCATGCGAGCCCGCGGCCGGCGAGGCGGACGCTGACAACCCTGTGAGTGGTATTGGTCGCTATAGCGACCAATACCACTCACGGGCTATATGGGGTCGTCCTTGATCCGCCAGAGCGCGGAGACCGGGCCGTGGCCGGCGCCCAGCGGGTAGGAGTGCCGCACCGCCTCGACGATGTACCGCTTGCCGAAGGCCACCGCGTCCGGCACCGGCATCCCGTGCGCCAGCCCGGAGGTGATCGCCGAGGCCATCGAGTCGCCGCCGCCGTGCGTGTTGCCGGTCTCGAACCGGGGCCCGGGCAGCTCGGTGAAGCTGTGCCCGTCGTAGAGCAGGTCCACACAGACGTCGGTGTCCTCGCGCAGGTGCCCGCCCTTGACCAGCACGTACTCCGGGCCCAGCTCGTGCAGCAGCTTGGCCGCCTCGTACTGCGCCGCCCGGTCGTGCACGTCCAGCCCGATCAGCAGCCGCACCTCGTCCAGATTCGGCGTGATCACCGTGGCGCGCGGGAACAACAGATCCCGGAACGCGTCCAGCGCGGAGTCGGCCAGCAACTGATCACCGTGCATGGACGCGGCCACCGGGTCGATCACCAGCGGCGTTTTGTGCGCCGCCCCGATGCCGGCCTGGTCGCACGCCTGCGCCACCGCCTCGATGATCTCGGTGCTGGCCAGCATGCCGGTCTTCGCCGCCTGCAACCCGATGTCGCCGGCCACGCTGGCGATCTGCGCGGCCACGATCTCCGGTGGGATCGGGTGCACACCGGTGACCCCGACGGAGTTCTGCACGGTCACCGCGCACACCGCGAGGCAGCCGTGCACGCCGCATGCGGTGAACGCGCGCAGGTCGGCGGCGATGCCGGCGCCGCCGCCGGAGTCGGTGCCGGCGATGGTCATCGCCCTGGGTGGGGTCACCCCGACGGTCGGTTGTGCCATCTGTACTCGCTTACTCGGTTACTCGCCGGCGATCGGCAGATACAGCCGGTTGCCCTGCTCACCGAACTCGCCGGACTTCTCCGCCATGCCGGCCTCGATGGCCTCGACGCTGGTCAGCCCGTGCTTCTCGGCGTAGTCCCGGACGTCCTGGGTGATCTTCATGGAACAGAACTTCGGCCCGCACATGGAGCAGAAGTGCGCGGTCTTGGCCGGTTCGGCGGGCAGCGTCTCATCGTGGAAGCTGCGCGCGGTGTCCGGGTCCAGGGACAGGTTGAACTGGTCGGCCCAGCGGAACTCGAACCTGGCCTGACTCAGCGCGTCGTCCCTGGACTGTGCGTGCGGGTGCTCCTTGGCCAGGTCGGCGGAGTGCGCGGCGATCTTGTAAGTGATCACGCCGGTCTTCACGTCGTCCCGGTTGGGCAGCCCCAGGTGCTCCTTGGGGGTGACGTAGCAGAGCATCGCGGTGCCGTGCTGGGCGATGATCGCCGCGCCGATCGCGCTGGTGATGTGGTCGTAGGCCGGCGCGATGTCGGTGGCCAGCGGGCCGAGGGTGTAGAACGGCGCCTCGCCGCACCACTCCTCCTCCAGCCGGACGTTCTCCGCGATCTTGTGCATCGGCACGTGGCCGGGGCCCTCGATCATCACCTGGACGCCCTTGGCGCGGGCGATGTGGGTGAGCTCGCCGAGGGTCTTCAGCTCGGCCAGCTGGGCGGTGTCGTTG
>Ga0193743_1003551_pt1 | contig 10406 bp, 10 predicted proteins | sample L2c2metaG_FD_143038 | JGI IMG/M metagenome (GOLD analysis project Ga0193743, IMG submission 143038) | Soil microbial communities from a riparian zone of the East river system, Colorado, United States - L2c2 | ecosystem: Environmental > Terrestrial > Soil > Riparian zone | place: USA: East River...
ATTGTTCCTAAAAAAAAAAAAAAAAAAAAAAGAGAAACATCAAGATTTGTGATTCCCTTATTTTAAAAAAATGACGAATGGTACTGACCCATGTAGAAGGCTTAACCGCTACAATATCTCCCGGTCGATGTTGTGGATTAGGAACGGGAACTGCAGTGACCAAGACACTTGAAATCAAGGTGGCAATGAGGCTTGAGGTAATGGAGAACTTCATAGTCAAAGTACTGCACACGCCAAACGGCGGAAATTTTAGAAGAGGTTCATTTTCATTGGCTGGTGCCAACACTTACGACGTAGGTTGAAGATGAGGATAAAGATGGGGTATGAAGTGGATGTGGGGAGAATAACAGAGACCAGCTCTGTTAGTGGGAGGCAAAGGTTACTAGGGATGGGAAGGTGAAGACCTGCTCTAGGTTGTCGTAGAATCATGATCATGCCTTTATACAAGATGCTACGGCGTTCGCGGAGTTTGTACAGTCGATTTCATTGAAAGCACAAGGCGCAGTCATCCTGAGAACATTTGGCTCAAAGAATCAATACTAATCAACGTCAATCAGTACATCCAATGCCAGAGCATATGCTAGCACAGCTAAACTGAGATTCTTACTGGTAAGAGGTAAACTCTATTCAGTGTTCAAACGCAATTCTGGCATAACTAAATTTAGATCGTCGACACCGAGATGGCGATTCCGTAGGACCCGGAAACGTAGACCTGTTTGATGGAAGATAATATATATGTGCGGTAAGCATACCCAACGAGTTCTGTGAATCAACTTTGTTCAAATTGTTTCCAAACTTGAGGAACAAATTAGCGACTGTGTTATATTATAAAGCCTGACTTGTGTATATCCAGTTGGATTTATTTTTCGAGCACGTAAAGTTTACGCTCGTGTCGGTGTTGCGATGTTTGGTCTTCAATGGCGCTAAAACGGTTTGAAACTCCGCCATTTTTCGCTATGATCGCTTGCAAATCACTTTGTCTTTGTGCGAACTGCCAGTATGTTTCGTTGGGGCTGTGGTTTCTTCCAAGCGGTTCCCAGGGTCCCTACCTTCATTGTGGCAGCCGGTGGCGTCCTCAAGGTCTCAAATTCAAGCTCAAGTTTGATGACCTGTCAGAAAGAATATCGGTGATCGATCGCGTTCAAGCTATGTATGCTGGCAACCCAAGTTGTCGTAATTAAGTAGCCAGTTACGGTCCACTGCGGCCTGGACTTATTTCATTCAGTCTTCTCCATCCAAGGCATTTTTCCTCTAAAACCAGATTTGGGTTGAATGTTTATCAATGATCATGAGAAAAGAGGTTTATGAATTTAATTCTGTGTGAGTTCCATAAGGATGTTGCCTGGTAATCGATCAATCTGTCGGAAAAGCTGGCCGATGTTAAAACGCTCGGCCAAGTTTAAGTATACATCTGTATACATGCGGTTACGCCATTATAACAGCGCTACTACACCTGACCCGATAACGATCATTGGCCGCTCCAAAAAAAAAGATACAAAGCGGGGTTGAAAGAATTTCACCCTACAAATCGTATGACCCGCAGCAGCTCAAAGTGAGTGATTGGAACCTTCGAAAGCTCAAGCGCTCAAACTTTGTACCGCGCCTCTCCATTTTATTTTTTTTATCAAAAAGGGCCTATAGTTATGATTCTAAATTTAGCTGGAACAGATGGGTGCAATTGCCAATCAGCACAGGGTGGATCATCATGTCATAGGTTCAGGCACCTTCTTGAAAGGTTCGATCAAATCACGATAGTACACGTATACAATTCTTGGCCAATGCGATCTCGAAACTTTCGAAGAGAGAATCATGTTGAGGTTGCTTGGATGCAACCTTTCGAGATTCTGGTAAGAGCGAGGGTTCAAACGTTCACCTCGCTCTGTGATTGAGCTCTTGGAGGCATGGCAAATACACTTGGGGTCAAAATCCTGTGCTCATTGCTGAGCAAACTGCAACAGTCGTTTTGTTTCAAACACATAGTACATAGCATGATTCCGGGGATAACTTCGCCAATATAGGTCGATTTCTCAGGCCTATTACCCAAAACGGGTGCTTCAAAAAATGGTGAGGCATTCGCACCTTCCTTAGCGATGATTTTCGACCTCCCAGCAGAAGTCCTAAGGGACATATTCAGACAATGCGATGCAGCAAAAATTACTGAAACATGTCGCGACTTTGCTGCTATCGCGCACTCCATCCAATATCTGTGGTCTTCCATTCACCTTGGTCCACTTCAATTCGTCTCTGATGGTCCAGTTCTTCTTCGCACACGACTCCAGCGTACAGGAGCTTTACCTCTCACCATATTTATTAGGCCAACAAATTCAGATACAGCTACGTCGATCGTCACAGATATGTGCAAGGCTCTTTCCGAGTTCAATCTGCAAATAAACCGTCTAGATGTCAGCGCGGCGACAGCCATCTCAGCAGGCACTGCTTTACAAGGCATCTTTCCAAGGCCATCAGAAATTCACTTGGAACTAAAGACACTCTCTGTCCGCGTGGACGAAGATTCGAATGGCCATTATCATCCCGTATGGCCAGACATTCTTCAATTAGACAAGATTCTCGGACACACATTGGAGAGGTTTCCAAAGTTGCAGACTCTCGCAATTTCCAGTTTTTACGATTGTATCCCTGTTCTCCCTACAGCTATTTCCTTTTCCAACCTATCCACTATCGTTTTCGATGGATCTATAGAACAAGAAGATGCGAGCATTGCATTGATTACGACTCTGCTCCACAATACCCCACAGTTGGAAACCCTATGGCTCAAAGGTCTTACCCGCGAGCAGCCCGTAACGGTGATGAACTCTACCATCCCACCAACTCCCAAAAACTCAGACCCCGTTAAAATTCCCGTATTCCTTCCACGCCTTATCCGTCTTGCAATATCAGTACCAGGCGTCGGCTTAGACCTTCTCTATTGTATAGAGGCGCCCACGCTGCATCATATACACATTGACGGCTCTCGTGGCCATCCTTACAAGGAGTTCACTGGACGGGATGTAGTTTGGACGATTTCCGAAAGCACTTCAGTACAAGACGGTTTAAGACGGCTTGCGCTGCGTTCACCGGGTGTGCGCTGCCTTGCTGTCACTTCGACTTACCTCACACACGCAGGTTGGGAATGGCTTCTGTTTGGAAATGGGCGAGGACCACCGTTTCCGCAACTCGACAGTGTTGCTCTTCACGGGATGAATCTATTGTCTGACGAGGTCTCGTGTGGATTTGATGATGCCCTGCTGCTTCAGTATTCGCGCGAGCCAAGCATAACATTGCGCAGACTTGCTCTTCTTAGGTGCAGGTTACTCCTGTCCGAATCAGCGCTCGTGAAGGCGTTTGAGAGCGCCATCAGTGGAGTGCCGAACAAGGCGTACGAGTTAGAGATCGACACCTCCTCTTTTGACACCACGTTTTACCACTTTGATGCCCTCAAAGAAAAGGGCGTCAGAGTGGTCCATCATCAGGAAGATGTGCCGGAAAATGAATGGTGGTCTCATGGTCACCAAGTGGATGCATTGGACTCTCACGCGTATTGATAACTAACTACATGAGGAAGAGGTTTTATAAAATCTACCTTCAATTCTGTCTCCCTCTCAGTAGTTTTAATTCGCCATCTGGACTGGAGTTATGAAACTGTAACTTTTGTCAGACTTTCGCCATCTCTGTCATCTGTACTAAGTGGTGTAACATGGCATACTATCCCTGTCAGTCGTACTACTACTTCTTCTGCGTTTGTGTCGTTGGCATAGGTGGCGTTCTCGGCTCTGATCTTCTCTCCGAAGTCTGAGTATTTCTTGAGATCCAGACCTTTCCAGCCTTGTAACGTGCGTCAAACGAGTTTTACTTTCCGTAAACGAACTGAGTCTTGAGGACTTCTGATATACCGACGAGAACGGTCCGAGTCGCGAGTTATGTACTGGAAGTCGGACCCATATCCGCAAACTCAATGGTCTTCTGCCACAGCTCAGAAATGACTCAAGCATGGAATTACAACTTACAAGCTATCAAACCATCATCAACACGGACGGGAATGATGCCCAAAGAGTGGCCCGGCCCAGATGGGGGAGTAGGAAACAGAAGGATGAGGAGGTGTAGACCAAGGCTTATAAACAACAGCGCGATCGACTTCGCAGCCACGCATACTAGGAGTGGCATTGAAACAACGCACGAGCAGCAAGTAAAAATTCAAAAGCAGACTTGCAAAGACCGTACATGGGCATCAGGAATTTGTTTGCAGTAAATTCCGGAGCGAAGACAATGTAAGAAAGCCCAGGCTGTTTTAACGTCGGAGACTGCGAACTCGAGGCCATGAAAATGCGGCGTATGCGAGGGTAACGCGAGTGCTCGTTAACTTTACGACAGGAACATAGGGTTGTCAAAGTTCCTCAGGATATTGGCTAAAGCGTTGGGCAACGACGAACTCTCTGAAAACCTTCCCCAAAGCGATAGAACTGTCAGGGTTGTACTTGAAAACATACACCCCAACGGACACCAATAACCTTGCGGCCAGGAGGAAGGGAGGGCACGCTCAAAAGCTTTACGAGAACGGAGAGAAGGCATTTCACGTTCCACAGCCTCACGCCAGACTGAAGAGTCAGAACGAGGGCCCTGAGAGGATTCGAGGGATTTTAGGAAGGATTACGGGATGAAGCGCGGAGGTATCGAAGCCGATAACGCAGAGAATGTTGGGGGAACAGGTGATTCAACGAGGATATCCAGCAGGTATACTACAGGACCTATGACAGGAGCTATGTCAGATTTCTTTTTAAACCTGATCAGTTACCTAGGGGCCTCCTGCTGTTGACCCATTCTCACAGACGGACACAAAAAGCAAACAATGATGATACTCCGGGACACAAACTTCTTTGGTACTACTACTTAAAAATCTCCTTCGCTTAGAAAGACATCTGCACTGATTGTCAATTAGTACTAAGAGCACGCCAGAGAACCTTAGCCACAAGATTGGGGTGGAGAGCATCAATTCCAGGGGCCAAAAACATTTTGGTGTGCCATAAAGCAGAGCCTGTCAGGTTCCGGTGAGACACCGCTCTGTTGATTGAAGTTCAAAGTGTAGACTTACTAGCTTGCTCATTCTACGATTGTTTGCATCTCAGTCGACATTCGAGATGATGAGAGATAGAAAAGACTTACGACAATAGCGAGCTGCATGAGTTGAGCACCATACCATCGAAGCAGCTTACCAGTAGATAATGGTTCTCCCGGAAGTGGCGTCGTCGTAGCAAAACCGTAATCTAACGAGGTATAACTCAACGATAAGCGCCGTCAGGTGATGTCAATCAACCATACCGTATGTTTTAGTTACTTGCCTTTTACTTCATTAGAGAGTGTAAATAGCGAGCTGCATGACTTGAGCACCATACCATCGAAGCAGCTTACCAGTAGATAATGGTTCTCCCGGAAGTGGCGTCGTCGTAGTAAAACCGTAATCTAAAGAGGTACAACTCAACGATAAGCGCCGTCAGGTGATGTCAATCAACCATACCGTATGTTTTAGTTACTTGCCTTTTACTTCATTAGAGAGTGTAAATCTGATGAGAGGAAGATTGCTTACCACACGGGCTCGATCTTTGTTGCTTGCTTGATGAAGAAACGTTTGGCAAAATCGTGCGGCAAAGTTTGAGACTCTTGCCCACTGATTGCTGAAAGTACTGTATTCAGAGCAATGGCTCCTAAAGTAGCTTTGAGGGCTCCATGCCTGACAGGTTTGTCGACATAAGGGCATTTGGCAACTTCGGAAAAACGGGCTCACCCGTAGACTGGGTTGACTCTCATTACAGAGTCTCCTGTTACGATCATGTTGTATGGAAGATTAACCCCATATTGATAGCGATCGTAGTGGGCAGGCGCTAAATGAAAAATGTCAATTTCAGACGTTGGATAGATAATAGACACGTACGTGAGCGGACTGCATCATGAGTAAATGGTACAGACTCGTCCTTGAATCGCGACAAGATTTCCATAACATAAGCCGGGACTGGCTCGTCGAGGGTGGTATTAAAGCTTGCAATGTAGGCTTCGAGTGATTCTGGATCTGTAGGAAGATCAGAAGATCCCCAGGCGCCGCAGAGGATCTCAACTATTCGACTGGTCAAAAGGAAGATAGCGTAAAGGGGTTTGCCAAACAAACCTATATTTCCATCCACCCGTATTATAGCGATCACTCTTCCGTCACTCGGGTGGTCGTTGAAGCAACTGTAGAGAATACCGCAATTTCTATACCCATCAGGAGCATGCAACTTGTCGTTCATTGATAGAGGAACTGCGTATCGCAGCGTAGAGTAACGCATCTGATGATCGAAAGTGATCCTTAGTTGATCTAGGGGATATGTGCCCTTAGGGTAAAAGGTTGTGTACCCATAACCAGCACGATCTAGCCACTTCATCCCGGTATTGGAACCCGTGCAATCTATGAAGATGAAGGGTATATATGAGAACTAGCGAAGAATAAGCCAACCATGGTCGTACCAGCCACCATTGTTGCTTCGACATTTTGAATTCCATCGGCAGTTCTCACTGAAACTTTCTGGATGCGTGAAGAATCGGTAGGATCAGGATGAATTCCCGTCACAGTACCAACCAGGGTTTCAATGTTCGGATACTTCTGTTGACCAAGAACCAAGCGGCGAAGGAGGCTCTCGATTGCTGAACGAGCCCAATGGGGAATTTCTGGCAGCTTGCCTTTGAAAAACGTGTATGGCTCCGGCACGTGCTTGCCTTTCACTCTCTGCCTCCAATCTGCGGGTAGAATTCTTTTTTTTTGGTTGTTTCGAAGATAGTAAATGAGGTGATGGATGCCAAATGGTAGCTGCATAACCTACCGTACGTCGGAAGCCAAGCACTCTTTCTCAAAGCTTGGGAAGAGTCTTTTGAGACCAAGGAAGCCCATACGTTGGAATGGACCTGATCAAATTATGTGAGCAGAGGACGAGCCCTCAGTACGACTGGACCTACCTTGAGCAGAGCGATATTGCATGACTCTAGTGCGCTTGTTCTTCTGAGTCCACGCCTGGGTCGGCATTCCATCATCGGTAAACAGCCAAGCCTCGGGCTCTATGATCAAGACTCGCTCAAAGTGGTCGTGGCATATACGTGCGGTCAACAAGCCAGATATACTATATTACATAGTAAAATAATTCGTATCAGTTCAAAAAGCATCAAATAGCGAGACTGCGTCACCTTCCACCGCAAATAACGGCTGTTCCTTTTATCTTGTCTTCGTTTTCGCGAGAGTTTCCTAAAAGAGGCAGATCTGGAATGGCAGTTTCTTTAACGAGAAAGTGTTGTCGAAGCAAAGTCCATGCTAGTAGCAGGAGAAGATAGAGGACGACTGGTGTGGCCAGAACCAACCAGAACATGGTCACTACCATGTCGACAGGAGTAGGATGAAGGGAGAAAACAAGCCTAGTAGGATAGGATAGGGGTTCAATATTCAACGTAAGGGACCTTTTTGAGGGTGATTGGACACAATGACGGGTATCTCGTAAACCTTTATATAATAGATCGTCGCACGCCGCATGCCAGCCTAGTGGTGAATGTAGTTAAGCGTTCGAAAGCGCTGCCAGTGGGTGGCGCGAGGCGTCATCGCCGGTCAAGCTCAGGCTCCCAGTGTTTCCCAGGAAGAAACCTTAGATAAAATATTTAGGATTAGCCAGCTGTTCGACAAAACATTGTGTGCAGGGCTGAGCAGTGAGCGCCTGAGGCTTACTTTTGTTCTTGGATTTGTTTTATTTGTTCGGAATCGATATGCATTATTATTTATAGACTGTGAGTCCGTGACATCGCCTTTCTCCCGCTCGGAAGACTTAGATCACTCATTTTTGGTCCATCTGACTCAAGGTTTTGATTATTTGGTCCAGTAGATACTACTCGCAAATTATAAGTTTCTGTTCTGCTTGCCATTCACTCAATGACCTTGTCACGCTTGTCAGGTGTTGTAACCGTGACATTTGGGACAAGAGTGACCCCAGTTGGGACGGTCATTCTCGGACAGGGTCAAACTTCGGTTAAATTGGGAACTGTTGGAACAAGTAAAATCCGTAAGTAATCAAGAACATCCCAGAAAATCCACGCAGATCCACGCGTTGAACGGGTGGGTTGCTTAATTGAGCCTGAGAAGGCTCATCGTATTGCCAAGCTGACGAACGGAATAGAATAACATATGATACTTACTGATGCGCCCACAGCCTACTCGGTTATTATACGATTTAGTGTCAATTAATTTTGGGGTTCGACAAGAGTCAAATTCCTCGAATGAACAGACCGTCTCTGTATTCGACAACAAGAAGTGCTACTAGCCTGCTCTTGAGCAATGTTCGCCTGATGGCAAGCTCTCTATCTTCAAGTCAGGGCGGTACCTGCTGCCTTTTGCGACAGGAGGATTGTTGTGACGACGACGACAAGTACTAAATATCGAACATTGTGCTTTCGGAGTGCGCGTCGTGACTATATCACCTCTTTTTCCGGCGCCGTATTGCTTCGAATTTTGGATTTCATGTTCTCTTCACCTAATTATAATCACCAATTTTCTAAAAATACGGTGTATTGAATATCTCTGGGGAAGGCCGCACCTTAAATTGAATTAATAGGTGATTTTGAACTGCTCTTCCGAACCGTTTGTCACAGACATCCATAGTCAGTGATGTGGGAGACGGTGGGACATGCACTGTAAAAAAAAAGTTTGAGAGATTTTGCCAACAGTTTTTATTCTTTGGATGCCTATAGAACTAGCAGGTGAAGAAGAGGATGATGTATCGGTAGGAAAGGTTGTTAAGAGATCTGTGATAGATGAAGATGAAGATAAAGATGAAGAATGCCACAACCACGATCTTTAACGCCATCACCAGCGGCAGTAGCAGGCAACATCTCTTACCGAAAGCTCTTGCCACTATATCCGTCTCTCCAGCTACCTTCGAGGTAGATGGAAAGGTAATACAAACAAACTGCATTGCTTTAATTCATCCGTCGCCTTCCAGGGATCCTCCGCAAGTGAGTAGGTAATACTACCAGTGAACCTTGGGGAGGCACTCCGAGTCAGTGAGACATCGGGTATCACCCAGGCTTTCGCATCGAGTGCAACCAATTCCCTGTCAAACCTTCAAATCGATGAGTGTTCTTCAACGCTGAGTTGATGCCACCTCCTCAGCTTGATCACCAGACTCTGAATGCCAGCTATCGAAATGTCATTGGCATTCCAACTGGCTGTGCTTACAGATCATGAGGTAGCGGGCGCTTGGAAGCTGATCATGAAGGTAAAGGCTCAGGAGTAGTAGTGAAAAGTCCGAAGATTGTGAAGACCATAATGACTCAATGATGACGACTACTCGGCGCACACCGCCTGTACATCATCCCTAGGAAGATTGGTCCCTTCTCCATATATCAACATTGATGTGTCCTTTCGACGCAAAAATATTCTTGAATGCTGTGTTTTTTTACTCAATCGATTATCCATTCAATCTTTCCAGATGGATCGATAGAAAGCATGCATTGTGGTAAAATAGAGTAGCTGGTAAGGCTGACGGGGTTTATGACGGCTCCGTGTAAAATGGTGCCCCGACCATTTTGGTCTTCCGATATTATCCATACACTTGCAAAATTTGGAAACCCTAGCTGGAGGTGCGCAAGCAAGGTCGAATTCTCGTCTCGTGAATTCACAGATTCCTTCCTCGCGTCTAACGGTTCTCGATCCGTACGTCTATTCAAGATTATCCTGCAACTGTGTATATCAAGCACTCTAGAATTCATGCGGAAGCTTTGATTCAGTGGCTTACCAAATTCGCGATATTCGTGACAGTAGTTCGAGTAGTAGTCCCAGAGAAATGGTCTGTTCGGGCCACAAGCCATAAAAGGCGGTTGCATCCCGTACAGAGACCAAATTCACACGTTCGAAACGTTGGATGCCAATGAAAAGCATTCCAGAAGTCAGGGTAAATCCTGTGTTACGTGAGCGTTTCGGGAATGGTATTGAGGAGTCTTGAATTAAAGCTGCGACAGTAATGGAGGATGGCGTATACAGAGACTCCACACATGAGTCGACTGCGAGCGCTGCAAGGCGCTGCACGGACTCCATGTTCCTGCTTAGAAAAGCCAAAATGAAGGTGAATGCCCCAACCTGTTGTCACTCCCATGGTTGCCCAATTGGATTACGGGGACTGATTTAAAGCGGTCTGACTCAGTCGTCGAGTCGGAGTGAAGGTGTTGTTAAAATAGACCGTTGTCGTGCCAATATCTAAGAAGAATGGGATGTGGTGTGTGGGATGATCATCAAGGTTGCATAAGCTGTCCGGATTTATTAATAATGATCCCGGATTTATTATAAATGATCCCGGAAATATTAGAAATGATCCCGGAAATATTAGTCATTATTACATAATCTTAGTCAG
>Ga0193743_1003552_pt1 | contig 10404 bp, 8 predicted proteins | sample L2c2metaG_FD_143038 | JGI IMG/M metagenome (GOLD analysis project Ga0193743, IMG submission 143038) | Soil microbial communities from a riparian zone of the East river system, Colorado, United States - L2c2 | ecosystem: Environmental > Terrestrial > Soil > Riparian zone | place: USA: East River...
AGACGCTCGGAATCTCGCGCATCACCATCCGCAAGGATCTCGACAACCTGGAAGGCCGGGGACTTGTCCTCAGGACTCACGGCGGGGCGCTCGCTCCGCAGACCACGACCCTGATCGATCCCACGCTGAAAGAGAAGCAGCGTCAGCGTCAGCGGGAAAAACAGCGCATCGCCGAAGCAGCGGCAAAACTCGTAAGTAACGGCCAGTGCGTTCTTCTCGACTCCGGAACGACGACAACCGCGGTCGCGCAGGCCCTGCGCCGCTTCAACCAGTTGACCATCATCACCAACGCGGTCAACATCGCCTCCGATCTTGCCGGCACCGACTTCGAGGTCATCCTCACCGGCGGCACCATGCGCAAAAACTCCTTCTCGCTCGTCGGCCCGCTGGCCGAGGAGACCCTTGGCGAGATCCATGCCGACATCCTCTTCCTCGGCGTCGATGGCTTCGACCCGGTCGTCGGCGTAACCACCCCGAACGTCCTTGAATCGCGAGTGAATCGAGCTATGGTCAAGGTGGCCCGCCGGGTAGTCGCGGTCTGCGACTCCACGAAGTTCAACCGCAGAAGCCTGGCGCTCATCGTCCCTCCCTCAGCCATCCACACCGTCATCACCGACACCCAGATCTCCGATCAGGACACTGAATCCCTGCGCAGCTCAGGCATCGAAGTCATCCGCGTCTGAAACGACAAAGCCCACAGAATCCCCGTAGATTTCTTTTTATTTCGTTTCATTGTCATTCGATTGATATGATTGGTCCGCAAAAGGCGATTGCGCTCAGCCATCTCCGAGGGGGATTTTTATGCAGCACGATATCTGCACTCTGCGCGAGATTCAGGATCAGCCCCGAATCTGGAATGAGTGCTTCGATCGGTTGCAACAGACTGATCTGACCGGCCTGGTTGCGGGACGCGAGCCTGAGAAAGTCGATTGGATCTTCGTCGGCTGCGGCACCAGCTTCTATCTCGCTCAGGCGGCGGCGGCCAGCCTGAACCTTCTTCTCGGCGTAACTGCCCGCGCTGTTCCCGCCTCTGAGATCCTTCTCTTCCCCGCTCTCACTCTGCCCCATGGGCACAGATCGTACTTTCCCGTGCTGATCTCCCGATCCGGCCACACCTCCGAGATCCTGCACGTGGCCCGGTTCCTTCAGTCCCAGGGCGTCGCCTTCCTCGCCGTCACCTGCGACGGCCGCGAGCTCAAAGACATGACCCCGCGCCTGCTCAGACTGCCCGTCGAGGAGAAGAGCACGGTGATGACCGCGTCGTTCACCTCCATGCTGCTGGGGCTTCAATACCTGGCGGCAACACTGGCCGGAAAGACCGAGTTCCTCCACTCCCTGAGAACGCTTCCGGCTGAGTTGACCCGCCTCCTCGAGATCTATGATCCGAAGGTCGAAGCCTTTGCCCAGATCGATCTGGAGAACGTCGCCTTTCTGGGACAGGGTGCTCTCTACCCCATCGCATCGGAGACCGCGCTGAAGGTCATGGAATCCTCCAGCACCTGCGCGCAATACTTCCACACCCTCGAGTTCCGCCACGGCCCGAAGTCGATCGTTGGTCCCAGAACCCTTGTGGGAGCCCTCCTCTCCGAATCCGGCTTCGAGTACGAAGCCTCGGTGCTCAAAGAAATGAAGGAGCTCGGCGCCTACACTCTGGCCATCACAAACGACACCTCGGTCTCGCTGCGCGAATCCACCGACCTCCTCATCGAGCTCGGCCTCTCCGTGCCTGAGCTGGCGCGGATCGCAGTCTACGTCGTCTGGGGACAGCTCTTCGGCAGCTATCGCGGCCTCGCCAAGGGACTCGACCCGGACAATCCCATCCACTTAAGCCGGGTCGTCACCATCTGAAGCACGGCGGCGCCTCGCCTAGCTCACCTCGAAGCGATCACCTCGTGCCGGACAAAACACCTCCAGGCCATAGCTCCGCTCGATCTCTTCCTTGAGCGCCTGTTGCGCCATCGGCTCGCCATGCACCAGGAAGACTTTCTTCAGACTCTTCACCGTGGGCTCCATCCACGACAGCAGCTCGTGCTGGTCCGCATGTCCACTCAGCTCGCCGATGGAGTCCACCTCTGCGCGAAGCCGCATCGGTTCGCCGAAGATATTCACCTCCGGAAGCCTGTCCACCAGCTTGCGCCCCAGCGTATTGGCCGCCTGGTAGCCGGTAATCAGAATCAGGTTTCGCGGATCTTCGATTCCATTCTTAAGATGATGCAGAATCCTTCCCGCCTCGCACATCCCCGAGGCTGACATCACAATAAACGGAACGTGCAGATCGTTCAGGGCTTTGCTCTCCTGCACCGTCTGGGTATAGCGCAACCGATCCCACCCAAAGGGATCGACTCCCTTTTGAAAAGCTCCACTGATCTCCTGGTCCCAGTCCTCTGTGTGTTTGCGAAACACCTCGGTCACCTTGCTGGCCAGAGGGCTGTCCACAAACATAGGCAGGTCGGGAATCAGATTCTCATCGCTGAGTTGGTGCAAAAGCATCACCAGTTGCTGCGTTCGCTCCACGGCAAACGCGGGAACGATAATCCGTCCTCCACGCGCTGCGACGCGCTTCACCAGCTGGGCCAGCTTCTGCTTCACCGGTCCCGGCGGCTGGTGCAGGCGATTCCCATAGGTACTCTCCATGATCAGGTAATCGGCCGCAGGAGCCTCGTCCGGGTCCTGAATAATCGGAAGGTCTTTTCTCCCCACGTCCCCCGAAAACAGCAGCCGCGTCTTCTGTCCACGCTCCACCGCTTCCACCAGAACACACGTCGAGCCCAACATGTGCCCCGCATTGGTCAGCGATACGCTGAACCCCTCTTCCTGAGTTGACCCGGCAAGCACCGTCGGCTCATACAGCTTCACGGGACGCATCTGCTGCAGCACCTGCTCAGCGTTCTCCTGCGTATAAAGCGGCTCAACGGGCTCCGCTCCTAGAGGCGCTCCAACCATCTTCCGGCGAAACCTCCGCCGGTTCATAAACTCCGCATCGCCTTCCTGAATATGCGCGCTATCCTTCAGCATCGGGTCGCACAGATCAATCGTCGTCGGAGTTGTGTAGATAGGCCCGCGATACCCTTGGTTGATCAACCCGGGAAGGTTCCCACTATGGTCGATGTGCGCGTGCGACAGCACCACTGCGCTGAGTGCGTTTCCGTTCTGGCTGGCCAGTTCCTCCGGCTTCAGCGCCAGATGCTTGTTGATCTCCTGCGCCTCCTGCCGCTTGCCCTGAAACAGGCCGCAGTCCAGCAGAATCTGGCGACCAGCGCACTCCAGATGATGCGATGATCCCGTAACCGTCCGCGCCGCGCCCCAGAAATGCAAACGAATCCCCATACCGTCTCGTCTTCCCTTCGCTCAAATACCTTCAACCGCACACAAGCAATGAAGATAGACGGAACTCCCTCCCCTGACAAATTGCACGCACCGCGCAGGCAGGCCAATTGCATCTCCCGCGCCTGTCCCATACACTGGTTGATGTCGCACTTCATCGAAGTGGGCGGATAGCTCAGTTGGTTAGAGCGCCTGCCTTACAAGCAGGATGTCGGGGGTTCGAGTCCCTCTCTGCCCACCACGTACCATTCCCAGCGCACTTTATGCGTCCTCATGAAGTGAACGTATTAACATTGGTGATTATCCCAGCTCGAGGCAGTCGGGGCACAATTTCTCCAGTTAGGTGGAACTAGTGCAGATATAAGTTACGTTCCCCGTAACAGGGGTCGCGAAGTTGAGAGTAAAAGATGTATTACCAAATGTCGTTATCCAATAACGGTTTCCGGATCCCGGATCAAAGGCAGGGGTTACGGTGCAGTTGTGTGGCCTTGTGATATCCGTGAAGGCATACGATGCCGTTGTAGAGGATGAGAACGAGAGAACCCCGTTTAAATCCGAGTTTCCTGCGATTCCGGAAGAGATAGCTGGGGTTGTCAGGCTTCCGTCGGCGTTGAAGCAGGATATAGGAGATCCGATGCTGGCACCGGTAGCTACGTTATAGAAGCAAACTCCACCCACACCACCGCCGCGAACATCGATAATGTCCGCCTCTCCCCTTCCTCTGTTATTCCACGAGCTGATTATCCCTTGCTTTGTGGTATCTGGAGTAAAAGTACTTGAGAGTTGCCCTGGGCCCTCAGTGATTCTAAGTCCATTAAATGTATCCATGGTAGAAGAGTCATTTCCGTTGGGAATAAATCCACTACCCATTTCTAGAATTTGGAATACGGACGGATTGGTGTTTGTAAGGCCTATAAATGGCAGGGATGCGGGATCCAATCCGGCAATCTTGTTGTTGGCTATGGATACGACTTCGTTTATGGGCCCAGAAGATTCTACGAATACACCTCCGTAGCCGATCGTCATCGTATAGGTTCCTGTAGCCCCCGTCCACGGTGATGCCAGTTGAAGGGTTCGTCCATTAGAGGCTACTGGATTAATTGGTGCCAATCTCATTGGAATTCCGTTTATTGTTACCCCAACACCATCCCAGGTTTGCTCTGTAGAAAACTGAGCGATTGTCCCTGGAGGTCCACTGACAAATGTAACTAGCGTGCTTCCGTTGCTAACCGATACAGTAATAGGCGCCTGTATTCCCTGGGAATTGAGCGTCGAATCTATGATGAATAGCGATCCTATTTTATCTGCGCGAATGAGGGCTTTTCCTTGCCCCGTAAGATTTAAAAGCGCACCGGAAAAGCGAATGCTGCCGCTGTCGGAGATGAATATCGTATCGGATTGGGCCGGGACGTTTACAGTCCGATAGGCGCATCCCTCTATTTGGGTATTTTGTGCGAAGAAGAGATCTGTTGGTCCGTTAGAGCCAGTGTGAGCCGTATTGAAACTACCTATGGCTATGGCATTTCCATTATAGCATTAGAGCAATTATAGTGACCACCGATGAAATTTATCCCGTTGATCTCATCGGCCGGAATGGCAGCCTTCTCATAGGGGGTATGGATGGCCAAGGCAGCCTGGCCAGTATGTGCATCACCACTGTTTCTAATTTGATCGTTGACAAAGCTGGATTCCCTTACCGCCGTCCAGGGTTCGAGGAGTTGTCCCGTATCGGTTAGATTTCCTCCCAAAATTTCTCCCGATCCGACTAGATTATCTATCCTAAGATCAAAGGAGTTGAATCCGTCATACCCAGAGATTTGGACTCCCTGCACTCCAGAAAGACTTCTTCCGTTGGGATCGGGATCTGCGATCCACACTCCATGCATGGACGCTCCGATCATCTGGGTATACTGATTTTGCAGGGCAGCATTGTTTCGTATAAAACGAATCACCGGCTTGGTAGATACTGCTGTTAAACTGGTAGTCCAAGAATCGCCGACAATGAAGGTATTAGGTGTGATGCTACCGCTGGTAGCAGCGGACGACAGGGTTATAGTGTTATTTACCGGATTAATTGAGCTTATGTTTGTCACCCCGGAAACAAATGGCCAATTCCCGATGCCGCTTAGCTTTTTCCCCGTAGCCAGACCAGACATAGAGCTAACGCCCCGGATTACCGAGCTTCCAGCGGTTGCAATCGCATAGAACTGGAGTTGTGGGATCAAGGACAGGGTGACATTATTCCCTGAGATTGCCGTAATATATGACCCTGGGGTTATGCCAACACCTCCTACCGTCATGCCCACCTTCAATCCAAGCGCGCTAGATACCACAACAGTTGAACTTCCTGCGGTCGCTACCGCAGAAGTTGTTATTGGAGTGCTACTCAATGATGTCTGTGGGATTAGTCTTGATCCATAGGCAAATAGGGCAATGGGGCGATCTATAGTTGCCGTTGTGTAGACCTTATGATCTCCGGGACTGCAGACCATTATTTGTGTAGGCGTGGTTAGAGAAGAAGCCGCAACCGCAGCGGTTATAGCTTTTCCGTAATCCGTCCCGCCGTATGTAGTATCCGCCGAAAGATATGCCTCTACGCACTTAAAGGGAGAGATCGACGGTATAAGGTTTGTTACCGTCTGATGTCCTGATGGATTTTGAACGAGAGTGGCTCCGAGCATCTGCTGGGGACTAATTTGTTGAGCATTGAGCTCAATGGCTAAAAGCAGCAGGCTAACTAAGAATAAATGCACCGAGAACATCTCCTCCCTTGAGGGGCCAGCGCCAAGGTCACCGTGATAGTCCCTAACGATTAGATAACCATTGCTGCATGCTGGAATAAGGCAGCGCCAAACTGCGGCAATCGCCGCACTATTAAGCTAACCGCCGGAGCTTATAAGGTCTTTTCATCAACTGCTCGAGCGAATCCAGAACCATATACATCCTTGAACTAGGCGACGTTCGATTGCGTTGATCGCGTTCGAGGCATTCTTGCTGCCGGCTGTCCCTGAGAGTACCTGACCGTTTTAATTTTAAATAAAATAATCCAATGTTTCTAGGCACTCTGTGGATAGCTAGTCTTGAGCGCGAGTGGCAGTGGCCTCCAACTCAGTCGCTTGGCTCGAAGAGGATGTAGATGTATGGACCAATCCAGGATTGAACAGCGCAACAGTGACGCGAATCACTCTCTGCCGAAGATCTCTTTCCCGAAGTAAAGACCGCCAAGAACCAGCACCACTCCGGCCCATCCCCTGAAGACAATCTCCTGAGCGTACCGGAACGACTCGAAGCACACCGCTTTGCCGAAGTGCCGGTAAAGGAAGATGTATTCGATATAAAGCCACGCTGGCGGCAGCAGCACCCATAGCCCCAGAAGCCAGGCCTTCGCCGAGCGTCTGTCTGGAGACTCCTTTTGGCCGCGTTTGCAATCAGCCTCCTCGCGAAGCCACGCAAATCCCTGAGACAACGAATACACCGCGCCTGCCACTCCGGCGACCATGACAGCAAGCGCCACCCACCCATAATGATTGAATGTTCCCGCCATGCACTCGGCAGGAACACCCTCGGCCAACAAAGCAATCATTCCCGGTCCCTTCAAGATGCATTCTACAAAGTGTGCAGGAACTACACACGGGCATCACCACGAGGGGAAACTCGCTCCTCTGCTCGCACAGCAAATGACGCCCCGGCCATATCGGGGCGTCGCTGTCTTTCCTCTTCTTTCCTTTCCTGCTTCTCCTGATCCTCCACAGAAAGAAACCGGCACATCCTTCCCCATCCTCAGAACATACTTCTCTGCGCGCCATACTCTTTTTTCCGCACACGACGCATCCTCCCAGCTGCCTGCGACCGACGCTCTTCTGATTCATCAAAACAACTTTGCGGACGCAACATCAATCACCAAAAAGCGTCTTATAGACAGGAGCACGCCGGTGGCGACCGAACAAGTTCAGACCACGATCTCGGCCCCCACAGTCTCGACCCCTCAGATCGGTCCCTCCCGCCGACGGCCCGAGCTCGACGCTCTGCGCGGCTTCTTCCTCGTCTGGATGACCCTGAACCACCTTCCCACCCACCTGAGCGAGTACTTCAATCAGCCCTTCGGCTTTGTCTCCTCCGCCGAAGGCTTCGTCTTTCTCTCCGGTCTTCTCCTGGCCATGCTCTCTATCCGTCGAGCCCGAAAAGAGCCGCAGGAGATGCGCGAGAAGATCTGGAAGCGCAGCCTGCGCATCTACGGTTACCACCTCTTCATGCTGCTGTTCGCCTTTACCATTGCGGCGACGGTAGCTTCGCACGCTCATCGCACCGCGCTCGCCAACCTGTTGAACTACTACCTCGCGCATCCCTTCTCGGCCATCGTCTCCTCGCTGCTGCTGATCTACTGCCCACCGCTGCTCGATATCCTTCCCATCTACATCGTCTTCATGTTCACCACGCCGCCTCTGCTCATCTTCGCTGCGCGAAAGGGTTGGGGCTTGATCCTCGCCGCCAGCGGCTCCATCTGGCTGCTCGCCCAGTTCGGCGTGCGGACCTGGGTCCACGATCTCACCGTCAGGACAACGCACCTCCACATCCCCCTGCAGGAGACTGGTGCCTTCAATCTCTTTGCCTGGCAACTGATCTGGGTCCTCGGCCTTTGCTTTGGTTCCTTCATCGCCGGGCGCAGGCGGCCATTCCCCAGGCTTCCCAGCTCTCTCTATCTCCTCAGCACGGCTATCTGCGTCTTCTTCCTTGGAGTGCGCCATTCCTGGTTCGGGCCGCATCTCTCTGCGCAGTTCTTCGGCATGCAGCTCGACAAGTGGCAGATCGGCCCTCTCCGCCTGCTCAATCTCACCGCCTTCGCTCTCTTCCTCTACGGATCGCGCGCCGTGGTCAAGCGCATCGTCAGCATCGAGCCCTTCCTCACCCTCGGCAAGGCCTCGCTCGAGGTCTTCTGCGCCCATCTCTTCTTTGTCTTCGTCGGGCTCGCTTTGCTCTCCGGAGATGCCGGTCAGCTCCACGGCGTCCGCGCCGCCCTTCTCATCCTCATGACCTTCTCAGGAATGTTCCTGGTCGCGCTCCGTGCAATCAACCGCCAGCAGCAGAACGGCGCTCACCACGTCCATCCCTATCCCACCGACGTAGCCTCTCACACCTGATCGATACCCGCTGCCTGACTCTAAGAAGAGCTTCCGCCGTTACTCAATCTTTCCCACCAGCGTCAGATCGATCGAAACTTCCTTCGCCACGCGCAGCACAAAGGTGCTCGGGTCTTTCATCCCCCACTGCACGTACGGAACAACGAAGTGTGTTTTGGCGACATATCGCCCGCCTTCCACATGAACAGATACCGGAACCGTCAGCGGATGCGACGAACCATGCACGGAAAACATTCCGGAGATCTTCACCGTCGAATCTCCGTCCTCTGCAAGCGTGCCGACCATCTGCTGCGGTTTGAACGATACCGTTGCAAACTTCCCCACCTCCAGAACGTCCTTGCTCATGCGTCGGTCACGTGTGTCATTCCCGCTCTTTCCACTGCCCGCGCTCACATGAATCTCACCTGAGACCTCCGAAGTCTTTCGATCGAACTTCACCTCACCGTCTGCGACCTGAAAGGTCCCACGCACTGTATGCAGAACATCTCCCAGCGTGAAGGAGACCTCGCTCTGCCCGGGATCGATCCGAAGAGTCGTCTGCGCCCCGGCAAGCCCAGCCCACAACAGCACTCCAGCCATCACTATTCCTGAACGCACCTATACCCCCCGCGGCGCAAGAATCTGCAGCCCCAAACTAAGAATTCCGCTACTTCCCAGAACAGTCAGGGGAGCGATCCCCACGTGAACCGACAGCATCTGCTCGAAGACTTGCGGGTCTCGATGGAACACCCTTTGCATCCAGTGTCGCACCGGCGCGAAGCGATCCATCAACAGCATCGACCGCGACATAAAGATCGGCACCCGGCGGATACTTCGATGAGCCCGTTCATACAGGTTCAGATCGCCCTGCCTCAAGGCCGTCGCCAACTCCCTCGCCTGCAGGAACGAGAGAGCCAGTCCCTGCCCCGCAATGGCGTCTACAGAACCCGATGCATCGCCCACCAGCGCAGTGCTTCCACTCGTAACCCGATCGTAAAGGCATCCCTCCGTGATGGCTCCGCGCTGCGAGCTCTCAACCTCCGCTCCCTGCAATCGCGCCGCCAGTTCAGGAAACCACGATAACGATGCGTCCACCGAACGAAACCGGTCTCTGCCGACTACGACCACGCAGATCTCCTCCGGCCCAACCGGTGTCACATAAGCCTGGCCTCGATCGCACCAGTGGATCTCCATAAATTCGTCCCATGGCCGAACCTTGAAGTGCTGCCTTAGCCCGATCCTCCGGCTTAGCTTCCTTCCCTTCCCCAATCCCAGCCGCTCACGAATTTGGGAATGAATCCCGTCGGCTCCGATCACCCACTTCGTCCGAATCTCCTCCTGCCCCGTCCGCACCAACCCATCTTTCGTGTCCAGAATCTGCGTGGACCAACGGAACTTCACACCCAGTTCGGAGGCCCGCCGATGCAGAATCTCATGAAGAATCGTCCTTCGTATCCCTCTGCCTGCGCCCTGCGGAAAATGTGCCTCCGTAGAGCTTCCTGCCTCGACAAATCGAATCCCGCAAAAGATCCCCGACCTCTCCTCGGGTGGAAACACTCCCAGCGCGGCCAAAGCGGCCAGCCCATCCGGCATCAGCCCCTCGCCGCACGCCTTGTCGATCGGCGGCTTAAAGCAGTCTGCAACCATTACATCGAAGCCCTCAAGCCGGGCAGCAATCGCCGCTGCCAGTCCCGCAGGTCCTCCTCCACACACAAAGATGTCCGTCGCTTGCATATCTGGATTAGACAGGCGAAACTCTCCATTTGATGGAGGTAAAAATGTAATTATGTTGTTATCGAATCTTGTATATCTCTTCAATGGGTCATCTCGCACCACCACCTGCTAAAGTAGGTGCAGACGGCACCGGCACTGCGGCTGCCGCTTGATTTCATGCCGTCCCGCCTCATCATCAACGCTGACGACTTCGGCCTGACCCCAGGCATCAACCGCTCCATTCTTGAGC
>Ga0193743_1003553_pt1 | contig 10404 bp, 9 predicted proteins | sample L2c2metaG_FD_143038 | JGI IMG/M metagenome (GOLD analysis project Ga0193743, IMG submission 143038) | Soil microbial communities from a riparian zone of the East river system, Colorado, United States - L2c2 | ecosystem: Environmental > Terrestrial > Soil > Riparian zone | place: USA: East River...
GGGTAAAGAAACCCTGGTAACCAAAGGTGATTACGATGTGATCAGTATAAACTTAATTGACGACGCATCGGGCTATATTTATTTTATGGCATCGCCCGAAAATGCTACCCAGAAGTATTTATACCGTATAAAAATTACCGGCGGAATAAAGCCTGAGCGCGTTTCGCCGGCTGATGAACCCGGAACTCATGGCTATGATATTTCGCCAAATGGCAAGGTGGCGCTGCATAATTTCTCAAACAGTTATACCCCGCCGGTAAGCGAAGTGGTGAGCCTGCCCGAGCATCAGCATATTGGCGGCACCGTTGTGGTTTTGAACAAGGATGCCAAAAATAAAACGGAGTTTTTTAAGGTAAAAACTGTTGATGGTATTGAAATGGATGGCTGGATGAAGAAGCCTACCCATTTTGATCCAAATAAAAAATATCCGGTTGTATTTACGGTTTATGGCGAACCCGCTTCGCAAACGGTTACAGATACCTGGGGAGCAGGCAATAACAGGCTGTATGCGGGCAGCATGGCCGATGATGGTTATATCTATATGTCAGTAGAAGGGCGTGGCGCACCGGCACCAAAAGGAACTGCCTGGCGTAAAGCTATCTATAAAAACATAGGCCTTATCAACATCCGCGATCAGGCTATGGCTGTTAAAGAAATACTGAAATGGCCATTTGTTGACTCCGCCCGCATAGCGGTTCATGGCTGGAGCGGCGGAGGCTCCTCAACATTAAACCTGATGTTCCAGTATCCTGATATTTATAAAACAGGGATAGCCGTAGCCGCTGTTGGTTACCAGTTAACCTATGATAATATTTACCAGGAGCGCTACATGGGGGTACCCACCGATGATGAAGGCCGCGCTGCTTTTATAAAAGGATCGCCGGTTACCTATGCCAAAAACCTGCGGGGTAACCTGTTGTACATACATGGCACAGGTGATGATAACGTGCACTATAAAAATGCCGAAATGCTGATCAATGAGCTGGTAAAATACAACCGCCAGTTCGATCTGATGTCGTACCCTAACCGTACACACAGTATTTCAGAAGGCGAGGGAACTACTTTGCATTTAAGAACCCTGTTCACCAGGTATTTAAAAGAGCACTGCCCACCGGGTGGCAGATAGGTAAGTTTATCGCGATTTTATTTGCACTCCCTGTATTACTGGTCGGTTGATCGGCAATACAGGGAGTTTTTATTTTCAAGTGTATCACAATCATTTAGTTATGCGTAATGATTGTGATGAAAAGATCACTTAACCTTATCTCGGTCTTTGGCCTTTTGTCCGGGATTTTATTTTTAGCTTTTTCTGCATGTAAAAAAGATTCTTCGGGTGGTGGGGAGCTAACAGGCAGGTGGCTGGCCTCTATTCCTAAATCAGAACAAACGTCACTTTACGAATTTAAAGCCGATCATACTTATGAACATACTTTAACAGGCACCGATTCTGTTACCAAAAAGAATCTCGGAATAATTGCGAAAGAAGTTGGGAAATATCAGCTGAAAGATAAGCAATTGAACTTTTACGATATTGTAAGTTATTTAAATAAAGATTACAAGTATGGCCCTGTTACCGATCTGGTTGTTAGTACCGGACTAAAAAGCATTGATTACACTGTATTATTAAATGCTGAAGGAAATAAATTTTCCCTCTCCCGTATCTGCGGGCCTAATGAGCTTTGCGCTACGGCTTATGTACCTCCTTTTTATTACTATAAGCAATAGGTAAATGTATTACAGCAAAATGCCCAGGGCACTCACCCCGGGCATTTTATTATGATTTGGTTTAGTAAAATTTTATATCAATAGGCATTATTTTCATTTTCATTGGTTCCGTTTGAATAACTAAGTGGATCTTCCTGTTTTGTAAATGAGCGTGTTTCATTATCAAAATCACTTTTACGGCCCAGCATGGTAAAGTTTTCGGCCACTACCTCGGTAGTGTACTTTTTTACGCCTTCCTTATCTTCAAATGATCGGGTGCGCAATTTACCTTCAATATAAACCAGTTTTCCTTTTTGTAAATATTTGGCTGCCATATCTGCCAGCCCGCGCCACATTACAATATTATGCCACTCGGTTTGTTCAACTTTACGGCCATCTTTATTATAAGTTTCAGAAGTAGCTAACGGGAAACTGGTCACTGACACCCCTCCTTCTAAACTTCGCACCTCAGGATCCTTGCCCAAATGCCCTACAAGTATTACTTTATTTATTCCAGACATGCTCTAAATTAACGAAAAATTATTTTATAAATTAAAATTATTTTTTAATAATATAAAAATAGCTCTTGGAAGGGCTAGATTATGCAGATTTTCAACTGTAATGTAAACCCAGTTTATTTCTAATTTAACCGGTTTTGATTCTGTTTTTATAAGCCTTATGTACAGGCGCTGGTGGGTAAGGATGTGTTTTTGCACCGGAATGATGTCTCCGTTTATTTTAATTTCGGCACCAAAAATATCACGTACCTGCGGCAAATCAATAAGTTCATTAAGCGGCAACAAGGAGGAGGTTTCAACAATTGGCAGGTCATACATATTGGCCCATATATCTTTATCGCCCCTTTTATTCATTAATATATTATCGCCATCGGTTATTAAAAAGTAATTTAAAAAGCGTTCACGCACTTTCAGGGTCTTTAATTTAACGGGTAAGGCAGTGACGGAATTATTTAAAAAAGCCGCGCAACCGGGATGTACAGGGCAAATACCACAGGCCGGATTTTTAGGTTTGCAGAGCATGGCGCCAAATTCCATCATGGCCTGGTTATGTAAAGCCGGTGTTTGTTCGTTAAGCAAATCATTTGCTAATGCTTGAAAAGTTTTTTTACCGCTGGTGGAATTAATGGGTTCGTAAATGCCAAAATAACGGGCAAGCACCCTGTAAACATTTCCGTCAACAACAGCTTTGGCCTCATTTGCCGAAAATGATGCTATAGCCGCGGCAGTATATTCGCCTATACCTTTTAGTTTAATAAGCACGTCATAGCTTTCAGGGAATTTGCCCTGATGCTGTTGCTGAACCAGGCGTGCTGTTTTAAGCATATTGCGCCCCCGCGAGTAATAACCCAGTCCCTGCCATAATTTAAGCACTTCGTCCTCATGGGCTGCAGCAAAGCTGCTTACATCAGGGTACCGTTCAACAAAACGATAAAAATAGGGCAGGCCCTGCTCCACGCGCGTTTGCTGCAAAATAATTTCAGACAGCCATATCACATAAGCATCGGTAGTGTTGCGCCAGGGCAGGTCACGTTTATTTTTAAGGTACCATTGTACCAGTTCGTCAGTAAAATTCATTCCTGTAAAAGTAAGCAGGGTTAAAGGTAAAAGGCGAAGGGCCAAAGGTTTTAATATTGAAACCTGAATTTTTAATAAGGAGATGTAATTAAGGAAAAATGGTAAAAAGGCCAAATGAACATGGAATGTAAACGTCAAACACCGGATGTTGGAATGGGATAATGTAACTATTTATCATGCCTCATTGAACATTCATTATTGGGGATTTTTTTTCCCCTTTTTCCTTTCATCTTTAGCCTTTTAGCCCATAATATGTAACGATAATGTGCGTTTTACATATTGAATAAAAAAAAACATACAAATATTTCGCTCTTAAAATATAAAGCGATACTTTTGCAACCCCAAAACAGTTAAGTATTTATATATTAAATAAAAGTAAATCAGATATGACTAAGGCAGAAATTATAACTGAAATCTCATCTAAGACAGGTATAGAGAAAGTAGACGTGCAGGAAACAGTTGAAGCATTTTTTAAAGTAGTTAAAAGCTCAATGGTTGGCGGCGAGAACGTTTACGTCAGAGGATTCGGAAGTTTTGTTGTAAAGAAAAGAGCGAAAAAGACAGCACGCAATATTTCAAAAAATACTGCCATCATTATTCCAGAGCATTTTGTACCGAGCTTTAAACCAGCTAAAACTTTTGTTGAAAAAGTTAAAACCGGTAACAAAACAAGTAAATAATTATAAGCATGAATAAGAAACAAATAGTTGTAGGTGTAGTAGTTGTTGCTATCATGAGCTATTTGTATTCTTTACCTGTTAAAGGTTTAATAAAACCCAAAGAGGCAAAAACCGATAAAACAAACGTGATGACAGCAAACCGCAAGGCGGCTACTGCTGTAACGGTTGATATGGTATCTGCACCTGCTAAAGCCGCAATTGGGGCGGCTTTAACAGCTAAGATAAATGATCTTGAAGGGCAATTAAAAAACGCATCAGGCGCCGACGGGCAAAAATTGCAAAAGCAATTGGCCAGTCAGTGGGATGATGTTAACCAGCCGGCTCCGGCAGCATTTTATTACCAGGCTTTGGCCCGTAAGGAAAATAAGCTGGAAGATTGGTTAAATGCAGGTAATCGTTTTAATGATGCTTACAAACTTACGCAAGACACCCTAACGCAGCCCGCATTTGTAACCAATGCTGTGGAAGCGTTTCAAAGTGCCCTGAAATTAAAACCTGAAAACCTTGAGGGTAAAACAGGATTAGGCGTTGCTTATGTAAACGGCGGCGCCAGCCCTATGCAAGGTATTGCCTTATTGCTTGAAGTAGTTAAAAAAGATCCGAACAACTGGAACGCAAACCTTAATCTGGGTATGTTCGCCATGAAATCGGGCCAGTACGAAAAAGCAGTAGGCCGGTTTAAAACATTAATTGCGCAGAAACAGGAGCTGGAGCCAACGTTTTACTTGGCCGAAAGTTACAAACAACTGGGCATGAAAAAGGAAGCTATTGACGCTTACCAAAAATGTAAAGAAATGATGCCCGATCCTGTATTTGGGCAGCGAATTGATGAATATATCAAGGAATTAAAGAATTAAATTAATCACATTTTAAAATTATTATTATGCCGAGCGGTAAAAAACGTAAAAGACACAAAATGGCTACCCACAAACGCAAAAAGCGTTTAAGAAAAAACAGACATAAAAAGAAATAAGCTGCTTTCTTTAAAGCAGCTTACCTGCTTTTTTTACGGGCAGGTAACTTTAATAGTGTTTTTTACCCACTTATTAACATGCGGTTTTTACCGTTTTAAGAAATGGAGTAGCAGTTGATAAAAGAATTAATTATCGATTCATCCCCAAATGGGGCTACTATTGCATTATTACAGGACAAACAACTTGTAGAGCTTCATAAAGAGCAGATCAGCAACAATTATACTGTTGGTGATATTTACCTTGGGCGCATAAAGAAAATTATGCCCAGTTTAAATGCAGCCTTTGTAGACGTTGGCTACGAGAAGGATGCCTTTTTGCATTATCTTGATCTTGGTCCGCAGGTGCAAAGCCTGCTTAAATTAACCAAACAAGTACGTAGCGGGGGATACCAATCGAAGCTTTTGGATGGCTTTAAGCTGGAAAGTGATATCAATAAGGGAGGAAAGATCTCTGAGATATTGTCAAAAAACCAGCTTATACCGGTACAAATAGCTAAGGAACCTATATCAACCAAAGGACCGCGCTTAAGCTCTGATCTTTCAATAGCTGGCCGATATGTGGTATTAGTACCATTTTCGGAAGCTATCTCTATTTCCAAAAAAATAAAGAGCAATACAGAGCGAAATCGTTTACGGAAGGTTGTTGAAAGTATTAAGCCAAAGCATTTTGGCGTTATTATCCGTACAGTATCTGAAGGTAAAGGGGTTGAAGAGTTACAAAAAGACCTGCTTGATCTGATATCAAAATGGGAGTTATTTATTACCAAACTGCCGTCTGTTGAACCTTCAAAAAAGGTTTTGGGCGAAATTGGGCGCACATCAACTATCCTTAGGGATATATTGAACCCCGATTTTCAGCACATTTATGTAAATGATAACAGTATGTTCGACGAAATTCGCTCATACATCCATGAAATATCGCCCGATATGGAGAGTATAGTGCGTATGCATAAGCATAAGGAGCCTATATTTGAACATTTTGGCATTGATAAACAGATTAAGGGCGCTTTTGGTAAAACAGTGAACCTTGCCGGCGGCGCTTACCTGGTTATTGAACATACTGAGGCATTACACGTTATTGACGTTAACAGCGGTAACCGTACAGCCAGTAAAGAAAACCAGGAAGAGAACGCTTACCAGGTAAATAAGGAAGCAGCTAAAGAAATTGCAAGGCAGTTACGCCTGCGCGATATGGGCGGCATTGTGGTTATTGATTTTATTGATATGCACAAACCGCAGAACCGCAAGGAACTGTTTGATTATTTACGTGCCGAAATGCTGTACGACAGAGCCAAGCATACCATTTTACCGCCGAGTAAATTTGGATTGGTGCAAATTACACGTCAGCGTGTAAGGCCCGAAATGAATATTGTTACCAGCGAAGTGTGCCCAACCTGTAATGGTACCGGTACCATAAGGCCAACCATTTTGCTGCTTGATGATATTGAGAACAACTTCAATTATATTTTGGATGAGCAAAACGAAAAGGGCATTACCCTGGTTGTGCACCCATATATTGAAGCTTACATTAAAAAAGGTATTTATAACCGCCAAATGAAGTGGTTTGTTAAATATGGCCAGTGGATCAAGATTAAAAGCAATCCTGCTTACCAGATCACTGAGTTCCATTTCTTTTCATCAAAAGATGAGGAAATAAAACTGTAAGGAATTAAATGTGCAGATATGCAGATTTCAGATGTGCAGATGTTGATAAAACGTCTGCACATTTTTTGTGCGCCAAAAACTTTAATCCCTTAACCATTAAATTGCCGAAGATGATGATCGGTATGCTTATAAACTAAATACCCAATTTGCTCTTTTGTCAGTTTTCCAAAAAAGGAGTGTACAATCTCATGGTTTGAAAGATGTGCGTATTCTTCAAGTAAGGTTATCCACTTCTTTCTTTCGCATGTAATATTGCCGCTGTTTTCTTTTACTTTAAGTTCGGTAAGTGTAGGTACATTTCGTTTTATAGGAGTTTCATCTTTTACAAAACCTGGCAAAGCCATTCTGCCAAATAAACGACCAAGAAATGCCCGCTCATATTTTTGTTTACCTAACATCATTTCTTCATACAGGGTACAATGTTTCAGCATTTGGTACATATTCATTTTGCCCCATTGAGCCGTGCTGTTTTCATCAAGTATATTGATCCTGTGAATCAATTCATCTCTTGTTGTTTTATCATATATTGTTTTCATTGACCGATAATTTACACGTCAGTTTATTTTGCCGACGGTATAAACCAAAATTATAACATAACGTCCAATAAAGCCGGTTTCGGATATGACAATTAAAGGGGGTAAATGCGACAAAGAATAAGTCGATCCGGCGCTTCCGCCCGTTCATGCGTCTCCGCCTCCGCCTATTCAAGCGTCCTTCGCTTGAATAATGTCCTGAGGTAAGCCCACGCTTACTTTAAAGATACGCACAAGAGTTTAAGCCTGAATAGACCGTGGATCTCCTTATTGCTAATTAAATTAGTAAAATAATTACTCATTTCCAATTAAATCTGCATATTTGCACATCTAAAACGGCGGAGTCCTCAACGGAGTTAATCTGCACATCTAAGGAATAATGGCTAAATCGAAGATCGCGTACTTTTGTCAAAGCTGTGGCTTTGAGTCGGCAAAGTGGCTGGGCAAATGTCCTTCATGCCAGGCCTGGAACACTTTTGTGGAGGAGATCATTGATAAAGGGAATAATACCGCGGTACCTACCTGGAAAGTTACCTCCAATACCCAGCAGCGCGCCAATAAACCGGTACAGGTTGCCGATATCACTTTTAGCGAAGAGCACCGCATGTTAACCCCTGATAAGGAGTTTAACCGTGTTTTGGGCGGCGGAATTGTAGCCGGTTCACTGGTGCTTATAGGCGGCGAACCGGGGATAGGTAAATCAACACTGATGCTGCAGCTGGCATTGAACATGCCTAATCTGAAAGTCCTATATGTATCGGGCGAGGAAAGCGAAAGACAGATTAAGATGAGGGCCGAACGACTGGTGATCCCCCAGCCCCCTGAAGGGGAAGCTAAAACGAATGGCTCATTATTGATTAACACGCAACAAACTCCCCCTTTAGGAGGTGGTGGGGCTTGCTATGTACTTTGTGAAACCTCAACCCAGAATATTTTTAAACAGATAGAAGCGCTGGAGCCTGATCTGGTTGTGATCGACTCGATACAAACCTTGCATTCGTCGCATATTGAATCAACGCCGGGCAGCGTATCGCAGGTGCGTGAATGCACGGCCGAAATGCTGCGTTTTGCCAAGGAAACTTCTACACCGGTGTTCCTGATAGGGCATATCACCAAAGATGGCATGATAGCCGGCCCCAAAATACTGGAACACATGGTTGATACCGTTCTGCAGTTTGAGGGCGACAGGCACCATGTATACCGCATATTACGCACGGTAAAAAACCGCTTCGGCTCGGCATCTGAACTGGGTATTTACGAAATGCTGGGCGAGGGTTTAAGGGAAGTATCCAACCCGTCAGAGATCTTGTTATCGCAGCGCGATGAACCTTTAAGCGGCATCACCATTTCTGCTACTTTAGAGGGTATGCGCCCCATGCTGATAGAAACGCAGGCACTGGTAAGTACATCGGCCTATGGCACACCGCAGCGAACAGCAACCGGGTTTGATACCAAACGCATGAGCATGTTGCTGGCCGTTCTCGAAAAACGGTGCGGTTTTAGACTGGCGGCAAAGGATGTATTTTTAAATATAACGGGCGGTATCAGGGTAGAAGACCCGGCCATTGACCTGGGACTGGCTGCTGCCATCATCTCATCGCATGAGGATATGCCGGTGCCTTTTAAAACCTGTTTTGCAGGCGAGATAGGTCTGTCGGGTGAGATCAGGGCGGTGAACCGGGTGGAGCAGCGCATTGCCGAAGCACAAAAATTAGGCTTTAACCAGATCTTTATTTCAAAATATAACCTGCCATCGGGCGGGCAGGACAAAAAACGCATGGACCTGTCACGCTATGATATCGACATAAAAATAGTGAGCAGCATTGAAGAAGTGTTTGGCTTGTTGTTTGGATAGATTTTCGAGACAAAGGATGGAAGGACAAAAGACAAAGGATCATCAGTGGTCGGAAGATTATAATTCCGATATATATTCCTGTTTTATAGCCAAATAAAACAAACAATCATGTCATTTCGAACGATAGAGAGAAACACTCTCTTGAGCGATAGCGAGCAATCATCTACAACTTTTCGCGCAAACTTTGCACCGTGTAGAAGATCTCTTTCGCTCCATACTCATTCCTCGTCTGGCTCCGTCGTATGACATTTGTAAATATTTCTTTTGTCCTTTATCTTTTGCCTCTAAACCCTTCCGTCCTTCATCCAAATTATATCCCTGTAGGCGGTACCACCTTACGTATACGGTTGTTATTGCTATCTGCCACCCAAATGTTTCCGCTGGCATCGGCAACCAGGCCTTGTGGCGAGTTAAATAAAGCGCTTGCTCCCTGCCCGTCGGCAAAGCCTGCCGAAGTAGTTTTACCAGCTATGGAAAGTAAAACCTTACCGGTGGTTATTTCCAGTATGCGGCCATTTTGATCGCTGATAAAGAAATTCCCTTTAGCATCAAACGTAATAGCGCCTGGGTTACCAATAACTCCGGGTTGTTTAGGGCCGCCTATGTAAGTAGTTACCACTCCGGCGGTGCTTATTTTGCGTATAGCGTAGTTAAGCAGATCGGCAACATAAATATTACCCTGGGCATCCAATGCAATACCATCCGGCCGGTTAAACTGGGCGCTGGTAGCGGTAGCATTATCAACATAGCCCGCTGTTGTGATACCGGCAACAGTGGTTACTACACCGGCCGCGGTAACCTTGCGGATAAGATTATTCCCCTGATCGGCTACATATAAATTCCCCTGAGCATCTAAAGCTATTCCACGCGGACTGTTAAAGGTTGCCACCGTGCCTGTTCCGTTGACATAACCGGCATCACCGCTTCCTGCAAGTGTGCTTACCACGCCACTTGCTGATATTTTGCGGATCATATTATTACCCATATCGGCTATGTAAATATTACCCGCGGCATCGGCCACCAAACTTTGAGGGGCATAAAACAGGGCGCCTGCGATAGGGCCATCCAAATAGCCTATGTTTCCGCTGCCCGATAATGTGGTTACAACACCGGCGGGAGTAACTTTTCTTATGGCACTGTTAAAGGAGTCGGCGACATAAATATTGCCGCTTGCATCTACGGTTAATCCCTGCGGGCTGTCAAAAAAGGCACCAGTACCCGTGCCATTAATAAAACCTGTAGAAGCGTTGCCTGCCAGTGTGCTCACCGTACCAACAGCTGCCGACAGATCGGCATTGGTAGTAAACTGTATCATGTTGCCATAACCTGTGCCCGCGGCACTGGTAGCGTAAGCTCTTAAATAATAAGTGGTTTTGGGGCTTAAGCCGGTTATTTTACT
>Ga0193743_1003554_pt1 | contig 10403 bp, 10 predicted proteins | sample L2c2metaG_FD_143038 | JGI IMG/M metagenome (GOLD analysis project Ga0193743, IMG submission 143038) | Soil microbial communities from a riparian zone of the East river system, Colorado, United States - L2c2 | ecosystem: Environmental > Terrestrial > Soil > Riparian zone | place: USA: East River...
CGTTTATCAGACTATAAGAATGCTTTGGTATAACCAAAGTATTGTCTTAAGTCGAGCCAATGTTCTAGTGTATCAAGAATGTCTTCGTGTTCAAACAAACAAAGACTAGCTAAAGTTACATGATACTTAGCTACAGTATATATAGAGTAAAACATGCGTGTAATGCATGGTCAAAGCATGTACTACATGTGTTTGAAAGAATGAAAGACATGCATCGCTAGCATGTAACATGCGCATTATGCATGGAAGAAAGTAAAAATAGATGAACATGCATTCATGGCATGTTGTTCAAGAGATATTTGTAAAATGAAAAAGTAGAATGATTGTACATGTTGAGGATGAAATCATAACAACTTCAGTGATAGAACCAGCCTCGTTCAGGGTTCTGTCAACATTGTAAACCGGAATGGGTTCGGAGAGCTTCCGAGTATGGAGCTGGTTGCTCTTGGTGTAGTGGCAGTCAATGAACTCTCCAGTGGCTCCGCTGTCCATGAAGGAGTTGACAGACTTCACTTCCCCTGTATCAGTGGTTTCAAGCTCCACCTTCAGTTTCAGGGAGGTTGAACCGTCTTCTGCTGAAGCAATGACAAGTTTGGATGTGAGTCGTCGTTCCAATTTAGGGCGCCTATTCCAAACTATCTCCGTCGGAATGACAATCAGATTTTTGGATATGGGATTTTGCATGTCTATAGATGGTTCAACTGTTTCATTAAGGGAACATGTAGGCAAAACAGAGAAACAATTGGGATATGACAATGAGGGCGTGCTTTTCACTCGTTGCAACAGGAAAACCCTGCTCCTCAACCTCCACTGTGGGCTTCAGATGTTTTGCATCGAGTTCCACAAGGTGATCCTCTAAGTAGGTCTGGAGGTCGTCTATACTCAACTCTCAGATGTTGAATCAGGTAGGAAAGTCGGGAGCTTTCTGTCCTGCTTTTTCGCATCAGTAGCAAGAGAACGGAAGTGGCTGTGTTTTCCGACTAGCATCAATGTCCATCAGAACAGGGTTTCTGGGGGTCGGAGCATGTTGATGGTTCATGCTCCGCTCCAGAGCCTGAAATCAAATGGTGTTGAATGAAGGAACACCATTCATTTGGTGTGGTCTCCGTTGAACTCCGACGGAAGGGCCGGTTTTAAGCCATGGGCCTTCGGAGTGACTGATGTTATTTGTGTAGATGGGATCAGATTTTTGGACTGTGGAATATGGGAAATAAGGATGTCTAACTTGTGTTGAGTGTTTGCATCCTTCACCTGTAATTCAGCAAGGGCTTTCTCCAGGGTCACAAGTCGTTCACCTTCCATGGAGTGCAACGGATCCTTGTTGGAAATTATGGTTTCGGGTAGTGCTAAGGAGGGATCAAGAGCAGAGGAGTACACGGAGTCAGCAGAGTCCAAATCGGAACTGCGAAAGACGACTATGGTGGACTAGCTATCTGCTGGGATCAGTCCTCTGGGAGATCCTTTTCTGATGTTAGGGCAACTGCGGCTGCGACTTAGTGGAGATCTAGCAGGGGATCCTAAACATATATATAAACATAAAATACAACAGGAAAGTGCACCTAGCAGGCGATCCTAAAAGAAAAGGATAAAGCCCTGCTAAGGTGGGATGCATGTCTATATACTTAAAATCGGAGTTGAAATAATAAAATAATGAAAAATAATAAAATAATGGAAAAGATGGAGAATGGTGAAAAGGTGATAGAAATGCTATGTCACGTGACCATCAGACTCTGGTATTGGAGCCGCGAGTGCACTCTGTCTTGGGCTAGCAATGATAAGGAGGAATATACAGAGGTGATGGAGAAATATTGGAGGAAACATTGGATGAAGTGGAGCGTCCCCTAACAGATAATGATAGCACAAACTGGTTTATAACTCGTCATCTTCAACATTACCACCAGCCAGCCTTGTCAGACTTATATTGGACCTCTGTCGAAATTCATCCCTTATACCATTACCACCCAAAAACCATCATTCTTATCATTGCCATCACCAACCAGCACCACACACTATCCATTGCAGCACATATAGAGTGACACAAGCTCCACACATGTTCCATGTTGCAGGCCTATCACACCACGCACACACCCGTTCTCAAGGTCATGAGGTTTGGTCACCACAAGGTTTGAGTCAGCAACCTTCAGCAGGCATCGGAGTACAATCCTTTTTGTAACATATGCTCTCTTAGATAACTCCTTTTATGTTATGTCATTTTCCATATAAATATTTGAGCTGTAGTACAGTAGCTCAAAAAACTGCCCCAATGTTTGGCCACTTTTCAAAGATTGATTCATATCACAACATCCACTTGGAATTATATTTTGAAAATTTTTATATGTGATAGCATAGCATAACAGCTCTCAGATGAATCTAAGATCATGTGATTCTAATAGGAATTGACAAAGTTAAAATTAAAATAAAATATTCCATCATTGGGACAGTTTTTTGACCCTCTATTATAATTCCAATTAATACTTGGTATGACCTCCTTTTGCATCAATAACTGCTTGGATCCTTCTTGGCATGCTTTCTATAAGGTTTTGGCATGTTTCTGGAGTAATTTGGTTCCACTCTTCCACCACCCTCTCCCATAACTCATGCACTCCCTTTGGTGGTGTTGAATATCCCTGTAACCTTTTTTTAAATGCACCCACAGGTGTTCAATGGGATTGAGGTCAGGTGATTGTGTGGGCCAGACTAGAACTTGGGTGTTGTTGTCTTCAAACCACTGTGTTGCCCTTTTTGAGGTGTTTGGGGTCATTGTCCTGCTGAAAAATCCTCTCTTCCTCCTCCATCTCCAAATCTTCAAAGCTTTGCACCAGTCCATCCTCCAAAATCTCACAGTACTGCTTTGCATCTATGATCCCCTGAACCTCTGTAAGATTTTTTACTCCATTCCACCCCATACAACCCCATACCATGAGGTCATTTCCTCCTCTATGCTTGACTGTGATTCTCCTCTCAGCTTCCAGGTATATATCCTCCTATCAGACCCAATCCTATTTATCTTTGTCTCATCTGACTACAAGACCATTTTCCAATCCTCTACAGTCCAGTTTTGGTGATATTGAGCAAGTTTAAGATGATCCTGTCGATGGGCCTTTTTAAGGAGAGGGTGTTTTTGCTTGACAACAGAGTGAAAGTTGATTTCCTTTAGTGAATTTCTCACTGTTTGTGGTGTGACAGGAGAGGAGATGATGTTGTTGATGAAATTGGTGGCCTGAACAGCATTATCAAGCTTTTCAGTAGTAATTTGATGAATAATAGATTGTTTGTTATGACAAGAGAGCTTGGAAGGACAGCCACCTCTGTTATTTTATTTGTTTAAATCCACCTCTTCATTGATTCTGCCAATGGTAGACTTTCCTAAATCAGTCTTGAGCTGAATTTGATGCATAGAATATCCGTCTGTAAGAAGAGAGATGATAGTAGAGCGCTGAGAAGGGGATATGGACTTCATGTGGTGGTGGAAAGAAAGAAAGATATTTGAAGTTGATTTCAACATGCCAAACATGTAATAATAGTGTCACATGAATTTGTTTATTATTCTCACTGTCTTTTTATATCAATCCAGCTTGTCACACAGCATATAGTCATGAAATAACCTAGGGTCAAAAAACTGTCCCAATGATTCAATATTTTATCTTTATTTTAACTTTGTCAATTCTTATTAGAATCACATGATATTAAATTCATATGAGAGTTGTTATGCTATGCTATCACATATAAAATTTTCAAAATATAATTCCAAGTGGATGTTGTGATATGAATCAATCTTTTAAAAATGGCCAAACATTGGGACAGTTTTTTTGAGCTACTGTATGTAGTTTCATCAGTTTGAATATCAACTTAGCAACCTCATTCTCCTGATTCATCCTCTTCTGCCTTAAGCTTCTTTTTAGCCTAGCTCCGAAATCTTACTACTCCTCCAGAACTCCAAAATTCAAGGCAACCCATTAGGGGAGTGGCACAACCCATAAGTTGAAGGCAACACCTTGCCCGACTTCAGACCTAACATCCTTGTTGGAATATGAGTTGCACATAGGAAGCTCAAACAGATTAGGAAATGGTTAGTCAGCATGGTTGAATAATTTCATACCATAGTTTACTATTGTTAGAGCACAGCCGGCAATAAAATAAACCAAAATAATTTTCATTTTACAATAGGAAATGTGATTACATATGTCATGCTGCCCGTTTAGGAAGTAACAGTAGATGATGGTTATTGGATGGTGGTTGATGAATGATAAGCTACATTGGCCCCTTGCACCCATGTCGAATAGCAGTGACTCTGAGCACAAACAACAACAGCTTCTGCTTCAGTATCTGGCACTCTTTACCTTTGCTGCTGGTGCTGCAGCACTTGCTTATGGTCTCCCCTTGTATGACAAAACCCCCTATCACACTTCGGCATTGACTGGAGCTGACTGGGTCTGTGAGCTTCTCAATGGTCACCCGGAGCGCATTCAAAATGAACTTGATGTGCACAAGCACATTTTCTTGGGTCTTGTTGCAGCCTTGAAACAGCATGGAATGACATTGTCAAAACATGTCTACATCGAAGAGCAGCTTGCAATTTTTTTATACACATGTGTAACTGGCCTTTCTCTCTGTCATGTATCTGAGTGATTTCAGCGATCAAATGAAACTATATCAAAGTTTGCTTTATATTTCATCATATTCAGGACCAGAATAACATATAACCCACAGATACTTTGTGAAAATGCTCATCTTCTTCTCATCTCCACTGTTTTACACTCAATATGTTCACCTACCTCCTGTTGGCACACCTACGCCACCCATAATTCTAAACAATCCTAAATACTACCCCTTTTTCACGGATGCCCTTGGTGCCATCGATGGAACTTACATAAACTGTAGTGCTTCTGCAGAAATGTGTCAGGCTGCTCATGATTGCAAAGGTGGTGTCGCACAAAACTGCCTGGCCATTTGTGGGTTTGATATGATCTTTTATTATATATTTAGTGGGTGGGATGGATCAGCAGTGGACTCAACAATGTTCTATGATGCTCACATAACAGACCTCCATATCCCAGCAGATAAATATTACCTTGCAGATGCTGGATTTCCCATCTGTGATGCACTCATTATTCATAAATGTGGTGGTGCGGTATCATCTTGCAGAATGGGGTCAGGCCCAACAACGGTGCAGATTCTTTTGTTCAATATCATGGTAGTATCTCATATCTGGCTACAGGCCTGTCAATGCAGATGAGCTCTTCAATTTATGACACACATCAGCTCACAATGTCATTGAAGTATCTTTGGGGTCTTAAAGCAATGTTTTCGCATTCTTGTATATCCAGCTGAGATTAGCATGGACTATCAAGCTTGAATTCCTGCTGCTCTTGCAGCCATTCACAACTTCATCTGTATCCATGATCCAAATGAGCTTGAAGGCTTTGTTAAAGCAGATGATATAGAGCAAGGTTTTTTTGCAGGAGAGCTAGCAGAAGGGCAGACAAGGATGGCAGAGAAGGCATGGGAAAATACAAGGTGAGATGGGATAGCAGCTGAAATGTGGGAGCAGTATCAGTCAGAACTGCAAGAAAGAGGGGCCATGTAGAGTGTCTCAACAGCTGCTTTCAACAACAGTTTCAAAACACAATTGTATTTTTTTCTATCATACCACTGCGACAGAGACATATGGTACAATACAAATAAGATGATGACAGAAATATGATGGCAAGGAGTCTAAAATACAGTCTGAAATATGCATGCTAAGCCTCAAAACCACTACCAACCACAGGGAATCCAAGTTCCACCAACTGCCTTTGAACCCAAAGTTTTCGCACATCATCACATATGAGTGCCATGTATGTATCAGCTTTTGATGTGTTCTGCTCAAAAAAGTCAGCAAATGCAACTATTTGGTCAGCAGTCAAGTCCTCCTTCTCCTGTAGAGCTGTTGCTTTGATTCTACGTTCTGTGGAAGGCCTCCTGTGGTGGCGAGACTGTCCCAATGAACCATTGCGCATAGATGAGCTAATACCTGCCATCATATCTTTTATACCATGTAATGCTGATGTGCCGCTGGAGGCTGAGTTGCGCATTCACTTGCTGCTGATTGAGGAGACTGAAATGTTGTCATCAAGTGCTGAGTGTTTGCGCTTCGAGACAGCTGAGAAAATCATAGAAGAAGGTTGGACTGGGGTTGATGGTGGTATAGAATCATCATTGCTGAACTCCAGTCTGTCATGTACCGGTATGTCCAAGTCGTTTGAGTTTACAGGAAGAGTAGCAGGTCCCATCCTCCGCCAGTGGCAACAACAGTGCTACTGCTCGGAGCAGTCAATGCAGAGTTTTCAATGGTGCCACAGGTCTGATCCAAGGGGCGAAAGGCACTGACGCCTCTCACGGTGCGTGTCTCCATGATCACCTGTATACGGTTGAAATGTGGAAAGCCTTTCAATTTGTATGGTGTTGCATCTTTGTTTTTCTAGAATAACTCAGTGAAAATGATGCCAATACACAGCCAACCATACATACCGCAATATATTCATTCCATGCACAGGCCTCGTTGATTGTGATGTCGAGGCCCTTGGTCTCCAACTGAATCTGGATGTATTGGCTTTGAGTGTAGCCACAAGGTTGTATGATTTTTTGAGCTGGATAAATGCATGTCAGTCAAAGAGTTGTTTGGTGATACCATCTCCTTGGTAGCACCACTCCAAAACAATGCCTTGAATTTCATGCCATCACCTGCTTCAGCTTTGTGCTCAGTGATATACTCAATGAGTGTGATCTCATCAGCCTCGGATCATTGGGCCTTTCCAGAAGCCTCAGGTGCAGGTGGAGTGTCGAGAGTCTGTGGTGGGCTGCTGTTATGGGTCTGCATGAGGTCGTTAGCAACAGGCAGTGGGGCCTGGGAATGCATGACCAGCTGTGACTGGTTGCCACAAATCCAAAATAGAAAATTTTATTTTGTTGCTGGCTGGGCTCTTACTCACTTGTTTTCAAGCTGCTAGAACTGCACTGGCCAAACGTGAATTCTATTGGTATCTACCTAACCGAGTCTGAGAAATTCCTACACAAATGATTGCAGGTGGCAACCATCCTAAAAAGCTGGTTTGGTCTCTATCAAACTCTGATGGAAGGGCCAGTTTTAAACCATGGCTTTTGGAGTGACAGGTGTGGGTTGTGGGGATGGGATCAGATTTTTGGACTGAGGAATATGGGGGAAAGTGATTTGGGAAACAAGGATGTCTAGCTTATGTTGGGTGTTTGCATCCTTTGCCTGTAATTCAGAAAGGGCTTGCTCTAGGGCCATGAGTCATTTACTTTCCATAGAGTGCAAAGAGTCCTTGTCAGGAAATACAGTTTTGGGTGATGCTGAGAAGGGATCAAGAGCGGAGGAGTACATGGAGATGGTGGAGTCCAAAGTGGAACTACAAAAGATGACTATGGTGGACTGGCTATCTGCTGGGATCAGTCCTCTGAGTGATCCTTTTCTGATGTTATGGCAACTGCAGCTGCGACTTAGTCAAGATCTAGCAGGGGATCCTATATAATATATACACATATAATACAACAGGAAAGTGCACCTAGCATGGGATCCTAAAAGAAAAGGATGAAGCTCTGCTAAGGTGGGGTGCATCTCTATATACTAAAAATCAGAGTTGAAATAATAGAAGTGTCTGACATCCATGAGAGTGGGTACTTCATTTTCATGGTAGTAATTGGAGGAAGGGCCAGAGTTGGGTTGTGGCGACATAAATGATGATGCCTGCTCATTTGGTATGCTGGAAATCACACAAGCTGCCCTCCACGGCATCCAGCCATGCCTTACTCAGGTTCAAACATTTTTCTTTGCAGAATTTGTCAATCTGTTCCCTCTATTTCAGTCACCCCACAGTCACAAAGGAAAATTCGGTGTACATGGAAAAAATGAGAGTGCGGTACTGCCAAAAGTACCCACATGCTTTCTTTTCCATGTCAAACCATTTCCAGGTATCATATGTTCAAATGTCTGGGACGCAATCAACACTCATGGATGCCATTGCGAGGTGGCTGTGCCAGGTGGAGAGATTTTCCATGAAAAATGTAACATGTCCTGACCAGGACTGGGCCAAGCTCTCCTTGAGGGTCCATTCATTAAGGGCTTCCTGAATGATGGGCAGGGTGTTGTATTTGTATTTGTAATGCAGGGCCCAGGGATCAGAGGGCAAATGAACTGGCATGAATGGGAGATGGGGCTGCCAACAGTAAGACTGTTGAAGGTGCATGAGTTTCATAAGATTCAGCACCTGAATCACCCCAGGCTGATTTGGGGTGTCGAGAGCAGTGGGGAATGTGTCTGGGACATCTCCAGGTTCCGCATTTTTTGACCACAAGACATGCACATAGTCATTGTCTTCAAAAATGAAATAGATCTCATAGTCTTCTTTGGTATACTTTTCAGAGGTCAACAAACATTTGAAACATTATTAATAAATAAATATGGACTTTGTTGAATTTTTTGGGGAGCAGAGACCTGACTTCACTTTTAATTTGCTCTTTGGAAAGCTTGATAGGCAATTGCATTGGCTGTATTTAGAAATCAGATCAACATGGCTATCCTGTAGTTTTAGTACGTACAGGAAAGATGGGGGAAATGTGGTATTTGGGTTGAATGAGCAGAACCCTTATGGATGTGTAGGGTTTTTGAAAGATAGACAGAACACAGACAAAGAGTGAAGCCACCGGGTGTTGGAAATTCAAAAAAGGTTGGCACTTGTGAATGAGAGTGTGCCTGCTATGTGTGGGGAAACAGTCTCAAGCACCTGCAAATGAGAGTATGTTTGCTAGGTGTCCAAAACAAAAAGGGTAACACCTGAAAATGAGATGACATGTTCTCTGTGTGGGGATACAGTCTCAAGCACCCACAAATGAGAGCATGTTTGCTAAGTGTCCAAAACTTGTGATGAATAGGCAGACAAGGAGGTGCCAGGGAGATGAGTCTGGAGGTAGTTTGGGTTGGGAAATGATCACAATCACAAAAATTAATTAGGTGAGCCAAATATGGCCAAATAAGTCAGGATGTGCTTCAATTTATTATAGACTCACAATGACACTTTCTTTTAATATAGATAAATAAGTTTTGTCAAGCGAGGTGAAGTCGAGGGTTATATGATAAAAGAATTGGGAACGACAAGGACTGTGAAACTGGGTCATGAATGTGCGTGACTTGCAACAAGGTCAAAAAGTGAACAAGAAATTTAAACAAGGTTATCTATAAGACCATCTAATATAACCTGATGAGTTTCCGTCATGTTAGTTTGGTAGTGAGGTTTGAATGAGACATGCCTCCAGGGTTAAAACATTGGATAAAGAGATGAGCATACAAGAGAATATTTGCATCAGTCACTACTGGTGGTCAGGGTTTGAGAGATAATGACCAACATTAATGTGAATATTTATTATATTTTGCATAATAATGCCAGCATAAAGGGCACAAAAATCTATGTGTGCTTGTCATTTAGATGATAATAGTCATTAATGATCCATAAAAAAAGTTTTAGACCATTATGGAAAGGAGAGCCCAAGTAATCCCTGGGGTCTCTACTCAACCACTCTCAAAATTGTTCAGTGTCGGTCACATCTAGGGTAGCAGGTATAAACAGACAAGTAATGTCAAGTTGAGTAAATATGTATATGACCCTGATGATAATCCCTCACCATTCACAGTCACGAGGGGTAGTGGAAGATGGGCCACATGTGTCTGTAGGTAGAGATTGAGTAAATGGAAAGTTTTGAGAAATGAATACACTCACTTGATGGATAAGGCATGAAAAGCACCACCCTTCAGGAAGTCTAATGGCTGTAGATCAAAATGTCCTGTATGCCAGATCCCCATAATGTGTGCCAATGTGTTTAGGACAGTTGTTTGAGGAATGTCCTTGCCAATCAGTTTTGTGGTACATCTAACATATGATGCATGAACTGAGTGTATTCATAGCACGTATAATCAGATTGATGATGTTGGTATTGAAATTGTTAACAAGTTGTTGGGCAGCAGTTGATGGTGTCGAGATTTGATACCTGCTGGATGCGTGGGTCTACGACTGGCAGTAGGAATGGAGTTGGTCAAGGTCAAGGCTGCAGAAGGCCATGAAAGAGGAGCGGGTCAAGAGAAAGCCACTGAATGAGCAGGAGTGACAGATATAGTGAAACCACATGCAATTTTGTATGAGAGTCCTGGACCATGGCAGGAGAACTAGAAAATATCAAAGTCATTACTCACCTACAATAGTAGATGAGAACAATAAATACCTGTTGAGGAGTGTACTATCTGTGTTACGACTTCGACCGATTCAGTCTTTACAGACGTGATCGGATACAGTCAGTATCTGATAATGCCCAAGCATCTGTCCAAGGAGCTAGCTGAGCCCATGAATATCAAC
>Ga0193743_1003555_pt1 | contig 10403 bp, 5 predicted proteins | sample L2c2metaG_FD_143038 | JGI IMG/M metagenome (GOLD analysis project Ga0193743, IMG submission 143038) | Soil microbial communities from a riparian zone of the East river system, Colorado, United States - L2c2 | ecosystem: Environmental > Terrestrial > Soil > Riparian zone | place: USA: East River...
CCTGGTGGGCGCTGTGACGGCGGCGCTCCGTCTGGTCGATCTGACCGTGAGCTACGACCGCCATCCGGCCGTGCATCACGTGTCGGCCGAGATCCCGGCGGCGGAGATGACGGCCATCGTCGGGCCTAACGGCGCGGGCAAGAGCACGCTCCTGAAGGCGCTGCTCGGGCTGGCGCCGCACATCGAAGGCCGCATCGAATGCACGGCCAGGCGCATCGCCTACCTGCCGCAGCAGGCCGAGATCGACCGCTCCTTCCCGATCTCCGTGTTCGACACGGTGCTGCTCGGCCGCTGGTCGCGCTTCGGCGGCTTCGGCGCCGCCAAGCCGGTCGACCTCCACGACGCAAAGCACGCCATCGAGGCGGTCGGGCTTTCGGGCTTCGAGCGGCGGCCGATCGACACGCTCTCGGTCGGCCAGTTTCAGCGCGTGCTGTTCGCCCGCGTGCTTCTGCAGGACGCCGACCTCGTCCTGTTGGACGAGCCGTTTGCCGCCATCGATTCCAAGACCGTCGCCGACCTGATGGTGCTGATCCAGCGCTGGCGCGCCGAGAAGCGCACGGTGGTGGTGGTGCTGCACGATCTCGACCAGGTCCGGCGCGACTTCCCCAACGCGCTCCTGCTGGCGCGCGAACTGGTCGATGCCGGTCCGACGGCGCGCGTGCTGTCGGCCGACAACCTGCTGCGCGCCCGCGCCATGGCCGAGGCCTGGGACGAGCATGCCGATGCATGCGAAGTGCCGGTGCGGTTGAGCGCTTAAGCCCGCCTCGTGCAAAAAGCCGTCATCCCGAGCGGAGCGAAGCGAAGTCGAGGGACCTCCTCTTCGTCGCCGCATGAACAGGTCCCTCCGCTCCGCGCTTCGCGCTCCGGTCGGGATGACGAATAGCTGTGCTCTACGACACCCTCATCTCACCCTTCGCCGATTTCGGCTTCATGCGTCGCGCCCTGGTGGCGAGCCTGGCGCTGTCGGTCGGCGGCTCGTCGATCGGCGTGTTCCTGATCCTGCGCCGCATGAGCCTGATGGGCGACGCGCTCTCGCATGCGCTGCTGCCCGGCGCGGCGCTGGGCTTCCTGCTGGGCGGCCTGTCGCTGCCGGCGATGAGCCTGGGCGGCTTTTTAGCCGGCATGGCGACGGCGCTGATATCCGGCGTCATCGCGCGCTTCTCCAGCATGCGCGAGGATGCAAGCTTCGCCGCGGCCTATCTCACGTCCATGGCGCTGGGCGTTCTGATCGTGTCGTTGCGCGGCTCGGCGGTCGACCTGATGAACATCCTGTTCGGCGCCATCCTCGCGGTCGACGACACCGCGCTCATCCTCGTGGTCTCGACCACCACGATCACCCTGGTCGGGCTTGCCGCCATCTACCGGCCGCTGGTCGTGGAGTGCTTCAACCCGGGCTTCCTCGCCGCCATGGGCATCCGCGGTTCGCTCTATCACTATCTCTTCCTGGCGCTGGCCGTGCTCAATCTGGTGGCGGGCTTCCAGGCGCTGGGCACGTTGATGGCGTTGGGCCTCATCCTGCTGCCCGCGGTCGCCGCCTCGTTCTGGGCACGCGAGGTCTGGTCGATGACCCTGATCGCCGCGCCGATGGCTTTTGCGTCGGCCGCGATCGGCCTGCTGGTCTCGTTCCATGCCGGCCTGCCGTCAGGGCCGGTGATCGTGCTGTTCGCCAGCCTGTTCTTCCTGGGCTCGCTGCTGCTGGGCTCGCGCGCCTCGGTGCGCATGCGACTGTCGCGCGCCGTTCACTTGCGCGCGTAGGACGACCCGCTAGGCTCGCTCCCGTCCCGGGAGGAAGCCAACAATGACCGCTCAGCCGGTGCCAGGCGTCATGCTCAAGACCGCCAAGGCCAACAACATCCACATGCGCTACGCCGAAATCGGCAGCGGCCCGCTGGTGCTGTTCTGTCATGGCTGGCCGGAGAGCTGGTACTCGTGGCGCCATCAGCTCACGGCCGTGAGCGCGGCGGGCTTTCGCTGCGTGGCGCCCGACATGCGGGGCTACGGCGGCACCGAAGCGCCCGAGCCGATCGACCAGTACACGCTCCATCATCTGGTGGGCGACATGGCCGAGCTGGTGAAAGCACTCAGCGAAAAAGATGGGGGCGAGACCAAGGCCACGATCGTCGGCCACGATTGGGGCGCGCCGGTCGCCTGGCACGCGGCCCTCTGGCGCCCCGATCTGTTTCCCGCCGTCTGCGCCATGAGCGTGCCCTATGCGCCGCCGGGCTATGTCGACATCCTGAGCGCGCTCGAGAAGCTCGGCATCAACGACTTCTACCTGCAATACTTCCAGAAGCCCGGCGTGCCCGAGGCCGAGCTGCAGCAGGACATCCGCAGCGCCTTGCGCCGCCTCTACTTCACCGCTGGCGGCCAGCTCGAAGAAAAAGGCAAGGGTTTCGCCCGCCTGACCGGCGGCACGTTGCTCGCCAACACGGTCGATCCGCCGACGCTGCCGGCGTGGCTGAGCGAAGCCGACCTCGACTACTACACGCAGGAGTTCGCGCGCACCGGCTTTCGCGGCGGGCTCAACTGGTATCGCAACCTCCGGCGCAACTGGGAGCTGGGCGGCCCGTGGCGCGGCCAGCCGATCGGCCAGCCTTCGCTCTTCATTGCCGGCAGCCGCGACGGCGTGCTGCGCTTTCCCGCCGCCCAGTCACAGCTCGACGCCTACCCCAAGACGCTGCCCGGCCTGCGTGGCAGCCACATCATCGACGGCGCCGGCCACTGGGTGCAGCAGGAGGCGCCGGCCGAGGTCAACAAACTGTTAGTCGACTTCCTGAAGGGCCTGTGATGAGCTTCGGCTCCTTGGAGGCGCCGATGATCCGTCTTCTCGTGGCGATGCTCCTGCTTGCCGGGCTTGGCGCCTGCGCCACGCCGGCCGGCTATACGTCGATGGTTCCCGAGCTTGCGACCGCCGATCTGGGCCCTGGTCCCGCGCCGTCCTACCGCGGGGCGATCACCGTCGCGTCCGCCAGCATCGGCACCGACACGAGCGAGCCCTGGACGTCGCAGATCGGCAGCGCCGAATTCCAGGAAGCGCTGGTGCGGACGCTGACGCTCGCCAATCTGGCGAGCCCGCAGGGCGGCCGCTTTCGCCTCGACGCCACTCTGTTGAGATTGGAACGACCCTTTGCCGGCTTCGCAATGACCGTCACCGCGTCGGTCGCCTATCGGCTGACCGACACGGCAACCGGCGCCGTCGTCTACCAGGAAACGCGCACGTCGCTGGGCACCGCCAGCTTGAATGATGCCATCATGAACGCGAACCGGCTGCGCATCGCCGATGAGCGGGCGGTGCGCGCCAACATCCGGAAGCTGATCGAGGATCTCTACGCGCTGCCCGACCGATCGCCGGACCGGCCGCTCACTTCTTTGCGTCGAACTTGAGCGCCGCGCCGTTCATGCAATAGCGTTCGCCGGTCGGCTTCGGTCCGTCGGGAAAAACGTGGCCGAGATGGCCGCCGCATTTCCCGCAATGCACCTCGGTGCGGGTCATGAAATGGCCGGAGTCGCTGGAAGTCCCGACCGCGCCCGGCATCGGCTGCCAGAATGACGGCCAGCCCGAGCCGCTTTCATACTTGGTCGACGAGTCGAACAGCGGCTCGCCGCAGCCGGCGCAGTGGAAGGTGCCCGCACGCTTTTCGTTGTTCAGCGGGCTGCTGAAGGGGCGCTCGGTGCCGTGATCGCGCAGCACGTGATGCTGCATCGGATCGAGCTCCTTCTTCCACTCGGCGTCGCTTTTCTGGACGGGATGGGTATCGACTTTCTGGGTCATGATGCCTCCGATGTGGCGATGATCGGTCTCTACACAAGGGTGCGCAGCTCGGCCGTGGCGACCGACAGCATGGCGAGATCGAGCGCGTCCGCCGCCGCCAGATCCTCTTTCAGGAGCCGGTCGACGCGATCCAAGGCAAGCTTGCGGGGCTCGCTCCAGCGCGCCAGCACCGCGTCCGGATCGGCGCCGCCGCCCGCGTCCGTGTTCAAGGGTCCGGCGCGCAACGCGGAGTTCAGGAGATCGGCGTGCAGGGTCGCCAGCTCGTCCTGCACGGCGAGCGCCGCCTGTGCCGGCCACTGGCCCTCGCGCGGCAGCTTCTGTGCCGCCGTCGCCAGCGTGGCGAGCGACAGCCGCTCGCCCAGGCGGAAATAGACGCGGGTCGCCGTCTCGATGCTGCAGCCGTTGGTGCGGGCCGCCAGCATAAGATCGCCGGCGCCGGCCAGCGTCTCGAGCGCGGCCGCGCGGCGGGCGATGCCGGCCGGCGCGCCCATCGCTTCGAAAGCCGCCGCACGCTCGGCCAGTGCCGCGCTCTCGGCGTCGCCGATCACGCTGGGCGGCAAGTCGCCCAGCGCCGCCACGGCGGCGCCCAGCTGCTCGGTCGCGGCCATGGTGTCGAGCGGTTGCGGCAGACGCCGCAGCGTCCATTGCACGGCGCGCGTGAGAAAACGCTGCGAGGCCACCAGCATGCGGATCTGCGCCTGGGCCTTGAGCGCAGGGTCGAGCGCTTCGATGTCGCCCCACAGGTCGCGCAGCTTCCAGGCGTCGCGCACGACGGCGAAGGCGCGCGCGATGGCGGCAGCCGGCGCGCCGGTGCGCAGGCCGATATTGCGCACGAAGGTCGGGCCGCAGCGATTGACCAGCGAGTTCACGACCTGGAGGGCCGCGATTTCGCGGCGCAGCCGGTGGGCGCGGATCGCGGGCTCATACTTCTCCTGCAGCGCCGTCGGGAAATAGCGCAAAAGCTCGCCTTCGAGCAGTGGGTCGTCGGGCAGGTCGGACTCCAGGATCTCGTCGTTGAGGTCGATCTTGGCGTAGGCCAGCAGCACCGAGAGTTCGGGCCGGGTGAGATACTGGCGGTTCTGGGCGCGCGTGCGCATCGCCGCCGTGTCCGGCAGGAATTCGACGGCGCGGTCGAGCCGGCCCTGGCGCTCCAGCGCGCGCATGAAGCGCTCCAGCCGGTCGTGTTCCTCGCCCGCCAGGTCGGCGGCGATGCTGATCGCCTGGCTCTGCTGATAGTTGTGGCGCAGCACGAGGGAAGCGACCTCGTCGGTCATCGAGAAGAGCAGCGGATCGCGGTCGGCGCGCTTCAGCAGACCGCGTGTGATGGCCTCGCCGGTCGCGATCTTGATGTTGACCTCGTGGTCCGAGGTATCGACGCCGGCCGAATTGTCGAGCGCGTCGGTGTTGATCTTGCGTCCGCCCAGCGCCGCCTCGACCCTGCCGCGCTGGGTGAAGCCCAGATTGGCGCCCTCGCCCACGACGCTGGCGCGCAACTGGTTGGCGTCGACGCGGATGGCATCGGTGGCGCGATCGCCCGCGTCGGCCTGGCTCTCGCTGGACGCCTTCACGTAGGTGCCGATGCCGCCGAAATAGAGCAGATCGACCGGCGCCGTCAGGATGGCGCGCATCAGGTCGACCGGCGTCATGCTGGGCGCCTCGATGCCCAGCACCTGCTGCGCCTCGGCCGAGAGCGCGATCGACTTGGCGGCGCGATCGTAGATGCCGCCGCCCGCCGACAGCAGTGACTTGTCGTAGTCCATCCACGACGAGCGCGGCAGGTCGAACAGGCGCTTGCGCTCGGCCCAGCTTGTCGCCGGGTTGGGCATCGGGTCGATAAAGATATGGCGGTGGTCGAAGGCCGCGACCAGCTTGATATGCTGCGACAGCAGCATGCCGTTGCCGAACACGTCGCCCGACATGTCGCCGACGCCGGTGACCGTGAAAGGCGTGGTCTGGATATCCTGGCCGAGCTCGCGGAAGTGGCGCTTCACCGACTCCCAGGCGCCGCGCGCGGTAATGCCCATCTTCTTGTGGTCGTAGCCCGCCGAGCCGCCCGAGGCGAAGGCGTCGCTCAGCCAGAAGCTGTATTCGTCTGCCAGCGCATTGGCGATATCGGAAAAGGTCGCGGTGCCCTTGTCGGCGGCGACCACTAGATAGGGGTCGTCGGCATCGTAGCGCACGACATCGGCGGGCGGCAGGATGCCATGGCTCGTCGTATAGTTGTCGGTGATGTCGAGCAGGCCGCGGATCAGCGTCTGGTAGCAGTAAATGCCCTCGGCCTGGACCTGCTCGCGCGTGCCGCCGACCGGTGGCCGCTTGACATAGAAGCCACCCTTGGAGCCGACCGGCACGATGACGGCGTTCTTCACCATCTGGGTCTTCATCAGGCCCAGGATCTCGGTACGGAAATCCTCGCGCCGGTCGGACCAGCGGATGCCGCCACGCGCCACGCGGCCGCCGCGCAGATGGATGCCCTCCATGCGCGGGCTGTAGACGAAGATCTCGACCAGCGGCCGCGGCGCCGGCAGCTCGTCGATGGCGCGGCTGTCGATCTTGAAGGAGATCCAGTCCTTGGGCGCGCCGTCGGCGCCGGTTTGCCAGTAGTTGGTGCGCAAGGTGCAGCGCAGCGCATTCCAGAAGCGCCGCAGGATACGGTCCTCGTCGAGCGTCGCGACGGTTTCGAGCGCGGCGGCGAGCTTGCCTTCGATCGCGTCGATCTTTTCCTTGCGCTTGTCTGACGAGGCCTCGCCCAAGGCGGGATCGAAGCGCGCCAGGAAGAGGTCGGCCATCAGCCGCGCGATCGCCGGATAGGCGCCGAGTGCGCGCTCCATGTAATCCTGGCTGAAAGCGATGCCGGCCTGCCGCAGGTACTTGGCGTAGGATCGCAAGATCGCGACCTCGCGCCAGGCGAGCCCTGCGCCCAGCACCAGGCGGTTCAGCCCGTCGCTTTCCAGGGCGCCCGCCCACAATTTGTCGACCGTTTCGATAAAGCGCGGCCCGACGGCGGCGAGATCGACGTCGGACTTGTCCATGGTCTCGACGGTCAGCACCTGCAGGGCGATCGCCTCGGCGCCGGGGGCGTGCAGCAGGAACGGCACTTCACTCAGGACCCGCAGACCAAGATGTTCGGCCGGCGGCAGGATATCGGCGAGGGCGATCGGCTCGCGCGGATGGAACAGGCGCAAGTTGAAGCGGTGCAGAGGCGAGTCGGGGCCGCGGTCGAGACGCACGCCGAACGGCTGGCCGCCCAACGCCGCCTGCATCGGCCCGAGGTCGGCCATCGCCTGGGCGGCATCGAAACTGTCGCGATAGACCGTCGGGAACCAGTCGCGCCAGCGGCGGGCGGCGGCGCGGCCTTCGACCTCGCCAAGCTTCATTTGCAAGGCGGCGCGCAGGCGATCGCTCCACGAGGTCGCCGTCTCGACGAGCGTTTGCTCGAGCTCGGCGAGGTCGGGCGCCGGCATGTCGTTGGCCTCGAGCTTCAGCGTGTAGAGCGACTGGGCAAGGGCCGAGTCGCTGCTGATCGAGGAGGCGACCGACGTCACCTTGCCGTGCCAGGCCTGTTCGAGGATCGCGGCGAAGCGGTCGCTCAACGCCGCATCGAAGCGCTCGCGCGGGGCGAACACCAGGCAGGTCGCGAAGCGGCCGACCACGTCGCGACGCGTGAACAGCGCCACCCGTCGCCGCTCCTGCAATTGCAGGATGCCCAGCGCATGGTCGTAGAGCGTGTCCTCCTCGATCTGGAACAGCTCGTCGCGCGGATAGGCTTCGAGGATGGCCAGCAGCGCCTTGCCGTCGTGGCTGTTCGCGTCGAGGCCGGAGCGGCGCAGGATGCCATCGACCCGTCCGCGCAGCAGCGGCACGTCCTGCACGAGAGCGTGATAAGCGGCGGACGTGAACAGGCCGACCAGCCGCCGCTCGCCGGTCATCCGGCCATCGGCGTCGTAGGTCTTCACGATCACGCAATCCATCGGCCCGATGCGATGGACCAGCGACGGGCGGTCGGTCTTGACGATCAGGATGTTCTGCGACCCGCGCGCGAAGCGGGCCATCGCCCCGCCGCTGCCCAGGCCCGCCTCGAACAGCCGCACCTCGTCGCGTCGCAGGATGCCCAGCGCGGAGCCCGGGATCAGCTCGTAGCGCAGGCCGCCCGGCTGCGCGGCATCGTCGACATAGCGGTAGTGGCGATGGCCGAGGAAGGTGAAATGGTTGGCTTCCAGCCAGCGCAGGAAATCGTCGTACTCGGCGAGTTGAGGCGAATGGCTGGGCGCGAGATCGGCGATGGCGTCGAGGCAGGCGCGCCGCAGCGGCCGCCAGTCCTCGACCGCCAGCCGCACCTCGGACAGCACGCGGGTGAGGGCGGCGGCGAGTTCGTCGAGCGCCTGGGGATCGGCCTGGCGGTCGATCTCGATATGCATCATCGATTCGGATCGCGCCCGCTCGCCGGCCTCGGCCGCGATGCCCAGAAGGTCGCCATCGAGGTCGCGCCGCGCCGCCAGCACGGGATGGGCCAGAAGGTGGACGGCGATCTCGCGGCGATTGAACTCGTTGATGATCGAATCGACCAGGAACGGCATGTCGTCGTTGACGATCTGCACGATGGTGTGGCGGCTGTCGAAGCCGTGGTCGGCGGCGGAAGGATTGAACACGCGGACCTTGGCGACGCCCGGCAGGCGGCGGCGGGCGAAGGCGAGCAGGGAGACGGCCGCCGCGGCGCGCTGCTCGGCCGGCGCCGCCGCCAGGTCCTTGTCGGCGACGCGGCCGAAGACGCGGCGGGCGAAGTGGGCCACTTCCTCGCCGCCGCCGGTCTGCAGGGCGGCGGCACAGATGGCATCCAGGCCGTAAACACGCGGCGCCAGTGCGATGGCCATGGTCTTGTGTTCCTCCCGGCTGGCGGCCGTCAGGTGTTACCTACGACTGTGTCAAATCCAGCGTCGGGACAGTCGGCTCGCCGTACCGGTCATCCTGGGGGTTTCCGCCGGTTTCCGCCAGTTTCCGCCATCGGTTTGCACGTCTGCACCCCATTGATTTCGCCGGCGTTTCCGGGTTAGCGCCCTTTCCGCCCTTTCCGCCGGTCTTTTTCGGAATGCCGACGCCGAACGGCGCATTCGGCGCGCGACGAGGCTGCGGCAAAGCGCCGACAGTCGGTCTGCTCCAGCAGCAAAGTGGGCTGGGTTGGCGTGTGCCGGCCGGCCAAGGGTTTGGCGCTCGAAGCGGAAAAACATGATGTCGGCCTTCGCAGTGACACTCAATTAGTTAAGTAATAATCTAGATAAAGTCAAGTAATTCTTAAACGTTCGAGCAGAAAACGTCGGCGTCGAGCTGAATTAAGTGCGCACCATTAAAGGCAGTAAAGGCCATCTTGGATCCCGATCGACGGCAAGTCGGCTCGGGAATAAGCAGGCACCATGGAAGGGGTAAGGCCTTTTCCCGTACCAGCCGTAATGATCCGAATTGGCCGTGGGTCGTTCGATGTCGGCTGTGTCTCAACGCAGTGACACCATGACGAAGTTGGCGACGCCAAAAGTGCCTATCGCATCTCGCGTTTTTCGCGGTGGGCCGGCGAGGGTGAGCCGATTCGCTGGCGTTTCTGTCTGTGGCCCTTGAAAACCGCGGCAAAGCGCGTTTTGTTCTCATGTCGTGCTGCAAGTGCGAAGGTTCGCATACAGCCAAAAACCCAGATTTTAGAAGTGTATTTTAGTAATATATTACAATGAGTTACATCGACATTCCTGAGATTCACATGGCGGGAATAAAAATGGCGATGACATGGCTTTTGAGTGACGTATCATCAATGGATAGTGGGGATGGCGGTGTCACTCCCTAGATGTAGCTGTCTTCCACAGAGTGACTTACCCACTGCTGTGGACAAAAAGATAATGGGGACCGCAAGTGTTTGATGTTGTTCAAGTTCGAAGCGGTGCGCGGGTTGTTACTGATGCCTCTCGGGACGCCCGCCTGACGGTCTTTGGCAAGGCCACCTTGTCCGACCGATATCTCCTGCCCGGCGAGAGCTACCAGGAGATGTTTGCCCGGGTCGCGTCGGCCTATGCCGACGACGATGGCCACGCCCAGCGGCTCTACGATTACATCAGCAATTTGTGGTTCATGCCGGCCACGCCGGTGCTCAGCAATGGGGGGACCAGCCGCGGGTTGCCGATCTCCTGCTTCCTGAACGAGGCCAGCGATTCGCTCGAAGGCATCGTCGGGCTGTGGAACGAGAATGTCTGGCTGGCGGCCCGCGGCGGCGGCATCGGCTCGTACCGGGGCAATCTCCGCTCGATCGGCGAAAAAGTCGGCATGAACGGCAAGACTTCGGGCGTGGTGCCGTTCATCCGCGTGATGGACTCGCTCACGCTCGCCATCAGCCAGGGCTCGCTGCGCCGCGGCTCGGCCGCGGTCTACCTGCCGGTCAACCACCCGGAGATCGAGGAATTCATCGAGATCCGCCGCCCGACCGGCGGCGATCCCAACCGCAAGGCGCTCAACCTGCACCATGGCCTCCTGATCTCCGACGCCTTCATGCGCGCGGTGGAGAACGACGAGGAGTGGGCGCTGGTCAGCCCCAAGGACGGCGCCGTTCAGCGCAAGGTCTCGGCGCGGCATCTGTGGATCCGCATCCTGACGGCAC
>Ga0193743_1003556_pt1 | contig 10401 bp, 8 predicted proteins | sample L2c2metaG_FD_143038 | JGI IMG/M metagenome (GOLD analysis project Ga0193743, IMG submission 143038) | Soil microbial communities from a riparian zone of the East river system, Colorado, United States - L2c2 | ecosystem: Environmental > Terrestrial > Soil > Riparian zone | place: USA: East River...
GTTCAGCGCTCGCGCTGCGGTAACGAAGTCCTTCGTGTCATAAGCCTTGTCGCACCGACCGTGATGCGCTGTGTGTTGCCTTTTTGCTTCTCTTGAAGCATCAGCAGCGCGGCCTCGCGTTCGGCGTATCCGTCGGCCTGGGTCGCCATCGCGGCGGCGATCAGGCCGTTGCGGTTCTCCACCAGCGCATGACCCAGATACGCTAGATGGGACTCCTTGCCATAGCTCTTCTTGTACAGCCGGGCGTCCGGATCGGTGGTCGATTCGTGCGTTTCGTTCGTGCGCTTCTGACCGTGGAAGTTCGTGCCATCGTCGTCCGGGCCGTCCTTCTTGCGGAAGCTCTTCTGCGAGGCCCATGCCTGGATCAGCGTGCCGTCGACGGTGAAGTGCTCGTCACTCATGAAGCGCTTGGCCTGCTGGTTCACCTCGGCGAAGAACTGTTGGGCCACCTCGCTGGTGAGCAGCCGGTCGCGGTTCTTCGAGAACACCGCGTGGTTCCATACTGCGTCGTCCATGCCGAGCCCGACGAACCAGCGGAACAGCAGGTTGTAGTCGAGCTGCTCGACCAACTGCCGTTCCGAACGCACCGAGTAGAACGCCTGAAGCAACAGCGCACGCAACACATACTCGGGAGCGATCGAAGGACGGCCAGAGGCCGAATACATCTGCTCGAACTCCGCGCTCAGGGATCGCAGAACCACATCCGTCAGCCTGCGAATCATGCAGAGGATCCGCCTGAGGTACACGCTGCTTGAACGTCACATAGCTGAACATCCCATCCTGTACCCGCTCGTCTCCACGCATAACCAATAGACGAACTAACCCATCAATCAGGCGAAGACGGGAACCTTTTTCAACAAGCTCCTAGTGAATCAGGAGCAACGGGAGTTCCAACCCAGACACGATCAAAATTAGCCATAACGTTGCCAAACGGCAGAGTTATGCTTTAAGTCACACGACCGATGGTCTCGACCGCGCTGCATGTATCCTTAGGTATGGGTTTCTGGGCAAAAGCGTTTCGCTTCACAGCGATCTTCCTCGTGTTGTTCACGGGTGTGGAAATGCTTACGTGTGATTTTGAGTGCTCCGATTGCTCAGTCATCAGTTCGCATGACAAGCAGGCACCGCCCGCTGCCGATGGAAACAGTTGCATTTGCTGCTGCGCGCACCCGGTCCTCAAAGTGCAATTAGCATTCGTCCCGGTAACAACCGTCTCGCCTGCCCCACCGGAAGAAGCTGTACCCGATCCGATCTCACGCCCATCCGACATCGAACACCCGCCAAAACTTACCTAGTCGCCCGTCGAAAGCAAGCCTCGACTCACAACTAGGAGATCAATATGTCAGGAAGACTTGCGTCTGCCCTGTGTGTATTTCTGTTCGCACCCGCTTTGGCGGGCGCGCAGCAAGCCAGTCCGTCCACCGTGGATGAATTGGTTCGCGCAGGAATCGCACAGAACAAAGACCTGCTCTCTCTTCGAGAGCGAATCGCTGAAGCCCAGGGGCTTGTGAAGCAGGTTGGTGTCCGGCCAGCCCCCATTCTGAGTCTACGGGGCGTCACGGGAAGACCTCTCGGCACCTATGGCGAAGAGCAATATGGGGCTGAGTATTCGCAGCCCATCGAGACGTTCGGAAAGCGTGCGAAGCGTGTTCAGGTAGCTAGTTTCGAGGTCGGACAAGCTGAAGCGGAGTTGCGGGAGCGTTCCTCTGAACTGGCCTATGCGATTCGGGCTGGCGTGGCGGAGCGGCAAGCCGAGCTAGAAAAGCTCAAGCTGCTGGACAACCTGGAGAAGGTCAATCAGGATGCCTTGCACCTCACGGAAGCTCGCGTGCGAGAGGGAGATGTTGCTCCTCTCGAAGCAAGCCTCCTTCGTGTTGAGATCAATCGCGCGCTTGTCTTGAAAACGAGCGCAAAGGGACGGCTCGCATCCGACGAGTCGAACCTTCGGAAGTTCGTCGGTCTTAGACCCGACCAGGCCCTTCCGCAGATCGTGCCCGAGCCTCCGGCAAACGATACGCTCGACACTTTGAAGGCAAAGGCCCTCCAGACGAGGTCTGATCTCCGCATAGCTCAGTTGCAGGAGGAGCAAGACCGTGCGGGCATTGAGCTCGCGAAGGCAAACGCGAAGCCTGATGTTAACCTCTCTGCCGGCTACACGAAACAATCCAGCCAGTTCGACGGACTTTACGGTCAGACATCCACGGGGGTCGTTGATCCACTTCGAGACCGAGATGACATCCTCAGCTTTGGTGTCACGATTCCTCTACGCACGACGCGTAGCGGCAGAGGTGATATTCAATCGGCAACGGCACGTACTTCCGGGGCACAGCTTCGCCGGGAATACCTGGAACGGAGCATCCCTCTTGAGGTTGAGGCGGCATACCAGCGCTGGAGCGCGGCTAAAAGCTCGCTCGATCTTCTGCACACTGGAGTGCTCGATCCCTCTGTCGCAAATCTGGACGTCATCCGGGAAGCATACAAGCTGGGGCAACTTCGATTGCTGGACGTTCTGAATCAACAACGGCAACTCGTCGATACCGAGCTTGCTTACATCGATGCCCAGGCTGACACTGCACGCACCTGGGCCGAGGTCGAACGCGCCATAGGAGGCAACCTGCCATGAAAAATTTTCTGATCGTATTCGCATGTGGCCTCGCATTGGTCACCGGCTGTAAACACAAGGTCTCTGAGGACAGTGTCAAGCGAACCTCCGCTGATGAATCAACAGAGGCTGCCACGAAGACAAAGGAAGTGGAGATGCTGTTGCCGGCCCAGCAGCATGTTGGCATGGTTGTTGCGCCCGTGGCGGTAACACGGCTCACTGAATTCTTCCGCGCCGTTGGCACAGTCCAACCCATCGATAGCCATGTCGGAGAAGTTGCTCCACTCGCTCGCGGTCGCGTTGTGGAGGTAAAGGCCAGAGTAGGCGACAGAGTACGCGCGGGCCAGGTTCTTGCCACCTTCGACAATATCGATGCGATTGACCTCTCAGCTCAGGAGCAGTCGGCACGAGCCGAACTTGCACGTCTGAATGCGCAGCGCATCCCAATCGAACGCCAAGCAGAGCGCAGTCATAGATTGGCCGCCATCGGCGCGGGATCGGAAAAGGATGCTGAATCAGGCAAGGCCGAGGAGCAAAGCATCGACGCCAACATCCAGTCACAGCAGGCGCTCCTCCACGGCCTCGAACAGCGGCTGCAACGCTATGGAGTCGCTGGCGGCAGTATCGGGTTGAGTGCTCTCAAAGCTCCGTTTAATGGAGTCGTCGTTAAGACGCAGGCTTCTCCTGGGGATGTGATCGACGCTGGCCATGAGACCTTTACCGTCGCGGATCTGTCCAGGGTTTGGGTGCAGGCCGAAGTCTACGAGAAAGACCTTGGTCGCATCCACCGTGGCCAGAACGCGGCAATCAAGGTAGACACCTATCCAGACGAGAGCTTTTCAGGACGGGTGGTCTATGTCAGTGATGTGCTCGATCCCCAGACGCGCACCGCCCGGGTTCGCTGTGAAGTGGATAACCAGGATCATCGGTTGAAGACCGATATGTTTGTCAACGTAGACGTGCCGACCCTCTCCAGCAAACAAGGGCTGGCTGTCCCTTCGAGCGCTCTGCAGACAGTCGAGGGAAAGACCGTAGTCTTTGTCCGTCATTCACCCACGAAGTTTGAAGCCCGACTTGTTCAAACTGGTATCGCCGTAAACGGTCAAACGGAGATCACGTCGGGGCTCAAGGTTGGAGAGCAGGTTGTGACGCAAGGGGCGTTTCACCTCAAATCAATCCTCGCCGTGGGCGAGATGGGAGATGAGGACTAATGCAGATACTCGTGGAATTGGCCCTTCGATACCGTGTCCTTGTGCTCCTCGGCACTCTGTTTGTTGTCGCCATTGGGGCAATCTCTCTTCGTGATCTGCCCATCGACGTGGAGCCGGATGTCACCCCAAATCAGGTTCTGGTACTGACGCGAGCGCCCAGCCTTTCTCCCCTTGAAGTGGAAAAACTTTTATCGTTTCCCGTTGAGATTTCGATGAGCGGATTGCCCGGTCTGCGGCGGATTCAATCGACCTCGAAGTACGGCCTCTCCTATGTGGCGGTGTACTTCCAAGATGGAATGGACCCTTACTTTTGCCGAAATCTGGTCAATGAGCGCCTTGCTCAAGCGAAGGCAGAGATTCCTTCCAACATTGGGGTGCCGGAAATGGGGCCTATTTCGACTGGTCTCGGAGAGATCTATCAATTCAAAGTCTCCGGGCCGGGTCACAGCCTGATGGAATTGCGCAGCATCCTCGATTGGGGCATTGCTCCGAAGCTGCGGCTGGTCCCTGGAGTGGTTGAAGTAAACAGCCAAGGAGGGGAGCTGAAGACCTATGAAGTAGAGGTCGATAACGACAAACTGACCGGATATCACATTCCCTTGACGCGGGTGCTGGAAGCCCTCTCGAAGAATAACGCCAATGCAGGAGGCGCCTATCTCGAACACGCAGAGCAGCAGTCCCTAATTCGTGGAGAGGGACTCATCGGGAGCCTGTCCGACATCGAAAACATTGTCGTCGTGAATTCTCCAACAGGGACACCGATCCTGATCCGCAGCATCGCCAACGTGCATTTCGCGCCGATGGTTCGGCGCGGCTTTGCGACTGAGAATGGCAAGGGAGAGATTGTCGTTGGTGTGGCGATGATGCTGCTCGGAGAAAATCCCCGAGTTGTAGCAGACCGGGTTAAGACGACTCTCGCTGAGTTGCAGAAGACGATGCCGGAAGGTGTGCGGATCGAACAGCTCTACGACCGCAAAGACCTGGTGAATCGCACTATCGAGACGATTAGCAGGAACCTAATCGAAGGAGGCTTGTTGGTAGTTGCAGTGCTATTTCTGATGTTGGGCAGCTTCCGCGCCGGCGTTCTCGTCTCGATAGCCATTCCTCTGGCCATGCTGGTTGCATTCACCGGTATGGTGCAGGCGAAGATATCGGGGAATCTGATGAGCCTTGGCGCTATCGACTTCGGGCTTATCGTAGATGGCTCTGTCGTCATCATCGAGAACATCCTGCGCCGTCTCCATGAACGGAAACCGGACGAAGCTCTCGAACACACGGTTGAATCTGCCTCTAAGGAAGTGGCAAGGCCCATCTTCTTTGGAATCGCCATCATCGTCATCGTCTATCTTCCGATCCTGACGTTGAGCGGTACGGAAGGCAAGCTCTTCAAACCTATGGCGATCACTGTTCTGTTCGCTTTGTTGGCATCGCTGGTCATCGCTTTGACCCTGATGCCGGTCTTGGGCTGGTATGCTCTCCGCAAGCATCGTTCGGACGAGCCGACCTGGTTGATGCGGAAGGCGGAAGCAGTTTATCGTCCTGCGTTGCGCCTGTCTCTACATCGACCTTTGCTGACGGGCGGAGTGGCTTTAGGCATATTTGCCGCTTCTCTCGTCGCCATTCCGTTTCTCGGTGCTGAGTTTATTCCCTCACTGGACGAGGGCTCGATCCTGATCGAGATGTTCCGTGTGCCGGGGGTATCCATCTCCGAATCCCTTCACGGAAATCAGATCGTGGAGTCGGTTGCGCGTGAGTTTCCTGAGGTTGAATCTGTCTTTACACGAACGGGGAGTCCGGAAGTAGCTACCGATCCGATGGCGATTGATCAGAGCGATGTGTACGTATCCTTGAAGCCCCGGAGCCAATGGCCCGAGAAGCTCACTAAAAACGAATTGATCGATGCGATGAAGAAGCGTCTGGCCGATGAAGCTCCGGGCGCGATCTATAGTTTTTCGCAGCCGATCCAGATGCGAATACAGGAGTTGATGGAAGGCGGTTCGCGCAGCGATCTCGCGATCAAGCTCTACGGGGACGATCTCGATGTGCTTCGAGAGAAGGCCGATCGTATCGCGGCAGTAGTGAGTAAGGTGAAGGGTGCAGCGGATGTGAGGGCAGAACGTGTTGCGGGGCTGCCGTATCTGCGAGTGCGGTTGCGGCGGGACGCTCTGGCAAGACATGGCCTGGATGCCTCTGATGTACTGGATACGGTTGAGGCAATCGGTGGCAAGCCGGTCGGTGAGGTTGTGGAAGGCAATCGACGCTTCACGTTGCAGGTGCGGTTTCCGCAGTCGCAGCGAGCGAGCGCCGCAGACGTGAGCAATTTGCGCGTCGGGGACAAGGAAGGTCATTTCATTCCTCTGGCTCAACTAGCCGATGTAAACGAGGAAGATGGCCCCGCTCAGATCAGCAGAGAGGGCGGGCAACGAAGAATCAGCGTCGAGGTCAATGTCCGCGGACGCGACCTCGCCGGCTTCGTAGCAGAAGCTCAGAAGAAAGTAGGCGATGCAGTTCAAATCCCAAGCGGATATCAACTGGAGTGGGGCGGCCAGTTCGAGCAGCTTGAAAGTGCCAGCCAGCGATTGATGATCGTCGTACCGGTTGCACTCACGCTCATCTTCGTTCTTCTCTATATCAACTTTCAGGCCGTGCTGCCTGCGCTCTTGATCTTCCTGAACATACCTCTGGCTGCTACGGGTGGCATCGTGGCACTTCTGCTCCGAGGCATGCCTTTCAGCATCTCGGCTGGAGTCGGTTTCATTGCACTCTTCGGTATCGCCGTTCTGAACGGCATCGTTCTCGTGACCTACATCAGAGAACTGCGTGGAGAAGGACTCGATCTGACGACAGCAGTGGAACATGGCGCTCATGTGCGGCTGCGTGCCGTCCTGACAACGGCGCTCGTCGCCAGTCTCGGCTTCATCCCGATGGCTATTTCTCACGGTGCGGGAGCTGAGGTGCAACGTCCGCTTGCGACCGTCGTGATCGGTGGGTTAATAACTTCCACGTTGCTGACGCTATTGGTGCTTCCAGCGCTTTACAGGAGGATGGAAGAGTGGGCTGTGAGCAGGGGGAACCAATGAAATGCTGACGAGTGGAGTCATTTGTCTCGTACGCATCTCACAAATCATCCACAAGTGTTATCGCTCGCAAGATGTTGGGTGAGTGACACGGCACCCGTAGCCAGTGGAGTGCTTGCTTCAGGTATACACGAACGAGGTCAATCGGATCCTCTGCAGGTGCGGTATGCGATGCGGAACTCTTTTCCAGTGTGAGGATATACACATAATCGCTCTTCGTGTGCGTATGTTCAGGCCTCCCTAATGACGGCTACTTTCACATGTACATAACGCTCAACGCTAATATAATTGCCGTTCGAGCGCCTCGATCGCGGAGCAGCTGGGTAAGGGATCTTCTCCGGACGCCGCGTCCACGATCTCCGGATAGAGTTCGCTGACGGTCCGCAGGCGGTCCGCCTTTCTGCGATTGCGCCCGTTCAGGGGCTGGCCAAGAACAAACTGGCCGCTCGCCGCGTTGTTGCCGATATCGAGCCAATACGTCGCGCCGTTCGAGGAGCGCTCGAGAGCCGCTGCAATGGCCTTGCGGGCTGCCCGCGTGTCGACGCACCCGATCAACAGGTCGGGCCGTTGCTCGAAGTTTCCGTCCAGGGAACGCGTATGAAAATTGTTCGGGATCGCCGACCAGGCCGTGCCCCAGAACAGATTGAGACGGTTGATGAGGACGGTCGCTTTATTCAGGCCGATATCGGAAGCCGAGAAGGGTTGGCGGATGCAGTTGGTCTCCGACACCACGTCGGCGTCCATCATGGTCACGTCCAGACCATGGGTATGTCCCCAGACGCGCATCGCCTGGTCGAGATAGGGCAGGCCCATTGCGATCGCGCTGCCGGTGCCTCCGCATCCGACCACCAGAACTTTCAGGGCGCGCCGGCTCAACAGGACGGGAGAGATAGTGTGGGTGATCTGCATGTTACGACCTCCCTCCGCGCACGAACTGCGCCAGTGTCTCTGGAAGCATGATGAGGCTCTTGTGCGGGAACGGTTTGCGCTTATCGGCAAGCCCTTGCCAGAGGGCCTCGAACCCTCCCGGATGCCGGGTCAGACGGCCGACATTCGAGTGCGTGAACTCGCTCTCGTAGAAGCCCCGCTCCCAATCAGGGGTGCTCGCGACCGATGCGTTGTCCGGGCAGCGCATCGTTCCGGTGCACACGCGGCCATCGGTCGAGAGGTTCCAGAACGGGGCGAAGGCTACCTTCGTCTTGGCGCCCGGACGCTTGCTTTCGCCGAGCGCTCGAATCGAAAGCTCGCCGTTCGCCACTCTCCAGACCAGGGCCGGCTGCGGGAACGTCCGGCCGTTCAGGGCCGCACACTTCCCTTCCGAGTTCTTGTAAAACATCTGCCTGCGTTGTGCCGGGGTCCACCACACCACCATGCGATCGCCTTTGGCGAGCACGTTTTCCGGCAATACTTCGGCGGCGACACTGCCATGCAGCGAACGTACCAGCGTCTCCACAAATCCAACGGTAAGCGGCTGCGCCGGGCCGAGCGTCGGCGGCGCTTTGTCGCCGCCCGCAATCTCGTGCCGGGTGATGAAGCTCTTCTGGCTGTCGCCATAAACGAGGAGCGCCTCACGCAGCGCGAAGCGATGGTTCTCCCCGATCGAGATGTGAACCTTCATGGCGTTTTCTCCCATGCCTCGATCTCTTCAACCAGCAAAAACAACTCGCGGTTGAGGGCAACGAAGCGGCTGACCATCCGGACGGCGCGCTTCACCTGACCCGGATCATCCGGTGCGACAACGACGGCGAAGGTGGGTTCGGAGGAATACTCCATTATGGATTGCGCCTCCTCATCGAAGCACGCCATCACGGCATCGTTCGGCTCAAAGGTCACGAGCAAGGAGGGCAGCGGCGGCCCATCGTACCCTCCCTGCTCGATGAACTCGCGGTCCGTTCGCAGCGCAAGCCGTGCAAGCCGCTGGATGTTCCGCAGACGATCGATCCAGGACCGGTACTTGCCGTTTCGGGCCAGCGAAAGCAGGCGGCTCGACTGACGCACGTTCGCGCCGAAGTTGCCGTTCCACGAGTTGCGGACACACGGCGGCATCGCCTTCTCAACTTCTGGAAACTCATATTGGTCCTGGTTGTCGGCGTCTTGCTCCGCGCTCTCTCGCATCATCTCTTCGTAGCGCATGGCGTCTTCGTGGTCATAGATCCGCATGGTCCGGTACAGGGCATGGAGCAGACCCCAATAGAAGGCCGCTCCAAGCCCTTCCATCTCTTGCTCGAGCGCCACGATCACGGGCCCGATTTTGAGATAGGCGTAGCTGCTGCACTCAATGGTGACCGCCAGCAGCCCTTCGCCCATCGGAGCGTCGTCACCGCCTCTTGTTCCTACATCGCTCACCGACAGGTGATACTCGCTATGGCGCCGGAGAAGGTCCCAGGTCTCTTTGCCGATCGCGCTGAGGATCGCTTGCTCGGCAAACGTGACGCAGCTCCCATCGCACTTCTTCCAGATCGCCGGCGTTCCCAGTCCCTCCCTCGTCAGAGCGGCACACAGGTTGAAGAGGAGCTCGCCGCGCAGCTCGTGGCTGTACGTCAAGGGAACGCCACCGAGTGTCGGCATGGCCTGCCCAAAGGCAGGAGCCAAGGTTCTCACCCCAGGGACGGCAGCAACTCCGGAGGCGCAGGGAGACGGCGGCTGCCGTTTGCGGCGTATCGATGGAGCGCTCCGGTAACCGAATTGGCGAGTTGCGGAGATTGTTTGCATGTCAGGTGACTCACGAGTAAGCGACTTGCCCCTGGCGGCGGCTCTGCCGCTTTGGCGGCAAACACGGCCAGAAGCTCCTCCTGCGTCCGGGGCGCAGCCATCCGTCAACCCTTCGACCCGATGGCGCGCGCAAAGGTGTAACGCGTCGCGGTGTCGCCATCTTCCGGACCGGTGACGGAGGCTGGTTGCGATCTCTGGATACATGGGGGTGAGGAAGTCGCGCACCTGGTCCACGCTCAAGGATGGGTTGGGATCGGGGATGCGGCTGCCGTTGTAGTAAAACTCGCGGACTAGCGGTGACGCTTTTAGGTGCTCAATGCTCTTCTCCTTCTCGTTCATCTTTGGGTTGTGGTTCGAGATGCAGAAGCCGGCGCCAGCGGTCATCGGCGGCTAGATGCGCGGACTTTTGCAGGTTAGTCCGTGGGCTTTTGCGTCGCGTGTTCCGAGGCGTTATGTTGATAGATCCACCACGCGGCGAGTACGCCGACAGCAACACCAGTGAGTAACCCCAGGCCGGTTCTGTCAATGACGCGGATGAGCCAGGGCAGACGGTTGCCTAAGAAGAAACCCAGCAGACTGATGGTGGAGACCCAGCAGACGGCTCCCAACAGGTTGAAGATGAAGAAGCGGCGCCACTCCATGTGGAGGGTACCCGCGAGGATGCCGTTCAGTACGCGGAGTCCCGCGATAAAGCGCGCGGAGAAGACGGCGAGTGCCCCGTGTTTGCGAATGAGGTCTTCGCCTCGCTCAACGGTTTCTGGCTTGATGTGAAAGATCCGGCCGTAGCGATCGAGCAACG
>Ga0193743_1003557_pt1 | contig 10399 bp, 9 predicted proteins | sample L2c2metaG_FD_143038 | JGI IMG/M metagenome (GOLD analysis project Ga0193743, IMG submission 143038) | Soil microbial communities from a riparian zone of the East river system, Colorado, United States - L2c2 | ecosystem: Environmental > Terrestrial > Soil > Riparian zone | place: USA: East River...
ATGCTCAACGGCTTCGTCGGCGAGTTCCTCGTCTTCTCAGGAGCCATGCAGTCGACCATCGCCCACCACATCGGCTGGACCGTACTCGCCACGTCGAGCGTCATCCTCACCGCCTCGTACATGCTCTGGATGATCCAGCGTATCTTCTACGGTGAGCTTGGGCGCCGTCCCGAGACTGTCCCCGCAGTCGACCTCACTGCCCGCGAGCATCTGGCTCTCTGGCCTCTGGTCGCGCTCTTCCTCTTCATGGGCATTGCCTCCCCCGTCTGGCTCCGCGCTATCGACACTGCGGGAGCGCGCATCGCCGCCGTCGTCAACCGCAGCCAGGCCGTCACCGTAAACTTTGACGCCTCCTCGCACCCCAGCAAGTCCGCCCAGAGCCCCGAGACCGCACTCAACATGACGACACCCTCCTCCGCGACGAAAGGAGCACAGTAATGTCTCCCAACGTCCTCTCTCTTCTGCCTGAGATCATCCTCACCCTCACCGGCGTCCTCATCATGCTGGCGGAACCGCTCTTCCCACCGGAGCAGACCCGCAAGCCCCTCGGCTGGCTCGCCATTCTCGGCACCCTTGCCGCCGGTCTTGCCAGCTGGTACCAACTCGGCTTCGGAACCATCCACGGCTACTTCGGCACCATTCAGGTCGATGCCTTCTCCGTCTTCTTCCACCTGCTCATCGCGGCCATTGTCCTGGTCACGCTGCTCAGCTCGCTGGACTACTTCGAAGGCCACGCCACTCACGCCGGAGAGTACTTCGCGCTCGTGCTCTTCGGTGCCGTAGGCATGATGCTCATGACCTGCTCGGTCGAGCTCCTCATGGTCTTCGTCGGCCTCGAAATCTCCTCCATCTCCACCTACATCCTGGCCGGCTTCCGTAAGGGCCAGGCCTCCTCCACCGAAGCCTCCATCAAGTACTTCCTCCTCGGCTCCTTCGCCACCGCATTCTTCCTCTATGGAATCGCGCTGGCCTTCGGTTCCACCGGTTCCACCCGCATCGACTCCATCTCGCTCGGCCTCTCCACCACCGCCTCTCCCACCCTCGCGATCCTTGCGCTCGCTCTCATCATCATCGGCATCGGCTTCAAGGTCTCCGCCGCTCCCTTCCACGTCTGGACCCCTGACGTCTACCAGGGCGCTCCCGCCCCTGTCGTCGGCCTCATGTCCACCGCGCCCAAGGCCGCCGCCTTCGCCGTCCTGCTCCGCATTCTCTTCTCCGGCTTCCCCTCCTACGAGCCCCGCTGGGCCTCGCTCATCTGGATCATCGCCGTGCTCTCGATGTTCGTCGGCAACCTGGGAGCCCTGCTTCAGCGCGACGTCAAGCGCATGCTCGCCTATTCGTCGATCGCCCATGCCGGCTACCTGCTCGTCGCCTATACCGCCTTCCCCGCCGATGGAATCGCCTCGGCCTGCTTCTATACCGCTGCCTACTCCGCCATGAACGTCGGAGCCTTTACTGTCATCACCCAGATCGGCGGCTTCCAGGAAAAGGTTCGCTCCATCGACGACTACACCGGCCTCGCCCTCAAGCGTCCGGTACTGGCCGCCACCCTCGGCTTCTTCCTTCTCTCGCTCATCGGAATCCCCTTCACCGGCGGCTTCTTCGGCAAGTTCTACGTCTTCTCCGCCGCCCTGCACGCAGGCAACGTCTGGCTCGCAGTCCTCGGCCTGCTCAACAGCGGCATCGCCTGCTTCTATTACCTGCGCCTGCTCGCCGCTCTCTACACCCGCCCCCGCACCGAAAACGACCGCGTCGACGCGTACGCTTCAGTCTCCATTCCCGCCGCCATCGCTCTCACCTTCACCGCGGTCGCCACCCTGCTGCTCGGCATCGCCCCCAACCGCATCCTCGGCCTGGCCCAGCGAAGCGCCGACGTCACTATGCACCAGGCTAACCCGGCGGAGCCAGCACAGGCCGTCACAAACGCCACCCGCTAAGCGTCAACGCAACCTGCTCGTGTTGCGCCTCTTGGCCTGGGTGTCACTTCACTTCCTCGAAGTCACCGGGCTTCCATGCGCCGTTGAAGGCTTCTTCTTTGGGGCCGTAAATCCGGAAATAGACGAACCAGCCTTTGCCGGGGATGGTTTTGATCCACTGATTCTCGTGGCCGGTGGGAGCCGTAGGACCGAAGTAGAGGTCAGTGGGTCGGTCCATGGGCATATCCTTCAACTCGAACAGTGAGCGAAGCGCGGCTTTGCCCTGATCCGTCTGAATCTGGCTGCGGGTGTCGGTGTCGTAGACCGTGACAGACCAGAAGAGCTTGTCCGGCACAGGTCGTGGGACGGTGAGCTTGTAGGTCTTGCCGCCGTCAAGCGTGTTTCCCTTCGAATCGCGCAGGCCGAGCCAGTAGAGCGATCCCGCGGTGGGATCGCGCTTGAACATGGCCGGTGAAGCTCCAATCGCCTGATAGAACCACTTGTCGCGAGCAACGAGGTCGTTGTAGTTGGGCGTGTTGAAGTCGCCGTCTTCAAAGCGCAGGGCGGCCCACTCCCATTTGCGGTCGGGCCAGACGATTCGGTCCGGACGACGGTCGCCAAAGGACTCGACGCGCATCTGGGCGTTGCCGATCTTCGCGGCCTTCTCGAGGATGGCGGTCATTCGGGCATCGGGCGAAAAGGGCTTGCCTTTCTCGATGCCGAGCGCGGCAAGCTCGCCATACCAGAAGTGGAACCGCTGGTTCGGGGCTTCGGAGTTGATGACGTTGTAGAGCTGACGCCAGAACTCCATGTTGTTCTCCCAGGCGAGCGGCGTGGTGTCCTGCGGCATCGGGGTAAGATCGAGCCACTTGAGCTCGGTGGTGCCGTTGAGCGGATGCACCTTGACGGTCTTGATGCGCTCGATTGCTCCGGCTACGTCACCGTTAACCGGCAGGGAGCGAACCCCGACGAGCATCTTGTTGGAGGGCGAAAAGGCTGCGCGATATCCTGCGGGGGGCTTGTCCTTAAAACCAGGGGGGAGAAAGACGACCTTATCACCTTTCCCTGCGGCGGGACCCGGGATGCCAAGGTCGGCGACCCAGAGCTGGTTGATATCCATGGCGATGCAGATGAGGGGGCCGGGAGGAAGTTCGACCACCATGGGGCCGCTGGAGAGGTCGAGCAGCAGAGGAGCGTAGGGCGTGTCGGAGTTCAAGGTGAAACCGACATGCTTCGGCTTGGTGTCGAGGGTTCCGAAGACCTTATTGGGAACGATACCGATCTTGTCGTTGCCGACGAACATAGCCTGCCCGGAGACAGTGGGGTAAAAGAACTTGTAGGCCTCAATGGCGCGGTTGAGATCGTTGTCCTCGTAGGCTTTTTGCGCGGTTTCCGGAGAAGGGTAGCCTCGTTCAAAGGCGTAGGCGCTGTCTCCCGGTGGCGCTTGACTTGGGCTAACCTTCGTTTGTTCGCAGCCGATCACGAAGACAAGACATGCGATCGAGACGATAGGAAACACCTTCTCAGAACGATTCATCACGGCAAACCCTCATCCAAGAGATTGGGACCCGGATTGTTCCGACATCAGCGTTGCAGCGCTTCCAAATAGTGCGCAAATTGTACCGCAAGATAAAATATCCCAGGTTGTATGGGTTGTAGAAGATAGTGCTCTTATTGCTTGCAGTTTCGTTGATATTCGGCAGTGGCGGGCAGCTTGCACGCGTCCAGCCGCCCCCGGCAGTCGAACGCCTGACCACCATAGAACTCTTTGCATTCGGTGGTATTGGTTTTGCAGGCAAAACCTCTGAAGGCGAAGAGGTTTTTAACGCCGTGATGGGAAAGCCACCGGAGGAAGCAAGGCGCGCGATGCAGGAGATATTTGCAAATGGAAGTGTCGAGGCGAAGAGCTACGCGTTAGTTGGAATTCGCAGACTCGCGCCGGAGCGTTTTGAAACCCTGTATCAATCCGTTGCCCACTCGCAGCAAAAGGTCCATACCATGTCTGGCTGCATAGCACGCACAAAGACGCTGCAGCAGATCGCGAACGAGATTAAATCCGGCGCCTATGACAGGAATTTGCAGTAAAACGGATGCTCGGCGAATCCTTAAAATCAGCGCCAACTACCTCTCTTTAAGAAAACTCCAGGTCCTGCAGGGTGACGGGGGCAAAAAAAAATTCTCATCCCTGTCCAATTCACCCTCTCTGGAGCGACATACCAGTAGCAGGAGATAATTCCTGACTACAGATGGAACAGGAGAACAACCATGCAATATCTGCTGGTGCTTTACTCACAGGAAGATGGATGGAAGGCGCTCACAAAGGAGCAGCAGGAGCAGGGCGTGGCCGCCTATATGGCCTATGGCGAGGCGCTGCGCAAAGCCGGTGTTTACGTCGGCTCCAATCGGCTGCAGCCGGTCGCCACGGCCACAACCGTGCGTCTGGTCGACGGCAAATCGCAGGTGCTGGATGGCCCCTATATCGACTCGAAGGAGCAGCTTGGCGGCTACTATCTGATCGAGGCTCCCGATCTGGACACCGCTCTCACCTGGGCCGCACGTTGCCCCGGGGCAGGCCATGGCACCGTCGAAGTTCGTCCCGTGTGGGCGATGCAGTAACCGCCCATCCCAACCGCTTTGGAGAAGCCATTCATGCGTAAGGTACTTGTATTTCTCCACGTCTCCGCCGACGGCTACTTCACCGGCGCGAATGGCGATCTAAGCTGGACTCGTCACGATCAGGATCCCGAGTACAAGCAGTTCGCCGACGAGAACGCGCGCCGCGACAGCATACTTGCCTTCGGCAGGATCACCTACCAGATGATGGCAGGTTTCTGGCCTTCTCCTATGGCATCCGAACGCGAGCCCGTGATGGCCGAGCGCATGAACGCCGCTCCGAAGATCGTCTTCTCGCGCTCCCTTCCTTCAGCAGACTGGAACAATACCAATCTGCTGAAGGAAGACGCGGTCGACGAAGTACAGAAGCTCAAACAACAGGACGGACGTGACATCGTCATCCTCGGCTCCGGCTCCATCATCCGGCAGCTCGCCGAGGCTGGGCTCATCGACGAGTTCCAGCTCCTGATCACCCCTGTCGCCCTTGGGGCAGGACGCACTCCATTCGAGGGAGTTGCAAAAAAGATCGACCTCGAGCTGACCTCCTCGCGCACCTTCAAGAACGGCAAGGTGCTGCTCCTCTACAAACCAATAAGGTGAATATGAGTGAGACCTTCATCGACGTCGCCACAGCAGAGCAGGCCCACATAACGGCCGATGCGGTGGCGCGGCGCAGCTACGGAAAGCTGATTGCCTTCCTCTCCGCGCGTACCCGCAACGTCGCAGCTGCTGAAGACGCGCTCTCCGAAGCCTTTGCCGCCGCGCTCTCCGACTGGCCGCGTAACGGTTGTCCCGACAATCCCGAGGCCTGGCTGCTCACCGCCGCGCGGCGAAGGCTCATTGACGCCTCACGACGCCGCAGCGTCAGTGACGGAGCCGTGCCGCAACTCCAGCTTCTCGCAGAAGAGATGGAGGCCGCATCCGCGCACGCCGAAATTCCCGACCGCCGTCTCGCTTTAATGTTCGCCTGCGCGCATCCCGCCATCGATGCTGAGTTGCGCGCACCGCTGATGTTGCAGGTCGTCGTCGGCTTGGATGCCAGGACCATCGCCTCAGCCTTCCTCGTCTCTCCCGCGGCGATGAGCAAGCGCCTGGTGCGCGCCAAAACCAAGATCCACGAGGCGGGAATTCCCTTCCGTATCCCTGACCATGAAGATCTGCCGCCCCGGATCGACGCTGTCCTCGACTCCATCTACGCCGCCTTCGCCGAAGGCTGGACCGACCCCGGCGGCACCGACCTCGCGCGACGCGATCTCACCGAAGAAGCTTTTTTTCTTGCCCGCCTGATCGTCGAGCTGCTGCCTGCAGAACCCGAGCCGCTCGGCCTGCTTGCCCTGATGCTCTATGCCGAAGCCCGCCGCAACGCCCGGCGCAGCACCGACGGTGCTTACATCCCGCTTGCCCGGCAGGACACAGGACGGTGGAACGCTCCCATGATTCACGAGGCAGAAGCGATTCTCCATCACGCCCGCACGCGCAGCATCATCGGGCGCTACCAGATCGAGGCGGCCATCCAGTCCGCGCACATCGCTCGTCGCTGCAGCGGCGATAACAACTGGCCGGCCATCGTCGAGCTGTACGACGCGCTCGAAGCCATCTCCCGCTCGCCGGTCGTCGCCATCAACCGCGCGCTCGCCATCGCCGAGACCGAAGGTCCACGCGCCGGACTCGATGCCATGCCGCGGCTTGCGGACGACGCCCGCCTCAACCAGTACCAGCCTTTCTGGGCCGCGCGCGCCGAGCTTCTCTCACGCATCGGAGCATGCAAGAAAGCGCGCGAGGCATACGATATCGCCATCGGACTCGAACGCGATCCCGCCGTCCGCAGCTTCCTGCAGCAGCGTCTCGCGGCGTTATCCTCGCGTGGTGAATCTGAAAATTGACCGCATCCATGTGTCATCCCGACCGAAGGAGCATAGCGGAGTGGAGAGACCCTACGGTTTGTACCGCGTGGTTGCCCTGCTGAGGTCGTCATCCATCGGGAACAAAAAAGCCCGCGACAAGCGGTCTCTCTAATACGATGCTCAGCATGCTGCGTTTTCCTGCCACGCTTGCCTGCCTTCTCTCAGCCCTCACCTTCGCGTCCTCAGAGGAGAAGAAACCTCCGCTGCCGCACGTCAACTACAACACAGCACGAACCCACGTGATCAAGCCTCACCGGCGCATAATACCCGTCGAAGGTGGCGGCGGACGTGGCGATGTCCGGCTCCATCTCACACTCACCATCTCTCCCACCGGCGACGTCACCAGCGCCCAGGCCACCGGCAACAACAACACCATGACCCTCTGGCCTCAGGCGCAGAGCGAGGTCTACCAATGGAAGTTCATCCCCTTCGAAAAAAACGGCAAGCCAACTACGGTCCAAGTCGAGGAGGATATACTCGTCGGCCCTCCCGAGCGCCTGCCTGAGACACATGTCACCCCGCCCCCCATCAAACCCGATTCGAAGATCGCGATCATGCTCGAGCGCACCCATAGCCTCTATGGCCCCGAACCCGCATACTCCGTAACCATTACCGACAAAGGCATCGTCTACGAGAGTCACGCCTTCACCGTCGCCGACGGAAATCACCGCGACAAGACCGATCCCGATGCTGTACGAAAACTGGCGAAGCGATTTGTCGATGCCGACTTCTACTCTATGAGCCCACGCTACGCCGCAAGCACCACACAAACCAATTGGCACCCGACCGACTCGCTCTCTATCGACATCGATGGTCACTCGATGAAGGTTGAGGACTACGCCGGCCAATGGGATGGCATGCCGTCTGTAATCACAGACCTCGAAGAAGCGGTCGACGACTTCGCCCGCACCAGCCGTTGGACCGAAGGCGCGGACGGTCTCGTCGGCCAGCTCAAAACCGAGAAGTACAACTTTCACACCTTAGAAGCGCAGATCGTGTTGAAGAGGGCAGCCGTCCAGGGCCAGACTGCTACCGTTCAGCAGCTTCTCGCAGCAGGCGTACCGCTTCAGCCACTTCCACCCAAACCGGAGGGTACCTCTGCGCCCGTTTTCTTTGACAACGCCACTTGGCTCCACGCAGCGGCACTGCATCCCGACACACTTCAGGTCCTCATCGATGCCAAAGCCAGCCAGAACGACCAAAATGACAAAGACCTAGCTCTTGCCGCTGCTGCCGCGGACGGCAACATCGCCTCGGTGCATTCTCTCCTCGCCTACGGAGCCAACCCCAACGCCGACCTCAAACTTATCTTGCCGGAAGCAACCTTGGGCTTCACATTGACGAATCCCGATAGCGGCAGCATCCTTACAGAAGCCGCCAAGTCCGGCAATCCCGATCTCATCCGCGAGATCCTCCATTACCAACCAAAACTCCAACTCAAAAACCAGTACGTCGATACAGCACTCCTGATCGCCGCCACCTATCAATACAGCGGCTATACCCCCGAAGGTGCCCGCGCCGAGTGCGTCCGTCTCCTCGCCGACGCCGGCGCCAACATCAACGCTCACTGGGAAGACGGCAACAGTGCGCTCCACAAACCTCAAGACAAGAACGTTACCGCCGCCCTCATAGAGCTAGGCGCCGACGTCAACGCCCGCAACAACGACGGCAACACACCGCTCTTCACCACCGACGACATTGAATCCATCCCGCTGCTCCTTCGCCACGGAGCCGACCCCAATCTCCGCAACAACGACGGCAGGACCGCACTCGAAGCCACCGAGAAGAATCAACCCAGGCACGAAGCCCTGCTCGCTGCCATTCAATCCCGCGCCTCGTCGCAGTAGCGACATCCTTCGAAGGGAGTCAGGCTGAACCGTAAGCGTCTGCCGAAGACCGAGTTGGGGCGGTGCGGGAAATGAGATTCCAAGGCAGCGGTTCAGAGATGCGATCGATAAGATGATCGGCGATACGTTCCAGTACATGGCGCAGTAGAGTTCGGATCGAGGCGGTTGAGTTTCGCTGTTCCCAAACAGACTAGAGTCGCAGCCGATCGTTCTCCGCCGTCATCGGAACCGGCGAAGAGATCGTTTTCGCGCCCAGCCTGAGCGAAGCGACCACTGGGAACGCAGTCGAAGAGCTTGCCCTGAGCGTAGCCAAAGGGATCTGCGGGTCTCAGAAAACAAGAGACTCGCAAAACCAACTCCCATCAACCCTGTCAACCCCAAGTCCCATTTATATCTATCAAAACAAACCACTTAGAGATGCCGATTCCAAGCATCCAACCAGCTAGAATTAAAGACAGGAGTGGAGACCCGATTCCGCTCTTTCTAAACTCCTAAAGTTATGAAGTCCGGACCTAAGTAGCTTTTCCGTCAAGACTTTGCACAAAATGTACGGGGGGGGGTACCCGGGGACAAACAAAAAGCCCTCGCCGAAGCGAGGGCTTTCATAACCAGATCGAACGAGCTTACGCCTGCACCTTGAGGAAGATGATAACGAAGGTGAACAGCGCCAGCGACTCGATGAAGGCCAGACCGAGAATCAGGAAGATGAAGATTCCGGGACGGGCGCCGGGGTTGCGTGCAAGAGCCTCGGTGGCAGAGGCGGTCGCCTTGCCCTGACCGAGTCCGCAAAGACCGGCTGCAAGGGCCATGCCCAGACCAGCTGCCAGCGGAACCCACTGCGAAGCGGGTGAGTAGTTGCCTGCGCCCTGCGCAAAAGCCGGCGTTGCGAGCAGCATCGCGGCCAACGACATAAACAGATACTGAAGCTTCTTCATTACGACTCCGTCTCCCGTCAGATACGCCGCCAGTGGGTGGTTGATGCTCACCGTGCTGGCACCCTCACGCTCGCGGCGTTGTTGCTACGGCAGAGAGGGAGTCCCTCCGCCGCAAACTCAAACTTAGTGGTCGTGCGCAACCGCCAGCGAAAGATAGACCGCCGCCAGAAGGAAGAACACATATGCCTGCACGACAGCAACGCCAAGGTGCAGACCAAGGAAGATCAGCGGAATGCCGATCGGTACCAGCGAGAAGAACGCCAGAGTCACCAGGTCGCCGGCCAGCATGTTCGCGTAAAGACGAACCGTCAGTGACAGGACGCGTGCAAAGTGCGAGATGATCTCGATCGGAAACAGCAGCGGATACAGCCACCAAACTGGTCCCAGGAACTGCTTGATGTAAGCAGCGCCATTGGCCCGAACACCGTGGTAGTGGTAGTAGAGGAAGGTCACCAGTGCAAATCCCAGCGGCACCACCGGGTTCGCGGTCGGTGAGGCAAGGCCGGGAATCAAGCCCAACAGGTTGCTCAGCAGGATGAACAGCAGCAGCGCCGTCAGGTAGCTGACGAACTTCTCCGAGCCATGTCCGATGACCGACTCACCCTGCTCAGAGACGAACTCGTTGGTCATCTCGGCCAGATGCTGGAAGGCTCCCGGCTTCTCGATGCTCAGGGTCACCCGCACCACGAGGAAGTAAGCGATCAGGAACGCAAAGACCAGAAGCTCCATGGCAAAGGCGTCGGTGATCGGAGCCTGCGGGAACTTCGGATGCACATGAACCGCCTCCAGCAGCGCCGTCACGGGCGCGGCGAGGTGGGAGTTCAGAAATCGTGTAAGCAAAAGCTGAGTCGGCATAAAAAAAATAAGCGGAACGTCTTCTCTAAATTTAAGCTAAGGTTCAGGACCTGTCAGACAGTCCACGCCTTCACCAGCCTCAGACCCTCCACTGTGAGTGCAAAAACTCCCAGTGCAAGCCCGGCCGCAAGCGCATAGACTGAACCGTTCAGTACCTTAAGGCTAACATAAAGAAGGGCAATCGTGGCGGCCAGACGGATAAAGAATCCCAGCAGAACCATCGCCATGGGCTTAGCTGTACCTCCCCCGTCCATCCGAGCCATCACCGCAGTCATCAAGCGCATCCACTCCCACAGCCCCGAAGCCGAAATCACCGCTCCCACAGCCAG
>Ga0193743_1003559_pt1 | contig 10395 bp, 11 predicted proteins | sample L2c2metaG_FD_143038 | JGI IMG/M metagenome (GOLD analysis project Ga0193743, IMG submission 143038) | Soil microbial communities from a riparian zone of the East river system, Colorado, United States - L2c2 | ecosystem: Environmental > Terrestrial > Soil > Riparian zone | place: USA: East River...
AGGCCCTGATGGGTCATCGTACAAAGTATGTGGAGGAGGTGGCGCAGCAGCTTGCGTTCATCAAGCCTTCGTTCAACGAGGATATGCGCGGCGGCCATACGAATATGTAACTGCTGCAGGTGAGTTTTGTGTTGTTCTCAGTCGGGTGGAGTGCAGCTTTTCCTGCTGCACTCCACCCGATTGTTCCTTCGGTGGTCTTCCTATCATCCGCATAGGCTCTTTAGAGGGGGCGGGCCGTATCAGTTACACAGAGGCACGGGCCGAATAAATTCGTTCTTTCGATGGCGCTTCTTGATCCGGGTTCATTTTTAAATGAACCCAGATGATTTCGGATCAACAAAAGGCGCAATTTTATAGGGGTTTGATGGTATTGGATCGAATATTGCTGTATGTTTTCGATTTGCAATAAGAAATAGCCTTGTTCTTATTGATTTTCATCTCTGTTTTACAGAAAGTTGCCTTTTGTCGTTGCGGTGTGCTACTGTCCGTCTGGCCTTAAGGTGAATTCGCGTCTAAAGGTAATGAGGAAACGATGAATAGACTAACTCGATTCGCCACACCACTGATGGCAGTGGCTCTTATGAGCGGTGCATCTTTTTTCGCACACGCCCAGACTTCCCAGACACAGAACTCCGCGGTTCAGGAGTGGAACACCCCTCCAGCAGGCACGGAGCAGGCGCAGCAGGGCTACCGCGATGGTATCGAAGCGGCCAAGCTGGACAAGGCCGCCAAGCGGAAGATCGATGCCAAGTCATCGCACCTGTACAACCATCCCCCGGTGAAGGGAGCGGCTCGCGAGGAGTACCGTTCCGGCTTTGAGGCCGGGTATCAGGCGTCGTTGAAACACGACAACTCCGGCATGTAATTGCTCAAGAGTTGTTCTTCCGAAGGAATGCATGGAGAGAGGTCCTAATATTGGACCTCTTTTCGTTGCCCGTCAGCAGGTACGCTGCCGGACGGGGGATGGCGCTGGTGGTGAGTTAGATGGCGGGCTGAGGACGGAACGGATCGCTGCCTGCGGTGGTGGCGCCGCAGTGCGGGCAGAAGATCGCGTTTGGCTCAACGGCTCGGCCACAGGAGGGGCAGCGCGGCGCTGTGGAGTAGGCGGCGCTGCCGAGGATCTGGGTGGAGATGTAAGCGGCCTGCTCGGCGTTGTAGCGGCGGACGCGGCCGGGGGTGAAGAAGGCATCGATGAAGCCGAGGATGGTGGAGATGCCAGTCCAGCAGAGCAGCAGGTAGAGGATGCCGAGACCGTTGCGGCGCAGGTAGAAGTGGTGGATCCCAAAGCATCCAAGGAAGATGGCGAAGAGGACGCCGATGACCTCGTCGCGGCGAGCGTGCTCGTACTCGGCGTAGAACCAGGCGCGCTGGTGGTCGGTCATGTTTGCGGTGTAGATGTCGATGGGTTGCATGGGAATATTCTCCAGGGTGCCGAGAGGAGATACGCGGAGGAGTTGCAGGAGGTTCCAATGGATCGCAGGGTCGGCAGGATCGCAGCATTGGTAGGATCGGCGGTTCAATGGAACCGGCAGAGCTGTTCGGCGACAGAATCAGTCGCAATTTACAGCCCAGGGCGCCCTGAGTAGAGTCTTGGGTAATTCGCGGCGCCGAGGCAACGACGTTTCGCAATTGACACTCAGATTAAAGGAAACAGGAGGTTGCTATGGAGTCAGTTCATTCTGGACAGTGCGGTTTGTGTACCCATTTTGGCGAGGGCCACGCTGCTAATTCGGCTCTGGTTACGATTCTGAAGAGCCACGAGGCACCCTTGAATATGCTGGATGAGTGCGGACATCCGAAGCATGCGGCGCTGCACCTGAAGGTGACGCCGATCAGTGGATGCGATGGCTTCCACGCGGCTGCGCAGGCATAGGTTTAAGCGGTCCGTAACGATCATAGATTGAACAGGGGATCGAGTCGCTGACAGCGGCTCGATCCCCTATGTCTTTGTGGCTCAGCTTTCCTTTGAAGCGGCAGAGCGTTAGATCTCCTTGACGCCGTCGACGAAGGCCTTCAGCTTGCGGCTGCGGCTGGGGTGACGGAGCTTGCGGAGGGCCTTGGCCTCTATCTGGCGGATGCGCTCGCGGGTGACCTGGAACGACTGACCCACTTCTTCCAGGGTGTGCTCCGAGCCGTCTTCGAGGCCGAAGCGCATCTTGATGACGCGCTCTTCGCGCGGTGTCAGGGTGCGGAGGACCTGCGAGGTGTACTCCTTCAGGTTGACCGAGATGACGGCGTCGGACGGGCTGACGGCCATGCGGTCTTCGATGAAGTCGCCAAGGTGCGAGTCTTCCTCTTCGCCGATGGGTGTCTCGAGCGAGATGGGCTCCTGCGCGATCTTGAGGACCTTGCGGACCTTCGCGACGGGGATATCCATGCGCTTGGCGATCTCCTCCGAGGAGGCTTCGCGGCCAAGCTCCTGCACCAGCTGACGCGAGGTGCGGATGAGCTTGTTGATGGTCTCGATCATGTGCACCGGGATACGGATGGTGCGGGCCTGGTCCGCGATGGCGCGGGTGATGGCCTGACGAATCCACCACGTGGCGTAAGTCGAGAACTTGTAGCCGCGACGGTACTCGAACTTATCGACGGCCTTCATGAGGCCGATGTTGCCCTCCTGAATGAGGTCGAGGAACTGAAGACCGCGGTTGGTGTACTTCTTCGCGATGGAGACGACGAGGCGAAGGTTGGCCTCGATGAGCTCGCGCTTGGCGCGCTCGGCGTCCATGTCGCCCTGGATCATCTCGCGCTGGGTGCGCTTGAGGTCGGCGATGGAGATGCCGGCGTCAAGCTCGACGCGCTCGAGATCAATGCGGCAGTTCTTCTGCTGGCGCTTGTACTCCTTGCGTAGCTCCTCGGACTTCGAGGCCTCGTGCTTGTTCTCGAGGGTCTTGATCTGACGCTCGAGGGTCCGCATGGAATCGACGGTCTTGTTGACCTTGTCGAGCAGGCGCTTCTTCTCGCCGTTGGTGTACTTCAGCTCGCGGACGATGCGGTTGATGTAGACGTGCTCGCGGCCGATCAGCCAGCGGGTCTTGCGCGTCTCCTTCGCCTTGGCCTTGGCGTCTTTGCCGACTGGTGCGGCGAGCTTCTCTTCGAAAGCGTGGATCTTCTTCTGGTGCTTCAGGATGACGTCGATGCGGCTGGCGGTGGCGCGAACGCGTGCGGCCAGAATCTCTTCGGTCAGCTCCTCTTCGTCGAAGGTGACGACTTCCTTGATGTTGCGGACGCCACGCTTCAGGTCTTCGCCCAGACCGACGATCTCGCGAATGACGATCGGCGAGCGGGAGATGGCCTTCATGACGCGGAGCTGCCCGCGCTCGATGCGCTTGGCGATCTCGACCTCGCCCTCGCGGGTGAGCAGGGGCACGGTACCCATCTCGCGCAGGTACATGCGGACGGGATCGTTGGTCTTCTCGAGCGTTCCGGGGGAGAGGTCGAGCTCGACGTCGTCGGACTCCTCGCCCGCCTCGGGCTCATACTTGTCCCGGTCGCCACCGAACTTCGACTCACCGGAGAGCACATCGATGCCCTGGGTGTTAATGGTGGTGAGAAGGTCATCGAGATCGTCAGGGGTAGTGATGTCACCGGGAAGGAGGTCGTTGACCTCGCCGTAGGTGAGGTAACCCTTTTCTTTCCCTGTGTCGATGAGCTTGTCTATGTCGTCTTCATACTTGTCAATTTCTTCAGCCACGGCTATGCGCACTCCTGCATAAAATTCTTTAAGTTTGGATGCCGCCGGTCTCGTTTATTTGTATCCAGGCGGAATAATCCCTTGGTTATTTCGTAATGGGCAGGGAGCAGATTGCGGTTTAGACCGCGTTGGCCAGCCGGATGACCTTCAGGAGGTCAGGGCATTCAAGGGCACACTTCCCCAGCGAATCACAGGATACCACAATGGTTAGACGTCTCAGACGGAAAAAAGATTCGGTGGCGGGGTGCGGAGAGGCTCGCCCTTGATGCCGTCCTGGTGGCTAGGGCACCGGCGCAGGTGGATGTCTTTACCGTTGGAGCCGTAATTGTGCCCGCAGTGGCTGCAGCGCATGTGGTAGATCGTCTGCCCAGAGAAGGATTCCGAGGGGAAGCCGGTTCTGGCTATGACGATCTGGCCGTGTTTGTTCCTGTATCCGGGGTCTGTCGTCTGAAAACGGGGCATTTTTTATAGGGAAACCGCGTGTTTTGTGAACCAGGCAGATAGCTCCTCTTCGCTGAGGGAACCTTCGGCCAGGTGCAGGAATGTGAAGTAGAGATCCTCTTTGGAGGAGTTGATCTGCCAGCCATTTCTGCCCAGGAATGTGAGCGAAACGACGAGAGCAGTGCGTTTATTGCCGTCGATAAATGCATGATTCCGCGCGATGCCGAAGGCATACGAGGCCGCCAGCCGGAAGATATCCGACTGGTCTGCATACGCGAAGACGTTATGTGGCTTTGCCAGGGCGGAATCGAGCAGTGTCTCGTCGCGTATGCCATCAGATCCTCCATGCTCGGCCAATTGTTCGCTGTGCATGGCCAGGACAGCCCTTTTTGAGATCCAGAGAGGTTGATGCACTACTCGGCCAATCTCCTGAGAACATCGCGATTATCTTTCATGACGCGCCTTGCGGCCTTCATCTCAGCCGCGAAGTCCTGGTCGTACGGAGTGAGCTGAATGCCCTCTGCGGTCTCTGAGACGTAGAGCATGTCACCCTTCTCGACGTTCAACTTAGCCAGAATCTCCTTGGACAGCACGATGCCAACCGAGTTCCCAATGGTGGTGAGCTTGACTGTGTTAGCCATGACAAGGTTCTCCTGGCAAATTATAACAAACGTTATAACGAAAACTCTAGGCGAACTTGCGGGATAGGGTGCCGGACATCTTCTTGAAGACGGTATTCATGCCAAAGAGATACCACGACAGAAGAGCGATGACGAGGCCCGCTGCGACGGAGATTCCCAGCTGCCAGAGCAGGGGATAGGCCGCGCTTCGCTGCAGGATAAAGAAGGAGAGCAGCAGTGCCGGGATGCACACTGCGACAAGCCGGCGCAGACACGTGAAGTCGATTGGATCGTGGCCGCTGAAGAGGTCCATGTTGAGCCGGACGATGCGGACCACCTGAACCAATTCGATCGCCAGCCATGTCCAGAGGAAGCCTACGATGCCGGCGACATGCACGACCCCGATGGAGACCACGATCATGGCGAGATAGCTGAAGAACATGATTCGGGCGAGCGATTCGTGCGTGTTGGTGGAGAACTGGAACTGGTACTTGTGCTCTTTGAGGCTGATGACCATGGAGATGGCAGCCGAGAGAACGTAGGGATAGGGCGAGAAGAGCTCGGCGCGCTTGTGCATCCAGACGGTGATGAGCAGGGGCGAGATGAGAAGGACGCCCGTGTTGACGAGCGGGATCAGGAAGAAGACGAAGCGCTCGGAGTAGTCGTAGAGGCGGACGAGGCCGGGCCAGTCACGGCGGGCGAAGAGGTTGGTGATCTCGGCGCCCATGGATTGGGTGAAGATGGAGAGGATCTGGCGGCACATGGAGAAGACCAGACGCATGACGATGAAGCCGGCGACCGCGACGGGGCCGAGTATGCGTTGCAGGACGATGAGCGGAGCCTGGTAGGTGAGGAAGGTGCAGATGGTGATGAGGCCGAAGTAGCCGCTGGGCTTCAGGATGTCTTTGACGACGGCGCGGTCCCAGTAGCTGAGGTTGGGGAAGAGGTCGGGCGCGGTGCGGCGGATGTCGATGAGCACGCAGGCCATGGAGAAGATCATGGTCAGCACCTGGACGCCAGCCAGGATGGGGAAGGGCAGCCGGAGCGAGACGCAGAGAAGCAGGCCCAGGGCAGTGAGCAGCGCCTGGAAGTTGCTCCAGTAGGCCCCGCGATGAGCCAGGGCAACGCCCATGAAGATTCCGGTGAAATAACCGTAGAGGATATTGAGCAGGACCTGGCAGGCGAGCAGGTACGCGGTGAGCTGCGCGGCGTGGCGGCCGATATCGAGCTTCAGAAGCGTATCCAGCGGCACAGCGAAGAGAGAGAGCGCGAGGATGGCGGCGGCAAGAATGATGCCACTCAGCAGCCGCAGCGCGGTCGACTGGCGTCTCTGGTGGCCGTCGATGTCGCCGCGGTTATAACGCACGGCGAGGTCCTGGTTCATGTAAGTCTGAACGCCGAAGTTCAGCATGCCCAGGGCGGCGACGGCGCCCGAGAGGACCCCCCACTCGCCGAAGCTGGCTGTGGAGTAGCGGTGGATGAAGATGGGCGGAATGATGATCTGCTGGATGATGGTCAGCAGACGGCCAGTGAACATGGCGCCCAGGTTCTTGAGAATACGTTGAAAGACAGCCATGTGCGGGGTTGTTGGTCTCCGGGGAGGATTACGGCCAAGGATTTACCGCTAAACCCATTCTATCGTGCGAAGGATACGGGAATGTGACTGTGACGGAAGACTTAATGCTGACGGAGCGTGCGATCGATCTGGAGCTTTTCCGCAGTGAGCGTGGCGAGCATTGTCTGATCGCCACGGCGGTCGGCCTCTGCGAGCAGAGAGCGGAGCTCACGCTGCCGTCGCTCCAGCCGTCGGCGTTCCAGCGTGTGCAGTGCGTTCTCCACTTGCTCTGTCATGGATTGACTTGCGTTGCTTGAGCTTGCCTCAGCGGGGTCGTCGTGCTGCTGCAGGGCGAGGGCAAGCAGGGCGCGGCTTGGTTGATCGGGCGCGGCGTCGAGCGGATTGGGCGGCGCAGGCGCGTGGGCGAGCGCTTCGAGGACAGGCGCCGCGGGAAGGCTGTCGTACCACTCAGGGTGCTGCGAGAGTTGATCGGCGGCGAGAATGCGCGCCGGGTCGTCTTCAGGAAGCACCAACGCACGGAGGAGGATGCGTTCGTTCTCGCTGGCGGGATCCTGCGTGTGCGAGCGGACGCTCTCAACCCGCTGTGCCGCTGCTTGTTTCAGCTCCAGGCGCATGATGGCCGAGTCGATGCCCAGCTTTTGTGCGGCATCGGCGGCGAACTCATCGCGGTGGATGCGGTTGGGCATTCGGCGGATATGCGGCAGCAGGAAGTTCATCGCCTTGACCTTCGCGTCGGCGGTGCGGGCAGGGAAGAGCTGGCGCGCACGGTCGATCAGGTAGTCGCTGTGCCGCTTTGCCGTGCGCAGTGCAGCCATATAGGCCTGGATCCCGTGCTCGCGGACATAGCGATCAGGGTCGAGGGCACCTTCGAGAGCGATCACCTTCACCTCGAAGTCCTCTTCCGTGAGCAGGGCAATCGATTTTTCGGCGGCGTTTGCGCCGGCCTGGTCGGGATCGAAGTTCACGACGACGCGCTTGGTAAAGCGGCTGAGCAGGCGCACCTGCATCTCGGTAAACGCTGTGCCCGAGGTTGCGAGGACGTTTCTGATTCCGGCTATGTAGACCGTGATGCAGTCCATCTGGCCTTCGACCAGCAGCGCAAAGTCGTTGGTGCGCATGTCGGCCTTCGCCTTGTCGAGGTTGAAGAGAACCTGGCCCTTTGTGTAGAGCGCGGTCTCGGGCGAGTTCATGTACTTGGGGCCGGACTTCTCATCGGAGTCGAGCGCACGCGCTGTAAAGGCGATGGTCTTGCCCTGCTCGTTCGCGATGGGGAAGGTGATGCGCTTGCGAAAACGTGCGTACAGCTGTCCGTGCGTTCCGTCGGCCTGCTCCTTCGAACTGAAAAGACCGCTGGCGCGCATGGTCTCTTCGTTGAAGTGCGGCTTCAGGCGGTCGCGCATGTCGTTGAAGTCGTCCGGCGCATAGCCGATGCGGAACTTCGCAATCGTCTCTGGAGTGACGCCACGTCCGGTGAGATACTCTCGCGCTCGCGCCGCCTCGGGGCTCTTCAGGTTCGCTTCAAAGTACTGTGTCGCCGCCTCGTGAATGTCGATGAGCTGGCGGCGCAGACCGGCCTCCCGCGCCTCCTCGGGCGAACTGAACTCGCGCTTCGGCAGCGGTATGCCGCACTTGGCGGCGACGACGCGGATAGCCTCGGGAAAGCTGATGTTCTCGAGCTTCATCACGAAGGTGAAGACATCGCCCTTCTCGTGACAGCCGAAGCAATAGAAGTAGCCGTGGTTCGCATTGACAGAGAAGGAGCCGGTCTTCTCCTTGTGGAAGGGGCAAAGTCCGGTGTAGTTCTGCGCGCCGGTCTTGCGCAGCTTCACGTAGTCGCCGATGATCTTGACGATGTCTGCCTGCTGCTTCACGGTCTGTGCGAAGTTATCTGACATGAGGAATGAATTTGATCTCTCGAACTTTGAGTGTAGATGAGCGCGATGTGGAGGTTTAAACCAACCGCAGTTGCGATGATATTTAGCGCAGAGACGTTATAGAAAACAGAGGGCTTTCGTTGCCGTGTCGCAACCGGCTGATAAAAACGCGACAACTTCCGGAGGAATAGCGTGTCATTACGTGTGTACCTTCGACCAGGCATTCGTTATGGCCTGGTCAACATTTGAGGCAGCGGCTTTTCAGGCGTGATGCCATTTGGAGGTTGATGCAATGCGATCTTTTAGCTCAATTCGTAAGTTTGTCCTGACAGCGGCTCTGATGGTTGTGCCCGCTGCCTCGTTTGCAGGAGTGATTATCTCTGTGAACATCGCGCCGCCCGTGCTGCCTGTCTACACGCAGCCGCTCTGCCCAGGCGATGGCTATCTCTGGACGCCAGGCTACTGGGCTTATGGCCCCGCTGGCTACTATTGGGTTCCCGGCGTATGGGTTAGGCCGCCTGCCGTAGGTGTGCTCTGGACTCCTGGCTACTGGGGATTTAGTAGCGGCGCCTACATCTTCCATACAGGCTACTGGGGGCCGCACGTTGGCTTCTATGGCGGCGTGAACTACGGCTTCGGCTATGGCGGCGCAGGATACGAGGGTGGTTACTGGCGCAATGGAGCCTTCGCCTATAACCGCACCGTGAACAATATCAACGTCATCAACGTCCACAACGTCTACAACAAGACCGTCATCGTGAACAACCACTACAACCGCGTCAGCTTTAACGGCGGAAATGGCGGTGTGCAGGCGCGGGCAAGCGCCCAGGAGCAGGCTGCGTTTCACGAGCAGCACTTTCAGGCAACATCCAATCAAATGAGCCACGAACAAGCGATGCGGCAAGACCGCGGACAACTTGCCTCGGTCAACGGCGGACGTCCGAACACCATGGCGATGGCCACCGTCGGTCAGCGGCAGAACAACCAGCAGCAGCGCATCGCGAACGGGGTTCGCTCAGGACAAATGGCCCCGGGCGAGGTTGCCCGCGCGGAAAACCGTCAGCAACAGATCAATCAACAGGTCCATGCAGATCGTCAAGCGAACGGCGGTCATCTAACCCAGCAGGAGCATCAGCAGGTGAATCGCGAGCAGAATCGCGCCAGCCAGCAGATTCGCAATGAGAACCACAACGAGCATAAATAACCACGGTAGAACGGAAGTCTTGCAGCCTTGTCTCTGGTAGAAAGATGGAGCGATCGGTGTACACCCTCCGATCGCTCCAACTTTTTGCACCTAAAATGGATAGAGTGCTCAGCTCGCAACAACTCGACCGTGTATGTGTGGTGCTGGTGCGGGCACGCAATCCGAACAACATCGGCGCGGTCGCACGAGCCATGCATGACTTCGGCTTCCGGCATCTGCGCGTCGTGAACGACTACCCGGTCCCCTTTGAAACGGCTCGCTCCGCAGTCGATGCGTCCACGATCCTGGCGGGCGCGGCGACGTTCGACAGTGTCGCGGAGGCTGTAGCCGACTGCACCTTGGTCGTGGGAACAACGGCAGTAGGCGAACGGACGCTGCAGCATCCGCTCCATGCGCTGCCTGAGGCCGCCACAAAGATCGTCGATGAACTCGCGCGGGAGAGTGGCTCAGGCCGTGTCGCGATGCTCTTCGGATCAGAGAAGACTGGCCTGAGCAACGAAGAGCTGAGCCACTGCAGCTGGCTGCTGACGATTCCAATGCAGCAGCACGAGGACGTTCGCCACCCCTCGATGAATCTGGGGCAGGCAGTAGCGGTGTGTCTCTATGAACTGGTTCGTCAGACAGGCCTCTCCATCGCAGCAACAGGCTTTGCGGCCGCCGAAGCGGGTGAGGTGGAGCGGCTGACGACACTTCTGTATGAAGTACTGCAGAAGACCGGATACACCAGACATCACCCGGCTAACTCCGATCAAAGTCAGGTCCGGCGTATGGCACTGAGAATGGGAGTCGCATCCATCGATGTGCCAGTGTGGATGGGGGTTCTGCGTCAGGTGTTGTGGAAGATACGTGATTCGGGTGCTGGTGAAGACTAATCCGGCAATATCACGAAATCCCATCTATTGCGAAGTGTGCGGATGACGATAGACTATGCGTCATTCCTTCAACAGAAAGAGACTGTGAAGCAGTCGGAGGCTTGAACTATGTCT
>Ga0193743_1003560_pt1 | contig 10392 bp, 7 predicted proteins | sample L2c2metaG_FD_143038 | JGI IMG/M metagenome (GOLD analysis project Ga0193743, IMG submission 143038) | Soil microbial communities from a riparian zone of the East river system, Colorado, United States - L2c2 | ecosystem: Environmental > Terrestrial > Soil > Riparian zone | place: USA: East River...
GGCCGTGATCAGGGTCAGCGGATCTTGCGGGGACACGCGAAACAACAATGACGAGAGGAGCCGCGTCGCTCCCAGGGATGCGGCGACTCCAATGACCGCGCCGCCCAGAGTCCACCGCGCGGAGTGGGCAAGCACAAGACGGCCGACTTCGGCGGGCGTCGCTCCCAACGACATACGTATGCCGATCTCCTGTGTTCTTTGCGTAACCAGATAGGCGACTGTGCCGTATAGGCCGACGGCGGCGAGAAACAAGCCTACCGCGGCAAATGCAATCAACAGCAGAGTATGGAAGCGTGGGCCGGCGGCGAGTTCACCAAGACGCGCGTGCATAGTTTGGATTTCGACGGGAAGGGTTGCATCAAGCGCGGCAACCTCTTGCCTAACAGCCGCTGCGAGCGTTGCTTCGGAGATCGGGCTGCGAAGGAGAATGCTGAGGGTGCGTTGGGCAACCGGGCCGGTGCCATTCACGTACGTATCGTCGGGTGAACGGGTGCGCAGGATGTAGTATTCGGGGTTGTCTGAAACCGAGAGGCCAGTGTTCTTCACGTCAGGGACAATGCCCACTATCTCGATGGCCGCGGCGGTTCCGATTTTGAGATGTTGCCCCACGGGATTTTGCGCGGGAAACAAACGGCGGGCGAGAGAGCGGCTCAAAATACACAGGTTGACGCCGCGCCGTCGGTCTTCTTCCCTGAACCCTCGCCCTTCGAGCAAGGGGATGCTGAGAGCTTCGAAGTAGCCGGGAGAGACGTAGCGCCAATCGATCAGCCCCCCGGTGCCAGTTCCACGATGTGCATGACCGATGACTTCGAGAGAGGACAAAGGACGAGAACGCTCCCAACCGCCGGGTGGCAGCGAATCGCTAAGATCCCAAGGATCGGTCCGAGAAGAACACACCGTTTGAAATGGTCACCTCCTGGAGCGGTGTCGACGACTGCGACATCACCGACCGAAATCCCAATCGCGAGCGTTGTGCCGAAATCGATTGGAACTTTCTGCCGGTCCTGGGTGTGCATCCTATTCTTGGGAACACGTTCTCGCAGGCTGACACTCAGCCGGGCGCACCGCGCACAGTTATCCTCAGCTACGGGGTATGGCAAAGCCATTTTGCAGCGGACAAGCGTATAGCCGGTAAAACACTCCTACTGAACGGCGCTCCTGCCCGCATTGCCGGTGTCCTCCCGGCGTCTTTCGAGCTACCCAGTTTGCAGCACGCCGATCTGCTCACTCCGCAAACCATCCCTCCGGCGGGTTGGCGGCACGGCCAGACCCGAGTCCTTCGCGTTATCGGCCGGCTGAAAAACGGAGTCACGCTGGATGCCGCTCGTTCTCAACTGGCGCTCTTTCCTACGTTCCTGCTCAATTTCGCAAAGAAGTTCAATTTCGCGTTCGCTCCCTGCGGGATCGCCAGATGGGAAGCGCCCGGCTTGTCGCCTGGACTTTGCTCGGCGCCGTACTTGCGGTGATGTTCATCTCCTGCGCCAACGTTGCGAATCTGCTCCTGGCGCGCGCGGCCAACCGCCAGACTGAACTTGCTATCCGTGCGGCGATAGGCATCAGCCGCGCTCGTTTATTGCGCCAGATGCTGACCGAAAGCCTGCTTCTTGCCATTACCGGCGAAGTCATCGGCTGCGCGCTCGGCGCCGTCTTGCTGCGCGTCCTCGCATCCATCAATCCGGAGGGAATTCCACACCTGACAAATGCCTCACTCGACGGACGGGTGCTCCTGATCTCTCTGGCACTTTCCTTACTCGCAGGCATCCTCTTCGGCATTGCCCCGGCCTTCGGGCGGCCACGCGCCGACGCACTGGGCAGTTCCCGCAGCGTTGCTCCGCGCTCTTCCACAGCTCTCAAGAACACACTGGTAGGCGCACAAATCGCACTTTCGACGGTGGTTCGAAGTCTCTGGAACCTAGAAACGCAGCCGCTCGGCATGCAGACCAACCACGTGCTGACCGCCCAACTTGTTCTACCTTCCAGCCGCTACGTTAAACCCGAAGAGCGCGTCGCCTTCTTCAATCAAGTCGAGCGGAAACTCGGCGCTATTCCGGGATTGTACCCGCTCGCCTGCGCTTTGAATAGAATACTACATAGGCTACCGGTGCGCGAAATGAACCGCACAGCAGTCAGCGAACCTGGTGCTCTGCGCTAATTCTGCTCTGATATCTAATTCCCGATGCCCATCGTTTGGCCGGGCGCTCAATCGCCAGGTACATCTCCCCTGCGCAAGCTACCGATGCGAGAACGGCTAGAACCGGTTCCAGGAAACCGCCCGAGCCGGTATAAATCGGTGCGCTAGATTCTCCACGCGGATGCCCACCGGAACATCGATCAGGTACAGCGAATAGCTGATGTTCCCCGAGGCAAGCAGCCACTTGGGAGCGGACCGGAAACTAAGGATGCAGGCGATAGCGGCCATTCCCACGCACGACTCGCCCACGCCCGCCGTGTACATCGCCATTCCCCCGCACACCGCTGCCATCAGAGCAAATTCTCTACGGTCTATCATGTGACAGACAAATTCCATTCCGGCCAGCCCAAGCAGAAATAGCGGTATAGAACGCGGGAGAAACTCAGGATTCCTGTTCAGCAGGGAAGCGCCCAGAGCCGCCGCAAAGCACACTCTTCTTACCGCAGCCTTACTGGACGTTAGGGCAGGGAAGAGCAACGCGAGAGCCAGATAGTATTGAAACTCAACCGCCAGTGTCCAATACACACCATTGATCCAGACTTGATGCGCTGAAAGGGAATCAGGTACCCCAAGTGAAGCGCCAGTTGAAACCAGGCTGTAATGGGAAGCAGTCCCAGTATGTCCCGCCATTCTCCCGGCCACCCAGGCTGCAGCCAGGGAGAGCAAAATGGAGGCCACATAGGGAGGATCCACGCGAACAATTCGCTTCCCGAGAAACCTAAAAAACGACGGAAGCTGGTATCCGCCGGCAAACAACGAGTAGGGCACGATGAAGCCGGAAATGACAAAAAACGCCTCTACGCCCAGGTATCCATACAGCCCCGAACTCTTTACCCAGCCTTGGGGAACGCTGACGTTCCACGCGGTGAAGTGATACCCGCAAACCGCGAAAGAGGCGATGCCGCGGAGTGCCTGAACGACAGGGACCCCACCCGCTCGGGGGCGCCCCTGGCTGATACGGCGATGGCAAATACCCGGTTTCTCAGTGCGGCTCAGCCAACCCCGGATGATACGCAGGCAAAACATCGTCCTCGCGCGCAATCCACGTATAGATGACCGGTAGAACGTAGACACTCAATAGCAGCGTAGCGCTCAACCCGCCCACAATCACAATCGCGAACGGCTTCTGCGAATCCGATCCGATTCCAGTTGATGTCGCGGCCGGCAGTAATCCCAGCGTCGCTACCAGCATCGTCATCATAATCGGCCGCAGCCGCAAGACCGCGCCTTCCACCGCCGCCTCATGCACGCCGTACCCGCGCGCGCGCAATTGATTGATGTACTCAATCATAATTACGCCCGTCTCTACCGCCACGCCGAACAACGCCAGCGTTCCAATACCTGCCGCCACGCTGAAATGCGTGCCCGTAAAATAGAGCGCGCACAGCGCGCCAATCGGAGACAAAGCCAAACTTGTCATGGCAAGCGACGCCCACTTGAACGACTTGAACATCGAGTACAGCAGGAAGAAGATTCCCGCCACGGTCACCGGAACAATCAGCGCCAGCCGCGCGTTTGCTCGTTTCGCGCTAGCATACTCGCCGGCCCATTCCAGGTGATAACCGGTAGGCAGTTTCACTTTTTGATCCACTGTGCGAATCGCTTCTTCCACCGTGCTGCCCAGATCTCGCCCGCGGACGCTGTACTTCAACGCCACGTACCGCGAACTTTGCTCACGGTAAATCTGCGACGCGCCATCGCGCATCTCTATATCGGCAACCTGATCCAACGACACCCGTTCGCCCGATGGCGCCAGCAGCCGGATATTCCGGATTGCATCCGCCGATGCGCGGTATTGCGGCTGGTACCGCACCACCAGGTCGTAGCGCTGTTCGCCTTGCAGAATCTGGCCTACGGCGTTTCCTCCCACTGCGGTCTGAATGGCTTCCTGCACGTCGCTCACATTCAAGCCGAAGCGATTGGCCTTGGCGCGATTGATGCTCACGTTGAGATTCGGCTGGCCGATCACGCGGAAGAGTCCCAGATCCTGCACGCCCTTGATGGTCTGCATCACCCGGACAATCTCGTCGCCTTTTCCTTCCAGTTCCTTCAAATCCGTCCCATACACTTTGATCGCGAGTTCGCCCTTCACCCCGCTGACCGCTTCTTCCATGTTGTCCGCAATGGGCTGAGAGAAGTTCCAAAGGGCGCCAGGAATCTTCTCCACTTCCCTGTCCATGGCGTGAATCAACTCTTCTTTGTCTTGGTGGAACAGCGGCCGCCAATCTTCTTTTTTCTTCAGATCCACAAAGTATTCGGTATTGGAAAACAGTGATGGATCCGTACCATCGTCTGGGCGTCCCACCTGGCTCACCACTTTGGTCACTTCCGGAAAACTGGCGAACGCCCGCCGTGCCTGTCTCATCACGCGTCCGCCTTCCGCCGGTCCCGTACTGGGAGCTAGCGTGCCGCGCGCCCAAATCGCGCCTTCATCCAAGTGCGGTAAAAACTCCGAGCCGATTGCGCCGCTGATCATTAACCCCGCTGACACCGCCAGCAATCCGCACGCTACTCCGACAATCAGCAGCCTGGTCCCCAACGAACTCATGAACCATTCGAGCGAACGCCGGTACGCTCGGATCAACGCCTTCAAAATCGGGTTCTCCCATTCCTTGGTATTGGGACCGAACATCATAACCGCCAGAACCGGCAGGATCGACAGCGAAAAGAGCAGCGCGCCCAGCAGCGCGAACGCCACTGTCAGCGCCATGGGACGGAACAGCCGCCCTTCCACGTGTTGCAGAGTGAAAATCGGCAGGTAGGCCGTAATGATAATGGCGCGCGCGAAGAATACCGGCCGCTGCACTTCCTGCACGGCCTCGCGAATCAACTCGGTGACCGTCTGTTCGCCCTTCTCCCGGCTGCTGATGTGCCGGAGAATGTTCTCCACCACCACCACTGACCCGTCCACGACCATTCCGAAATCCAGCGCGCCCAGCGACAACAGGTTTGCCGGAACCTTGTCCAGGTCAAGGCAGATCGACGCAAACAGCAGCGCGAAGGGAATCGTCAGCACCACAATGAACGCCGACCGCAAATTTCCCAGGAACAGAAACAGGATAATCGAGACCAGCAGAATACCTTCCGCCAGGTTGTGCATTACGGTGTGCGTAGTGAAATGCACCAAATCGCTGCGGTCCAGAAAGGGCACAATCTTCACCCCCGGCGGCAGAAAGTGGCTGTTCAGGTACGCTACCTTCTCATGCATAGCCGTGAGCATCGCGTCGCCGTTTGCGCCTTTGCGCATCAGCACAATTCCTTCCACCGCATCCGGCTCATCCACCACCACGCCATCCGGGCGGTGAATCGCTTTCGCCACCTGGCCCAGCCGGATCTTCGGCGCTTGCGTGATGAACGCAACGTCGCGTACAATCACCGGCGAGCCGTTCTGATTTTTTAAGATCGTCTGGCCGATATCTTTGACGTTCTTGAACAAACCAACTTCGCGCACGTTCACTTGCTGGTCGCCCGATTGAATGAAACTGCCGCCCGCGTTGACGTTGTTGTTGGTGAGCGCCTGCTCTACCTGACCGATGCCTAACCCGTAAGCGATCAACTTGTTCGGATCGACCTGCGCCTGGTACTCGCGCGTGGTGCCGCCGAAACTCGATACGTTCACCACGTCCGGAACCGATTTCAGCTGTTTCGTGACCACCCAATCCTGCAGTGATTTCAATTCCATCAGGTCGTACTGCGGATTGGTGCTCGTCAGCGTATACCAGTAAAGTTGGCCCACCGGACTGTAATCCGGACCGATGGACGCTTGCAAGCCGGCGGGCAGCGTGACGATGGAGAGCCGTTCCAGAACTTTCTGCCTGTTCCAGTCGTTGCTCGATTCGTCATCGAAACTCATCGTTACCACCGACAGCCCAAACTCTGAAATAGACCGTACACCGGCCAGGTGAGGAATGCCGGCCATCTGCACTTCGATCGGGATGGTGACCTGCTGCTCCACCTCTTCGCCCGCGCGACCCGGCCATTGCGTAATCACCTGCACATAGTTATTGGCAACGTCGGGATACGCTTCCACGGGGAGATTCTTGAACGCGATCGCGCCCCACCCCAGCAGCATCGCCCCCATCACCAGCACCAGCAGCTTGTTGCCCAGTGAGTAATTAACAAATCCGCGAATCATGTTTGTTTGTTAGCCGTCCGCTATTGATCGCTTTCCGAATTCAAGGCCAGCGCATCTTTCACAACCTGTTGCCCGGCCGCAATGCCGGAGAGGACAATCTGCGTGCCATCGCCGCTTTTTCCGCTGGTAACTTCGCGCCGCTGAAACTGGTTGTCCGGACCGGGCACGAACACCCAGTCGCGATCGTGTAGATGTAACACTGCGCTGCTCGGAATTTCCGCGTGGCTCTGTCCGTGCAGCCCGTAGAAGGTTGCTGTCACGAACATGCCGGCCCGCATCATTCCCGGGTTGGCCATCTCAATCCGTACTTTCGCCGCGCGGATCGCGGGGTCCAGCACCCTTCCGATATTGCTGATTCTTCCGTGAAAGATCTGGTCCGGATACGCATTCAGTCGAACATCCGCGCGATCGCCCAGCCGCACCAGCGGCAAGTCGTTTTCGTATACATCGCATAACACCCAGACGGTCGCCAGATCGGCAATCGTAAACAAGTTCGCCTGATTGTCGGGCGTGTGAACCGTCGACGCGCTAAATACGTTCTGCTCCACAATAGTCCCCGCTGCCGGAGCATAGATATTCACCACCGGATCCTGCTTATCGATGTCCGCCCCCAGCGTACGAATCAACTGCGCGCCGGCGTTCATGGCCACCAGGGCTTTCTGGTGCGTGCCTTCCGCCACTTGCAAATCGTTTAACGAAATCGCACCCTTGTCATACAACAGTTTCGACCGCTCCGCTTGGGTTCGCGCCAGTTGCTCGTCCGCCTTCGCCTGCGAGTAGGCCTGGAATGCGTTCGTAGTATCGTTGCTCAAGACCTTGAGCAGCAATTGGCCTTTTTTGACGTCGTCGCCCAGCTTCGCGTAGATGCCTACCACCCGTCCCGACGCAAGCGAGACCACCGGTAATGACCTTTCGATATCCGGCGTTACGCTCCCCGTCGCATTCACTTGCGGCAGTTCTTCGCGTGCTGTGGCCGTCACCAGCGTGAACCGCTCCGGCCGCTGCACTTTCACCAGGTTGCGGTCCGGCTGTATCTCAACCACCTGCGTCTTCGGCGGAGCGGCCGCGGCCGCATCTACTTCCTCTTTCTTACTGCAACTGCCCGAAAACAACAGCGCCGCCACCGTTAATCCGGCGTAAGCCGTGCTCACGCGCCTCATCGAATTACCTCGCTTCCCACCGCGAAATTCACTTGGTTGGCGGCCGAAAGGCATGCCCCAATTAGATTCAAATAACTCAGCTGCGTGCTGCGGTACTGGCTTTGCGCATCCAGAAAATCCAGCAGCGAGGCGGCCCCATGCTCGTAAGAAAACGACATCGTCGCCCGCACGTCATCCGCCTGTTTCAGATACTTGGAACGATACGGCCGCAGAACAACAAGCGTCCCTTGCAGCGTTGCGAAGGCCGAATCCACATCGCGCATGGCCCCAACCTCAGTTGCATCCCGTACCCGCTCGTTACGGCCGATATCCAACTGTGTGTGCAGCTTCTCGCCTTGATTCTTGTCGAAAATTCGCAGCGGGAAATTCACGCTAAAGCCCATATACGAATACAACGGCTTCGGTTGATGAGCAAAATCTATTCCGAACGTCGGATCCGTCGAACCGTTCGCAACCGCCAGTTGATGGTCGTTTTTGGCCTTCTCGAGCGCTAGGACTGCTTCCCGCAAATCCGGCCGGTTATCCAGCGCCAGGGCATGTAGTTCCTCCAGCGTCGTCAGCGATTCCTGAAACTCAAACTTTTCCGTCACGTCAAATTGATCCACCGGTGTCCGGTCGCGCAACAGCGCCTGCAAATCGATTTTGGCCGTCCGTAAGTTGACCTGTGATGTCGCCAAATCCGATTCATATTGCACGCGCTGCAGCTCGAGCCGCTGAAAATCCACCCGGGCGATTGCTCCCGCGTCGAACCGGTCCTTGTTAATCGCCAGCACCTTGTCGTAGTAATCCAAATTTTCTTTGGCCACGCCCACTACCGCCTTGGCCTGCATCACCCGCACAAAGGCGTCCCTTACGTTGAACAAAAGGCTGCGCTCCAGATCTGCCTGGGCCGACGTCGCGATCGCCGTCTGCTTTTGCGCGCTCGCCAGACGCAGTTCGCGCTTATGTTGCCGCTCGTGTAAATAGTTCATGCTCACGAACAAGTACGACTGCGCTACCGGCTCGTACGGGTTCGAGCGGTACGGCGTCAGCTGGTCCCATCCCAACGTCATCGACGGATTTGGGCGCAGGTATGCCGTGGTCTCATCTGCCTGTGCTTCGGCAATAGTTACCTTCCCGGCCAATAGGTCCGGGTTATTCGCGCGAAATTCGTCTTGGGCCTCTTTCCAGGTAATGGAGCGCGGCGCATGGGCGTTTTGGGCCAGACACGCTGTCGCAAACAGGAGACCCGCATACATGCGCCAGTTGTGGCGATGCACTTTTCCTCCTAAATTTTGTTTTCAGTACTCTTTGTTGGGTTAAGCCGGGACAAAACGAGGAGGAGAACGGCCGCTCTGAATGGGCGCACTCCGTTCGACAACTTGAATCAGCAGCGTGCCGACCAGCATCACAAAAAAAAGAGTTAATGTAGCTTGACGTGAGGAGGTAACTACCGCTGTATCAATTGCTTGATAGAGCCGCATTAGCTCGTTGGTTTGGTTAGTTGACGTCGTGCCGCCTTGCTTCTGCTGCTCGTTCAAGTGCTCTATACCGAGCACATCGTCCGTCGCTGAAATGTACGGAAATAGAGCCGCTACAATTAAGGAGGCGCACACAACACGCAACCAGGATTGGTCTCGTGCCTGAAAGGCTCGCTTAGAGTAACTGAAACGGATCGTGCCTGTCAGGGCGCAAACGCCTAACAGGAGCCAAACCGCGTTCAGAGAGCTTTCAAATGACACGTTCTTTTTACCGTAGCATGGCGTTTATTGTGAAATTATGAATGGAGTGCGGGTTCTTTAGGTTGCTGTCAGCTTTTGAACCAGTCAGTGCTGAACCGGCACACTCTTTGGCGCGTCAAATGCTTAGGTGTTTATCAAGCGTAAGGGTGTGATGAGGCGGCTTACTACAATTCCGGCTATTCTCTTCGCGGCGTTTACCTCTACCCAGGGGTTCGCCGCCGATCCGGCGAGAGCATCTGCCGTCAATCCGCAGCAGCGGTTGCAAACCACCATAGTGGGCGAAAGTGACCAAACGGCTTACTACTGGAAGGCGCAGGCTGCCGGTGAAAACGCGCAATTGCTCACCTTGTTCTGTCGGGCTTGCCAAGGGGCGCCCGATTTGCCGGGGGGTGTACCGCTGGTGTCCGTCTTGCGCGATACTCTGGGCGATTCCACGGTTGAGAATGACCGCATAACTTATGTCTGGCTGTTGACTTACACTCGCCCGAATCTCGCGCGGCGTCTTCTTTCAGCCGTGCCTTTTTTCTATTGGCGCGTCGGGGGCAGACCGTCAGTCAAAGTGGGAAACAGCGTTCCGAAACCGTTAATGGATTTGTCGACGCCTCGTCACCCGGTGATAGCCGGAGTCGGTCGACAGATCGTGCAATGGACCACGCTTGACCCCATGACGATGCCGGTCCGCGCCAGTTCCCGCGCCTACGGTTCCAACGAATCCGATAACGAGCGATTACATCTCGAAGAGGCTGTGGACTACCTCCGCTCGGCCCCTGTTTCGGATGGCCCCGAAGCCTTGACACAGACTCAGCTTGATACCATGATTGCCCGGCTCCAGTTGCGCAAGAAGTTGCTCGGCGGCTTTGTCACCGAGCGTAATGCCGCTAATCTGGGCGAGGCCGCGGGTTTTGGAGAGGAGCGCATCCGTGCCCGTAACTGGGAGCTTCTGCGGCAATGTGCCGACAAAACCAATCTGCTGTTTGAACCCATCGGGCTGGCCGATACTTCCCAGCAATACGCCATCCTTTGGTATCCAATTGATAATGCAGTTCGCCCGAATGCCGCCGCGCTAAGCCCCATTTGGAAGTTGCTGAACCTGGAAGACCCTTCCCGCGCCGACATTACTGCAAATAACGCTGTTAACAATGCTGTTAATAATGCTGTTAATAATGCTGTTAATAATAAGGATCT
>Ga0193743_1003561_pt1 | contig 10388 bp, 15 predicted proteins | sample L2c2metaG_FD_143038 | JGI IMG/M metagenome (GOLD analysis project Ga0193743, IMG submission 143038) | Soil microbial communities from a riparian zone of the East river system, Colorado, United States - L2c2 | ecosystem: Environmental > Terrestrial > Soil > Riparian zone | place: USA: East River...
GGTGCCCGTTCGCCCGGTAATCATCCATCTGCAATAGAAATTTCTTCGCAACCTCGTCGACCATTATATGACCGTAGAGTCATCCCCACACCCACAACCTATGACTACGCAGCCGATTACCCTCTTTCACCTACAGCCAACAGCTCCACTACTAATAACATCAATGGTGCACCCTCCCCTGCTACTGTTGTGAACAATATCACCTTCCCACCACCCCCAAACTCAAATGCACCCCCTCTATCCTCCTCTCCGTCCAGCATGGCCTCGCGTGCTGCCACTAATGCGCTCAACCGGGCACTCAGCATAGCCTCCAAGAAACTCTTTGGACATTCACACTCACGTTCGCATTCATCCTCAGGGCATTCCCGTTCTTCACCATCACGGGATCTTAGCAGTGCCCCTCCATCTCCCTGTCGTCCACAAAGAATCCTGTTAGAGGCTGACGGAGAACGAGATCCGCTGGAAGACGAGCTGTTAGGACTGTTAGAGGAGTTGGCTCAGAAGACGGATGTGCTGACACATTGGGCGGATGAGATGTATGAGTATGTGAAAGCCATTCCACAGAGTCGGTATCTTCGGTCGTTCGCATCCGTTAGTCTCTCCTGACAATTAATCCGCTCCACTAGAGCCCCTGCCTGACCCTACCAAGTTCGAGAAACGAGAAGGAGAAGCAGAGAAACATGCTCGTAGACGGAAACATGCCGATATGGAGGCAGAATATAATGCTGGGACTTGTGTGGCCTTGTATATGCTACTCATGTCCTTTTCCCAGAAGGGTATCGACAAATTGAGCAACTTCCAGGAGCATATGAAAATGCGTCATCCGGACGGAGACTTTGTGGTTAGCGAGGGGTTTGATGACGGTTCGTTTTTTTACCTTCCTTCTTCTGGCACTTGGGGTAGATGTATAGGGCATGTTGACTTGATACTGTGTTTTTCTCCTTTAGCTCTTAACTGGTTCAAGGACCATTTCATTAAATGTAATGATCGAGCCGCGTTAGTGAAGACTTGGCTTCCGGTGACTTACGACGGACCTAAGACCTGGCTGGACCAGCTGGTATACGATCATGCACTAATACAGGTAAGCCACCAATGCCTTTTGGCAGTCGAACGATCAACTTACGTTTCGATGCAGAGTCGAACCGCAGCACGAAAGGAACTGTTGGATCAGATGGTGACCCCTGATGAATGCGAGAAGCTCTACGAAGAATCTTTATGGTGTTTGTATGCACTCCAAGACGACCTGTTGCAGACGGGTAATCCATTTATGGATGAGGATAGGGAGACGATCGCGACGTGTGGGTGCTTTCTTCCTTCATTTTATCCTATCGCGGTATGATCGGTGATGCTGAGGGTGATATAATACAGGGATCAAGAGGACGAAACTACGATTAGTGCGCTGTCGAGTTCGAATGGCGATGAATCACCGCGATCGGGTGAATGATGCTCGTGCAGACCAGAATTTGGCAGACGTAGCACGCATCCCTGCCCCATGGGATGCGAAACCATCTCCATCTGAGCGGACATTACCAACACCTACTACTACTGTGCCTACGGCTACATGACAATCACTGCTTCGTATACCGTTTGGGTATTTTCTTCGTCACCCTTTAATTGTGGTTGGTCTTCCTGTTGTGGTTATGGTTGGGATTGGATTGGGATGATGTATGAATAGATATCTCATTATTTTGTAGGGTCTAAAGTCGGGACTTTTGACTCTTTTGGATCTCTGGTTTGGTCTTGGCCTCTTTTTTCTTTTCTTTTTTTCCTTCTTGTAATGAAACTAATACATGTATCTTTTCTTTTTCTTGGATCAGAACACTCAGTCAATTCTATTCTATTTTGCATGTGTCGCTAGTTACCAGTCTATACAAAATCATGATCATGTTTTTCGTTCTTGTTGTCAGTTATTCGTTTGTGTGTCATTTTGTAGTTTACAATAGACAGACAGTGTGTTATCTTATCAACAAAGTTACTCTGTCTCCTTGTTTTTTCCGCTTGTAACAATCAAGCAGAATGAACGAGCTGGTATGTCAATGATTAGAAATCGAAGGTTTTGTTGAGGTCTTCGTGGAGGAGCTTTTTCATTCCCGGAGGTAATCGAGGTTCTTGGCCGTTGGCGATATACCCTGGGCAATTGAAAAAGTAAGCTTTTTTGAAAGCATCTGTATGATGATGCCGTAGTAAACATTACAACTACGTACTGAAAGGCATCTCTACGGATTCTTTAGAGTTGAATTTTATTGTGGGATGATCCTAGAAAGTTTTTTTTTTTTTTGTCTCTTTTTTGCCTCTTAAAAAAAACTTTTGCCGAAGGACGCTCACGATATATGGGATCTCATTCAGAGGCATGCGATCTTGAACGACAAGCTTCGTAACGCCTAGAGCTGTGTCTGTTGTCATCTGGACCGGTCCCAAATGACGCGTTGGACATCCTAACATTCGTAGCTCCGATGTACGATCTCGAGGAGGATCGTCACCTGCAAAATAAGAGGGAGGTTGAACATTATCTAATGATCTATAAAACCTTACTTACCTAGGATACCCTACTAAGCAAAATGGGTTTGGTACATAGGTGTTGGCAAACGCAATTGTCCAGGCTAAAAAAAGAATTTGAAAAAAACACATACCCCAAATAAAAACCACTGAAAACGACCATCACCATCGTCTGTCGAAAGCTCCTTTTCAGCTTTGGGATCAAGTAAACAGACTTTTTCCAACAAAACGTCTGATGCCTTCATGAGATCAAGCACTCCCATTTGATGACATGAGAATTGGGAGAGTGAGGAATGACTTGAGCTTGATGTCACATCAGCAGTGGAAGATGAGTTGAAAGCGGAGATCAGGACATCGGAGGAAGATGTTGAGAGATTGGTGAATTGGACGTGGGCATCTGGTCCTGCAAGCATGCGCATGTGCTATATGAAAAAAATAAAAATATGATATATCTGAGTTTTGGTGATTCTAGATAGAATTCTTTCCAAGGTAAAGTGAAGATGTTTTTTTTTTTACGAACTGAGTACTCGAGCTCAACCCATGGTGGGATGGCTTTTGGTGTCTCTTCGTCTTCTTCCATATGTTCTAGACGCAATGGGTTGAAATATATAGAGACGACATCTGGATCTCGTACCGATAATGTAAATAAAATTCCGCATTGTGCTCATTTGTGGTCACTGTAAGAGTGAGGCGAAGATGAGTTCGGAAGATGAATATAAATTTACTCCGCCGCCGAACAACGCTAAATGTCCCATAAAAGAACCTGTGGGTAAGCCACTGAGCTGCCTCGGAATGGACTCTTCCTGTTTACTCCCATCTATTTCCCACCAATGGTCCATTTGAATTCTCCTTTCCCATCCATCAACTTGTACTATGACCAGCTCCAACCCTCCCTATACAGTCATCGGAACTCCATTCTCTACCTTCACACGCACCATCACACTTGGACTGCAATACAAGGAATTGAAGTATAAACAAATTGCCGCACTCCCACACAGCGAAATAGCTGTGGACTCTCATCCTTTCGGATATGTCCCGACTCTCATCATCCACAAAGTCGATGGTAGTGGTAGGCCCCTGGATATAAAATTGAGTGAAAGTCAAGCAATCGTTCGATACATAGACCGAATCGCCCCTGAGCCTACCTTGCAATTGGTAGATAGCAGTGGTCAGCTCTTAGCTGAGAAGATGTGGGAGTTTGTCAGTTTTGCTGCATCATATGGCAAGTGATGACGCTCAGTACGGATGTGTATTGAATAAATCAATCTGGTGTTTCCTTGGCAGGGTTTTCTATAATCGAAAGAGGCGTTGTGAAACCTCGAGTTAAGGCTCTTGATGAAGGAAAGCTATCTGACGAAGAAGTCAGGGATCAAATCAAGGCCGGAGTCGTCGAACTCGAGAAGTATTTGACACTTGTCGAGTCACTCATGGTCACTAGCACCGATGGCTACCTCTTCGGAGAAAAACCGACATGGGCGGATTTCTTTCTTTTCCCATTACTGGCCGATCTCAGAATGATGCCAGAGTGGGAGGTTGTAAGTGAGAGGTTGGTTAGATGGATGAAGAAGATGGATGATTTAGTGGCAGTGAAAGAGACTTCTGCTGGAACCTTGTCAGTTGGTGCACGTCCTGCATAATCTGAATCGAGCATATTTACTGCCCCTGGGCATTGTGGAAGCGAATCCCTAAGCTGTAGTAAAGTGTGATTTGATGAGAATTGAGATATTTACCCTCTATTAACCTGGCAGTCGAAATACAAATGACCCATTGTTTTCGTTCAGCAGCGGACAGCAGTCGCGTGAACCGTCGTTACGTAAGATGCCAATATCATCGACTGAGCACTCTAGTCGGGATCTAGTAACACGAGCACCCTCGGGCTCGAGATCCAAGCGACGAGAATCTCTGAGGAAGGAACTGAATGGACTGTTAATTTCCATCGCCCAAAAACACCTAGGAATGCGACAGTCCTGCTCTCCCAATTTACCTGACGTCAAGTTGGTCTTTTTCCGATATCCGAGAGGCTGACGGAGGATGGAAATTGTTGTTAAAAAGGACTGGGGCATCTCTAATCTCTCTCCGCGATCCTGAACTCTTTACTTCATAAACGCAATCCGTCATGCGCCGCACTACACTCCTTCACGCGTGTACCTATATTTTCTTTGTATCGACTGTCAACGCCGCATCGCCCAGAGCCTACGCAAACGATTTCATTGACCCAAATGACATCCTAACCAAGACCCTTGGTGATCACACCTACCGTGCCCGGGAATCAATAGTTGAATGGGCCAACTCTCTCGCTGCTAAAGGACCATGGAGTGAGTAGACCCCCCCCCTCTATGACTTTCGTTCTTTGGCTGACACAAATATTTCTAGGCGTGATGAACAAAACTGTCAGCCCACCTTCATCAGATAAGCACGATTACATGAGTTGGGCACCATAGTACGACCTAGCTTCACTGTTAATGAGGGGAGGCTAACCTCACTACTAGTTGGTGGCCAGACTGTTCTGGCGTTGGTAACACGACAGTTCTAACACCTGAAGAAAGTATGGTTTGGATATCACTTGTAAGATGACGCTTTGGAATGGTGTTCTAATTTCGTGTTTTTAGTCTGGAAGACTTGCCCCTATGTCACTCGGGATGGACAATTCAACCCTGATGCTCGGCTTGTGAACGACGTAGGGGCTTTCCAAGATCTATCCGAGGCAGTTTTATACAACGCTATCGCATGGACTTTTGATACGACTAAGAAAAACGTTTATGAAGCTGACACTGGTGTGTAACCTTATCTACTATATCGGCTTTCGGACGCTTTTTCTAACGTCAAGGATGAATAGTGCGCTTTATCCGAACCTGGTTCCTGGACGACGCGACTAGGATGAATCCTCATTTGATTTATGGACAGATGCAGCGCGGGCCCGATCGTCAAATAGGAAGTCATACCGGTTTGCTGTAAGTGAAAAATACATTTTCGATTCTGAGCGTCAAATTTTTTACAAAAAAGGTTATGTTTCAACAAAAAAAAAAAAAAAAAGTGATCTAAAAGCAATGGCGAAAGTAACTTCTGCTATTTTGCTTCTGCGACAGGGGAAAAGCACAGCTTGGACAAAAGACTTGGACGACAAAATGATATCGTGGTCGAGTGAATATATTAAATGGATGGAGACTGCCGAAATTGCTATCGAGGAAGCCGTTGCTGCCAAGTAAACTCTCTCTCTCTCTCTCTTTCTTTTCGCGATTCCAGACGATTTGCTCAATATCGTGTTCAACAGCAATCACGGCACTTTCTATTACAATCAACTTGCCGCCTTGAAAATCTTGGTCAACGACCTCCCTGGTGCGAAGAAGGTCATAGATAATTATTTCAATTCTCAGTATTTGACCCAAATCGAGGCAAACGGCGAACAGGTGCGACATGTCCATGTTGTTCTCGGAAACACCCTGACAAAAAAACTCGACATATTCAGCCTCTCGAAGCGGCCCGTACGCGCCCATTTCATTACCGATCGTATAATATTGCTGCCATGATTGTGAGTTTTCGTTTTCAGCGGTCGGTAATTTATTTTTTTTACGTTCAAGACTGATGCATGCTGTCTCAATAGACCAATGCACGCATCGCACAATATGCTGACCCTACCTCAAACCCTTGGAATAAAACTACAAACACGGGCGCTACCATCAAATCTGCGCTTGACTTTGCCATGACCATCCCTGCCTCAACGAAACACGAACAAAAATACGAACAAGAACTCTACCCTAATATCGCTGCAGTAGCCGCCACCTACGGGGACAAGAACGGGACTTATCTCGCTTTCGTTAAGAAGACTCGGCCTGGATTCATGAGAGATCCGTACATACTATGGAACCAACCATGGGGTATGAACGAATTTTCTGGAAAGTCCCCCACGTCGTCGAGCACAAGGAGGAGCACGGCTACTGGTTCGCCGATACAGAACACTACTAAGACTGGCGATGCTCTTTCCGTCATGGGAAACAATATTTGGAACATGGTGATTGCGTGTGCTGTAATAACTTTGAGATGTGTCCTCAGATGATACCAAATTTAATTTATTTTTTTGTTACTCCGTTCAAATTTTGAGATGATGGTCAGACTCATTTAGAAAGCCCCGGAAACTACTGGAATACGAAGAATATAGTAAAACATTGGCCACGGTCCAAAAAAGTCTTTGAAAATACATTCTTTAGATAAGTAGCTTTCGATTATATATATATATAATGTATGTATCTGTTTTTGGATACATTTCAAACCTTTCTAACGTGAGTAAAAAACTAGCTGAACTTGGGTGACAGGTCTGAGTGTCTGGAAACATCTTTTTTTCACCTGAAATGTTCAATTAATAGTACCGGCAATTGATCAGACCGTTCAGTTATTCAACGTTCAACTCCCAAGTCATTTTACAAGATCCTTGGAGAGGTCAGATTGCTCCATCTCGAAACAACTGAACAACCCCGCTGCTAAACCACTTGTTGAAGTTGACTTGTCCTTGTCAAAACCACTGATTTAATTTTTTTGTTATGTTATTCATGATGACCCAATTACATATATATATATATATCCCTTCAAAACTGCAGTTGATAATCAAAATAAAATTTATCTACTCAAAAACGTTGTAGTATAATAAATATCTTTTGAGTTATTGCTCCCGAGGTCTCAGGGAACAGTGAGTGGGACAGAAGTAGTCAAGCGAAAGAGAGGCTTGGCAATCAGGATTACCCGAGATCCCAGTTGCCAGTACGCACTTTACATTTATTTCAAACAGCTTTTCTCCTTTAGCATTGTACGTCAGGCAGGTCTACCAATGTTAGATGCCATCGGAATTCCGCGAGGCTCACGCTCTCCGGCGTAACAGCGACCGAAGCCACTTTTACTTTATGTCTTCCTTTTTGAGTTCTTGACGACTTTTGAGTGATTCGAATTTACTTGGGCGTCTTGGAAAGACTCTGGCATAGAACCGCCAAGCCAATTGAGACCACCAGAAACTTGCTCTGCTGATGTGATGGAGTCTGAATTTTTTTTGAAAATTTTTCATAGCCAACACATGCCAAGAAGGTTTGGAAATTTGATAATAATACTGATATATACTTACTCGACGAGATCAAAGGAATGTGCCCATGAAAAATTTAACTTGATATTTGCAGTCTTTCGCCGCGAATAAGTGGGTGGATGGCGTGCGATGAACTCGAAGGGGAAAGGTGGGCTGTCACTCCCAATCGCACACTTGGCAATGTCAGAGTCTCAGAGATCGACCTTTAATCTTAGCTCTCGGGCCTAGTGATATAATGACATTCTTGTTCACCCGATGTCATGGCTCACAAATAACCACTCTCCCAGTATTTGAGACGTTCCGAGTCTCCCTTTGAAGGTCTGGGTAAGTACCTGACTGCGCAGCGCTACCAGGCTATTAAAGACTTTTTAAATTTCCGCCAAAGCCACTAAACTGGGGTCTCCTCGTTCCATGCCAAGGTTTCCATATCCCAGTCTCGTCCGTGAGAGTTTGACAGTCGGGAGCACATGCTGATACGAAATAAGTTCAATGAGAACATAACCGTGACACGGCCATCAGTCGGTTGGTAGGAACTTCTTTTTCTTTTTCCAGTCTCGGCTACAATGAATAGGGTAAGGTGAACGTTGCAGAGGAAAGGGACCTTGGCAAAAACAACTATGTATTTGGAATTTGGAATTTGAAATTTGAACGGATGAACGCACATGGGATGTGGCCCTAAGGATGTGCATAAGCCATGTGAATGTCGCAATGCCAAAATGATTACAGGATTTAGGTATCTAAAAATTTGCATAAACGCTAAATCCCAGGATCTAATGATACAAAATTGTACGATAATTTTTAAAAGAAGTCATTGGGTCAGTTTTCGATGGATGAAGGTGGCATCATTACTCATGTAGATACTTGTGGATGTTGTGCAAATGTGACTATTGCACACACAACCAGGACCAGCATGCCAGGGTAGTCAGCCGGGTGTATTTCACATACGGTAATTTCGTTCCTGCAATGTTTCTGACAACAGCTGACAACCCAAGGCCTTCGTAAGTGAGTGGGTTCAAAATTCCATGTGGAGAAAGTTATTGGTCATTGGTGTCATGTGCTTTGACGTGACAAGAGGAGCTCGGGAGCAATGTACAACAATTCTAGGAAAATTGGTTTATCGAGCTACTTTATAGTATGACCACTGACAAGCGAGATAATAATACTACATATTACATGCACCTATATACTGCATCCTACTGCACATAGTCTATTCGACACACATCCTCAAGGAGACACGTCACAATTTCTCACGTACTTCTGTTACCCTCTGTCACAAATTGGTCACAGCACATGACAATAGATGCGTGAGTTTTCCTCCGACAAATTCGGCGTACCGTTGCCGGTCTAATTCCCAAAACAGATTGAAAACAATTACAAATGACAATGTCCGACTGGGGTCTTGGTACTCCGTGACAAAAAAGTGTTATCAATTTATTGCATAGTATTACAATGTCATGGTATATTTGTGATCTTGATTTTTCTAATTGTCTGAGTCGTTGACAAAGGTACTACCAACGTACTACCACTTGATCCACTCCCTTACCAGTCTATACCTCTAGTAAAATTCAAAGGGTTGACATCACTAGAAAGAAGGTTATCCAGAAGGATAGGTCTCTTATACTTACGTTGGTATGATTGGCAGGCGACTGGTTTGAGACTGCCATACTGGTATTTCATTGCTACTTGTCTTTTGCCAACTCAATTGGATTTGAAGGGATCCTGTCGACTCTTGCGGTACCTGAATACGTTGGAGTTCAAATTGACGGAAAGCTGGACAAGGTAAAGTCAAGCTAAATTGTGCCTGTTCAGCTAAAGGTGGCGACTGGCTGTTTCACCGAGCGCACGGCCATCGTAAACCACTTGCGGATTTAACATGTTGGGGGCCGACTACATTTTGCAGATTTCAACACGAGGCCGCTGAATCTCAGTGACAGCGGCATATCTCATGGTACCTTGGTCATAAGAAAACAAACGACCCCGGTCGCTGAGGGTTTTGCGACGCCGGGCCCCGAATCCCCTGGATAGTTGGTAAATAAAGGATTCATGGAGTTACAAACCCACTTGTAGACCCGATTTGATTTGTAATTTTGTTCAATACAAGTAATACTAAATATAATGGAAATTACTGTCACGCTATAAGACCCCGACACGGAACATCAAAAAATCAAAAACAGAAATTAGACCATCATGATGGACCCTGGTCGGCAACGGTACCTGCCCCCTTTCCCCACACTCGATTATTGCTAGAAGCGAGACTTGACTCGGACTGGGATAATGCGATGTTGGCTGGTCTGGTAGTTGTTGACATTCCACTACAGCTCCCGTGTCATTTCAAATGGACCGAACTGAAACCAATCCATCAAGGGAACCAAGGTAACATCTGGAGTCTGGACGAACTTTTTGCGCACAGTTCTCAGGTAATCGATATTTTTGGACGGAATGATGGTCAGGTGGACGTGAGTGTTCTAAGATTGCGATGAAAAGAAAAAGGTACATTAGGCACCCCTTCTAAAGTCAAAAAAAAAAAACATTCCCCTGTAGCCAGAATGTCACCACACACTCTTATGCGCGATGTGATGCCACGAAATCCCGTCCTTGCGTCATGGGAGAGACAACGCAATAAGAAGGAAGTTCACTGGATTATGGAGTGCTTTGCGGAGATGGTAAGGACAGAACTTATCGCCGTTTTTCGTCGCCTTACAATTTGCAATGAAAAGCTAGGAGTCTTCCTATATTGCTACCTCGGTGAATATTTTTCACGTTCAATACTTGGCATCGAGCGCTCATGATATTTTCGGGCAGGGATGGGAGCCACGGCAGGATTTGT
>Ga0193743_1003562_pt1 | contig 10388 bp, 9 predicted proteins | sample L2c2metaG_FD_143038 | JGI IMG/M metagenome (GOLD analysis project Ga0193743, IMG submission 143038) | Soil microbial communities from a riparian zone of the East river system, Colorado, United States - L2c2 | ecosystem: Environmental > Terrestrial > Soil > Riparian zone | place: USA: East River...
CCTGGCGATGGGTCTCAGGAACGCTACTGTTCGAAAGATTGCTCAGCCGGATTTGACCACGACGGTCTTGACACTGACGATTACCGGGCTGGCAGCAGACTCTTCTTTTGCGGGGGGCAGCAATCCACGATGGCAAAGACGAGTACTGTCCATTCTTTTCATGTTCGCTGGAGCGGTCGTCGGTGCTTTGCTGTTAAGGCACTCGCTAGTCTGGCCGCTCGCGATGGCAACAGTCTCTGCTGTTTGTGGTGTTGCAGCGTTCTACGGGAGCCGACCTCTCGAGCGGGCCGAAACACCTATTTCGGCTAAGGTCCGTAATGAAGCACAACCGAATCCAACTTCCGCGAGGACTAACCATGACTAGGACTAACGGCGTGCGCCAGTTCGCCGGTGTGGCAGGGGCAGCCCTAACAGGGGTGCTCTTCTTCATCATTGTCGGTGTATTTGGCCTGCAATTCGCAATTGCTGGGTTACTGGTATTTGTGGTAGTTGCTGTTGCGATTTACAGCGCCTTTCCCGAAGGGGCGGAACTATGACATCTCATTCCTTCCATTCTCGCTGGAATTCAGTTTGCGTTTACCGTAAGCTTTCACATTATTGTCACGACGATGTCGATCGGCCTTGCTCCTTTTCTAGCAGTGAACGAAGCGGTTCGGCTGAAAACTGAGAATCCCGTATATGCTTAGAATAATGTTGTAATCTGAGACGAAATGAGTAACTTCAGTAACGGCAATGTCGGCGCCCATCCCGAGGAAAAAGCCGATGAGGAAGCTCGGCCGTGCCTTTAAGAGTCCATGCTTCGGTCATAATGAACCAACAAATGAGGTCACAGGTCTCATCGGGTAGCTGCTGCTGTGTGTGTTTTCGCTCATGTCAATTAGTGTTCATCCATTACTTGTTCAATGGCTTACGTCGTTGGCTGCGGTCTTCGTTATCGTTGACCCATTTGCGGCCACTCCGACCTTCCTCGCTATCACTGCTGATTGTGACCGATTGCGGCGTGAACGGACGGCCCGGCGCGCCGCGCTTACATGCTTTGCATTGCTGACCATCTTCGGCATAACCGGCAAATACATTTTTCGGATCTTCGGTATTACAATGCCAGCGTTTAAGTGCGCCGGGGGCTTGCTATTGTTACTCGTTGCGCTCGATACGGCGGTAATTGCCTACTTGGTGCTTGCAAGTGCGGACCGCGTCGAAGCAGTCCTTGGCGACACCGGCATTCGCGTGCTGACCCGCCTGATGGGGCTGATGCTTACAGCTATCGCTTTTCAATTTTTCGTCAGCGCTCTAGTAGACATGCATCTCATAGCCCCGGTACCATTGCCATGAGCATGCTGTGGTCTCGCAAATATTCTGCCCGAACCTTCCCGTTCGAGTTGTGCTTGTCAAATTGTGCAATTTCGAATGGATCAGACTGGACCTTTGATGTCGGGAGTGTATCCAGGCCGAGGGCGGCTTGGGAGCGCCTCGCCCCAGCCAGCACTGTAGAAAGCATCGGCGGCATCTCCCAGCTTTCGTAATGCTTCTTTTTTCTGCTCACGCAGCGGTTCTATGTTGAGGTACTGCATGGCTTCAATCCAGTTTTCATGCGTTTCGACGGCTAGCGCAAATCGAATTTCCGAGAGGGAGAATTGCGCCATGCGAAGAAGTGAGCGAGCTTGGACAACACGAATCGATCTGCAGCTGTCGTTGGCTTGGCCTTTTTCTCACGCTCTTGGAATAAGCCAACTGTTTACGTAAGAACAAATTCTCTGCGGCAAGAACTGCACGCCTCCGGAAAAGACCAGTGCAGAAGTCGAGAGAGTCAGCGACAACGATCTGCGAGGCAATCATCAGCTTCGAGGCTTCGAGAGCTGCCCGAAGGCGCTTAACACCTCGAAATGGTCTCACATTATCCGCTTGATTTCACAACTCCATCGAATTTCTGAATTTCTGAGGACCACAACGCGAATTGTTGAATTGGAGAAACGGATGTGCCGCCGGGAAGGCATTGCCGTGCAGCCGGCTGAAGATTGGCTACTTTCCGTAGGGCATGTCCAGGACACTGCGAACCAGCGGCGCTGATAAGAACGTTTGGCGGAGAGGTTCCTCGGCTGGTAAAGAGTTTGCGATTTTCAGGATAGTTGCGCGGCTTAGTTGACAGTGATGCTCGGCTAATCCGCTGTTGCCCATCTGCTCTGAAATCTGTGCTCCGGTGGCGTGCACGCGCCATGCTGCCAGTGGAAGTTCGCGACCCTCGATTTCTAGGAGGGCCGTCGTGATGCACTCGCGGGCGCGCTCGAAGTCAAGCCCGGCAAGAGCGACTCGTGCATTTGCTTCCCAAGCCCATGCCCGCCAGGTTCGCTCCTCCGTCGCCTGCGCCAATCGGAGCAACTCACCAGCATGAGATCGCGCCTGGATTTGGTCGCCGTTCGCCAGGTAAAGTTCGGTGAAGCCCGACTCGAGCAGCATGCGACTATACCAATCGTGTATGACAGTCTGATGGCCCATTTCAGCTGCGACAGCCGACAGATCCTGGTAAGCACCGTCATAGTTGCCCAACGCCGTTTGCGCAGAGGCCGTGAGGATCAGGCAGAAGCGACGCCACGGGCTTCGTTGCGGATCGCCCATTGCGGGCCGAACTAAATCACAAATTTCAATAACACTAGCGGAGTCCATCGCCTGAAGATGAAGCCAAGCCTGGTAGATGCGCAATGTATTCGCGCGATCAGGATCTCCGTTCCTATCCGCTGTCGCGATTGCCTCTTTCATTTCCCGTAGCATCTCACCCCACTCGCCGAGAAACAGGAGACTCCAGGGCAAGATAATTTGACTCAACCAATATGACGGACTCAAATAAGGATTCTCTTCGGTTTGGCCGCGCACTATCGCAAGGCTTTCCTCAGCATCGCGCTTCGCCTCGCGGTATTCGGAGGAGACCCACTGGACAAAGTTGTAGTCAATGAGATGCCACGCAAGGACGTGGGGGGCGCCCGCCTGCCGAATCTGGGCGATTGCCTTCCGGCAGTCCTCAGCATCATCAGCATTCCAACCGGAGGCCCAAATCCGTCGCACGAGACAACTGGCGCGAGTTCTTGCGCGGATGAGTGGGTCTGTCTGTCTTTCGCCGAGTTCGAGGGCGCGTTGGATCACTTTCAGACTTCGCGTTGAACTAACGTTTGACAACGGCAATGCCATTTCGATCAGCGCACGCAACTCGACCTCGATGAGGCCGTAGTGAGCTGCACGAGCAGCTAAAAGTTCGCAGGTCTCGACTACGCGCATATCGAAGGAGACGAGGTAAATGTCGGCCAGCGTGGTGAGAATATGTGTCTCCAGACCCGCACGCTGTTCTTCGGGCACTTTGCCGGCCAGTTTCAAAGCATCTTGCAATATGGCGGTCGCTTCCCCGTGCGCGTAGCGCCCACCGGCGTTCTCCGCAACGAGATGAAGGTACCGGACTGCTCTCGCCCATTGCCGGCTTTGCTCGAAGTGGTACGCAAGCTCAGAGGCCACTTCTTGCAGACGCCCGGAAAACAGTTCCTCCAAGCGCTCACCGATTCGCTGGTGCAAGCTCAACCTGCTCGTACTCGCCTGCCTTCGATAGAAGACTTCCCGGTAAAGCGTATGGAGAAACTGATACTGCTCCGAGAAGGTTGCAGTCGCCAACTGATGCGACCCGACGGAGCGCACCATCAAATATCGCCGCGATAGTCCCTCACAAATGTCTTCAAAGCCAGCCTGCTCCATGTTTGCGGCCACGGCTGCGACGCTCGATGAAAATTTCACCCCGGCAACGCTTGCTGCCTCCAGCGCTTGCTGTTCCTCTTTTGCCAGGCGCTCGATTTGCGATTCGATCATCTGGCGCAGGTTGTCGGGCATTTTGAGATCGATCTCATCGCTCGGAACGTTTGATTCCCAGACTCCGCTCTCACGCGAGATCAGCCCCTGTTCGGACAGGTGGTCCAAGGCCGCGATCATGAAGAGCGGATTACCATCTGAATGGCGGTAGAGCAAGGCAGCAAGGCCCTTGGAAAGGCTCTGTTCTGACGATTTTTCATCCAAGTATTCAGCGATATCGCTTTCGACCAACGGCTCAAGTGCGATCTCATCACAAAGGCTATGCAGCTGCAACTCCTGTTTCACACGCCTCAACGGGTGATCGGAAAGAGTCAGCTCAGATGGGCGATAAGTACCGATCATTATCAATCTGGCGGGCGCGCGTCCACGCGCGAGGGCGGAGATGAAGTCAACCGTCGAGTGATCGACCCACTGGAGATCCTCCAGAACAAGCAGCACGGGATTTTCAGCGGCAAGTGTTTCGAGAGCCTCGCCGATTTCACGCAGCATCCGCTCCCGGGTTGCTCCTAGAATCCCGCGAAGCAACTCTTCACGTTGTTCACGTTTGAGAAATGCAGGAAGCTGCACCAACCATGTCGGCGCCTCGGTCGCCAACACCTGAATGACCCTGCTCCCGGCTGGTTGACGGCACAACTTACTGAGCGCCTCCAAAATGGGATAGTACGGTTCTTTGCCTCCGTAGCCTTCGACGCACTGTCCCCGCGAAATTCGAATGGGCAGGGCCGCTACGCGCCTCTCAAACTCGGTAACAACGCTGGTCTTGCCAATGCCCGGCTCACCAGTTACGAACACAATTTGCCGGTTCCCTTGCAAGGCGCTTTCAAGCTTGGAGTGCAGGGCGCTCAGAACGCGATCTCTTCCAACAAGCTTTCCGCGTTGGTCCCTGGCGAACGAAGCGGCTGAGATCGAGGGTGAATTCTGCAGAGGGGCGATGAAACGATAGCCGCGGCGCGGCTGAGTTTCGATAAAAATCGGATTTCTGGCATCGTCACCGAGCACGTTCCGAATATCCAGGATGTGCCGCTTCAACACTTCTGGTTGGACGAACGTGTCTGGCCATATCGCCTGAAGCAATTCTTCTTGGGTTACGAGCCGCCCGGCATGTTCAACTAGGTATTGAAGAATCGCAAAGGCTTTCGGTTTTATAAGGATGCGTTCGTCGCCACCGGCGCTTGTGTGACGCCAGAGACATTGATTTACTGGGTCGAATATGAATGGGGCGAAGTGCTTCAAAAGTCCATCCTGCAATGCTAGCTGAAGTTTCCGCTCGACGCAGCGCGCGAATGATTCGCAAGTGCGCTGCAATACCAGGCAGATCGTCCGTCAAAAACCTGTCGCGGCATTCGTCATTTTGACACTATGGGGACGAGATCGGTCGTGAGCGCTGTTGACGAGCGCGAGATGAGAAAAGGCTTGCGGAAAGTTTCCAAGCTGGCGGCGTTCTTTGGGATCGTACTCTTCGGATAAGAGCCCAACATCGTTGCGAAGTGAGAGCAGGCGTTCGAAGAGCGCACGCGCGTCATCGATGCGGTGCTGGAGGACATAGTTGTCGACCATCCAAAAGCTGCAAGCGAGAAACGCTCCTTCGTTGCCGGGCAAGCCATCGACTGAGCTCCGAGTGTTATAGCGCGCGACGAGGCCGTCTTTCATCAAGTTTTTCTCGATGGCGGCAATGGTGCCTTTCACTCGCGGATCTTCCGGCGGGAGGAATCCGACACACGGGAGAATCAACAGACTAGCATCGAGTTCTTTGCTACCGTAGTACTGAACGAATGAATTCAAGTCGCGGCTGAAGCCGAGACGGCAGATTTCGTCGTGAATGTCGCTGCGTAGGCGGATCCAACGCTCGAGCGGGCCATCTTCTTTGAATTCTTGAATGATGCGAACGGCGCGGTCGACGGCAACCCACGCCATGACTTTGGAATGGATGAAGTGACGGCGTGGGCCGCGTATTTCCCAGATTCCGTCATCTGGTTGAGTCCAGATTGTTTCGAGATGACTGACGAGCGCTCGCACGAGATCCCAGCAGGCCTCGATTCCATGTAGTCCTCGTTGCCGGGAAAGATAGGCGGAATCGAGGAGCTCACCGTAGACGTCGAGTTGGAGCTGCTCGCTGGCAGCGTTGCCAATTCGCACGGGTCGGGAGCCTTCGTAGCCAGGCAGGCCGGGCAGTTCGAATTCGGTAAGGCGGCGCTCTCCTGCGACACCGTACATGATCTGCATCTGCTTGGGGCTTCCGGCGACGGCGCGGAGCAGCCAGTCGCGCCAGTCCTTCGCCTCTTCACTGAAGCCGGTCTCTATAAGGGCGTAGAGTGTGTAAGTGGCGTCGCGCAGCCAGCAAAAGCGATAGTCCCAGTTGCGAACTTCGCCGATTTCCTCGGGTAGGGAAGTAGTGGCGGCTGCCACGATGCCTCCCGTCTCGTGGTGAGTGAGAGCCTTCAGCGTCACTATCGACCGAAGAATGGCGTCTGCGTATGGGCCTTTAATGGTATGTTTACCCGACCACGTTTTCCAAGCCCGCGTGACGTTTTCAACGGCCGCTGCCGCATCGAGTGGTCTCGGGAGGGCACCAAAGGAATGAGACCAGGTTAAGGTGAACGGAACGGTTTGACCTTCTTCGACCACGAAATCGGCGCGTGTCTTGAAGTCCTCGCCGCGGAAATCGACTGGTGCGGCAAAAAGGATTTGATCGGGTCCGGCGACCGCCCGCAGGCGACCGTCGTCCACGCGAGTGACCCAGGGAACTACAGTTCCGTATTCAAAGCGGATGGCGAGTTCCATTTGCATGGGCACGCTACCGCGCAGGCCACGAACGAGCCGGATTACATCTTGCCACTGGCCGCGACGGTCCATGCAATCGACAACGAGCACGGCTCCTTCAGGCGTGGAGAATTCAGTCTCGAGGACAAGGGTGCCTTCGCGGTAACGTCGCGAGGTTTTTGGATGGGCGACCTTGGGAGCGATTCTCCAGTGGCCGTTCTCTTCGGTTCCTAAGAGCCCCGCGAAGCAAGCTGCGGAATCAAAGCGCGGAAAACAGAGCCAGTCAATAGATCCGTTGTTGCCCACGAGAGCGGCAGTGGCGTTGTTTCCGACCAGGGCATAGTCTTCGATTAGGAGAGTCATGGAACGTTAGATGCCGGGAGCAGGGTGTTTGGGATCAATGGAGCAAAGAACGGACCTAACGGTCCGGGTGCGGCCCCACTCACAGTCGTGACTGCCTCGTCGCGTTTCACTACCCGGTGCGTATTCCTCCACTGTTGTTTTGAGAATTAGGAGGTCCGGAAGGCCGGTGGAGTTGCGATCTCCACTGCGCAACACTTGTTTGAACTGCTTCGTTTTGGCTAACTCATCCAACAGATTCTCGTAGATAGCAACTCTGAAGGCGGGCTCGATATTCACGCGGCCAGGCTCAACTTTGCCCACTTGCACGCTCCATTGCTCTGCCACCGAGCGCTTAGTTCCGGCCAGAACCTGCGATGGCAATGCCGCTTGGAGCATCAGGATTGCCGCTGTCAGTGAGGCTTTCCTATTTAAATTCATTTTTGATCTCCTGAGTGCTTCGCCGAAAACTGCGCGCGTACAGCCTCCAGTTCGCTCCTCAGAACCTGCCCTCGTCCTTGGTTGAGCTGGAAAATCGCGCCGTGAAAACCTCCATTGGGATCGAGATACTCCAAGGTTAGGGTGTCGTACTTCTTGTGTGAGAACAGACCGATCACTCGGCCGCCGCCGTACGGCGTCGCGCCCCTGACCAATGTCATCTTCAGCCCGCCCACCTGCTTGTCTTCCTCGCCGAGAATGACATCCTGAATGGAGCCTATGGCTATTTGAGCGGAAGAACCTTCGCTTTTCTGAAAGCGCAACGCACCACCTTGAATTGCGAGGTCTCCGGTCGCGTTGTTCGAGATGCTTTCGAAGCCCAAGATGTGCGTGACGCGCAGCGGAGAGCCCGACGCCGGACTGTCTGCTGAGTCGTGGTTCTGCGCCATCAGACCCGTGTGATAGCAAACCAGCGACATCAGACCTATCAGCATCCGACTAATCTGCTTGGCCCGAAGAATCTTACGGATCACTTTTCATTTCCTGGTCTTGCGTGTCTAATTATGTTTTTTTACTCGAGTTCCTGCTACATACCCGGCGAACGTGGCCGTCGGCCGGGTCACGTGCTGTTATGAGAGGACCCTTCATAAAAGAAGAGCTTGCTAACGGTGCGTTTGTTGGCATCTGTCCCTGCAAATCTCGGTCACATTTTCCTTCCAACAAAATCGCTCGCGAGCCGTATCCTATGAAAACTAGCTCGTGGGCGTCTCGGAGTGCGGTTCCTGATTGCCATCATGACTCGGTTTGTCGATTACAAGTCGCGGTCTCCGGAAGTTACCGATCTTCAACCGGCCGGTTACAGTCTGAAACACGATCGAGTTGCTCGTTTTCGCCTATACCTTGGACAGCGCCTGGAAATTCGGCGCTGAGGAAGGCGGCAGCAGGCCGCCTAGTCTGCTACTACAACGAAACAAGTCCAAAGAGGGGGAGGGACTATCTCGCGATGTTTTGCTTGGGGCGGCGCTCGCACAGCCAAGTCCTCGATAATGTGCCTAATGTGCCGCATGCCGTTACCTGCGAGCCGTTCCGGCTGAATTTTGGGGATTTGGCAGGCAAAGTGAAAAAAGGGTTCTGAGGCCGCGGTTGCCAGCGGGAGCCGAGCGCGTTGTAACCATTGATCATGGACACGGCCGAACCCAATGGGTACTGATTCTCAACCGCATCGTAACCGCAGCGACTACCGCTGAAACAGAAGGTTGCCCTAATCTCGTAGCAGAGCTTTTAAGCCAATGCTCGAAGAGAGCGGAGACAATGGTCACAGATGTACCCAACGGTTTTCCAATAATTGTCATTCAGGTCCACCTGAAAGGGGAGCGGATGCTCCGGGTTCCTGCTACCGGCGATGTTGAGAAGGCAAGGGACGCCGTGGAGGAGGTTCAACTTTCACCTAGGTTTGCAGACCGGCTCTTCGCACCCCTCGATGCTCTGCAAGCATCCATGACATACATCCTGGCTTATTGCCCGATCGAGTTCGTCAATCAAGCCGAGCGAACAATTGAGAGTGCCACCGCCTCGGCGTCTGCAATGGAACCATCATGAGTTGCGCGCTAGAACTCGATCTTGACCCTGGGGAACGCACCCTATCATCTCAGGTCCTTGAAGAGCGCCTGCAACTCTTATTTTATCTCAACAGCCAGTCGCCATCGGGTCTAGCCATGTCTGAGCGTTTGTCCGAGTTTCTAACCGCCATTCGAAGATCCATTAAGTGCGATGGCGCAAGCATTTTCTTGCGTGATCCGGAAGAGCCCGAATTCTTTAGAGAGCGCGCCATCGATTATGAAGGCGCAAGCGCGAATGTCCAGAATGACGGCCTGAGCGGCACGAGAGGGATGGTGCTGCGCCTCAACCGTACGAACTCCCACGAGCCCGTGCGCGTGGCTGCGCCCGAACTAAAGGGGTGTGCCGAAGGTTTCAAAGCGGTGTGTCACATTCCGCTGGTCAGCAGTTGGAACACCTGTTGCGGGATCCTGAGTCTCGCGAGCTTCGAAGAAAATGGTTTCGACGATGATGAGATCGGCTTCCTGCGAGAGGTGGCACGCGGGGTGGGGAATGTGATCGAACATGCTCGCGCTTATGACACAATCGCTAAGCTCAGGGAGCAGCTTGCATCCGAAAGAGTGTATCTGGAAGATGAAATTCTTACTGGTGAAATGTTTGAGGAAATTGTCGGATCCTCTGTGCCGTTAGGGCGCACACTGGAGCACATCGCCAGAGTTGCACCGACGGAGTCAACGGTTTTTATTACGGGAGAAAGCGGAACCGGCAAAGAACTGGTTGCGCGCGCGATTCACAAACGCTCACGACGGGCAAATGGCCCATTTATTCGGCTCAACTGTGCGGCCATTCCACCCACGCTAATTGCCTCAGAGCTTTTCGGCCACGAGAAAGGTGCCTTCACAGGAGCTACTGAGCGGCGTCTTGGCCGTTTCGAGTTGGCTAATGGTGGGACGATTTTCCTCGACGAAATTGGCGACATCCCAGCGGAAACGCAGGTCGCACTGCTTCGGGTGCTGCAGGAGCGGGAGTTTGAGCGGGTTGGCGGCAAGCTTCCGGTTTCGGTTGACGTGCGGATTCTAGCCGCGACCAATCGCGACTTGAAAGCCGCGATCGATGCCGGCGCCTTCCGGCTGGACTTGTTCTACAGACTGAATGTCTTCCCGATGAGCATGCCGCCATTGAGGGAGCGTAACGACGATATTCCCCTGCTGACCAAGTACTTCGTTGAACGCTACGCCACTGCGGCCGGGAAGAAGTTTAGCTCGATTGATAAAAGAACCCTGGGTTTGTTGCAGAAATATCATTGGCCAGGTAATATTCGGGAGTTGCAGAACGTTATCGAGAGGGCTGTCATTCTCTGCGATCGGGAGACTTTCACAGTTGACCAAAGCTGGATGCAGCACGATACGGCGGCAGCTTCGGCTGGTCTGGTTCGCTTGACGGAGGCCCGC
>Ga0193743_1003563_pt1 | contig 10385 bp, 11 predicted proteins | sample L2c2metaG_FD_143038 | JGI IMG/M metagenome (GOLD analysis project Ga0193743, IMG submission 143038) | Soil microbial communities from a riparian zone of the East river system, Colorado, United States - L2c2 | ecosystem: Environmental > Terrestrial > Soil > Riparian zone | place: USA: East River...
CTCGTGGTGAGCGGCGGCGAGATCGTGTTCGACCATGTCGACTTCCACTACGAGAAAGCCCGCCCGATCCTGCACGATGTGAGCTTCCGCGTGCCGCCCGGCGACACCGTGGCCATCGTGGGCTCGAGCGGCGCCGGCAAGTCGACGGTCTCGCGCATCCTGTTCCGCTTCTACGACGTGGCCGCGGGCGCCGTGCGGATCGACGGCCAGGACATCCGCGACGTCACGCAGTCGAGCCTGCGGGCGGCGATCGGCGTGGTGCCGCAGGACACCGTGCTGTTCAACGATTCGATCTACTACAACATCGCCTACGGCCGGCCCGACGCCAGCCGCGAGGAGGTCGAGCAGGCGGCGCGGCTGGCGCGCATCCACGACTTCATCATGGCGCTGCCGGACGGCTACAACGCGACCGTGGGCGAGCGCGGGCTGAAGCTGTCGGGCGGCGAGAAGCAGCGGGTGGCGATCGCCCGCACCATCCTCAAGAACCCGCACATCCTGCTGTTCGACGAGGCGACCAGCGCGCTCGACACCCGCACCGAGCAGGAGATCCAGCGCTCGCTGGAAGAGGTGAGCCGCGGCCGCACCACCGTGGTGATCGCGCACCGGCTGTCGACCATCATCCACGCCGACGAGATCATCGTGCTCGACCGCGGCCGCATCGTCGAGCGCGGCCGCCACGCCGAGCTTTTGGCGCGCAACGGCCTCTATGCCGACATGTGGCGACGCCAGCAGGAGGCCGCCGCCGAGGCCGAGCGCAAGATCGAGCACCAGGTCGAAGAGCCGCCCTCGTTCCGCGCCGAGGGGCATCTCCGTGTCGCCGAGTAGCGCGGCGCATGGCCCCGGATTGTGTTAATATTCGCGCATGAATCGCCACGCCATCGTCGCCGCCATTCAGTCGGAGGAGGCTGCCCTCAAGCGGGTTGGCGTGAAGTCGCTCGCCCTTGTGGGCTCGACCGCACGAGACACAAGGACCGAGGCCAGCGACGTCGACGTGCTGATCGACGTGGCGAACGAAGCGGACTTTTCGTTGATGGACCGCATCAGCGTCATTCACTTGCTGGGCGACGCGCTCCGTCTGCCCGTCGATGTCAGCCGCCGCGATACCCTGAACCCGCTGATCCGTGAGCGGATGGTGAAAGACGCCATCAAGATTTTCTGATGGCGCCGCCGGATTCGTTGCTTCATTTGACGCACATGCTCGCGCTGATCCCAACAAAACCTCACCCTGAGGAGGCCCGGAGGGCCGTCTCGAAGGGTGGGCGCAAGCACCGTGTTGAAGACCATGCTTCGAGACGCTCGCTGCGCTCGCTCCTCAGCATGAGGTTGTCTCTGGGTCGGCATTCTCGGAAAGCTGGTGCCAGGGCAATGATCAGCGCGCTATGACGGCGCCGTCGCCATGGCGCTCCCTTCTGCCGGTCTTCGCCGCCTGCGCCGCCATCGGGCTGCAGGCCGGCGTCGCGATGCCGCTGGTGCCGCTGGCGTTGGAGCGGCAAGGCGTCGACAAGTTCACCATCGGCATCGTGGCCGCCGGCTGGGGCCTCGGCATGCTGGCCACCGCCTCGCACATTCCCCGGCTGGCGGCGCGGTTCGGCACGGTGCCGTTCATCCTGGCCTCGGTCGTCGCGGGTTCGGCGCTCACGGTCGCCTACACGCTGACCTCAGGTCCCGTCGCGTGGTTCGTGCTCACCCTCCTGCACGGCGCGGTCGGCGGCGTGCCGTGGGTGGTGAGCGAGATCTGGATGAATGTCGTCGTCGAGGAAAGCCGGCGCGGCAGGGTCATGGGCATCTACGCCACGATGGTGGCGCTCGGCATGGCGCTGGGACCCTTCGTGCTCCAGGTGGTCGGCGTCTATGGGCCCGCGCCGTTCCTGACCTCGGCCGCGCTCGCCCTGCTGGTGGCGTTGCCGCTGCTGCCCTACTGGAAGAAGGCGCCGGCGATCGAGCACGCGGCCGACAGCGGCTACATGGCGGTCGTCGTCGCGGTGCCGTTGGCCATGCTGGCTGCGTTCGCCTGCGGCCTGGGCGAGCAGGTCGCGTTCAGCTTCCTGCCGGTCTACGCCGTCGGCGCCGGGGTCTCGGCCGAACTTGGCGCGCTTTGGCTGTCGGCTTTCGTGATCGGCAATGTGATCCTGCAATGGCCGATCGGCTGGATGGCCGATCATCTCGACCGGCGCGCCGTCCTGGCCGGCTGCACGCTGGCAAGCGCCGTTCTGGTGGCACTGCTCCCGCTCGTTTCGGCGCAGTCGCCGGCGATCATCGGCGTGATCATGCTGTGGGGCGGCATCTCGTTCGCCATCTATCCGGTCGGCCTGGCGCTGCTCGGCCAGCACTTCAACGGCGGAGACATCGCCCGCGCCAACACGGCGTTCAGCATGTTGTACATCCTGGGCGGCCTGACCGGCCGGCCGCTCGCCGGTGCCGCGATGGATGCGGTGGGCGATCCCGGCCTCGGCTGGACGGTCGCCGTTTTCTATGCCGCGGCCGGCATAGCCGCCTTGCTGGCGTTCCACCGGCGCGGCTGATAATCCTGCCAGCCCATGAGCGAAGCGGCCGCCAAGACCGACAAGTCAGCCGATCCGCTGCTCGCGCCCCTGCTGGCCGGGGACCGGCGCGCGCTGGCGCAGGCCATCACCCTGATCGAATCGACCCGCGCCGACCATCGCGAGCGCGCCGATGCGCTGTTGGCCGCCGTGCTGCCGCGCACCGGCAAATCGGTGCGGCTCGGCATCACCGGCGTGCCGGGCGTCGGCAAGTCGACCTTCATCGAACGCTTTGGCCTCGCCCTGCTCGAGCGCGGCCGCTCGCTCGCGGTGCTGGCCATCGATCCGTCGTCCAAGCGCGGCGGCGGCTCGATCCTGGGCGACAAGACGCGCATGGAGGAACTGTCGCGCCAGTCCGCCGCCTTCATCCGGCCGTCGCCGGCCGGCGGCACCCTGGGCGGCGTGGCGCGGCGCACGCGCGAGGCGATGCTGCTGGTCGAAGCGGCGGGCTTCGACACGGTGATCGTCGAGACGGTGGGCGTCGGCCAGTCCGAGACCGCGGTCTCCGACATGGTCGACATGTTCATCGTCCTGCTGCTGCCGGCGGGCGGCGACGACCTGCAGGGCATCAAGCGCGGCGTGATCGAGCTCGCCGACCTGATCGTGGTCAACAAGGCCGATGGCGATCTTTTGCCCACGGCACGGCGCGCGGCCTCGGACTATCAGCATGCGCTCCGCATGTTGCGCTCGCCCACCGTCGGCTGGACGCCCGAGGTTGCGACCTGCTCGGCGCTCACCGGCGAGGGCGTGGTCGAGGTCTGGCAGACCATCGAACGGTTCAGGCAGGCGGTCGGCGAGAAAGGGATCGTCCAGCGGCGGGCGGAGCAGGCCCGCGCCTGGATGTGGAGCGAGGTGGGCGAAACCTTGCTGGCCGAGCTGCGCAAGCATCCCGAGGTCCGCAAGCTGGTGCCCGGCCTGGAGCGCGAGGTCGAAGCCGGGCGAACAACCCCCGCCGCGGCGGCCCGCAATATGCTAAAAGCCTTCCATGGCCGCTAAGTCCTTCGTCAGGCGCGCCCGCCGCGCCGCCGCCGCCCAGGAGCTGCTGCCGTTCTGGAAGCGCAAGTCGTTGGCCCAGATGTCCAAGCAGGAGTGGGAATCGCTCTGCGACGGCTGCGGCATGTGCTGCGTCAACAAGCTCGAATACGAGGGCACCGGGGAACTGGCCCAGACCGACACTTGCTGCAAGCTTTTAGACCCCAAGACCGCGCGCTGCCGGGACTACAAGAACCGCAAGAAGATCGTGCCGGACTGCATCCAGCTCACCCCAAAGGTTGTGGAAAAGATGGACTGGCTCCCCAAGACCTGCGCCTACCGGCTGGTCCATCTCAAGCAGGACCTCTACTGGTGGCACCCTTTGGTGTCGGGCGACCCGGAAACCGTGCATCAGGCGGGAATCTCGGCCCGCGGGCGGGTGATTCCGGAGGATCAGGTCGAGGATATCAGCGAACGGGTCGTCGACTGGTTCGCTTGACGGCCCCTCTTCGGGCCCGTAAAAAGCCGGCCTTCCCGCCCTTTGGCGGGATCGTTTTTTAGCGGATATCGCCATGCCCCGTCGTTGCGCCCTGTCGGGCAAAGCCGTCCAGTACGGCAACAATGTGAGCCACGCCAACAACAAGACCCGGCGCCGGTTCATGTCCAACCTGCAGGTCGGCTCCGTCCTGTCGGATGCGCTCGGCCACACCGTGCGCCTGCGAATCACCCCGCGCGGCATGAAGACCATCGAGCACAATGGCGGCATCGACGCCTACCTGCTGGGCACCAATGACAGCAAGCTCAGCCCCGAGATGAAGGTGCTGAAGCGCCGGGTGACCTCGGCCAAGGCCAAGAAAGACGCCAAGAAGGCCGCGTAAGCGGCCTTTACTTTGCCAGCTCGAACAGCAGCAGGATGTTGCGCTGGAGCGGATTGAAGTTGTCGTCCGAGATCAGCCACAAGAGCGTCTCGCCGCGCGCGCCCTTGGTCACGGCCAATCCTTCCAGATTGTCGACCGCATAGGGCGAGGCGAGCCGCGCCAGCTCCTCGGCCCGCACCGTGCCGCCGGGCTTGAGTTCAGCTGCGTCGAAGCGCATCACGCGGCAGCGCACGCCGCGCACGAAGTCGAAGGCGCGTTCGATGACGGCAAACGATCCGTCGGGCAGCCTGGCAATCGCCGTCGGATTGAAGTCCGGGGTCTTGATGTACTCGAAGGTGCTCCACTCGTAGCGACCGCGCCCGGTCGGTTGGCCGATCCAGCCCACCAGTGTGCCGGGTCGCAGGCTGTATTCCTCGCTGATCGCGATGATGCGGCCGTCGGCGAGCGCCGTCAGCGTCTCGATGCCGCCGTTGCTCGGCTGCCGGCCGATATCGGCTGGGCCGCCGAACGGGACCGGCGTCGAGGTCAGCGTCGGGTAGCGCCATAGCCGATGATGGCGCTCGAAAGAGACCAGCCACGAGCCGTCTGGCAGCCGCGCCATGCCTTCGGCGTCGGCTTCGGCCTTGTTGACGAGCGGCTGGCCGTCGAGGCCCAACAGCTTGCCGATCTGGCCGTTGCTCAGCCCTGCCAGATTGCCATCCGCGTCGTAGGCGACCGTGGCGGTGAACCAGGAACCCTCGTCGGAGATCGAGGTGAGGGTGTGCCCGTCAGGCGTGACGTGGAGGTCGGACCAGCCGCCGAAACTGCGCGATTTGGCCTTCATCGAAAGGCCGCCGCGCCACAGCAGGCGGCCGACGCTGGTGGCGGCCGGCTCGTCCAACTTGAGCGGCAGGGCGCGGCTGTGGATTTCGAGCGCCTGCTCTTTCGCCCCGGCAGGCGGCAAGGACGCGCTGGTGCAGGCGGCCGCCAGCAGACAGGCAATCAGGAGCGAGCGGGCGGCGGCAAACAAGGTACGCCGTCTAGCAGGCGACCCGGCGAATGGCCATGCGACGCCGCGCTCAGGCGGCGCGTCGGCCCTTGCCGCCGGCAGCCTTGGCGCCACCCCGGCCGCGGCCGGCGGTCGCCACCTTCTTCTTCTCTTCCTCGTCGAACAGCGAGGCGAGCTGCTCCATCATCGTGCCGCCCAGCTGGTCGGCGTCGACGATGGTGACGGCGCGGCGGTAGTAGCGCGTGACGTCGTGACCGATGCCGATGGCGATAAGCTCGATCGGCGAGCGGGTCTCGATCCAGTCGATGACGTCGCGCAGATGGCGTTCGAGGTAGTTGCCGGGATTGACCGACAGGGTCGAATCGTCGACCGGCGCGCCGTCGGAGATCACCATGAGGATCTTGCGTTCCTCGGTGCGCGCCAGCAGGCGGGTGTGCGCCCACAGCAGCGCCTCGCCGTCGATGTTCTCCTTGAGGATTCCTTCGCGCAGCATGAGGCCGAGATTTTTGCGGGCGCGCCGCCACGGCGCGTCGGCCGGCTTGTAGATGATGTGGCGCAGGTCGTTGAGGCGGCCAGGATTGGCGGGCTTGCCGGCGGCGAGCCACTGCTCGCGGCTCTGGCCGCCCTTCCAGGCGCGCGTCGTGAAGCCCAGGATCTCGACCTTCACGCCGCAGCGCTCGAGCGTGCGGGCGAGGATATCGGCGCTCATCGCCGCCACCGTGATCGGCCGCCCGCGCATCGAGCCGGAATTGTCGATCAGCAGCGACACGACGGTGTCGCGGAAGTTGGTGTCCTTCTCCTTCTTGAAGGAGAGGGCGTGCATGGGATTGGCGACGATGCGCGCCAGGCGCGCGGCGTCGAGCGTGCCCTCGTCGAGGTCGAAGTCCCACGAGCGGTTCTGCTGCGCCATCAGGCGGCGCTGCAGGCGGTTGGCGAGCTTGCCGATGACGCCCTGCAGATGGGAGAGCTGCTGGTCGAGGTGATTGCGCAGCCGGCCGAGCTCTTCGGCGTCGCACAGATGATCGGCCTCGACGATCTCGTCGAACTTCACCGTATAGGCGTGATACTGCTGGCCCAGCGGCTCGTTCGACAGCGCGCCCGGCGGCAGCCAGGGACGCTCGGCGCGGCCCGGTTCCTCCTCGTCGCCCGAGCCCATCTGCATCTCGGTCTGCGCCTGGTCGGCCACCGTCTCGGAGGCGTCCTCCTGCTCCGACGCGTCCTCGGTCTCCTCGCCCTGCGCGCCGTAGCCGTGGGTCTCGCTCGAATCGCTCTGATCGTCGCCGGTCTCGTTGGACTGGCCGTCGGCGTTCTCCTGGTCCTGCGAATCGTCCTGGTCGTCGTCCTGCAGGTCGGCCGATTCGTCGCCGAGCTTGAGGTCGCGGATGAGCTGGCGGGCGGCGCGCGCGAAGGTTTCCTGGTTGCCGAGCGACTCGCGCAGCTTCTGGAAGTCGCGGCCGGCGGCGGATTCGACGTCGGCGCGCCACATGTCGACCATCGCCTTGGCCGACTCGGGCGGTGAGGCGCCCAACAGCTGCTCGCGCGCGATCAGGCCGATCACGTCGGCGATCGGCGCATCGTCCTTGGACTTGATGCGGGCATGGCCGCGCTGGTCGGAGCGCTGGCGCCACAGGGCCGAGAGATTGTCAGCGATGCCAGCCATCCGCTTGGCGCCCAGCGCCTCGACGCGGACCTGCTCGACGGCCTCGAAGATCGCCCGCGCCGTCTCGCCGCGCGGCACGCGGCGCAGATGGGTCTTGCGATCGTGGTGGCGCAGCTTCAGCGCCATCGAATCGGCCTCGCCACGCACGCGGCTCACATCCTCGACCGGCAGGTCGCGCGCTGGCACGGTGATGCGCGCCTCGCTGCCCAACAGCGAGCCGCCGTCAGGCACGAAGGAGACGTTCACTTCCTTGCGCGATACCGCCCGCATGGTGGTGGCGGTGACGCGGCGGAACTCCTCGAGGGGCGTCGAATCTTTGGCCATAGAGGCCCTCTCTAGTGGAGCTTGCCGCCCTTGCCGCTCGACGGCGGGAGTTCCTTGCCGAAACAGCGCTGGTAGTACTCGGCCAGCGTGCTGCGCTCGACCTCGTCGCACTTGTTGAGGAAGGTGAGACGGAAGGCGAAGCCGATGTCGTTGTTGAAGATGCGGGCGTTCTCGGCCCAGGTGATCACCGTACGCGGCGACATCACCGTCGAGATGTCCCCGGCGATGAAGCCCGCCCGTGTGAGATCGGCCAGCGCCACCATGGCGGAGACGAGCTTGCGGCCCTCGTCGGTGTCGTAGGTTGGCGTCTTGGCGACGACGATGTTCACTTCCTGGTCATGCGGCAGGTAGTTGAGCGTGGTCACGATCGACCAGCGGTCCATCTGGCCCTGGTTGATCTGCTGCGTGCCGTGATAGAGGCCGGTCGTATCGCCCAGGCCGACCGTGTTGGCTGTCGAGAACAGGCGGAAGGACGGATGCGGGCGGATCACCTTGTTCTGGTCGAGCAGGGTGAGCTTGCCATCGACCTCGAGCACGCGCTGGATCACGAACATGACGTCGGCGCGGCCGGCATCGTACTCGTCGAACACCAGCGCCGTCGGGTTCTGCAGCGCCCACGGCAGGATGCCTTCGCGGAACTCGGTGATCTGCTTGCCGTCGCGCAGCACGATCGCGTCCTTGCCGATCAGGTCGATACGGGAAATGTGGCTGTCGAGGTTGACGCGCAGGCAAGGCCAGTTCAGCCGGGCCGCGACCTGCTCGATATGGGTCGACTTGCCGGTGCCGTGGTAACCCTGGACCATGACTCGTCGGTTGTGCGCGAAGCCTGCGAGGATCGCCATTGTGGTGTCGGAGTCGAACAGGTAGGCGTCGTCGACTTCCGGCACGTGCTCGGACCCCTGGCTGAAGGCCGGGACTTCCATGTCCGTGTCGATGCCGAAGAGCTGGCGGGCGGAAACCTTGATATCCGGCATGCCCGAGACGTTCTGCCGGGCTGCGGTCGTCGTAGAGGCCATCACAAGTCCTACAAAACAAAGCCCGCCAAATTGCGGGTTGAAATCAATAGTCGCAGGCCGTTTTGTGCACCGCAAGCGACCAATTGCCGTGCCTGCCTTGAATAGGGCTAATCACTCGGCCGGCAGGTGCTCCGATGCCCGCAGAGTGGAATAGGCGGCGTTGATTTCCTTCAGTTTTTCTTCGGCATCCCGTGCCCCGCCGTTGGCGTCGGGATGATGCAGTTTGACTAGTTCCTTGTAACGAGATTTCACGTCGGCCCGGGTCGAGGGCCAGGAAAGTTCAAGGACATCAAGGGCCGTCCGCTCGGCCGGGGTCAGTTGCTCGCTGCCATCGAACTTGGGCTGCGGCCGCTCGCCGAGGCCGGCATCGTCGGCAAGGTCGAACGGGTCGTGAATATGGACGTAGGGGCCGTTGCTGCGGCGGGCGCCGAGCGGCCAGACCGGGCGGCGCCAGGTCGTGTCGGCGCGGATATGCGCCTCGATCTGCTCGGCGCCGAGGCCGGCGAAGTAGTCCCACTTCTTGTTGTATTCGCGTACGTGCTCGAGACAGAACCAGCGATACTCGTTCAGCCGGTCGCGGGCGCGCGGCGCGCGATACTCGCCGTGCAATCGGCAGCCCGCCGCCTCGCAGACCCGCTGGTACGGCGCTGCGCCATCGGTGGCCGTCAAGGGTTTGGCTCGCCGTCGAGGCATTCGGCTAATATGTGTTCAACGGTTTGGCACGGCAAGAGAGGCGAGTGATGGGCAAGGTCGCGATGACGATTGACAACAAGCTTCGAAATGAGTTCGCGCCCCTGCGTCTTGCCGTCGAGGACGAGTCGTCGCGTCATCACGGCCACGCCGGCTGGCGCGAAGGCGGCGAGACGCATTTCCGCGTCGAGATCGTGTCGGCCGCGTTCGAAGGCAAGAGCCGCGTGACGCGCCAGCGCCTGGTCTATGCTGCGCTGAAGGCCGAGCTCGATGCCGGCCTGCATGCGCTGGCGCTGACGACGCTGACGCCGGAAGAAGACAAGAAATCATAGGAGCGCGGGCCTCGCCCGCATCATGAGCGGGCCGGAGGCCCGCGCTCCGAAGAATCAGCCGTCGAACTCGAAATCCTTGCCGGCCGCGTCGGCGCGTACCGCCTCGGCATCGGGACCCGTGTAGAAGTGCGGCGCCCAGCGCTTCACCACCGGGCCGTCGGCGGCCCAGGCGTAGCAGTTGTCGATGACGTAGGGCTTCTGCTTGGGCGCATCGGGATCGACCGGCTTGGGCGGTTTACCGATCTTGTGGCGATGCGCGAGGTTGAGCTCGCGCGCCTTGCCTGACGACACGGTCTGGAATGCCGTGGTCGCCACCGGGCCCAAAAGCTCGACGATGTGGGTGCAGCCATGCACGCCGCCCAGCCGCTCCTTCACCTTGCGGTGGAAGCCGCCGCCGATGCGCAGCCCAATCAGCTTCTTGAAGTCGGGCGCGACGTTGCCGCAGACCCGATAGGGCGACTTGTCGGTCACCGCCTCGACGTCGACGATGGTGAAACGATGGTCGACCGTCAGGCGGATCGACATGTCGTGGACGAAGTCGCCCGGCTTCAGCGGCCCACGCCATTCATTGGAATGCTCGTAGGTCTTCTCGTCGGTGATGTGGCCCTCGATGTCCCACAGGCCATCCTCGCGGAAGAAGCCCTGGCAGGTGACGCGACGCGTATGGAGGTGCTGTCGCCCGACTGGCGGCGAAAGCGGCATGGCAGGTCCTCTCTTTTGATTTCTCAGAATTTGGCAGCTTCTATGGCGGCGGGTGGCACGATGCGCAACTCGGCGATCCGGGTGCCCTCGCGCTTCAGAATTTCGAAGCGGAATCCGTAAAATGCATAGGTCTGGCCGACCTCGGGGATGCGCCGGGCCTCGTGCAGCACCAGACCGGCGATGGTGATGGCCACGTCCTCCGGCAGGCCCCAGCCGAACTCGCGGTTGAGGTCGCGGATCGGCACGTCGCCCTGGCAGATCAGGCTGCCGTCCTCGCGCAGCA
>Ga0193743_1003564_pt1 | contig 10385 bp, 8 predicted proteins | sample L2c2metaG_FD_143038 | JGI IMG/M metagenome (GOLD analysis project Ga0193743, IMG submission 143038) | Soil microbial communities from a riparian zone of the East river system, Colorado, United States - L2c2 | ecosystem: Environmental > Terrestrial > Soil > Riparian zone | place: USA: East River...
CCACCGCGAAGATGCCAGGACGTGAAGTAAGGTAAGCAGAAGGTGCCGTACCCGGGGCCGTCTTGCCGGTGACCACGAAGCCTTTGTCGTCCAGTTCCACGCAACCCTGCAGCCAGTCGGTGTTGGGCTCCGCACCGATCATGACGAACACGTTGCCGATCAGGCGGGTAATGACCTCGCCCGTACCACGGTGGGTCCAGCTGACCTGACGCAGCCGGTCGGGACCCTCCAGCCGGCAGATCTCCGAGTGCGTGTACAACGTGATCTTCGGCGACTGCACGATGCGCTGTACCAGGTAGTCGCTCATGGTGGCGGCAAGGCCGCCCGAGCGCACCATCATATGCACGTGGTCGGCGATGCGGGACAGGAACACCGCCGCCTGGCCGGCGGAATTGCCGCCGCCGACCACCACTACTTCCTCGCCGCCACAAAGCTGGCCTTCCATCGCGGTGGCGGCGTAATGCACGCCGGCGCCTTCGAAGCGGCCGTAGTCCTCGACGCTAAGCTTGCGATAGCGCGCACCCGTGGCCACCACGATCGCGCGCGCGGTCACCACCTGTTCGTCGTCCAGCCGTACACGGTAGGGCGTGGCCGAGCAGTCGATGGCTGCCGCGGCGCGCGACACCATCAGCTGCGCGCCGAACTTCTGCGCCTGCACCTGCGCACGGCCGGCCAGGGCCTGGCCGGAAATGCCGGTGGGAAAGCCCAGGTAGTTCTCGATCTTCGACGACGTCCCCGCCTGCCCGCCGGGCGCCGTGCTTTCCACCACGATGGTGGCCAGGCCCTCCGAAGCCGCATAGACCGCCGAGGCCAGGCCCGCGGGGCCGCCGCCGATCACCGCCACGTCATATACCTTGGCCGGATCGAGCACTTCGGTAAGGCCAAGGCCATCGGCCAGTTCCCGCGACGAAGGATTGCGCAGCAGCGTGTCGTCGGCGAGCACCACTACCGGCAACTGGTCGGCCGAAAGCTCGAAGCATTCCAGGAAGCCGCTGGCGGCGGGGTCCAGTTCGGTATCGAGCAGGCGGTGCGGGTAGCCGTTGCGCACCAGGAAGCGTTGCAGGCGCAGGGTATCGGCCGAGTGCGCCGGGCCGATCAGCACCAGGCCATCGTTGAAATGGCGGATCAGGCCCACGCGGCGCAGGATGAAGGCGCGCATGATGATCTCGCCGATGTCCGGCTCCGAAGATACCAGCCGGCGGAAATCGGCGCGCGGCACGCGCAGCACGCGCGTGGGCACGGGCGCCCAGCCCGACATCAGCACCTGGCGGTTGTTGAACATGTCCAGCTCGCCGCTGAACTGGTAGCGTCCGTGGGTGGTCACTACGTCGCGGCTGCCGTCGCGCTGCCGGTGGAATACCTCCACCCGCCCTTCCAGCACGAAAAGGAAATCCAGCCCGCGCTGGCCCCGCTCGAAGAGTTCCGTGCCGGCCGATACCTGCTGCTCCGTGCCATAGCGTCGCACCCGCGCCGCCATCTCGTCGGAGAGCCGCGGGAACGTCTGCGCACTCCGGGCCATCGGGTCGCTCGGGTCGAGAGCCTGCTCGGGTCGGGGAGGAAGTTCGGCCATTTTCGAATCGTAGCGTTTTGCGGTGACCGGGAATATGACCGGTTAGGACGATGGGACCGTGACGGCGCGCCCCCTCGCAACCTGGCGGCGTAACAAGCCCGCCAGGTGTGCTTGAGTTTCATACAAAATATTGTATAGTCCAGCCATGACTGCACGGAAGCACGTCTGTTTCATGGGTTCGGCACTGGACGACTTGCGCACGTTCCCGGAATCCGCTCGCCGCCAGGCCGGCCACCAGATCGACCGATTGCAGAACGGCTTGCAACCGAACGATTTCAAGCCCATGCCCACTATTGGCCGTGGCGTCGAGGAGATCCGGGTCAAGGATGACAGCGGTGCCTATCGAATCATCTACATCGCTAGACTGGCGCACGCGGTATACGTACTGCACTGTTTCAAAAAGAAATCTCAGAAGACTTCCCGGCCAGATCTGGACCTCGCCGCAAGCCGCTACCGTGATGTGATCAAGGACCTCTCGCCATGAGCAAGAAGACATTCTCGAGCATCTGGGACGCTATCGAAGATTCTCCCGAGCAGGCAGAAAACATGAAACTGCGCTCGAAGCTTATGATGGCACTCAAGCAACACATCGAGCTTGCAGCACTCAGCCAGTCACAGGCAGCGCGGATTTTCGGTGTCACGCAGCCGCGTGTATCGGACATGGTGCGTGGCAAGATCGACCTGTTCGGGCTTGATGCCCTGGTGAACATGGCCGCCGCGGCGGGCCTGCACGTGGAGATGAGGATCAGGCAAGCCGCTTGACGGGGCGGTGGGATTGCTTTTAGATCGTGGCAAATCCCGCTGCCGTGAATATATCCCCATGCGAACGATCCCGCTTGCCGCCGCCCTGGCGATGGTCACGCTTTCTGCAGTCGCGGGCCCCGCGGCCGAGGTGAATCCGCTGATCGGCACTGCCAATGGCGGCAATGTGTTTCCCGGCGCGGTGGTGCCGTTCGGCATGGTGCAGTTCAGTCCCGAGGCCACGCCACTGCCCGGCTCGCGGCACCTGATCGCCGCCCCCGGCGGCTATGAATACCGCGCCAACCAGGTGCGCGGCTTCAGCCTGACCAACGTGGAAGGCTGGGGCTGCGCCGGTGCCTCGGGCGACGTGCCGATCATGCCGGTGACCGTCCCGGTAACGAATTCCCCCTCGAGCGATTTTCGCCACGCCTACGCAGTGGGCTTCAACCACGCCAACGAGGTGGCGAAAGCCGGCCACTACCATGTGATGCTGGACAACGGCGTGGCAGTGGATCTCAGCGCCAGCCTGCACACCGGTGCGGCGCGCTTCGCCTTCCCCGCGGGCAAGAACGTCAACCTGCTTGTGCGTGCGTCGGATTCGGAAGTGGGATCGGAAGATGCGAAGGTCGACGTTGACGCAGCCCACGGCCGGGTGACCGGCCAGGTCACCAGCGGCAACTTCTGCGGCTACACGCCTGTGAACCAGCGCAGTTACTACACGCTGTACTACGTGATCGAGGCCGACCAGCCCATCGTGGGCACCGGCACCTGGAAGGATGGCAGCGTTACCCCGGGCGGGACATCCTCCGGCGGTGGCACCGGCTATGGTGCCAAGGGTGTACCCGATGCCGGCAAGGGCTCCGGTGCATGGATCAGCTTCGATGGCGCGAAGGGCCGCACGGTGAACCTGCGCATCGGTCTTTCGTATGTGAGCACGGCCAACGCGCAGGCCAACCTTGAAGCGGAGAACCCGGCCGGTACTTCCTTCGACACCATCGCCGCGCGGGCCATCGCCGCATGGGACGAGAAGCTGGGACAGGTAGAGGTGCAGGGCGGTAGCGCCGACCAGCGCACGGTGTTCTACACGGCGCTGTACCACTCACTGATGCACCCGAACATCTTCAGCGACGTCAACGGTGAGTACCGCGGCTTCGATGGCGCCACGCACCAGGTGCAGGCGCCGCAGAAGGCGCAGTACGCCAATTTCTCCGGCTGGGACGTCTACCGTTCGCAGCTGGCGCTGGTGACCTGGCTCGATCCGAAAACCGGCAGCGACATCGCGCAGAGCCTGCTGAACCAGGCGACGCAAAACCACGGCGTGTGGGACCGCTGGACGCACAACAGCGGCGGCGTGCACGTGATGAATGGCGACCCTTCGGCCGCGGCGGTGGCCAGCATCGTGGCCTTCGGCGGCCGCGACTTCGATATGAAGGGCGCGCTGGCCTCGCTGGTGCAGGCCGCCGACCACCCGACGGAACTCGATGCCTCGCACGATGGCTGCGAAGTTGAGTGCGTGGGCCAGCGGCCGGGAATTTCCAGCTGGTTGTCGCTGCACTACATCCCGGTCGGCGCCCCCGCCTGGGGCCCCGCCGCCGATACGCTGGAAGACGTCACCGCGGAATTCGGCATCAGCCAGCTGGCTGGCCGCCTGGGCGACAAGGCCACGCAGCAGCGCTTCCTGGGCCGCGCACAGAACTGGCGCAACGTGTTCGACCCGAAGGCCACCCCTTCCGAAGGCTACATCCGCAACCGCAACACCGACGGCAGCTGGGCGCTGGTGAAAGACGATGAAAACAAACCCGCGCATGCCTTCGACCCGTCCACCGAAGACGGCTTCGTCGAAGGCAGCGCCGCGCAATACGTATGGATGGTGCCCTTCAATGTGAAGGGACTGTTCCAGGCGATGGGTGGTACCGGCAAGGCACGCGCGCGGCTGGATAAATTCTTCTACCAGCCCGATGGCACGTTTGCCGTGACCAAGGCCGGTCCGCTGCACGCCGAGCTCGACAACGAACCCTCGATCGGCACGCCCTGGCTGTATGCGTATGCGGGCGCACCATGGAAAACCCAGGAACTGGTGCGCGAGGTGCTGGACAAAATCTGGGTGAATGCGCCCAACGGCATCCCGGGTAACGACGACCTGGGCGAGATGAGCTCATGGTATGTGTTCGCCGCGATGGGCCTGTACCCGGCCACGCCAGGTCGTGCCGAGTTCGTGCTGGGAAGCCCTGTATTCCCGCGCATCACCGTCAAGCGCGCCGACGGCGACGTGGTGATCGATGCGCCCTCGGCCGGCCCTGGCAAACCGTATGTGCAGGCTTTGAGCCTCGATGGCAAGGCCACCTCGCGCCCATGGCTGCCCGAATCGTTCGCACGGCGTGGCGGCACGTTGCGCTTCGAACTGGGTGATGCGCCGCAAAAAAAATGGGGCGCCGGCAGCGCCGACGCCCCACCTTCATTCGACGTGCATTAACCGTTCTTCTTCAGCCACGCATCGACTGCCGGCAGGCGTTCGCTGCGAACCTGGGTGCGGTACTTGATGTTGGCGATCACCGTGTCCGCACCGCGGCGCGAGGTAGGCGAGATGTACTTCTCGGCGAAGGCCTGCACCTTGCCGGGCATCGCCGGATCGAAGGACGATGAGCCGATGCCCGGGTAGTAGCGCGCGCTGGACGTGGAGTCGACCAGCTTGTCCACCTGCGCCTTGTGCGTCACCGCGAAGTCGAAGGCCATGTCCGGATGGTTGCGGCCGACGATCGAGATCATCCCAGCGCTATTGGTGGCGCCCGGCTCGTCGGTCAGGGCAAGGTCCAGCGCACGCTGGGCGAGGGCATCGTCCTTCGCGGTGGAAAGCAGGGCGTACAGCTGGTCCTTCACCAGCGGCGTGGTCTCGGCCTTGGCCTGGGCATGCAGCTTGTCCCAGGTGGCGGCGTTTGCATTGCTGGCCACCACCGCCATGATCGTCTTGCGCAGTTCCGCCGGCATGTCGTTGGCCTCGAAGCGACGCTGCGCTTCGGCCAATACGGCCTTGTCGCCAAGCGCACCCAGGGCACCGATCAGTTGCGTGCGCAGGATCGTTACCGGCGCGGCCTCCCCTTGCTTGGGCGTCCAGCCCACGTGCTTCAATTCGGGGGCCAATCGGGCGGTGGCGAACTTGCGGAAGGTTGCCTGCCGCGCGGCATCTCCGCGGTAGTAAGAATCCAGGCCGAGCACGCCGTCGACCACCTCACCCCATACCTGCGGCACGCTGTCGGTGGTGACGGCCTTGGCCAGGTCCATGTAGTTGGCGGGCGTCTCCACCCCTGCCATCGCCATGGCCCAGGTATCGCCCATGATGCCCAGCTGGTCGATCGGCTGGAGGCCTGCGAAGGCACCGCGGAGCGCCTGGAATTCCTTCGGTGCGTACAGCGTGCGGTAATAACCGCCCTGCCCCGCGTTGACCACCACCGGGCCGCAGCCGGGGACGGTGATCGTGCCCTTGCCGTCGGCCACCAATGCCGTGGCGACGGTGCCCTTGCCCACCTGGGCCGTTACCGGCACGTGCCACACCAGCGGCTTCTTGTTCGGCTGGTCCTTGCTGAACTCGCCCTGCTCCAACTGCACGGTGGTGTTGCCGCCCTCGCAAGCGGTGGACACGACCTTGATCATCGGCACGCCAGGCTGCAGGGTGAAGTCGTGCGCGATGGTGCTGACAGGCTTGCCGGCAACGGCGTCCATCTCGTGCCACAGATCGTCCGATACCGTGTTGCCGTAGGCATGGGCCTTGATGTAGCGGCGCACGCCATCGCGCCAGGTATCGGCGCCCACGTAGCCTTCAAGCATGCGGATCACCGCTTCGCCCTTGGAATAGGTAATCGCGTCGAAGGCCTGGCTTGCCTGCTCGACCGTCTCGATGTGCTGCACGATCGGGTGCGTGGTGGCCGCCGCGTCGCGCGACATGGCCCCTTCGCGGATCTCCACGTTGTCCAGTGACGTCTGCCATTCCGGGTGGAGCTTGGCGGTGGTGCGGCTGGCCATCCACGAGGCGAAGCCCTCGTTCAACCACAGGTCGTCCCACCAGCGCATGGTCACCAGGTCACCGAACCACTGGTGGGCCATCTCGTGTGCGGCGATGCCGAACACGCCCTGGCGGTCACGCTGGGTGGAAATGCTCGGATCGAGCAACAGCGCGTATTCGAAGGTATAGATCGCGCCCCAGTTTTCCATCGCCCCGAAGAACTGGCTGCTGCCGGGCGAACCGATGTTGTCGAGCTTGGGCAACGGGTAAGGCACGCCGAAGTAATCGTTGTACTCGGCAAGCACCGCCTTGGACGATTCCAGCGCGAACTGTGCCTGTGCCACGTGGCCCTTCTGCACTACCACGCCGATTTCGGTGTCGCCGCTCATGGTGGTGGCGCGGTCGAAATCCCCCAGGCCAAAGAACAGCAGGTAGGTGGACATCTTCGGCGAGGTCTTGAACACCACGTGGGTGAGGCCGTTGCCCAGGTCCTTCGAGCTTGCCGCCGGCATGTTGTTCACCGTCATCAGGCCCGTGGGCACGGTGACGTCCAGGTCGAACGTCGCCTTGTAGGACGGTTCGTCCCACGAGGGGATGAAGCGCCGCGCGTCGGAATTCTCGAACTGGGTATATAGCGCGCGCTTCTTGCCGGCCTTGGTGTCGTAGTCGATGGCAAACAGGCCGTTGGCCTGCGTGCCGATCTTTCCGGCATAGGTCGTCGACAGCGTGTACGCGCCAGCGGGCACCGGCTTATCGAAGGTGAAGGTGGCCGTCTGCGCCTTGTCGTCCACGCTTACCTTCGCTGTCCACGGCTTGCCGCCCCGGGGGGTGAGCGTGGCGCTGGCGAAGGTCATGTCGATCGCGTTGAGCGTGATCGTGCGGGTGGGTTCGAGCACGTCGATGTCCACTGCCACCTTGCCGTCGAAAGCGAGCTTGTCGGCATGCGGGGTGATGGATACGGCGTAGTGGCTCGGCCGAACGTTGCGTGGCAGCTGCGTCGTGCCGGTGACGGCCTGGACGCTGGGAGCCCCGGCATCCGCGGCCAGCACGACAGGACTGGCCACGACGCCGGCCAGGGCCAGGGCGATGGCGGAAACGATGAGACGACGCATGGAATTCCTTGGATGGGGAAAGGCTTAAGGTGTGGCCGCGGACGGACTGCCGGATAGTGCGCTGTCGCCTCGGCCCGCAGACACGGCCGAAAGTCATGCCCTTGCCGCCTTGACGAAGCCGCGGCGCCTGCGTAGCGTGGCGCCGGAAGTAGCAGGGGTTGTCCATGCTTTGCCAGTCTTGCGGCGCCGACGTACCGTCATCGGCCCGGGTTTGTCCCGCCTGCCATATGCCGGTTTCGATGGCAGACGTACCGCCACTTCCCGTGGGCCGTGGCGTCGAACCTCCGCCGTTGCCCCAGGCGCCGCCCTTCGTTTTCCATCCCAAGCGCGATGTCGGCCCGGCCTGGACGCTGGCAGCCGCCAGCCTGCTGCTGGTCGCGGGCCTGGCCCTGGGGCACTTTGCCTGGAAAGGGCACATTGCTGCAGCCATCGGCATCGCCGTGGCGCCGTCGATGCTGGGCGCGCTCATCGGCGGACTGGCAGCCGTGGCGGTGAAGGCCCGTTTTCGCGTGGCCTGGCTGGTTGCCTGGACCGTGCTGCTGGCGCTTTGCGCGCTGGGCTGCCTGGGCGGAGCCGGCTTCCCGCCACCTGCCACCGCCATGGCACGAGACCTGCTGTAGGCCTCGCGCAGCGGGCGGGTGCGGAATACCAGCACCGGTTCGGATGTGCGCTTGCGGGTGGAGGCGGAGTCGATCACGCCTGAGGAAGGCAACGAGCTGGTCACGCTGCTGCGTTGCTGACCTTCATCGCGCCATTACACTGGCGCACATGACCATTGGCCTTCGACGTCCATGACGGGCGCCTACCGCGCAGGCATGGAGATGCTCGCAGCGGCGCTCGTTGCCGCCATTGTCTTCGTTTCCGGCGCCTGGGGCGCCATGGCGCTGTGGTACCACGGTCCGAGGCTGGTGCTGGGCGCCTACCTGGCAGCTGCCGTGGCGTGCATCGCCGCCATCGTCCTTTTCGGCACTGCATGGCCCCTGCTCGCCTGGGGCCTGGTGCTCATCTCGCTGCTGGGTTGGTGGTGGCGCATTGCCCCGTCGAACGACCGCGACTGGGCCGACGACGTCGCCCGCACGCTCACCGGCCGCATCGATGGCGACGTGGCGCAGCTTGCCAATGTCCGCGACTTCCGCTGGACTTCGGAAGATACCTATCAAGTGCGCTGGGCCAATCCGTCCTACGACCTGTCGCGCCTGCAACGCGCGGATGCCATTGTTTCCTATTGGGGACTGCGCAGCATCGCCCACGCCATGGTGTCCTTCGCCTTCGACGATGGCCGTCACCTGGTGTTCTCGATGGAGATCCGCAAGAAGCGGGGGCAGGCATTCTCCGCCATCGGCGGCTTCTTCAAGCAATACGAGATGATACTGATCGCCGCCACCGAGCCCGACATCATCGGCGTGCGTACCAACGTACGCATGGAAGACACCTATCTGCTGCCGCTCAATGCGCAAGCGGACACGCTGCGCTCGCTGTTCGCGGCCTACGTGGGTGCGGCCAACCGCCTGGCGGCGCGGCCTCGGTGGTACAACACGATCACCTCCAACTGCACCACGCTGGTCTACCGCATGGCGCGCCGCCTCAACCCCGGCCTGCCGATGGATATCCGACTGCTGGCGACGGGCTACCTGCCTGAGTACCTGTACGATGCCGGCGCCGTGGATGCTCCCGATGGCGTGGACAAGCTTCGCCTGCGCGGCGCGATCAGCGAAAGGGCCCGTTCGGCGGGGCTGGACGGGGATTTCCCGGCCGCGATCCGCACCCGCGTGAATTGACCGCTACGCCTGCAACACGGCACGGCGATAGCTCCATTCGGAGGCATCGCCATAGTCGGCATCACTGAGCGCGCGCAGGCTGCTGCCGTGCGCTGCCAGCCGTGCGTCGATCACCCTGGCCACGGCCGGCGAGCATCCGAGCACCGTACAGTCGATGTCCACCAGCACCGCCCAGCACTCGGCCGGATCCACCAGGACACAATCGGGTGAACCCGACCCGTGCATGGTGCGGGCGAAGGCACCCCACTCCGAGGGTACCGTGCGGCACCACGGATCGGTTTCCGTGCCACGCGCATATTCCCCGAGCCACCAATACATATGGGGACTTGCCACGCGAAGGGCGTCCCACAATTCCCGCGGCATGCCGTGCACGCCGTGGCGGTCGCGGAACAACACCGTGCCCCGCCATTCCGGGAACCGGAACGCCGACGGCGCATCTTCGCTTTCATCGAAATAAGTCGCCCGCACAGACTGCGCGGTGAACGTCATGCAACGGCACCCATGGCATCCCCTCGACCGTGGTCGTCCAGCGATGGCCCTTTACGAAGGGTCGTCGCCGCCCCGGCGGATCATGCGCCCGGTAGCGATATTCGGCAAGCGGTCAGGCCACGTGCATCGGATGGGCGCCTATGGCGCGCCGGAGCATGCCGATGTCGAAGGGTTTTTCAACCAACGTGCCGCGGAATCCCAGCGGCATGTCGCAGGCATCGGTGGCCGTGGTCACGATGGTACGGATGCCGCGGTGACGAAGGATGTCCACGGCGGGCCACGCAACCTTGCCCTGGAGGTCGAGGTCCACCAGGGCCAGTTCGCATTGCACCCGGTGGGCAGCATCAACCGCCTGCTCGATCGTGGTCGCCGTGGCGGCCACGTCATAGCCAAGGATATCCAGCGTGTCGATGAGCGCTTCGACCAGCAGGAAGTTGTCCTCGATGATCAAGGCGCGCGCCCGCGGCGTCTGCATGGTGATGCCCCCCAGGCCAAGGTCGGTACTGCTTTTCCTGGCTCGAGATTACAGAAACCACCACGTATTTTTCTAGCGTACAAAGGTTATAAACCGTTATTTTTTGGCAGAATTTGCGCACATATGATCGGGTAAACGTTTTCTCGAAACTCGATCGGCGGGCAGAACTCACGTGTGCGGCAGGGCGCTATCGTCCGGAACCCGGAAACGCGGGTCGCGGCTT
>Ga0193743_1003565_pt1 | contig 10383 bp, 8 predicted proteins | sample L2c2metaG_FD_143038 | JGI IMG/M metagenome (GOLD analysis project Ga0193743, IMG submission 143038) | Soil microbial communities from a riparian zone of the East river system, Colorado, United States - L2c2 | ecosystem: Environmental > Terrestrial > Soil > Riparian zone | place: USA: East River...
CGGATTGTATTTCAACCCGCCCGACGACGGCGGCTTCAAATACAATCCGCCGCACGGCGGGCCGGCCGACACCGACGCCACGAGCTGGATCCAGGACCGGGCCAACGAACTGCTTCGCGAGAAGCTGGCGGGGGTACGCCGGATGCCTTACGGACGGGCCCGGGCGGCGGAGACGACCCAGGAGTTCGACTTCACCGCGTCCTATGTAGACGACCTGCCGTCGGTCGTGGACATCGCCGCGATCCGCGACGCCGGCGTGCGGGTCGGCGCCGACCCGCTGGGCGGGGCGAGCGTCGGCTACTGGGCGGAGATCGCCGAGAAGCACGGTCTCGACCTGACCGTTGTCAACCCGGCGGTCGACCCGCGGTTCGCGTTCATGACGCTCGACTGGGACGGCAAGATCCGGATGGACTGCTCATCCCCGTACGCGATGGCGTCCTTGATCGCGAAGCGTGACCAATATCAGGTCGCGACCGGCAACGACGCCGACGCCGACCGGCACGGTGTGGTCACACCCGACGCCGGGCTGATGAACCCCAACCACTACCTCGCGGTCGCGATCGACTACCTGTTCCGCAACCGGGAAGGCTGGCCGGTCGACGCCGCGGTCGGCAAGACGCTGGTCTCGTCGTCGCTGATCGACCAGGTCGCCGCCGACCTCGGCCGCCGCCTGCTGGAGGTGCCGGTCGGCTTCAAGTGGTTCGTGCCCGGCCTGCTCGACGGCTCGGTGGGCTTCGGCGGCGAGGAGAGCGCCGGCGCCTCGTTCCTGCGCCGCGACGGTGGTGTGTGGACCACCGACAAGGACGGCATCATCCTCAACCTGCTCGCGTCGGAGATCATCGCGACGACCGGGCGTACCCCGTCGCAGCACCACGCCGACCTGGTCGCCCGCTTCGGTGACCGGGCCTACGCGCGGGTCGACGCGCCGGCCACCCGCGAGCAGAAGGCGGTGCTCGGCAAGCTGTCGCCGTCGCAGGTGACCGCGACGACGCTGGCCGGCGAGCCGATCACCGAGATCCTGACCGCGGCGCCCGGCAACGGCGCCGCGATCGGCGGCCTCAAGGTCTCGACGGAGAACGGCTGGTTCGCCGCGCGCCCATCCGGCACCGAAGACGTCTACAAGATCTACGCCGAGTCGTTCCGCGGCCCCGAGCACCTGGCCCGCATCCAGGAAGAGGCCCGCGGCGTCGTCGGCGCGGCCCTGTCCGCCTAAGGGCCTAGCTCAGCCGGGCCAGCGTGGCGTCGTCTTCGACGCCCGCGTAGAAGCGACCGAGGACGGCGCGGAACACGAACTCGGCCGGGGCCGCGTGGGTGAACAGCGTCATCGACGAGCGCAGCTTGAGCGCGTCGATCGGGCCGAAGATCCGCTCTTCGTCGGCCTCCGCGCCCTCGACCAGGGCGGTGGCGCACTCTCGCAGGCGCGGGCCGAGCACCGGGTGGGCGAGGTAGGCGCGGGCCTCGTCGAGCCCGGAGATCGCGTAGGCCTGCGCCATCGAGCTGCGGCCGAGCCCGGCGACCTGCGGGAAGACGAACCACATCCAGTGGCTGCGCTTGGCGCCGGCGTGCAGTTCGGCCAGCGCGCGGTCGTAGACGCCGTCCTGCGCCTCGACGAAACGGCCCAGCCGGTAAGGATCGTCGTCAGTCACGGAGCCAGCCTCACGAGTCGGCGCCACACCGGTCAAGCCGACGCACCGTGCGACTACCCTCGACGGCATCATGAGCTTCGCTCTGGTTCCGTTCACCGCGGACCGGGCCGCGCTGGTCGCCGGTTGGGTCCGGTCGGCCGACGAGGCCGACAGGTGGTGCTCGCGCGCCGAGCATCCGTTCCCGGCCGAGGTGGTCGCCGGCTGGTCCACGCAGGACGACGTCGCCGCCTATCTGCTGCTCGACGGTGGCCGGCCGGTCGGCTACGGCGAGGTCTGGTCCGACGACGAGGAAGACGAGGCCGAGCTGGCCCGGCTGCTGGTCGCGCCGGGGGAGCGGGGCCGCGGCGTGGGGAAGGCGCTGGCGGCCGCGCTGGCCGGGCGGGCCGGGTTCGACGACGTGTTCCTGCGGGTGCGGCCCGACAACGTGGTGGCGCTGGCGGCCTACCGCGCGGCCGGGTTCGCCGACGTCGCGCAGGAGCTGCAGGACGAGTGGAACGCGCCGCAGCCCCGGCTCTACACCTGGCTGCGCTTCACTGGCTAGGACCGAGGACCGCGTCCAGCAGCGCGGTCGCCGTCGTCCGGCCGGTGGCGAGGGCCGCGACGGGAGTGCGGTCCATCCGGGCGGTGATGGCGACGCCGTCGTAGATCATGTGCAGCTGTTGGCCCAGCGTGGCCGGGTCGGCGGCGCCGGCCCGGGCGGCCAGGTCGGTGAACAGCCCGCGCACCCAGGCCCGGTATTCGTCGGCCGCGGCGACCGCCGCCGTGCCCGCCGAGGACTCGGCGGTCGCGGACATGAACGGGCAGCCGCGGTAGTCGGGCGCGGCGAAGCGGGCGCCCTGGATGTCGAAGACGCCGAGGATCTTCTCCCGGGGCGTCGGGTAGGCGACCAGGCCCTCGGTCACCCGCTTCTCGATCGCCGCGTGCCGGCCGTGCAGATAGGCCCTGATCAGCTCGTCTTTGCTGCCGAAGGTGTTGTAGAGCGACGCCTTCGCGACACCGGCGTGCTCGATCACCCGGTCGATGCCGACCACGTGCACGCCGTCGCGGTAGAACAGCTCGTCGGCCGCGGACAGCAGCCGCTCGCGGGCTGACGGTCGTGTCGCCATGTCACCCACCGCCCTTCCGCCGGGTTGGGTCATCGTACGTTCGCCGTCCGGATCCGGGGCGTCCGGCGCCGGAGCAGGCCGGCGCCGGCGAGCGCGGCCAGCACGATCACCGCGACGCCGTACTCGCGGGCGGTGTCGGTCAGGCCGCCGGCGTGCACGACCAGGAAGCCGGCGGCCACCGCGGGCACGCCCAGGCCAAGGTAGGAGACCACGTAGAGCAGGGCCAGCACGCCGGCCCGCTCGTGCGCGGCGACCAGCGGGACGACGATCCGGATCGAGCCCTGGAAGCCGCTGCCGAAGCCGATGCCGGCGACGCCGGTCGCGATCAGGAAGGCCACGGCCGAGCCGGCGGAGATGGCGACCAGGGTGCCGGCCACGCCGACGATCAGGCCGACGATGCCGACCGCGAGCGCGGTCTGTGCCGGGCGCTTGTCGACCGCCAGCACGGTCAATGCGGCGACGGCGGCGAGCACGAACAGGCCGAGGCCGCCGTAGACCGCGGACGTCGAGCCGGCCAGGCCGCGGACCAGCGCCGGGCCGAGCGAGGCGTAGAAGCCGGCCAGCGCCCAGACCGCGAACAGCACCGGCGCGGCGATCATTACCGGGCCGCGGACCTGGCGGGGCAGCCGGACCTCGGGGATCAGCGAGCGCCGGGCGCCGGGTGCGCGGGAGACCGTCTCCGGCATCAGTGCGACGCCGACGGCCTGGATGCCGAGCACGAGCAGCAGGACCAGGTAGATCAGGTGGGTCGGTGCCGGGAGGAACTGCACGACCAGGGCGGAGAGCAGGGCGCCGCCGCCGGTGCCGATGCCGGGCGCGACCGCGTTGGCGGTGGTGCCGCGGGTGCGGTCGACGTCGAGCATGCCGGCACCGAGGGCGGCCAGCGCCGCGCCGGTGGCCAGGCCCTGCACGACCCGGGCGGCGAGCAACTCGGGTACGCCGCCGGCGAACGCGAACACCACGAGGGCGGCCGCCTGGACGAGGAGCGTCACGAACAGCACGGGGCGGCGGCCGACGTGGTCGGAGAGGCGACCGAAGATCAGCAGGGCGATCAGCACCGCGACCGCGTACGCGCCGAAGACGACCGTCGTGGTCATCGGGGAGAAGCCCCACTCGGCCTGGTAGGTCGCGTAGAGCGGGGTCGGCGCGCTGGACGCGGCCAGCAGCGACACGACGATCGAGGCGAGCAGCGCCAGCGAGCCGGTGCGACCGAGGCGGAAGCGTCTGGCGGTGCCGGAGGGTGTTGCCGGCCGATCGACTGTGAGGGCGCTCACGACAACTCCCTGAATAGACCAGTCTGTCTAGTACGCGCCAACACTAGACAGACTGGTCTGTTCGGGCAATGAGAGCCGGGTCACCGCCCCGGCATGCGCCCCTTGAGATGGCGGCCAAGCGCGCGGGCGATCTCCCGGTCGGCGTCGCGCTGCGCGAGCACCTGGCGCTTGTCGTAGGCCCGCCGGCCCCGGCCGATGCCGAGCTCGACCTTGGCCCAGCCGTTGTCGAAGTAGAGCGCCAGCGGGATCAGGGTCAGGCCCGGCTCGCGGATCTTGTCGAGGATCCGGTCGATCTCGGCCCGGTGCAGCAGCAGCTTGCGGATCCGGCGGGGACCGTGCGTCGACCAGCCGTGCAGGCCGTATTCGGCGATGTGCAGGCCGTAGAGGTGCAGCTCACCGTCGCGCTCCTGGGCGAACGCGTCGACCAGCGAGGCGTGCCCGAGCCGCAGCGACTTGACCTCGGTGCCGAGCAGCACGAGCCCGGCCTCGTAGGTCTTGAGGATCTCGTACTCGTGCCGGGCCCGCTTGTTGGACGCGATCAGTTTTCGCGGCGTCTCCCGGCTCATGACGGACCAGTCTGCCAGGCGCCTTCCGCCGCGGCTCGTGAATATCAGCGTTCGCGGAAGCCGTCGCGCATCCGCCGGAAGAACCCACCTTCACGGGGCAGCGGCGACGCGGCCGGCATCGGCCGGGTCGCCCGGCGGGCCACCGGCTGGTCGTAGTCGGTGTCGGCGATCGTGTCGATGACCTGGGCCTCGGTGAAGTCTTCGGAGCCCGGGATCGCCGGCACGAAACCGACCAGCATGCCGTCGCGCATCACCTGGGCTTCGAGCCCGGCGGTGCCGTCGGTGTCCCAGAAGGCCTCGCGGTCACCGGGGAGGACCACCCGGACGCCGGTCTCCGACCGGCCGACGCTGGCCGGTGCCATGTGTGCCGGGACACCACGGTCGCGCAACGCGTCGACCACCCGGCGGGCGCGGTTCTCGTCCATGACGTGGAAGGTAGCGCGGAGCGGTGGGAATCGGCTGAAAGCCGCCCGGTATGAACCTGAGAACAAGCTGGGGACCCGTAGCTCTTGGCTAAAACCAGACGAGCACCAGACCTGCGACCGCGGCAACCACCGTCGTTGCTGCGGTGATGTGACCGATGACCCGCTCCGTGGTGTGTTCGTTGAGGAGGACGGCGACCGCGGCGGTCGCCCACAGCATCAGCGCCGCGACCAGGGTGGTCACCGCCCACGCGGCCCAGTCGCCACCCTCGGACCCGGTGGCACCGAACCTCCGTGTCAACGAGGCGATCAGGAACAGCGTCACGACGACCAGCCCCGCGATGGCCGCGGCGGCCGCTGTCCGACGGGCGACCGCCTTTCTCCTGCGCGACTGCCAGGCGGCGGCCGCTTGCGAGCCGAGCTCCTGCATCCGAATCGCGAAGGCGGGTGTCTGCCCGGCGACCGGTGCGACCGGGTGCCAGCGCACCGCCGGCACGACGTCGATGAACCGTTCCGCGGCGGCGGCCGCGTGCACCCGGTAGAGGCCGGCCAGCACCGCCGGAAGCTTGTCGTGCGGGAAGCCCGCGACGGCTTTCACGAGCACGTCGACCAGGCCGGACGACGCGTCCTTGGCGAGCGCGGCGACCAGGTTGGCGACCTCGTCCCACGGCCGGTCGGCGGATTCGCGGATCATTCCCGCCGCGGCGTCGGTGTGGCCGGCTTCGACCAGCCCACGGACGAACCGGCTGACGGTGTCGACAGGTGCGGACGCGACCGTGGTCGCGAGCAGCGCGACGACCGGCGGCGAACCCGCCGCCCGCATCAGGGCGAGCAGCCGTTCGATCTCGTGGGGCTGGGCCACCTTGGCGACCAACGCGGTGGCCGTTCGCGTCCGCGCCTCCACGTGGCCCGGGGACCCGGTGGGTTCCAGGCGCTTGAGCAAGGTGGCCAGCTCGTCGGGCGACCGGCGGGCGGCGAGCTCGAGGACCGGCCCGGAGTGGTCGGCGTGGGACGACACCGCCGCGCGGAGCATCTCGTAGACGTCGTCGAGCGGCCGTGACTCGGCCGACCGCAGCACGGCGCCGACCGACTCGGTGTGCCCGGCGGCGTCCAGCGCCGCGATCAGGGCGGCGACCAGCGGTGGCCGCAGCCGCCAGCCGGCCCACTGCAGCACGGTGTCGGCGTCGTCGCCGGCGCCGGCCGCGCGCAGCCCGTCGACCAGCTCGACGATCTCGCCGACCCGGAGCCCGTCGACCCAGCCGAGCACCCGGTCGGCGGTCGCGTCGTCACCGGCGACCCGCAGCGCCTTGACCACGAACGCGACCTCGGCCGTGGGCCGGCGGCGGACGCCGTCGAGCACCGCCGACACGGCCGCTTTCGACGCGCCGGTGAACAGCTCGGCAACCTCCGTGCCGCTGCGGACCTTGCCGAACTCGTAGAGCACGTGTTGGCCGCGCTCCGCCGGGAGCAGCCGGGCCAGCGGGCGGACTTCGTTGACCGGTCGGGTGCGGGCCGCCCAGCCCAGCACGGTGTCGACGTCGCCGTCGGGTTGCGCGGGGTCGGCGCACAGCCGGACCACGTCGGTGAGTTGGCGCGTGGTCCCGATGGCGGCGAGCAGCACGTCGGCGTCGGCCGGATGCGGGCCGCCGCGGGCCGCCTCGACCAGCGCGACGATCTCGTCGACCGGCCGGACCGTCGCCGCGACCCGCAGCACGTCGGCGGCGCGGTCGGTGAGCCCGCTGGCGCGTACGGCGGCGATGACCTTGACCACGTCGGCGACCGGACGTTCGCGTAGCACCGTCTCAAGCGCGGCGGGGTCGTCGAGGACCCGGCGGATCGCGCGCAGCGTGGCCACCTCTGCGGCCGGGCCGTCGACCGGCGGAGGCGCCTGGCCCGACGCCGCGACGGGTGCGGGTGCCACCGCCATGATCTCGGCGGCCTCGGCGAACACCCGGACGGTGGACTGGGCGGGCACCACCACCGGGCGGACCCCGACCGGGCTGCGGGCGAGCTGGATCTTGCCGACGCCGCCGACGACGGTGTGCGTCGGCGTCTGGTTCGCGCCGACCGCCCGCAGGTAGCCGTTGACGTAGTCGTAGGCCTCGTCAGTGGTGATCACGCCGTCGTTGTCGAGGTCGGCCTCCCCGGTGCGCAGCCCGTGCACCAGCGCCGTGGTGAACACCGACCCGGCCAGCGCACCGCCGTCGACCGGCTCGCCCTCGTAGGAGTATTCGGTGGCCCGCGACGCGGTCAGCACCACATGCCCACGCCCGCCGCCGTGCAGCGTCTCCACACCGACGTCGGCCGCGCCCTTGCCGCCCTTCACATACGCGCCGCTGAAACAGCAGTCGAGCAACACGATCTGGCGGGTGGCACGACAGTTCTCAAGCCGCTTTTGCAGCCACAGCGCCTCGACAGCCGTGCTGCCGAGGAGGTTCTTGAACGTGTCGCGGGCGGCGAACCAGAGGTGGCCGCGGGCGTCCAGCAGCCCATGGCAGGACAGGTAGACCAGTGCGAAGTCGTCAGGTCGGCAGGCGGTCAGGAAGGTCTCGAGCGCGATCTCTACGTCGCGTTTGGTGCCGTCGAGCACCGCGGTGACGGTGAACCCACCGATCGCCTCGGCGCCGAGCACCTCGACCAGTTCGGCCGCGTCCTGGGCCGGCGCGCGCAGCCGGCGCAGCGCGGTGTCCTCGTAGCCGCTGGTCGCGATCACCAGCGCGAGCCGCCGACCGTCCACACGCGGCAGCGTAGCGGGTCACCGCGCGTTCACCGTCGGCTGCCCGACATCATGGTGCGGTGCTACCTGACGAACCCGACCTGCCGATCCGCCGCGTGCTGCCCCAGGTGCGCGCGGCGCTGGACGGGCACGGCAGCGCACTGCTGGTGGCCCCGCCCGGCACCGGCAAGACCACCCTGGTGCCGCTCGACCTCGCCGACGCCGGTGGTGGGCGGGTGCTGGTCGCCGAGCCGCGCCGGCTCGCCACCCGGGCCGCCGCCCGCCGGATGGCCGCCCTGGTCGGGGAGCGGGTCGGCGACCGGGTCGGGTACGCGGTCCGCGGTGAGCGCCGCACCGGGCCGCTGACCCGGGTGGAGGTGGTCACCACCGGGCTGCTCGTTCGCCGGTTGCAACACGACCCGGCGCTCGACGGCGTCGACACGGTGATTCTCGACGAGTGCCACGAACGGCACCTCGACTCCGACCTGGCCCTCGCGTTCTGCGTCGACGTGCGCGCCAACCTCCGGCCCGACCTGCGGTTGCTGGCGACCTCGGCGACCGCCGACACGGCCCGCCTGGGTGCCCTGCTCGGCCCGACCGTCGTCGCCGACGACGCACTGTACCCGGTGGAGGTGGTCTGGGCGCCGCCGCCGAAGGTCGACCCGCCGCACGGCCTGCGCGTCGACCCGCGGCTGCTCGACCATGTCGCCGCGACCACCCGCCGGGCGTTCCGCGAGCGGGATGGCGACATCCTGGTGTTCCTGCCCGGCGCCGGCGAGATCAACCGGGTCGCCGAGCGACTCCGCGACCTGCCGGTGCACCCGCTGCTGGGCCGGCAGGACGCGGCCGAGCAGGACGCGGTGCTGCGCCCGTCCGGCACCCGGCGGGTGGTGCTGGCCACCGCCGTCGCGGAGAGCAGCCTCACCGTCCCGGGCGTGCGGGTCGTGGTCGACGCCGGGCTGGCCCGGGTGCCCCGCACCGACCATGCCCGCGGGCTCGGCGCGCTGGTCACCGTGCCGGTCTCCAAAGCGGCTGCCGAGCAGCGCGCCGGCCGGGCCGGCCGGGAGGCGCCGGGCACCGTCTACCGCTGCTGGTCGCAGGCCGCCCAGGACCGCCTGCCGGCCCGCCCCGAGCCGGAGATCGCCGCCGCCGACCTCACCGGCTTCGCCCTCGACCTCGCGATGTGGGGTGCGCCGGGCGGCCAGGGACTGGCCCTGCCGGATCCGCCGCCGGCCGGGCCGATGACGGTCGCGACCGAGACGCTGCGGGCGCTGGGCGCGGTCGACGACGCGGGCCGGGTCACCGAACGCGGCCGGCGGATCGCCGGGGTCGGCACCCACCCGCGGCTGGCCCGGGCGCTGCTCGACGGCGCCGCGGTGGTCGGCGCCGACCGGGCCGCCGAGGTGGTCGCCCTGCTCGACCAGGAGAGCGCCACCGAGGACCTGGTCGCCGGCTGGCGGCGGGTTCGCGGTGACGCCTCTTTCCAGCAGGGTGTACGCCGCCTGCGCGCCGACCTCGGCAGCGTGCGCACCGGCCGGGGACCGCGGCTGACCGACGACCTCGCCGCGGGGCTGGTGGTCGGGCTGGCCTACCCGGAGCGGCTGGCCAGAGCGCGTGGTGCCGGCGCCACGGCCTACCTGATGAGTGGCGGCACCGCGGCGGAGCTCACGCCGGGTTCGGCGCTGGCGGGCGCCGAGTGGCTGGCCGTCGCCGCCGCGGACCGGCCGCCGGGCCGCGCCTCCGCCCGGGTCCGCTCCGCCGTGATCATCGACGAGGCGACCGCCCGGGAGGCCGGGGCGGCGCTGCTCGCCACCGAGGAGGAGGTCGCCTGGTCCGGCGGCGACGTGGTGGCCCGCCGGGTGGAGCGGCTGGGCGCGGTGCCGCTGGTCGAGCGTCCACTGTCGACACCGTCGCCGGCGCTGGTCGGTGCCGCCCTCCTCGACGGCCTGCGGCGGGAGGGCCTCGGGTTGCTGCGCTGGGGCCGCGGTGCGGTGGCGTTGCGGGAACGGCTGGCGTTCTGCCGGCAGGCGCTGGGCGAGCCGTGGCCGGATGTCAGCGACGCGGCGCTGCTCGACGGCGCCGCGGCGTGGCTCCGGCCCGACCTGGCCGCCGCCCGCCGCCGCGCCGACCTGGCCCGGATCGACGTCACCGCCGCGCTGCGCCGGTTGCTGCCGTGGCAGATCGCCGGGCGGCTGGACCAGATGGCGCCGGAGCGGGTCGAGGGGCCGGGGGAGCGGCGGTTGCGCGTCGACTACAGCGACCCGGAGGCGCCGGTGGTGGCGCTGAAGGTGCAGGAGGCGTTCGGCTGGCGGGACACCCCGACCGTGGCGGAGGGCCGCGTACCCGTGCTGCTGCATCTGCTCTCACCGGCCGGCCGGCCGGTGGCGGTGACCCGCGACCTCGCGTCGTTCTGGCGCACCGGCTATCCGCAGGTCCGCGCGGAGCTGCGCGGCCGATATCCGCGGCACGCGTGGCCGGCGGACCCGACCGGTTGACCGGTCCTCCTCGCTGGACCTTGTCGGTGGGCGATGCGAAGATCGGCCTGCTTCTCGTTCCTCCGAAGGAGGCCGCCCGTGCCGTCTGTCCTGTCGCGACGCGCCGCTACCGGCATGCTCGCCGCGCTGACCGCGCTCGCCGTCGCCACGCCGGCCGC
>Ga0193743_1003566_pt1 | contig 10382 bp, 5 predicted proteins | sample L2c2metaG_FD_143038 | JGI IMG/M metagenome (GOLD analysis project Ga0193743, IMG submission 143038) | Soil microbial communities from a riparian zone of the East river system, Colorado, United States - L2c2 | ecosystem: Environmental > Terrestrial > Soil > Riparian zone | place: USA: East River...
CAAAGGAAGATGACCAGCATGACGTACCGGATGCGCACGACGAAGGTGACAAGACGAGCGTAGACGCGGATAACCCACTGGATGAGACGTTCAATGGGGTTGAGGAGAAAGCCCATGATTCCGGTCTTTTTGGTCTCGGTGCGAAGCAGAATGGCGGCCAGGGCCGGAGAGAGGGTGAGCGCGTTGAAGGCGGAGATCGCGATCGAAAAGGCGATGGTGAGCGAGAACTGCTTGTAGAGGATGCCGGTGGTTCCGGGAAAGAAGCTGACCGGGATGAAGACAGAGATGAGGACGAGCGAGGTGGCGATAACGGCGCTGGTGACCTCGGCCATGGCGATGCTGGTGGCTTCGTGCGCGTCGGAGGAGACGGTCTCCATGCCTCGGCCTGTGGCTGGGGACTTTGCATGTTCGAGGACGTCGGGGGCGTAGGGGTCGGGCTCGGTGGCCTCGGAGCGCGGGGGGATAGCGGCGCCGCCAGAGAGGTGGCGCTGCACGTTCTCGATGACAACGATGGCGTCGTCGACGACGAGGCCGGTGGCGAGGGTGATTCCGAAGAGCGTCAGGGAGTTGATGCTGAAGCCGAAGATCTTGATGAAAGCGAAGGTTCCGATCAACGAGACAGGAATGGTGACTGCCGGGATGATGGTGGCGCGCCAGTCCTGCAGGAACAGGAAGATGACGATGATAACGATGATGATTGCTTCTCCGATGGTCGTGACGACTTCATTGACGGACTCGCCGATGACGAGGGTAGTGTCGACGGCGATGATGCCTCTGAGGCCGGGCGGATAGGATTTTTCGAGCTCGGCGAGGACGGCCCGGCAGCGTTTGTCGACGTCGAGGGCGTTGGCGTTCGAGAGTTGCTGGACGCCGACGCCCACGGCATCGCCGCCTTCGAAGGTCGAGCCCGAGAATTTCAGGCTGGTGTTGTAGTTTTCGGCACCGACCTGGGCACGGCCCACGTCCTTGAGCAGGACAATTCCGCCTCCATTAGGACTGTTTTTAATGACGATGTTCTCAAACTGGTGTGGATCGGTGAGCCGGCCAACGACGCGAACAGACATCTGGAAGGCCTGTTTAGGGTCGGATGGTTGTTGACCGAGCTGGCCGGCGGCGACCTCGACGTTCTGCTCGGCGAGCGCATTGGTGACGTCAAGTGCGGTAAGACCGCGAGCGGCGAGGCGACTGGGATCGAGCCACAGCCGCATCGCATACTTACGCTCGCCGAAGATGATGACGTCGCCGACGCCGGGGACGCGCTTAAGAGCATCCTTGATATAGACATCGATGTAGTTGGAGATGAAGGTAGGCGAGAGCGACTTGTCCGGCGAGATGAAGCCGGCGGCGAGAACGAAGTTGGAGTTGGCCTTGGTAATGGTGATGCCGGTGTTGTTGACGACGGCGGGCAGACGACCCTGGGCGGAGGCGACGCGGTTCTGCACGTCGACGGCGGCGATGTTGAGATCGTAGCCGGTGTCGAACGTGACGGTGATGGCCGAGGTGCCGTCGTTCGAACTCGTGGAGCTCATGTACCGCATGCCCTCGACGCCGTTGATGGACGTCTCGAGAATGGTGGTGACGGCCGACTCAACGTCCCTGGAGTTGGCGCCGATGTAGTTGCTGGTGACCACAACCTGCGGCGGCGCGAGGGTCGGATAGAGCGAGATGGGCAGGGTGGGGATGCAGACGGCGCCAGCGAGCACGATGAGAAGAGCACAGACCGTGGCGAAGATCGGGCGACGAATAAAAAAGTCTACGAACAAGGTGACCTCTAGCCGGGGCGGCTGGCCCGGGGATGAAACGAAAGACGGTGCGGATGCGAATTGCACTCCGCAGGAAGGGCTAAACCCTCTAACTTAGCCCAGAGGCTTGACCGGCGCACCCTCCTGTAAAAACTGCAGGCCGGAGGTGATGACTTTGTCACCCGGTTTAAGGCCGCTGATCACTGGATAGGTGTTGCCGACGGTTTCGCCAAGCATGACGGGAACCTGATGAGCGATGTATCCGTCACCTTTTTGCGCCGCGAGGTAAACGAAGGTCTGGCCGCCTATGAGGCTGACGGCGAGGACGGGAACCACGGGCGCGGGCGTGGTGCTCCAGGTGACGCGCGCATTGACGAGCTGCTGATTGCGGAGAAGGTCCGCAGTGCGTGGAATCTCCGCTTTGGCGAGGATGCTCTGCAGGCCATTATCGACTTGCGGAGAGAGGAAGCTGATCCTCGATTTAACCAGCGTCTTGCCGGCGGTGTCCAGGATCTCTACCGGCAGACCCTGACGGACCAGTCCGGCTCGCTCGGTGGGGATGTAAATGTAGGCTTCGAGGTCAGCGTTCTCGTCCACAGTGGTAAGCAGGGTGGTGGTGGAGACATAGTCGCCGAGGTGCACAGGGATATCGCCAACGACGCCGGTAAAGGGCGCACGGATGTCGTAGTAGGCGAGTTGCTGCTTCTGGGTGTCGGTGAGGGCAGCATTGGATTCGTAGTCGGCTTTGGCATTCTGATAAGCCTGCGTGGCCTGATCGTAAGCGTCGCGTGAGACGACACCATCCTCGAAGAGCTTGCGCTGGCGTTCGAACTGAATCTGGCTATAGTCGTAAACAGCCTTCTTCTGCGCCTGAGTTCCCTGCTGCGACTGGACCGTAGCCATCTGCTTCAGCGGGTCGATGCGCATCAGAACCTGACCGGCCCTGACGAGGTCGCCGGATTTCACAAAAATGTTGACCAGGTTGCCTTCGACCTGTGGCTGCATGGTGGCCGAGCGACGGCTCTTGATCGTGGCGACATAGGTGTCGGACCTGGGAACAGGAGACAACGTAACCGGCGCGACCTGCACTGGCATCGCCTGTGGCGGCGGCGGTGGAGGCGGCGCGGGTTTGCAACCTGCCATGAGGCATGTGGCCGCGAAGATAAACAGGGGAAAAATGCGGCGAGGGTTTGCTATCAAGGGCACAGTACTTCTCCTTCAGATTCCTCAGTGGCGACAGCTTCAACGGACTGCGTAAGACAGGATTGCGACATATGGTGGATACGGAGGTTCAGGGCGCAAGGTTCTGCGAGTCAAAGCTTTATCTGGCAACCAACGTTAGGAATTTCCATTTTAGATGAAGCTATGGGCCGGAAGGGTTCGGGAATATGTAATTCAAAAGATGGAGAAAATTGGCTAAACCAATCCTGCGGTGAGAATAACAAGCCGCTTAGGCGCCCAGATTGCTTTTTTCAGCGAATGAAAAGGGATTGAAGCTCTGGTGACGATCGAATGCATCGGAGTGTTCAGTCCTCTTGAGCCAGGTAATGATCAGGTACGTCAGTGGCGTGGCGATCACCTCGTAGCCAACCTTGAGGGCATAACCGGTGGCCATGATGTTCAGGAGGGTGCGGACGGGATAGATGCCGCCGAAGGTCAGGGTGATGACGAGAATCGTATCCACGGCTTGGCCGACGATGGTAGAGCCGATCGTGCGGGTCCAGAGCTTGCGCCCGTTGGTAAGGAGCTTCAAGCGCGCCATGGTGTAGGAGTTGGCAAATTCGCCGGCCCAGAAAGCAATGAGACTGGCCGCGAGGATGCGCGGAATGAAACCGAAGACGGTAGAGAAGGCCTGCTGGTTATGCCAACCGGGGGCGGCCGGCAGCGCGATGACGATAGCACCGATAACGTAGAGGAGTGCCGTGCCGAAGAAGCCCAGCCAGATGGCGCGGCGCGAGGCGGCGTAGCCGTAGACCTCTGTGAAGACGTCTCCGAAGATGTAGGTGATGGGAAACAGAAGCACGGCGCCGCTGACCGCAAAGGGACCGATGAGACACACCTTCTGCGCGATCAGGTTTGAGACGAGCAGGATGACCACGAACGCAGTGGTGAGGGCGTCGAGATATTTGTAACTGCGAGCGGTCGAGTGCTCGGTGTCGGGTTGGATGATCTCGCTTTGCACTGGTTTCAGTACCAGTATGCCGTGTGGAACGAAAGGACGGTCAGTTTTTGACACGGAAGGCCTATATTGTTAGCTTTGGGGATGGTGAGGGTGCAGTTGTAGTCTCATCTTTCCCAGCGTCCCCGTCGTCTAGCCCGGCCCAGGACACCGCCCTTTCACGGCGATAACATGGGTTCGAATCCCATCGGGGACACCAATAGATTCCTTAATGGAAATCATGCGAGTGCAGCTCCAGGCCACTACTGGAAAGCGCCAACAGGCGGGATGCTTTGACGTGAATTACGCCCTCATCCTGATTCTGTAGAAGGCCTTCAACAAGCAAAAACTTGCTTTGTGTCACTACCAGGTGATCCCGATCATAGAGATCAGGGGGAACTATGATGTTGGCGATCCCCACTTCATCCTCCATGGAAAGAAAGATGAAGCCCTTGGCCGTGCCTGGCCGTTGTCGTGCTATGACGCAACCGGCCGTCCGTACAAATTGTCCATCCCGGCAGTTTCGCAGGTCCTCCGAGGACAAGATTCCCTGTGACCACAGTTCGCGACGCCGATAGTGCATCGGATGTTTGCCAACCGTCAGTCCCGTACCGGAGTAGTCGGCGACCAGACGCTCCTCCGTATTCATCTGTCGGAGCGGCAAACTCTTATTGCCTTCACAGAGCCAGTCGCTCCTTTGCCGGAGAAGCGGTCCTTCAGGTTTGCCGGCCCACTCTACCTGCCAAAGAGCATCGCGCCGATGGGCTATTCCTTCGAGCTGATTCAAGGCGCCGATCCGCGCGAGCAACGTGAGTTCTTTTCGGTTCAGCGATGGAACGCGCAGTGCGAGATCTTCTGCTGAGCGAAACTTTCCATCCTGTTCGCGAGAAGCAACCAGAGCATCGGCGGACTGCTTTCGCATGCCTTTGGCGTAGCCGAGGCCCATCCGCATCGAAAGCCTACCGTCATCTTCGTGTTCCACCGCGCAGCTCCAGTCCGAGACCTGAATGTCGATGGGCTTCACGCGGAGGCCATGCCTCTGGGCATCTTTCACAAGTACAGCAGGAGCATAAAATCCCATGGGTTGATTGTTGAGAATGGCACAAGTGAATGCAGCAAGATACTTCACTTTGAAGTAGGCCGAGGCGTAGGCAATCAGGGCGAAGCTGGCCGCATGCGACTCCGGAAAGCCGTACAGTGCGAAGGAACTGATGTTCTGCACAATGCTGTCCTGCGTCTTTGTGTCTCTGCCGTTCGCCGTCATGCCGGCGCGGAGGTCGACTTCGAGGCTCTTCATTCGCTCCCAGGAGCGGCGCATCCCTACGGCACGGCGCAGCTCTTCGGCCTGCGCACCCGTGAAGTTGGCGACGACCATCGCCATGCGCAGCAATTGCTCTTGAAAGAGCGGTACACCCAGAGTGCGCTCCAGCACCGGCTCTAATGATGGATGAGGATATGTGGGCTTCTCCGGATTCTCTTTCCTTCGCCGACGCATGTAGGGAGCCGTCATGTTGCCTACGATAGGCCCAGGTCGGATGATGGCGACCTGAACGACCAGATCGTAAAATTTCTCCGGACGATTCCGCGGTAGCGACGCCATCTGGGCGCGGCTCTCCACCTGAAACATGCCGACGGTGTCGGCTTTTTGAAGAACACGGTAAACATCCTCATCTTCCGGCAACTGGGCCAGATCGACTCTATCGCCATAGTGCTCCGGGATTAACTCAAGGCAGTCTTTAATAACTGCCATCATGCCCAGGCCGAGCAGATCCACTTTGATGATGCCGAGATCGGCACAGTCTTCCTTGTCCCATTGCACAACGGTGCGGCCCGGCATGGACGCTCGCTCCAACGGCACTACCTGATTCAACTGCCCCTGGCAGATCACCATGCCGCCCGAATGCTGGCCAAGGTGACGCGGGAGGTCCTGAATCCGCATGCACAGCTCAAGGTACTTGGCGATGCGCGGGTGCTTGATATCGAACCCCGCATTTTGGAAGGAGTGGGCCATCGTATCGTTTTTGCCTCTCCACTCCCAATTGCTAACGAGCCCCGAAAGCCGGCCTAACGATTCCTGGTCGAAGCCGAGTGCTTTGCCTACCTCGCGAGCGGCCGACTTGCCGCGATAGGTGATTACATTGGCCGTCATGGCCGCGCCCAATTCGCCATAACGCTGGTAGACGTATTGAATGGCTTGCTCCCGCTTGTCTTCCGAAGGCAGATCGAGGTCGATGTCCGGCCATTCTCCGCGGCTCTCACTCAGAAACCGCTCGAAGAGCAGCTTCATACCCACCGGATCAATGGCGGTAATTTCCAGGGCATAGCAGACGGCCGAATTCGCCGCACTGCCGCGCCCCTGAATCAGGATGTCGTTACGCTTGCAGAACCGAACGATGTCCCAGACGATGAGAAAGTATCCGGCAAAACCAAGCTTGGCGATCAACGCCAGTTCGTGGTCAACCTGCTTCTTTGCTCGCTCCATAAGGCCGGGATCATTCTTCGGCCCATAGCGGAGCAGCACGCCCTCTTCGGTGCGCTTTCGCAGGAAGCTGTCTATCGTTTCCCCATCCGGCACTGGGTAGCGCGGGAACTCATAGCCCAGGTCATTCAACTCAAACTTTAGCCGCGAGGAGAGATCGACTGTGTTTGCGATGGCTTCCGGCACATATCGAAAGAGCGCAGCCATCATGCGAGCGGACCTCAGATGCCGTTGACTATTGAGCGACAGAAGACGGCCAGCATGATCGAGTTCGGTATGGTGATGCACCGCCGTAAAGAGGTCCAGAATCTCCCGGTCATACGCCGTGGCGTAGCGGACTCCATTGGTCGCCAGCACAGGAAGCTTGAGGGAACGAGCAATCCGAATCGCAGCCTGATTTCGCCACTCTTCCTCGCGCTCTCGATGCCGTTGCAGTTCGACATAGACGTTGCCCGGACCGAAGATTCGAATCAGTTGTTCGACGGTCTCGCGCCCCGCCTCTTCGCCTCCACGCATCAGCGCAGCGGCTAATGGGCCTTCATCGCCACCCGTCAGGCAGACGAGGCCTTGAGCGTATTGCTGCAGGTCATCGAAGTTGGCCGCGCCCTCCTGTTTCGTGGTTTCCCGCATCTTGAATTGTGTGATGAGCTGGCAGAGGTTCTGATAGCCTGCGCGCGATTCGCAGAGTAAAGGCAAGCGCGCGGGTTGGGACACATACTGATGCGGCAGCCATGCTGGCGGCGTGAGCCTTGGACCAAAGCTCGATACCGCGATCTCCGCCCCGACGTGAGCGCGAATATTATTCCCCTTCGCGCTGGTATGGAAGCGTGCGGAGCCGTAGACGCCGTTGCGGTCGAGCAAGGCCATCGCTGGCATCTCCAAGGCGACCGCACGTTCGATCAGTGATTCAGGTTGTGACGCACCTTCAAGAAAACTGAAGGCGCTGGCAGCATGTAACTCGACGTAACGCTCAGTCATAAAGCGCCGCCATCTGCCATAGATTCTGCATGAGATCGCGTGTCATGCAGCAACAGATCATCCCGCCATCGTGCGCTAGGGCGACGAGGTCCCATTGCTCAAGACCCCAGAGCGTTTGATTCCACCAGTCGCCGCCAGTCAGCCAGGGGCCATACGCGCGCTCTACTGTATAGCGCCGCTCGCGATAGAAAAACATCGATGGCCGATGATTTTGCAAGGTGACGGAGGTTGTTTCGGGCGGACGAAGCCGGCGCATGGGAGCGCGTGGCTGCGAGGAAACAATTGGGAAAGAATCACCGGACGGTACGGTGAAGGGCTCTATGCGAAAACCTTCAGGCGCGTGCGTGTCCTGAAGCACGGCGCGGCCAACGCACTCCTCGCCGACAATGGCGCGTATGCGGGCGAGGGTTACATCCAGCCGCGCTGCTTCAGGAAGTTGCGGAGAAAAGAGACCAAGCTGCACCTTGCTTGTACTGCCGGGCTCGGCCGTAAGTGTTAAAGCTAAAATGGCTGCCTGCGGCGGATGGGCTTCAAGATCGAGATGAAGAAGCTTAATCCAGAGCTGCTTGTCCGCCGTCGGTAACGCAGGCCGAACGGTGCGGATATGCGTGCCTCCGCCATCCAACGTCAGCACAATGGTGACGGAGGCAAGTGCGAAGATACGAGCCTTCGCACGCAGGATCAGCTGGTCGAGCATGATCCCCACGACGAAGAGCAGCGAGTCCAGCAGCTCGACTGGCGAGTCGAGTTCCATCTTCTCTTCGAGGAGGAAGGCTGCTTCTACCGGCTGAAAGAGATGGGGGAGCTCGCCGCGTGCGAGTTGTTGAAGCCGTTTGCTCTCCTGGCCCATGCGGGCGATCAGCTCTTTTTCAGGCAGAGCGGCCAGCATGCCAAGCGTATGAATGCCCCAAAGGACGAAGGTTTCCGCCTGAGTCTCCGTGAGATTGAGGACAGACAACGGCAGCGATGCCAACGCTGCTGCCTCGTCTCCTGGTGCGATCACTCTGAATGGCGTGCTCGGCGATAAACCTCTGGCGAGGCAGACAGCCGCATGGAAGTTGCTGCTGACGGTGACGCGGGCTGAAATTCCCAGAGACCTCACGCGCTCAAGAAGGTTCCGCGCCAGCATCTCCGGTGGCCCGAACAGGCTTTTTGTTCCTGCGATGTCGATGACACAGAGGAAAGCCGTATCTTCACTCCGATCTTCGACGCGGGGAGAGAATGCACCTGCGCATTCAAGCAGGATGGCCCTCACCGCCATCTCCTCTTGGTGCGAATGCGACAGCAGGACTGGTGCGGGAAAGGTATCGACCTCGACTCGCGTCATGCCATGCGTCATGCCGAGAAGACGCGCCTTGGTGTTGAGCCCGCAGGCCTGCTGCAACGGAGGTTCCCCCTTCATCACGACACACGGCTTGCTGTGCAGCTCTGGCCGAAGACGCAAGAGTGCTTGGGCGGGAAACTCCCTGGCATAAAGACAGGCATAAAGTGCTGCAGGCAGGTTCATCGCGCACCTGCCCATGCAGCTCGGCTTTGCCAGCTTGCATCCCTCGCCCTTTGTGGCGGTTTGCGTAAGGGAATGACATTGGTAGATACAGGTTGGAATCGTTCTCGTGCTACTTCAACGCAGTACTCAACTCCGGTAAACACTGTTTTCTCTTCGTGCAGTGCGTTGCCGGGCTGTAAGCGTAGAACAAGACCCGCACTGCTTTTTGCGCATGCATGCTGGGTAAGCAAAAGAATGCTTGCCTGGCTTTTTTCCGCGGCGGCACGGTAGCGGAACCATGTTGCCAGTGGCACGCGCGAAGCATATTCAGGTGCGATGTTGCCCATATCCAGCACGATTGCACTGAAGCCGCCGGCTTGCAGCAGCAGATCTGTCACCCGCAACGCCTGCTCAAGACGGGACCAGGGTTTTCCGGAGACAATCGGCTTTCTATGCGAAGCCAATTGCCGCGGAGCATTGGGTTCGAAGATTTTTCGTTCGGGCTTTATCCTGCGTTGCGGTTCCGCGCATCGGGGCGCAGTGACATCCTGCCTCAGAAAACCACTGACTGCATCTGAGAGTCCTTTGACCGCATTGCGTGGATGCGGACCAAAGCCGCCACCGTGAAGACCTTTCTTGATAGGCGGAGGAATGAGATATTTTTCTGGAAGCGCAAAGCCATCCGTTGAGATTGTCTTTGTGTTCGCTAACGACGGAACTCCGCAACGGACCCAGAGCAGACGGGATAGATCAACACCTGTGGCTGCTGCTGACTCGGGATCCAAGGCATTCGAGACATCGATCCAGGCGCAGACCTTCCCTGTCCGGGTCATCTGGCTAACAAACGACAGCGCTAAGGAAGTCCGCCCGGAACACTCCCGGCCAACCATCTCGGTGATCGCGCCAAGAGGCAGGCCTCCCTCCAGGAGTTCATCTATGGAAGGGATCCCGAAACTCGCCACGGGCCGAAGGAGGCGCGGAGCCGGAGTGAGCGCAGAGGGAATCCTGTCAGCGAGTGCAGCTTCGATCTGTTGGCGGAGTGCAAGGGTCGAGGGCATGGCGAAACCGTATTCGCCTTATGTTCGCCTATAACCACCCTCTGCTGTCAAACCGAAAGAAAGGAAAACTTTGGATTTCCACCGATAAACACACACAGATAAACACTTAGCCTGCAGCAGTTTCTTTGAGGTATTTCGACACACGCTTCAAATCAGCAACAAAGCTTGCCATCTCCTGTTGACGATCCGCGTCCGTTGAGGCTCTCAGGATTGAAGATGGGTGCACAGTCGCTATGACGGGAGCCAGGCCCTCAACATGCTGCAGCGTCCCGCGCTGCCTGGTCACTTTAAAACTTGATCCCAACAACGCCTGCGCGGCGGTCGCGCCAAGACAGACGATCAGTTTGGGAGAGAGAGTTTCCATTTCTGCATCGAGCCATGGGCGGCAGGCTTTGATCTCTCTCATGGTCGGCTTCTCGTGGATACGGCGCTTTCCTCGCGGCTCCCACTTGAAATGCTTTACGGCATTGGTCACGTAGAC
>Ga0193743_1003567_pt1 | contig 10381 bp, 11 predicted proteins | sample L2c2metaG_FD_143038 | JGI IMG/M metagenome (GOLD analysis project Ga0193743, IMG submission 143038) | Soil microbial communities from a riparian zone of the East river system, Colorado, United States - L2c2 | ecosystem: Environmental > Terrestrial > Soil > Riparian zone | place: USA: East River...
GAACTGAGACCAAAGTCCAATTCAGTTCGGACCGAAAGCTCTGCCTGATGACGCGGCACTTGCGACACCGCGCTGGTTCCCGTCTTCCCTTCGGATGTCATTCCCGCGAAAGCGGGAATCTCTCTCCGGTCCGAACGGGAAGAGATCCCCGCTTTCGCGGGGATGACGAAGGGGGAATTGGGACGGGCTTTCGTGCCCGGGAGAACTCGATTGCCGTTGTCCGGCCGCAGGCAAGAACCGGATCGGCCGGAGGCGTTGAGCCGCCGGCAGGCCATCGGCCGCGCCCTGGCGCTGGGCCTGGTGGCCGCCGCGGCGGCGCCGGCGGAGGACCCGCCGCTGCCGGTCGCCGAGGTCGCGCCCGGGATCTTCGTGTTCCACGGCGCGCATGAAGAGGCGACGGCCGGCAACCTCGGCGGCATCGCCAATCTCGGCTTCGTCGTCGGGGCCGAGGCGGTGGCGGTGATCGACACCGGCGGCAGCGCGGCCGAGGGCAGGCGCCTGCTGGCGGCGGTGCGGCGGCAGACCGACCTGCCGATCCGCCACGTCATCGACACCCATTTCCACCCCGACCATGTGCTGGGCAACGCCGCCTTCGCCGGGCCGGGCACCACCATTATCGGCCACGCCAACCTGCCGCGCGGCCTGGGCGCCCGGGCCGACAGCTACATGCAGGGCCTCAAGGACGCCCTGGGCGACGCCGCCGCCGGCACCGCCATCGTGCCGCCGACCCTGCTGGTGCGCGACCGGCTGACGCTAGACCTCGGCGGCCGCACCCTGGCGCTGAAGGCCTGGCCGCCGGCGCACACCGATGCCGACCTGACCGTCCTGGACACCGCCACCGGCACGCTGTTCGCCGGCGACCTGGTCTTCCTGCAGCGGGTCCCAGCGATCGACGGGTCGCTGCGCGGCTGGCTGGACGCCATCGCCGGGCTGCGCCGCGAGGCCGGGATCCGGCAGGTGGTGCCCGGCCACGGCCCGGTGGCCGCCGATTGGCCGGGTGCGTTGGACGACGAGGAGCGCTATCTTGGCCTGATCCTGAGCGAGACCCGGGCGGCGCTGGCCGCCGGGCGCAGCCTCGACCAGGCGGTCGCGACGGTCGGCCGCTCCGAACGCAGCCGCTGGCTGCTGTTCGACGACTACAACGACCGCAACGTCGCCACCGCCTACACCGAGCTGGAATGGGAATAGGGGAGGAGACCATGCTGAAGCACGCCGCGGCCCTGGCCCTGATCGCGCTGGCCACGCTGGGCACCGGGGCCGCCCGGGCGGCCCCCGTTCAATCCAATGGGGACGATCCCTGGCCCGACCTGAAGACCGCGATCTTCGGCGACAAGGCGATCGCCGACGGCTCGGCGTTCATGGCGGTCGAGGCCCCGGCCCGCGCCTATGACGCTGCGATCGTGCCGGTGACCATCCGCTTCGACCCCGCGCACATGCCGGCCGGCAGGGTCACCGCGATCACCCTGGTGGTCGACAAGAACCCGGCCCCGGTCGCCGCCGTGTTCCACCTCAAGGACGGGCTGGCCGACCCGACCATCGGCACCCGGGTGCGGGTGAACGAATACACCAACATCCACGCCGTGGCCGAGACCGCGGATGGCGGGCTGTTCATCGCCGCCGCCTTCGTCAAGGCGGCCGGCGGCTGCTCCGCCCCCGCCACCAAATCGCCCGACGAGGCCGAGGCCCATCTCGGCGAGATGCGGACGAAGAACCTGGACGCGGCGGAGATCGGCGCGCCGAGCCGGGTCGCGCTGCTGATCCGCCACCCGAACTACTCGGGCATGCAGATGGACCAGATCAAGCGCACCTATGTGCCGGCCAAGTTCATCGAGACCATCGATGTGCGCTACGGCGACACCGAGCTGCTGCAGGTCGAGGGCAACATCTCGCTGAGCGAGAACCCGATGATCGAGTTCAGCTTCACCCCGCAGGCGGCGGGACGGCTGACCGCGACCGCCAAGGATTCGGACGGGCTGGTGTTCAGCGGCGCCTGGTCGGTGCCTGCGGCGATGTGATGGGCGGGGAGTTGGCTCTCATACCGGATTGCGGCGACAGGAACTCATGCCCGCCATCGTCATCGCGAGCCCCGCAGGGGCGTGGCGATCCAGGGGCTGGTGCCGCTGGATCGCGCCCCCTGCACTCGACGGGGCGCTACGCTCCTCGCGATGACGATTTCAGGTTGTCATGAACCGCTCAGCACAAGGCTTGAGATCAAAAGCACCGGAAGTCGGCTTCGATCTGCGCCAGCCGCAGGGTGTCGACCATCAGCTTCAGCGAGGTCATCTCGCGGAAGATGCCGGCCTGGTCGCCGGTCGCGAACTGCATGCGCAGCACGGTCTCGGCCTTCTCGTAGTCGCGGTACGGCAGGATCGAGGACACCGCGTCGATGCTGCAGGAGCAGCGCTGCAGCATGTCCTGGGTCTCGCCGTTGCTGGCCATGCAGCCGATCACATAGTCGGCCACCACGGGCGTCGGGTAGTCATTGGCCCGCGCCGGATCGGGCACGGCGAGGAACAGGACAGCCGGGGCGAGAAGCGAAAAGGCCGCGCAGCCCTTCATGGCGAAGGCTCCGAAGTCGCGTCGGGAGGCCAGCAGACCAAAGGGGCGCGGACCGGTCAATCGCTCCCAAAGTACAAGCCGCGATGACCGGCGCGGTCCCGGCGGCGCTGGTCATCGGGCTGCTCGCCGCCGTGCACGGCTACACCGGCCATGAGGTGCCGGCCGACCCGCCGGTGGTGATGCTGGTGCCGCATGCGGCGCTGGAGGCGATGGCCTGCACCCATCCCTGCGCCGTGCTGGGCTTCGCCGAGGCCGACGGCACCATCGCGCTGGACGACAGCCTGCGCATCGGCGGCGATGCCGCCGACACCAGCATCCTGGTGCATGAGCTGACCCATTTCCTGCAGCGCGCCGCGGCGCACGGCGCGCCGGCGGCGGATTGCGCCGCCTGGCTGGAGCGCGAGCGCGAGGCCTATGACGTGCAGTACCGCTGGCTGCGCGACACCGCGCCGACGATCCGGGAGCTCTCGATCCGCCTGGCCCGTCTCGGCTCCCATCCGCTGATTCCGCCCTGCCGGCCGGGCGAGCCGCCGCGGCAGGAGACGTCGGACATGGCTCCAAAGTAGTATTCCCCTGAACCGCGGAAGGCGCATGATGCCCTTGATGCGCCGCGCCCCGGACCCAACATCCCGGTCGGGGCGTTGTCCCCAGCAGACGATACCAACGGAGGATCCCCATGAAGCGTTGGACCACACCCAAGCTCCGCGAAATCGCCGTGGGCTGCGAGATCAACGCCTACGCCTGCGCGAAGGTCTAATCCCACCCTCCGCCGTGCGTCGGATCCGGCGAGGCTGCCGAAAGCGGGGTTGAGACCATGCGCATCGTCGTCCTCGGTTCCGCCGCCGGCGGAGGCTTTCCCCAATGGAACTGCAACGCGCCCACCAGCCACGGGGTGCGCACCGGCAGCCTGCGCGCCAAGAAGCGCACCCAGGCGTCCCTCGCCGTCAGCGCCGACGGCGAGCGTTGGCTGTTGGTCAACGCCTCGCCCGATTTCCGCCAGCAGGTCGGCGACACCCCGGCGCTGTGGCCGCGGGGCGGGCTGCGGCATTCCCCGATCGAGGCGGTGATCCTGACCAGCGGCGAGATCGACCATGTCGCCGGGCTGCTGTCGATGCGCGAATCCCAGCCCTTCGCCCTGTGGGCCGCCCCGCCGGTGCTGGCCGCCCTGGCCGCCAACCCGATCTTCGATGCGTTGAGCCCCCGCTGCGTCGAGCGCCACGGCGTCACCTCCGCCGGCCCCTTCCCCATCACCGGCCCCAGCGGCGCGCTGGGCCTGACCGTCACCGCCTTCCCGGTGCCCGGCAAGGTGCCGCTGTACCTGGAGGGCCAGGCCGGCGCCAACCTGTCCGGCGCGGCGGACGAGACCATGGGGCTGGAGATCGCCTGCGGCCCCGCCCGCTTCCACTACATCCCCGGCTGCGCCGCGATGACCCCGGCCCTGCGCGCCCGGCTACGGCAGTCGCCCCTGGTGTTCTTCGACGGCACGCTGTGGCGGGACGACGAGCTGATCGCCACCGGCGTCGGCACCAAGACCGGGCAGCGCATGGGCCATATGAGCATCGACGGGCCGGACGGCACCGTGGCCGCCTTCGCCGATCTCGGCGTGCGGCGTAAGGTGCTGGTCCATGTCAACACGACGAATCCGGTGCTGGACGAAGACTCGCCCGAACGCGCCGCCCTGGCCGCCGCCGGCTGGGAGGTGGCGGAGGACGGCATGGAGATGGCCCCGTGAAGACCCTGCGATGACGGAATCCGCGATGACCGAACCGATGAGTCCCGACCAGCTGGAGGCGGCGTTGCGCGCGATCGGGCGCGAACGCTACCACGACCGCCACCCGTTCCACGGCCTGCTGCACGGCGGCAAGCTGAACCGCGGCCAAGTCCAGGCCTGGGCCCTGAACCGGTTCTACTACCAGAGCCGGATCCCGCTGAAGGATGCCGCCCTGATCTCGCGCACCGAGGACCCGGCGCTGCGCCGGGAATGGCGCCGGCGGATCGAGGACCATGACGGCGACCATGAGGGCGACGGCGGCATCGCCCGCTGGCTGCACCTGACCGACGCGCTGGGCCTCGACCGCGCCGCGGTCAGCGACGGTCGCGGCATCCTGCCGGCGACCCGCTTTGCCGTTGATGCCTATGTCCGCTTCGTGCGCGAGAAGACGCTGCTGGAGGCCATCGCCTCGTCGCTGACCGAACTGTTCGCCCCGGCCATCATCGGCAACCGCGTCGCCGGCATGCTGGCCCATTACGACTTCGTGTCGCGCGAGGCCCTGTCCTATTTCGACAAGCGGCTGACCCAGGCGCCGCGCGATTCGGATTTCGCGCTCGACTATGTCAGGCGCGAGGCGCGGCGGCCGGACCAGCAGCAGGACGTGATGGCCGCCCTGACCTTCAAATGTGACGTGCTGTGGGCCCAGCTGGACGCGTTGCACCACGCCTATGTCGCGCCCGGGAACATCCCGCCCGGCGCCTTCGTGCCCGAGGGGCGGGGATGACCGCCGCGGCCGAGCCAGCCGCCCCCGCCATCCGGCCGCGGCTGGCCCGCGGCTGCCGGATGCGCTGGGACGAGGCGCGGCAGAGCTGGATCGTGCTGGCGCCGGAGCGGGTGATCCTGCTGGACGAGATCGCCCATGAGATCGTGCGGCGCTGCGACGGCGCCAGCACCATCGCCGAGATCACGGCCGACCTGGCCAAGACCTTCGAGGCCGAGCCGGGCGAGGTCGCCGCCGATGTCGACCGGCTGATCGCCGACCTCCTGGCCAAGCGGATCATGGCGCCATGACCCATATCGCCCCCAACAACACCCCCCCTCGGCCGGAACCGCCGTTGGCGGCCCTGCTCGAGCTGACCCATCGCTGCCCGCTGCAATGCCCCTACTGCTCGAACCCGCTGGAGATGGAGCAGGCGCGCGACGAGCTGTCGACCGCGGAATGGCTGCGGGTGATGCGCGAGGCGGCGGCTTTGGGCATCCTGCAGATCCACTTCTCCGGCGGCGAGCCGACCATCCGCCGCGACCTGGCGGAGCTGGTGCGCGGCGCCCGCGACGCCGGCCTCTACACCAACCTGATCACCTCGGGCGTCGCGATCGACCGCGACCGCTTCATGGGCCTGGTCGAGGCCGGGCTGGACCATGCCCAGCTGAGCATCCAGGACACCGACCCGGCCTCGGCCGAGCGCATCGGCCACTATCCCGGGGCCCAGCCGAAGAAGCTGGCCTTCGCCGGCTGGGTGGCGGAGGCGGGCCTGCCCCTGACCCTGAACGCCGTGGTCCACCGGCAGAACCTCGACCGGCTGGACGCCATGATCGACCTGGCGGTCGAGATCGGCGCCGCCCGGCTGGAGGTCGCCCATGTCCAGTACTACGGCTGGGCCCTGAAGAACCGCGATGCGCTGATGCCGAGCCGGGAGCAGCTGGACCGCGCCAGCGCCGTGGTGGCGGCGGCGCGGGACCGGCTGCACGGCCGGCTGGTGATCGACTATGTCGTGCCGGACTACTATGCGCAGCGGCCCAAGGCCTGCATGGGCGGCTGGGGCCGGCAGTTCCTGAACATCACCCCGACCGGCAGGGTGCTGCCCTGCCACGCCGCCGAGACCATCCCCGGCCTCGGCTTCGAATCGGTGCGCGACCGCCCGCTGGCCGAGATCTGGGCCGCGTCCGACGCCTTCCAGCGCTTCCGCGGCACCGCCTGGATGCCCGAGCCGTGCCGCGGCTGCCCGCAGGCCGAGATCGACTGGGGCGGCTGCCGCTGCCAGGCCATGGCGCTGACCGGCCGGGCCGATGCGACCGACCCGGCCTGCGCCCTGTCGCCCTTCCACGACGCCATGCTGGGCCTCGCCGAGTCTGCCGCGCACCGCCCGGCGCCGCCCGATTTCGTCTATCGGCGCCTGCGGGCCGCGGCCGCGCCGGCGGCGGCCCCGCGGGGATGATTGCGGCGGCGGGTCCGCTGCCGTCGCAGTATTCAACAAGACCTCTGGCGGGCAGGACTGTTCGTCGATTTCGCAGCGCACAATCCCGCCAAGACGGCCGCTCCATTGCGGCGGCGCGCTATCCCGACGATTCCCGCCCGGGGAATTTCTCTCCAGTTCCCAACAATACTCGATTGTTCGACTTTGGTATAAGAGCAGATACATTTTCGCAGTCGCGAAATATTGGCTTCATACCAAAGAACAATGCCCTTTTATGCGTTTGGCGATTGACTGAAATTTACGAATTTCCGCAAACTGATGGTGGTCGTATTCCAAATGAAGCATCGGCAGGCCCGGAGACGAGGCCATGACGACCGGGCCCGATGACGTGAACGACCGTCGAGGCGGATCCCAGGCATGCCGCTGGCATTGCCGCGGATCCCGCATCGCGATCAATGGGAGGATAATGAATGCCCAGATTGCTGCGCACTTCCGGGTCCGCCTTGGCGCTTGTGTTCGCGCTGGCAGCCCTGCCGACGGTTGCGTCGGCCAATGACGAACTGCTGACGCTGCAGAAGGATCCGAACCAGTGGACCCAGCCGGCGGGCAACTACGCCAACACCCGCTACAGCGCGCTGAAGCAGATCACCACCGCGAATGTGAAGAACCTGCAGGTCGCCTGGTCGTTCTCGACCGGCGTGCTGCGCGGCCATGAGGGCGGGCCGCTGGTGATCGGCGACACCATGTACATCCACGCGCCGTTCCCCAACACGGTCTATGCCCTCGATCTCGCCAACAGCGGCAAGATCCTGTGGAAGTACGAGCCGAAGCAGGATCCGAACGTCATCCCGGTGATGTGCTGCGACACGGTCAATCGCGGCGTCGCCTATGCCGAGGGCATGATCTTCCTGCACCAGGCCGACACCACGGTGGTGGCGCTGGACGCCAAGACCGGCAAGGTGGTGTGGAGCGTCAAGGACGGCGACGCCACCAAGGGCGAGACCGGCACCTCGGCGCCGCTGGTGGTCAAGGACAAGGTGCTGATCGGCAATTCCGGCGGCGAGTTCGGCGTCCGCGGCCACCTGACCGCCTACGACGTCAAGACCGGCAAGCTGGTCTGGCGCGCCTCGTCGATGGGCCCCGATGCCGACACGCTGCTGGACCCGGTCAAGACGACCGAGCTCGGCAAGCCGGTGGGCAAGGATTCCGGCACCTCGACCTGGCAGGGCGACCAGTGGAAGATCGGCGGCGGCACCACCTGGGGGTGGACCTCCTACGATCCGGAAACCAACCTGATCTACTACGGCTCGGGCAACCCCAGCACCTGGAACCCGGTGCAGCGCCCCGGCGACAACAAATGGTCGATGACCATCTTCGCCCGCGACGCCGACACCGGCATGGCGAAGTGGGTCTACCAGATGACGCCCCATGACGAATGGGACTATGACGGCGTCAACGAGATGATCCTGACCGACCAGAAGTTCGACGGGAAGGACCGCAAGCTGCTGGTCCATTTCGACCGCAACGGCTTCGGCTACACCATGGACCGGGTGACCGGCGAGCTGCTGGTGGCCGAGAAGTACGATCCGGCGGTCAACTGGGCCAGCAAGGTCGACCTCAAGACCGGCCTGCCGGTGCGCGACAAGAAGTTCTCGACCGAGGCCAATGGCGAGGACACCAACTCGCAGGGCATCTGCCCGGCGGCGCTGGGGTCGAAGGACCAGCAGCCGGCGGCCTTCTCGCCGGAGACCGGCCTGTTCTACGTGCCGACCAACCATGTCTGCATGGATTACGAGCCGTACAAGGTGGCCTACACCGCCGGCCAGCCCTATGTCGGCGCGACCCTGAGCATGTATCCGGCCCCGGGCGGCGACCATCTCGGCAACTTCATCGCCTGGGACGCCGAGAAGGGCAAGATCGCTTGGTCGATCCCGGAGCCGTTCTCGGTGTGGAGCGGGGCCCTGGCCACGGCCGGCGGCGTCGTCTTCTACGGCACGCTGGAAGGCTATCTGAAGGCGGTTGACGCCAAGACCGGCAAGGAGCTGTACCGGTTCAAGACCCCCTCGGGGATCATCGGCAACATCAACACCTTCACCAGCAAGGGCAAGCAGTACGTCGCGGTGCTCTCCGGCGTCGGCGGCTGGGCCGGCATCGGCATGGCGGCAGGGTTGACCAACCCGCAGGAAGGTCTGGGCGCCGTCGGTGCCTACCAGTCCCTGTCGCAATACACCCAGCTGGGCGGAACCCTGAACGTCTTCGCCCTTCCCGACTGAAGCCTCCCTGTGCCTGAAGGCGGGCTTCGGCCCGCCTTCTTTTTCTTCGCGACCCGACCAGACCATCCGAGAGGATCGAGGATGCCTTTCCGTCCCTTTCTGCTTTGCGCCGCCGTCATGGCCGGCAGCCTGATCGCGACCGGCGGCTTCACCGCCGCGGCCTTCGCCCAGGACAGCAGCGCCACGCCGGCGGCACAGCCAGCGGCCCCGGCGGCGGCCCCCGCCCCGGCGGCGACCGCACCGGCAGCGGAGGAGGAGAAGCCCTACAAGATCGCCGCGGACGGCACGGTCGACTGGGCGGTCTACAACGGATTCCGCCGCTACAACGGCATCTGCTACGTCTGCCACGGGCCGGACGGGGAGGGCAGCAGCTTCGCCCCGGCCCTGATCGACTCCCTCAAGACGCTCAGCTTCGACCAGTTCCTCGACACCGTGGTCAACGGCAAGGAGACGGTGAACACGGCGAACGACAAGAAGATGCCGTCGCTGGGGGCCGACCCCAACGTGATGTGCTACATCAACGACATCTACGCCTATCTCAAGGCCCGGTCCGACGGTGTCGTGGGGCGCGGCCGGCCGGCCAAGTTCGAGAAGAAGTCCGCAGACTATGCCGCGGCCGAAAACGCCTGCATGGGGACGCCCGGCTAGGGCGCCCGGCATGACATCCCTCCTCCGGCGCATCGCGGCGCTCGGCCTGCTGGCCGGCGCCGCGCTGTTGTGCGCGCCCGCCGCCCCGTCGCGCGCCGAACCGCCGCGGCCGGAGGCGATCGACCGATCGGCGCTGCGGGTCTGTTCCGACCCCGCCAACCCGCCCTTCTCCAACGACAAGGGCGAAGGCTTCGAGAACAAGATCGCCGAGCTCCTGGCCGCCAAGCTGGGCGTGCCGGTGCGCTACACCTGGTTCCCGAACTCGACCGGCTTCCTGCGCATGACGCTGCGGGCCCGGCGCTGCGACCTGGTGATGGGCATCGTGGTCGGCGCCGAGCTGGTGCAGAACACCAACCCCTATTACCGCTCCGGCTATGTCCTGGTGACGCGGCGGGCCGACGGGCTGGCCGACCTGACCGGGCTGGCCGACCCGCGGCTGCAGGCGCTGCATCTCGGCATCACCGCCGGCACGCCGCCGGCCAACCTGGCGGCGCGCAACGGGCTGATGGTGCAGGCCCGGCCCTATCCGCTGTTCGTCGACAGCCGCTACGACGCGCCGGGCAAGCAGATGATCGAGGACCTGGCCGCGAAACAGATCGACGTCGCGGTGCTGTGGGGGCCGATCGCCGGCTACTTCGCCAAGCAGCATGGCGACGACATGGTGGTGACGCCGCTGGTGAACGAGCCCAAGGACACCAAGCTGGACTTCTACATCACCATGGGCGTGCGCCCGGGCGAGAACGACTGGAAGAACCAGATCAACCAGCTGCTGCGCGAGAACAAGGCCGCGATCGACACAATCTTGAAAGATTACGGCGTGCCGCTGCTGGACGCCCACGGCCAGCCGATTCCATGACCCGCCTGCTCCGCCTCGCCGCGCTGGCCCTGGCGCTCGCCGCCGGCCCGGCGCTGGGCCAGACGGCGGAGCCGGACGGCTACCGCATGGAGGACTACCGCGCCCCGGTGCCGGCGACGCTGCATGGCGCGACGGTGGT
>Ga0193743_1003568_pt1 | contig 10373 bp, 7 predicted proteins | sample L2c2metaG_FD_143038 | JGI IMG/M metagenome (GOLD analysis project Ga0193743, IMG submission 143038) | Soil microbial communities from a riparian zone of the East river system, Colorado, United States - L2c2 | ecosystem: Environmental > Terrestrial > Soil > Riparian zone | place: USA: East River...
TCTCTGTCGCTCTGTTGAAAAGACGGTACTCGGCGGACGGCGACGACACATTTGAACGACTGGATCGTGACGTTGCGAGAGTCGACCTGCTGATCGGGCAGTTATTGACACTGTCACGCCTCGAGGCCGGGCTTTCATCCGCGGAAAGAGAGGACGTCGACCTTGGACAACTCCTGGATGAGGCAGTTGCTGACAGCGACTTCGAAGCACAAGCGTCGGGCAGGTCCGTGACTTTCCGAACCACTGGTTCGGTCATACTCGGGAACGCCAATCCACACGCCCTTAGAAGCGCTTGTGAAAACGCATTCGCAATGCGGTCCGGTTTACCCGACCGGGAACCAATGTCGAGGTCGTATTAGAGATTGACAGGAGCACATCGGAACCGCTCGCGATTCTCTCCGTTCGGGATCATGGTCCGGTAGTTCCGGAAGAATCTCTTCAGGCAATCTTTGAGCCTTTCTATCGAATTGGAGGAGATCCGGAAGGAACGGATGGAAATGGTCTGGGTCTTGCTAACGCCTCTGAAGCGATTCGATTGCACCACGGCACGATCGGTGCCGCGAATCTTCGACCGACAGGCCTTGAAATAACGATTCGATTGCCGATCGCTTTCAAGGCCCCGTCTCTTCGAGATGAACGTTCGCAACCCGAGCGTAACAGCGCGACCTAAGATTTTCGCCAATCGTCGGCAGTCGACGGGCGAAGAAAGTTAGGCCCGCTCCAGCCAAGAGGTCCCACAGCAATGTTCGATGAGCTGGATATGCCTCCTATCTGGAGGCGACAGTTCAGAAGCAGCGTAAGGATTGCTCTTTCACAACCCTTCTCCCGTGTAGAGGCCTGAACCGAAATGATCCTTCCCGCCGGCGGCTAGAGTATGTTATTAACCTTGACCTGCTGCGGAGCACCCAAAATGCTGCTGATGACTGATTTCACCGGGAAAATCGCACTCTATAGGCTTTGGATGGCGACTAGACCATACAAAGCCTCTCTTATCGACGTATCAGCAAAAGGCTGGGTGCTCACTTCAAGGGACTTGCGCACACACAGTCCATAACAGGCTCTAGATCCTTGCTGCATGGCAGAGTCATAAAGAGGACCGAAACCTTATTATGACTAGTTTTTGTGCTCCGGCACCCACCATGCTGGGAGAATTTTGGGGATGCGCAGCCTTTGAGCCCACGGGCCCCACTCTGGCTGAAATTCAGTGAGGAGGTTGCTAATGGCAAACGAGCCAAATTCACGAGCCATCCCCTGTTCAGCGTGGGTCACGTCGTTGAAGCCGTCCGGGAGAATACCCATACCGACAAAGCCACCGGCGGCGGCACCCGTAAAGTGACTATAGGCGATCCTGGTTTTACCGGAATCCGACTTGTCCACGAAAGTTAAGACGAGTGCGTGAGCCGTGCGGGTGAGCGGGTTTGTGCTGTTCGACCGGAGATAGCGAGGGTCTTCGTGCATGATTGCCTGGGTCATGAACTCAGCAGTGTTCCTGGATGTGCGCGTTGCGATCTGAAATCCGTAATTTCTGCCATATGCCCCTGCTCCATCCTTCCAATCCTTGGGATATGTGCTCTTCGGATTAGCCATGGCTATTCCAGATGTAATGGCAGGCAGAATGACCGCAGGGGGACCGAAGGTCCTGCGGACATAGATGTGCAATTTATCTTGCGTCGTAAGAGGTACCATGGCGACCAGCCTTGGGGGCAGAAGTGGAAATTGATTGGTGTGCTTACCCGGGTCAGCCGATTGATCCTGCTGCCCCTGTGGAAGTGGCGCGTCTGGAAGAGAATCCGTACTTGAACTCGAGCTGCTTGATCTGGGATCAGTAGCCCCCAAAGATCCCAAGGATGCGAGCTGTAATGAAACGTCGCTCGTGGATCCTGCGACTTGAGAATTTTGTGCGATGGCTGATTGTGAGCGAATAGCGAACACGGTAACAAGTACCGCGGTTACGCCAAAGAGACGCCTGTGATTGAAGCGCTTGTGATCCATGATTCTCCCGGCAGGAAAAGAATTCCTATTCGGACAATAGGGCGCGGGGCACATCGGTACTGTCAGGAAAGGTGTGTTGGGTGTAAGGATTTGTATAGGACCGCCACTGTTCCAGAGGCGGTCGCAGCCCGCAGATCAGAGTCCTTCGATTTTTGAAAGACGACTGAGCATCAGTTCGCAAGGCTTCGATCAGCGGCCCGACGGACGGCCTGTATAACACCGTGCCTCGATATCTGTGCTGGCCTCGATGTAGTCACTTCTCAGCAGATCAGTTGTCTATGGTTCCAGTTACATACAAATCCTTACATTGAACTGACGCTTCTTTACGGCACTCCCCCTTCACCACCCTCAAGCTAGAGACATCGTTGGAGGACTCATGGTCAGAGCATGGGTACTTCACAAGTCTTATGCGGGTCTCTTGTTTTCTGTTCCGCATGATCGGCTCAACGCGCAGGTTCGTCTAAGGATTCTTAAAGGAGCTGGGAAGTGACGCAACATCACGACGAAAGCAAAGAGAAGATCGAAGCGAATGATCTTCCGCGGAGAATCGAAACAGAAGTACGAACTCCCCGATCAAGAGCAAAGGTTATCTTTGTCGTGATTGCCGTTCTGGCAGCCGGTATCTACTTTGTACTGCATTCGAAAAAGCACAAGAAAGTCTCTGCAAGCTCTGAGAATGAGAGTCAGACCGTCATCATACACGCGGGAGTGGCGAGTGAAGGCGATATCGGCGTTTATATCGATGCGCTCGGTACTGTAACGCCGATCGCGACGGTCAATATTTACAGCCAGGTGAGCGGCAGGGTCGTCGCGGTTCATTACCGCGAGGGCCAGACGGTACACAACGGAGATCCACTTCTCGAGATCGATCCACGGCCCTACGAAGCACAATTGCAACAGGCCGAAGGTTTGCTCGATCACGACCGCGGAGTCCTTAAGCAGGCGGAGATCGACCTGGCACGCTACAAGGAGGCGTTCGCTGAGCACGCGGTCGCCAAACAGATATTGGACGATCAAGAGCAAGCGGTCGTTCAGGATCAAGGAACCGTCAAATTCGATCTGGGACAAGTTGAGAGTGCCAAAGTTCAACTGAGTTATTGCTCGATTGCGTCCCCTATCTCCGGAAAAGTGGGCCTGAGGCTTGTCGACTCCGGCAATCTCGTAGCGTCGGGCACTGCGAGCCCACTGGTTGTGATCACACAGCTTCAACCGATCACGGTGGTCTTCAACGTCTCGGAAGATCATCTCGGAGAGGTTCAAGCACGTATCCGCCAACATACTCCTCTGACCGTAGACGCGTTTGATCGCGCTGCGCAAACCAAAATCGCTACTGGAGTGTTGTTGACGCTCGATAACCAGATTGACACTTCGACGGGAACAGTTCGCTTCCGGGGTGAGTTCACGAACCGCGACCTCGCTCTGTTTCCGAACCAGTTCGTCAACGCGCGTTTGCTGGTGAACAGTTTGAAGGGCGTTGTTCTTGTCCCAAGCGCCGCAATCCAGCGCAATGGAGCGCAAGCCTTTGTGTTTGTCGTCAACAGCAACAACACAATCTCAATTCGCAACGTTGCCGAACGGAGCACGGATGGTAATGCAACAGCAGTGGAAGGTTTGCACGCGGGGGAGAGAGTGGCACTGTCGAGCTTCGATAAGCTGCAGGACGTGACTCCGGTCACGATCGCGCAACGAACCGATGGCACGAACGGTCTTTCGTCCCTTCATTCTTCGCCCCGTGGCGACCGCGCTGCTCATGGTGGCAATCCTGGTCGTCGGCGCTGCCGCCTATCTCAAACTGCCGGTATCGGCATTGCCTGAGGTGGAGTATCCCACGATTCAAGTGCGGACCTTCTATCCAGGCGGCAGCCCGGACGTGATGTCCTCGGCTGTCACAGCTCCTCTCGAACGGCAGTTTGGCCAGATACCCGGCCTGACGCAGATGACCTCCACAAGTTCGGACGGTAGTTCGTCTATCGTGCTGCAATTCACCTTAAGCCTGAATATCGATGTCGCCGAACAAGAGGTCCAGGCAGCCATCAACGCTGCTCAAAGCTATCTGCCGACAGACCTTCCACTACCTCCTGTGTATAGCAAATCAAATCCGGCCGACGCGCCAGTATTGACGCTCGCTCTGACGTCCAAGATCCTTCCATTGTCGAAGGTAGAGGATCTGGCAGATTCGCGGCTTTCCCCAAAGATCTCGCAACTTAGTGGAGTGGGGCTAGTAACTATCAGCGGCGGCCAGAAGCCCGCTGTTCGGATCCAGGTCAATCCGACGGCGTTGGCGGCCTATGGGATCAGTCTCGAGGATTTGCGAGCCGCGCTTGTCAGCACGAGCGTCAATTCTGCAAAGGGGACGTTCGACGGACACACGCAAAATTATCAGATCAACGCTAACGACCAGTTGCTCTCCAGCAAGGATTATCGGGATGTGCTAGTCGCCTACCGAAATGGTGCTCCGGTCACACTTTCGGATGTTGCCAGAATCAGCGACGGCATCGAAAACGTCCGCCTAGCGGGATGGATGAACCAGAGGCCTGCGGTAATCCTCAATATTCAGCGGCAGCCGGGCGCGAATACCATTGCAGTGGTCCAAAGCATTGAGGACCTATTGCCCAAGCTGCAGGCTGGACTTCCGGCAGGAGTACAACTCACAGTACTCACCGATCGGACCACCACGATCAAGGCATCGGTCGCCGACGTTGAATTCGAACTCGTTCTAACGATCGGCCTAGTTGTTATGGTCATCTTCGTCTTTCTGCGCAATCTCGCGGCAACGATCATTCCTGCCATCGCTATCCCGATCTCTCTCGTCGGAACACTGGCCGTGATGTATCTGTTGGGATACAGCCTCAATAACTTGACGCTGATGGCTCTTACAATTTCCACCGGCTTCGTCGTCGACGACGCGATCGTAATGATTGAAAACATCTCTCGCTATCTTGAAGAGGGATATGGACCTCTCGAAGCCGCGCTCAAGGGCGCCGATCAGATCGGCTTCACTATTATTTCCCTCACTATTTCTCTTATAGCCGTCCTCATTCCATTACTTCTCATGGGAGATATCGTAGGAAGGTTGTTTCGCGAGTTTGCAACCACGCTTGCGGTGACGATTCTTATCTCCGCCGTCGTATCGCTCACGCTGACCCCGATGATGAGTGCTCGCATACTGCGGCACAAGCCCATATTCGAGCAGGGCCGTTTCTACCACTGGTCTGAGCGTATGTTCGAGCGCCTGATCGAGCGGTATGGACGTACGTTGCAGTGGGTCTTTCGTCACGAAGTCTCCGCCCTGCTGGTAGCGGCCGTGACGTTGGTGCTCGCGATCTACCTTTATGTCGTCATTCCAAAAGGCCTGTTTCCTGTTCAGGATGTCGGCATCATTCAAGGCATCTCTCAGGCCCCGGAGTCTACCTCGTTCGAGTCCATGGCGATCAAACAGCAGGAGTTGGGAGACGTGATCCTGAAGTACCCGGCTGTTGCCAGCCTGTCTTCCTTCATCGGAGTCGACGGTACCAATGCGACTCTGAACAGTGTGCGCATTCAAATCAACCTGAAGCCTTTCTCTCAACGCAACATCAGCGCAGCCCAGGTGATTGACCTTCTGCAGACCAATCTGCAGAAGGTAGCTGGAATTCATCTTTTTATGCAGCCGGTACAGGACCTTACGGTGGACGACCGCGCCAGCAGTAGCCAGTATCAATACACTTTGGAAGATGCGGACCAGTCGGAGCTGGACACCTGGACGGCAAAGATGGTCGCGGAACTACGGAAGCACCCAGAGTTAAAGGATGTCTCGACCGACCAACAACCGCATGGGTTGGCGGCGAAGGTTGTCTATGATCGAGCGACCGCGTCACGCATGAACATCTCTGCGGATCAGATTGACTCTACCCTATACGATGCGTTCGGCCAACGGCAGATCAGTACCCTGTATACCCAGTCGAACCAGTATCACGTCATTCTTGAAGCATCTCCGGAGTTTCAGAGTAACCCGCAAAACCTGGGCGACATCTATCTGCAGAGCTCCTCTTCGAGCGGCAGTTCCACTGCCAGCTCGACCTCCGGGCGAACGTCATCCAACAGCACAGCGACTGCAGTACCTACGTTGAGCGCCACTTCTACGAGCGGCGTTGGAAGGGCGCAACTGAGCAGTCTATCGAATTCTGGAGGGAGTTCGTCGCTCTCATCGCAGAGTTCCAGTGCGCTATCTTCTTCTGCGAGCACGTCCCTGTCGACAGGCGTATCCTCCAGTCTGTCCGGCAGCTCAAGTCAGTCTTCGGCGTCAAGTAGTTCAAGCACAGCAGCCCAGTCTTCGCCGATACCGCTCTCTGCCTTTGCCCACATTGAAAAGACATCCAGCCCTCTGACCATCGCTCACCAAGGCCAGTTTCCGGTTGTGACCGTCTCGTTCAACCTTGGACCAAATACCTCGTTGAGCCAGGCGATCGCCGTAATCGACAAGGTACAGGAAGGGATGAAGATGCCCGCCAGCGTGCAGACGAGCTTTGAAGGGACAGCCGAGGCTTACAAATCCGTGGGAGGCAACGAGGGACTGTTGATTCTGGCGGCTCTCGTGGCCGTCTACATCGTGCTTGGAGTCCTTTACGAGAGCTTCATTCATCCAATCACCGTTCTCTCGACACTTCCCTCGGCCGGCGTTGGCGCACTGCTGGCGCTCATGTTCTTCAAGCAGGATCTGGGTATCGTCGCCATCATTGGCATCATCCTGCTGATCGGCATCGTGAAAAAGAACGGCATCATGATCGTCGACTTTGCATTAGAAGCGGAGAGGACGCGCGGTCTCTCCTCGGCGGAGGCAATCTACGAAGCTTCTCTGCTGCGTTTCCGCCCGATCATGATGACGACGCTGGCGGCGCTTTTTGCGGGCATACCGCTCGCCTTCGGGTCTGGTATTGGCTCAGAACTCAGGCGCCCTTTGGGTATCGCGATGGTGGGTGGTCTGTTGCTCAGCCAGATCCTGACGCTCTATACGACTCCTGTGATCTACATCTTCTTCGACAGGCTTGGAGGCCGCCTTGCACGTGGAAAGGAATCCGAGAGTCAGCTCAGCACGGCGGAGCAGGCATGAACATCTCCGCTCTTTTTATAAGACGGCCTGTGGCAACGACTCTTCTCACCGTAGGTCTCGCTATAGCAGGCATGATCGCATTTATGTTGCTCCCCGTGGCTTCTCTACCTCTGGTTGATCTCTCCGCGATCAATGTGACCGCGGCACTACCTGGCGCGAGTCCGGAGAATATGGCGTCGTCGGTTGCGACTCCCCTCGAGAAGCAGTTCAGTCACATTGCCGGTATCACGACGATGAGTTCGACGAGCACGCTCGGTGTGACGTCGATCAAATTGGTCTTCGATATGAGCAGAGATGTGGATGGGGCGGCGCGCGATGTGGAGGCCGCGATCAATGCAGCTCGCAGTTATCTCCCCACAAACCTTCCCGCGAACCCAACCTATCGAAAACTTGATTCCGCTCGGGCACCTGTCCTTGTGCTCAACCTTGCTTCGAAAACGGCTGACTCGGGCGCACTGTATGACACGGCGTCATCCATCATTCAGCAAAAGATTTCGCAGATCAAAGGGGTAGGCCAGGTGTCGATTCTTGGTGGCTCCTTACCAGCTGTCCGGGTCGAACTCAATCCGCAACAGGTGAGTCACTATGGCTTGGGTATCCAGGACATCGCGAGTCTGATTAGCCGAGAAAATGCGAACAGGCCAAAAGGGCAGATCTCCGACGGGAATACGATCGCAGGTGTAACCGCGAATGATCAAATCAGGAAGGCTCGGGATTATGCCCCGCTGGTCGTGGGGACGAAGGATGGTGCTGTTGTACGCCTCACGGACGTTGCGAGCGTGACCGATTCGGTAGAAAGCGTACGATCGGTCGCCTATGTCAATGGCAAGGAGTCGGTCAGCCTCTTGGTCTACTGTTCTCCGGGAGCGAATGTCATAAGCACAGTCGATCAGATCAAGAAATTGCTGCCCGCTATTCGTGCTTCTATACCCGCCAATCAGCAGCTCCTGGTCACCGGCGACCTTACGACAACGATCCGTGCCTCAGTGAAGGATGTGGAAGGGACCCTTGTTCTATCGATTGTGTTGGTTGTCTTTGTCGTGTTCCTGTTCTTACGGAATTCCAGGGCTACGCTGATTCCTGGAGTCGCGGTGACGATTTCGGTGATCGGGACCTTTGCGGTGATGTATCTCTGCGGCTATACGCTGGATAACCTCTCGTTGATGGCGCTGGCCATCTCGACAGGGTTTGTCGTGGATGATGCCATCGTTGTCATGGAGAACACTGTGCGTCTGATGGAGCTCGGTGTGCCTGCAAGGGAAGCGGCTCTCAAGGGTGCAGAAGAGACCGGGCCGACCGTTCTCTCGATGAGCTTGTCTCTTATCGCGGTGTTCATTCCGATTCTGTTTATGGGCGGAATACCCGGGCGGCTCTTCCATGAGTTCGCATTCACGTTGGTGGTCTCGATTGCGATCTCGATGGTGGTCTCCCTCACGCTAACACCCATGATGTGCGCTTACGTGCTTCGCTCGGAGAAGGACGTGGTGCACGGCTGGCTCTATCGATTAAGTGAGAGCGGATTTGAACATCTCCTGGCCGGCTATCGCCGCAGCCTGACCTGGGTATTGAAGCATCCGGTGATGGTTTTGTTCATCTTTCTTGGGACCTTGGCCCTCAATGTCGTTCTGATGGGGCGTGTCCCGAAGGGCATGTTTCCCATACAGGACACGGGCTCCCTTCTCGGAGGAATCCAGGGACCACAGGATGCCTCTTTTCGCGCGATGCAAAACTCGTTGAAGGCCATCGAAGCGGTGATCCAGGCCGACCCGGCCGTAGACGTGGTCACAGGATTCACCGGAAGCAGTTCTGGCCCCGGGAGCGACAACGGAAGCAATTCGGGCTTTCTCTTTGTCACTCTAAAGCCGTTGGAGCAAAGAAAGGTGAGCGCCGCCGAAGTACTTGATCGCTTGCGTCCCAAGCTGAACGCAATCCCAGAAGCAACCACACAACTCAAGCCCTTCCAGGACATTCCTTCCGTGGGCAAGAACAGCAACGCCAACTACCAATACGAGTTGTCCTCCGACAGCGTAACCGACCTGAACAAGTGGGGACCGATTCTCTATCAGGAGATGAGAAAACTCCCCATGATCAAAGATGTCAGCATCGATCAACAAAACAGTGGTTTAGAGGCATTGATTAACTATGACCGGCCCACGGCAGCGCGCTTCGGTATTACACCCCAGCTCATCGATCAATCTCTCTATGGTGCCTTCGGACAGGCGCAAGTCTCCACCATCTACTCGTCACTCAACCAGTATCACGTGGTCATGGAGGCTGCACCGCAATACACTCAGAACCCGTTGGGTCTTAGCTCCATCTACGTGCACCCGTCCAACGGGAACTCGGTTCCGCTCGATGCTTTCGCTCAGGCGACGAAGTTCACGTCTCCTCTTGCTGTCAACCACGACGGCCTCTTTCCTGCAGTGACTGTATCTTTCAACCTGGCTCCGGGCGTATCACTCGGACAGACGGCCATAGCCATCGAGCAACTACAGCAGAGGCTTGCTATGCCGCGAACGGTGCATGGTAACTTTTCCGGCACAGCCGGAGATCTCAAGAAGTCCGCGATCGACCAGATTGTGCTCATCGTCATGGCCTTGTTTGCGGTCTATATCGTATTGGGTATTTTGTATGAGAGCCTGATGCACCCAGTTACGATTCTCTCGACGTTGCCTCCGGCTAGCGTCGGTGCGGTTCTTGCCCTCATCCTCTTCAAGAGTGAGTTGGACGTGATCTCGATCATCGGCATTGTCTTGCTGATCGGAATCGTGAAGAAGAACGCGATTATGATGATCGACTTCGCCCTCCTGGCAGAGCAAGTCGAGGGTAAGAGCCCAGAGAATGCCATCTTCGAGGCGTGTCTTCTCCGTTTTCGTCCCATCATGATGACCACGATGGCCGCTCTGTTCGGAGCACTCCCCCTTGCCATTGGTCGAGGCACCGGATCCGAGCTCAGACGTCCACTGGGCATTGCGGTTGCCGGTGGCCTGGCGCTCAGCCAGATCCTCACGCTCTATACAACCCCCGTGATCTATCTCTTTCTCGACAGGCTTCGGCTCCGCTTCCGGAGTAAACGCAATACAGCTGAACGCGTCGCTCACGGAGGCGTCGTCTAATGGTACCTACAAAGAAAATCACCGCACTGCGACTGCTGGAACTGAACGCTAACAAGCGTGGCTGGTGCGCCGCTCTCCTCCTTTCTGCGATGTGCGGATTGCAGGGGTGCAACGTCGGTCCGAAGTACCACCCGCCCGCAATGCCCGCTCCGCCTGCGTTCAAAGAGCAGGGATCA
>Ga0193743_1003569_pt1 | contig 10371 bp, 12 predicted proteins | sample L2c2metaG_FD_143038 | JGI IMG/M metagenome (GOLD analysis project Ga0193743, IMG submission 143038) | Soil microbial communities from a riparian zone of the East river system, Colorado, United States - L2c2 | ecosystem: Environmental > Terrestrial > Soil > Riparian zone | place: USA: East River...
ACTCGCATCGCGAGACCGGGTGAGGGCTGGTCCCGGCCTCGACAAAGACCCCTCACCCGGAGCCGCTTCGCGTCTCCGACCTCTCCCGCAAGCGGGAGAGGCAACGCAAATGCGCCTAGGGCAGCCGTCTCAGGCGACCAGTTCGATCGCGTAGCTCTCGGTCACCGGGTTGGCGAGCAGCTTCTTGCACATCTCATCCAGGCGCGCGCGCGCCTGGGCGGCATCGGCGGCGGCGATCTCGACCTCGATCACCTTGCCCTGGCGGACTTCGCCGACCTCGCCGAAGCCGAGGCCCTGCAGGGAATGGCCGATCGCCTTGCCCTGGGTGTCCAGGACGCCGGGCTTCAGCATGACGTGGATGCGGGCTTTCATGTCGGTGCCAGTCTTTAAGTGGGGGCCTGTGTCTCGCGGATGTCGACGACGCTTCCTTCCGGCAGGATGCCGAGGCGCCGGGCCACCTCCTGGTAGGCCTCGATGACGCCGCCCAGGTCCTGGCGGAAGCGATCCTTATCGAATTTCTCGTTGGTCTGCACGTCCCACAGGCGGCAGTTGTCCGGGCTGATCTCGTCGGCCAGCACGATCCGCATCTCGTCGTTCTCGTCGTAGAGGCGGCCGAATTCGAGATTGAAGTCGACGAGCTTGAGGCCGATGCCGAGGAACAGGCCGGTGAGGTAGTCGTTCACCCGCAGCGACAGCGAGACCATGTCGTCGAGGTCCTGGGCGTTGGCCCAGCCGAAGGCGGTGATGTGCTCTTCCGACACCATCGGGTCGTTGAGCTCGTCCGACTTCAGGTAGTACTCGATGATCGAACGCGGCAGCGGCGTGCCCTCGGGCACGTTGAAGCGCTTCGAGAACGATCCGGCGGCGATGTTGCGCACCACGACCTCGAGCGGGATGATCTCGACCTCGTGGATCAACTGCTCGCGCATGTTCAGCCGGCGCATGAAATGCGTGGGGACGCCGATCTCGGACAGCCGGGTCATGAGGTATTCGGAGATGCGGTTGTTCAGCACCCCCTTGCCCTGGATCACCGCCTTCTTCTGCCCGTTCTGCGCCGTCGCATCGTCCTTGAAGTACTGGACGATGGTGCCCGGCTCCGGCCCTTCGTACAGGACCTTGGCCTTGCCTTCGTAGATGCGCCTGCGGCGGCTCATATCGAAACGTCCATTGAACGGTGAAGCCAACAAAAAAGGATCGGGACGTCCTGGGGAGGGCGTCCGCGTCCGGCAGCTTATAGCAAGCGCACATCCACTAAACAATTGCACGCTCCCAGTTGCCTCGGGGCGTGACCGCGGCGGCGAGAGACGCTATATCCTCGGCATGACGCGAATTGCGCCCGCGGCGGCGGGCAGGTGGAAGGAAGCGACAGGATGACGATCGAATCGCGGGGGCAGGCTTTCGAGGCGGAGTTCCAGCACGACCAGGAGCTCCTGTTCCGGATCCAGAACCGGCGCAACAAGCTGCTCGGCCTGTGGGCGGCCGAGCTGATCGGCCTGACCGGCGGCGCCGTCGATGCCTATGCGAAGGAGGTCATCATGTCCGACTTCGAGAAGCAGACCGACGAGGACGTGCACGACAAGGTCTATGCCGACCTCAAGATCCACGACGTCGACCTGTCGGACCACCGGCTGCGCAAGAAGATGGACGCGCTGCTGGCCGTGGCGCGGCAGCAGATCATGACCGAGGCGACGCCGAAGTAAGCGTCGGTCCTCCACCCATGAAAAAGGGCGGCTTCGGCCGCCCTTTTTCATGGGTGGTCTCTTAACCTTTCACCGCCCCCGCGGTCAGCCCGCTCGTCATGGTGTTGCGGAAGAGGTAGTAGATCACGGCCGGCGGGATCGCGTAGATCAGCCCGGTGGCCATCAGGAGGTTCCAGGGCGAATCATCGGCCGACAGGAACAGGCCGAGCCCGACCGACAGCGGCGCCGCCTTCTCGCTCGACAGCAGCAGGAAGGCGTAGAGGTACTCGTTCCAGGCCAGCAGCAGGGCGTAGATGCCGATGGCCACCAGCGACGGGCGCATCAGCGGCAGGTAGACCATGCGGAAGATCTGCAGCGGCGTGGCGCCGTCCATCACCGCGGCCTCGTCCAGCTCGCGCGGCAGCTTGTCCGAGGCCTGCTTCAGCACCCAGATGGCATAGGGCGAGGACAGGGCGACCATCGCCAGGATCAGCGCCAGCTGGGTGTTGAGCAGGCCGTAGGACCCCATCGTCTTGTACATCGGCACGGCCAGGAAGGCGGCCGGGATCAGATAGGTCGACAGCGCCAGGTTCATCACCGTGCGCCCGCCCGGCGCCCGCAGCCGGCTGATGGCGAAGGCGGCGCAGGTGGCGACAAACAGGGTCAGCACCCCGGTCGTCACCGCGATCACGAAGCTGTTGCCGAGCTGCAGCCAGAAGTTGCTGAGGTAGTAGTGCTGCTGCCGGAACACGGTGACGAAGTTGGACAGGGTCGGCTGGGCCGGCCACAGGTCGCCGGCCAGCACCGAATCCGGCGGCGAGATCGCCAGCACGAACAGATGGTACAGCGGCACCACGGTCCACAGCACCACCGGGATGGCGATCAGGACCAGCGCGCCCTCGTTCAGCCAGCGCTTCATGCCTCGGTTCCCTTCGACAGCCGCTTGACCATGACGAACACCATCGGCAGCACCAGCGGCATGGCGACGATGATCGAGGCGACGCCGAGGTCGAGGCTGTTGTTGCGGAGGTATCGGATGCCCAGCGTGGCCAGCACCTGGGTGCTGTCGGCCGGGCCGCCGCCGGTCAGGAGGTAGACGCTGTTGAAGTCGCCCAGGGTCCAGATCATCGACAGGAAGGTCGAGGTGACGTAGAGCGCGGCGACCGACGGCCAGGTGACGAAGCGGAAGCGCTGCCAGCGCGAGGCGCCGTCGACCGCCGCGGCCTCATACAGGTCGCGGGCGATGGCCAGCCGGCCGGTCAGGATGATCAAGGTCCAGAACGGCAGCGACTTCCAGATGTGGACCATGATGGCGCAGAAGAAGGCCAGCCAGGGGTCGGTCAGCCAGGGCGGGCCTTCGAAGATGCCAAACAGCCGGAACAACTGCTGGTTGATCATGCCGTTCTCGGGGTTGAGCATGACCCGGAACGACAGGATGGTCGGGATCGACGGCACCGCCCAGGGCAGGATGAACAGCACCAGCAGCAGCCGGATCCAGCGGCGCGGCACGGCGAAGAAGCCGGACAGGCCGAGCGCGATCACCATCTTCACATTGACCGCGATCATCAGGAACAGGAGCGTGTTGACCACGGCGGTCAGGAAGATCGGGTCGGCGAACAGCCGCCGGTAGCTGGCCGGGTTGGCGCCGAGATACAGGCCGTAGCCGACCGGATAGGCCACCAGCACCAGCAGCACGGCGACATACGGGGCCAGCAGGATCATGCCCCAGGCCGCCCAGGTCCGTCGGTGGCTGCTGCGGGCGGTCGGGATCGCGTCGATCGTGGTCGCTGTCATCGGCAGTGGTCCCGTCGAAAGGAAAGTCGATGCGGCCCGCCCGTTCGGGTCGGGGCGGGCCGCGGTTCCTCAATGAGCCTGTTCGAGAATGCGCTGGTGTGAGTCGGCTGGCGGCGGTTTCGAGAACCGGAGCGCAGCGGACATCTACGTCCGTGAGCACCGGAAGCGGAGAAACCGCCGTCAGACGGCCGCACCAGTAGCATTATCGGACAGGCTCAGCCGGCGATCTCCTTGATCCGGGCGATCATCTCATCGACCGCCTGGTCGGGCGAGACCTTGTCCTGGACGACCCGGCTCATCGCCTTGGCCCAGACGTTCTCCGCATTCACCGTGGTGAAGTGGTAGTTGTAGACGAAGGGGAAGGGGATGGTGCCGTCGGTGAACTGCTTCGACACCACGGCGCGATGCGGGTCCTTGCCGTCGGTCCAGAACGGCCGGGCGGCGCCGGACTTGGTCACCGGATACCAGCGCCCGAGCGAGCCCTCGACGAACGGGGTCAGGTTCTCGTCCTTCAGCATGAAGGTCATGAACTCCTTGGCCCGGGGCTTGTTCTTGGCGTCGGCGAAGATCACCGCGGTTTTGGTCGCCGCCAGGTTCGGCAGGGTGCTGCCGTCCGGCTTCTTCGGGAAGTAGGCGGTGCGGATGTTCTCTTCGTAGTTCTTCTTGGCCTGGGCCCGCTGCTCCTCGGTCAGCGTCGGGTTGGTCGAATCATCCAGGTGCTTGCCGGCGATCGAGATCGTGGCGTTGTGGGTCAGCACCGTGGTGCGGTTGTGGAAGTTGACGTTGTTGTCGGTGTCGAGCCAGTTGATCGACGATGGCGGGGTGCAGCCGCGGGTGAAGATCGAGGTGTAGCTCTTCAGCGCCGCGATCATCGCCGCCCGGTTCTCCGGCTGGTCCAGCACGATCTTGCCGCTCTCGTCGACGATCTTGACGTTGTAGGCGTTGGCGAAGGTCAGGAAGCTGAAGAAGGTGTCGGAGGCGGCGACGCTCATCGGGTTGCCGATGCCGTAGATCCGCTTGCCCTTGGCGCGCAGCCCGCCCTGGACCTTGTCGCACCAGAAGTCCCAATAGGCGTCCCAGGTGGTCGGGATGTCGGCCTCGGTGAAGCCGGCGTCCTGCAGCATGTCCTTCCAGTAGAAGATGTGCATGGTCTGGCGTTCGATCGGGAAGGCGTAATAGGCCTTCTGCCCGGTCTTGCCGTTCATCAGGAAGGTGGTGGCCAGCGCGTCGGGCTGGAACCCGTCCTTGATCGGCGCGATGACGTCGCTAACATCCTCCAGCCGGCCCTCGAAGGCCCATTGGCCGGTGGTGCGGAAATCATAGGTGGTGCAGTAGCCGACATCCGGCGGCGTGCCGGCCTCGACCGCGGCGACCGACTTCACGATGCAGTCCTCGGTCGAGTACAGCGACAGCTCGACCTTGACGCCGGTCGCCTGCTGGAACCGGTCGACCAGGGCCAGCAGGGCGTCGTCCTCGCCCTTGTAGAACCCCTTGGTGACCCAGACGGTGAGCGCTTCCTGTGCCTGGGCGGGCATGGTGAGCGCAAGGCCGAGGGCCAGGGCGCATCCCGCCGCGAGGGGGCGGAGACCGATTTTGGGCATGGGCTTCTCTCCCAGAGCTGATGTTGCGGATGACGGGGCGTCTCGGCGCGGTTGATCCCCGCTCAACGATCCGGAAGCCGACATCGGTGACCGCGGCCGGCGTCGGGCCATGGTCGCCGGCGTCGCCGGGCAGCAGCCGCAGCAGCAACTCGCCGACGCGGCGGCCGATGTCCTCGGCGTCGATGCCGATGGTCGACAGCGCCGGTACGCATTGGTCGCCGATCTCGAAGTCGCCGAAGCCCAGGACCGACAGGGACCCGGGCACCGCGATGCCGCGCCGCCGGCACTCCATCAGCGCGCCGAAGGCGGCGAGGTCGGAGATCGCGAACACGGCGTCGAGCGGCCCGGCGGTGTCGAGCAGATGGGCCATGGCCGCGGCGCCGCCGGCGAAGGACAGGGGCACGTCGCCGCGCTGGACGATGCGGTCGGTCGACAGCCCCGCCTCGCGCAGCACTTCGGTGAAGCCGGTCAGCCGGGCCTCGCCGCGGAAATCATGGGTGTCGTCGCCGATGGTCGGGCCGATCGCGCCGATGCGGCGGTGGCCCAGCGCGATCAGGTGCCGCGCCGCGGCCCGCCCGGTCTCGATGTTGGAGAAGCCGACGGCATGGTCGATCGGGTCGGCCTCGCCGCAATCCCAGATCTCGACCACGGGGATGCCGGCGCCGCGCAGCATGGTGCCGGCGGTCTCGGTGTGGCTCATCCCCGCCAGCACGATCGCCTCGGGCCGGCGCTCCAGCATCGTCCGGATCAGCGCCTCCTCGTCGCTCATGCGGTAGCGGGTGTAGCCGATCAGCAGCTGGTAGCCGCTCCGGCGCAGCGCCTCGGTCAGGCCGTGCGCGGTGTCGGCGAAGGTCGAATTGGTCAGGGTCGGCACGATGGTGGCGATGAAGCCGGTGCGACGCGACGACAGGCTGGCGGCGACCTTGTCTTCGACATAACCCAGCGTGGCGATCGCGGCGTTGATGCGGTCCCGCGTCTCCGGCGCCACCAGGGCGCTGCCGGTCTGGACCCGCGACACGGTCATCGGCGAGACCCCGGCGAGGCGCGCGACGTCGCGCATGGTCGGGCGCAGGGAACGCTTGGGCATGGTGCGGTTCTCGCTCGGCGCGCCGGCAGTCCGGCGACGCGCGCGGCATGGCGTCCGGCAGCGAATTCCTGCGGCGGCGCGGCGAATGTTGGGTTGGGGTCGCGGATCCCCGTGTCGGGCCATGCGGCGCGGCATCGGTCAGGCCTGGGCGCGGCGTGCGGTCGGGCTGATGCGGTCGATGGCAAGCAAGACGGCGGCTCTCCCCATGGCCGGAGACGATTTGTCCTTCTTATTGATGTGACCGGTAACATGAACGCCCCCGAAGAGGCAAGATCCATGCATCGAGGACGAGGTGGGCGAGCGGCGGAGCGTCCGTCAGTCCCGCGCGCCCATGGCCAGGGACTTCGGATCGCCATGGCCCTGTCGATGCGACAGCTGGACGATCCCCAGGAAGGCCAGCACGGCAATGCTGCCGAAGATGGCTGTGACGAGGAGCGCCCAGCCGATCCCGACGGTGTGCATCAGGAAAGCGAACGCGAACGGGGCAGCCGAGGAAACGACAAGACGCACGGAGGTCACCCGGCCGAGGCGTTCGCCATACCCGTCGCTGCCGAACAGCTCCAGCGGCAGCGTGCCCTGGACGATGCTGTTCAGGCCGGAGCCGAGGCCGAACACGACGGCGAAGGCCAGGGCGCCGATGAGCCAGGGGGCGGTGCCGAGCAGAAGCAGGGTCGCGGCCGGCATCAGCGTGGCCGAGATCACCGCGAGCGTGACCTGGGGCAGCCCGCCGCCGAAGACCATGTTGGTGAATCGGCTCAGCACCTGCGCCGGGCCGAACAGCGTCCCGACCAGGACGCTGGCCGCACCCAGACCCAAGGCTGCCAGGAGCGGCAGCATATGAACCAGGATCGCCGCGTTGACGAAGCTCTCGAGCGCAAAGCCGGTCACCATCAGCGCGAAGGCGATCGGCCGTCTGGTTGGATGAAGACGGCCTTCGACCGGGGCGGCGGGCGTCGCGATCGCTGTGGCCGGTCCGGGCCCTCGCGGCCGTCGCATGGCGCGTGAAAGCCAGGCATGGGCCGGCAGGCAGACGGCCAGGTTCAGGACCGCGAAGACCAGATAGACCTGCTGCCACGTCAGATGGGCGTGAAGGGCGGCGGTGATCGGCCAGAAAAGGGTCGAGGCGAAGCCGGCGATCAGCGTCAGATGGGTGATGCTGCGCTGCGCGGCCTGCGGCCGGAGCTGGACCAGCAGCGCAAAGGCCGCGCTGTACTGGACGAAGGTCGACGCGACCTCGATGGCGATCAGGCCGAAGACGAACGCGATCCGGCCCGGCGCCAGCGCGCAGGCGACCAGCGCGGCCGCGGCCAGGACCGACCCGACGCTCATCACGCGCCCGGCGCCGTGCCGGTCGATCCGGCGCCCGACCCACGGCGCGGCAAGGCCACCGATCAGCAGGGCGGTGGAGAGGGCGCCGAAGGTCCATTCGGCCGACCAGGCGAAGTCCCGGGACATCGCCGGCGCCAGGACGCTGAAGCTGTAGTAGAGCGTGCCGTAGCCGATGATCTGCGTCAGCCCGAGCGCCGAGACCACCAGCCAGGGCTTCACCTCGGGTCGCCTTGAGCCGGATGCGGGTCGCATGACGGGTCTGGGTTCGTCGGCACGGGCATCCGGCTCGCGGCATTGCCTCGTTCATACCAGCCCTTGGACCGGTTCACGATCGAGACGACGGTCAGCATCACCGGGACCTCGATCAGCACGCCGACCACGGTGGCGAGCGCAGCGCCGGAATGGAAGCCGAACAGGCTGATGGCGGCGGCGACGGCCAGCTCGAAGAAGTTGGACGCACCGATCAGGGCCGAAGGGCCGGCGACGCAATGCCGTTCGCCGGCGACGCGGTTCAGCAGGTAGGCCAGCCCGGCGTTGAAATAGACCTGGATCAGGATCGGCACGGCCAGCAGCACGATGACCAGCGGCTGCGCGATGATCTGCTCGCCCTGGAAGCCGAACAGCAGCACCAGGGTCGCGAGCAGCGCCACCAGCGAGACTGGGCCCAGGACATGCAGCAACCGCCCGAGCGCCGCCTCTCCTCCCGTGGCCAGCACCCAGCGGCGCAGGCCCTGCGCCAGCATCACCGGAATGACGATGTAGAGGACGACCGACAGCACGAGCGTGTCCCACGGCACGGTGATCGCGGACAGGCCGAGCAGCAGGCCGACGATCGGGGCGAAGGCCACCACCATGATCGCATCGTTGAGCGCCACCTGGCTCAGCGTGAAATGCGGCTCGCCCTTGGTCAGGTTGGACCAGACGAACACCATCGCCGTGCAGGGCGCGGCCGCCAGGATGATCAGCCCGGCGATGTAGCTGTCGATCTGGTCGGCCGGCAGCCAGGACCGGAACAGCCAGCCGACGAAGAGCCAGCCGAGCGCCGCCATCGAGAACGGCTTCACCGCCCAGTTGATGAACAGGGTCACGCCGATGCCGCGCCAGTGCCGTCCGACCTCGCCGAGCGCGGCGAAATCGATCTTCAGCAGCATGGGGATGACCATCAGCCAGATCAGAACGGCGACGGGCAGGTTGACCCTGGCGACCTCGGCGGCGCCGACCGCCTGGAAGGCGCCCGGCACGGCATGGCCGAGGGCGATGCCGGCGACGATGCACAGGGCGACCCAGAGGGTGAGATAGCGTTCGAAGATTGACATGGATCCGCCTATGTCGTCGCGACCCGGCGGCCGTGTCCGTCCACCACGCGTTCGCCGTCTTCCTTGACGAATTCCCCCTGCTGCGGCGGCAGCAGGTCGATCACCGCTTCGGACGGCCGGCAGAGCCTCACGCCCTTGGGGCCGACCACGATCGGCCGGTTGATCAGGATCGGATGCGCCATCATGGCATCCAGGATCTGGTCGTCCGTCAGGTTGGGATCGGCGAGGCCCAGCTCGGCATAGGGGGTGCCCTTTTCGCGCAGGACGTCACGGACGGAGACCCCCATCCGCGCGATCAGCTGGCGCAGCAGCGGCCGCGACGGCGGCGTCTTCAGATACTCCACGACATGCGGCTCGATGCCGGCGTTGCGGATCAGCGCGAGGGTGTTGCGCGAGGTGCCGCAATCCGGGTTGTGATAGATGACGATGTCCATGACGGGGCCGGGCTGGTGGGTACGATCAGGCATGGGCGGGTTCCTCCCCGGGGGCGCAGCAGGCGGACATCGCGGCCACGGCGGGGGCGCACACCTCCGGGCGCCCCTGGCAGCAGTCGCGCATCAGGAACTGGATCAGGCCGGACAGGGCCGGATAGGCGGCGGTGTAGACGATCGAGCGGCCCTCGCGGCGGGACTGGACCAGCCCCGCCTGCTCGAGATGGCTCAGGTGGAACGACATCCGCGACGAGGTCGCGCCCATCTCCTCGCCGATCGCACCGGCCGGCAGCCCGGCTGGGCCGGCCGTCACCAGAAGGCGGACGATCCGCAGCCGCGTCTCCTGCGAGAGGGCCGCGAAAGCATCGAGGGCTTGCGGTTCATCCATCTTTGTCTCAATCTCTCAAGAGATGTTGAGATGAAAGGTAGGCGACAATGAGCGAGCAGGCAAGCCTCTCGACCACCGACTTCCACGGCGACGGTTCTCTTAATGCGGTTCTCGACGCCCTCGCGCCGCACACCGGCAAGGCCCTCGTGATCGAATATGGCGGACGGCGGATCCGGCCGGGCTACCACGTGACCGAGGTCAAGGCCGGATCGTTCGTCACGCTCGATTGCGGCGGGAACCCCGACCAATGGCGCGAAACGATCCTGCAGGTGGAGGACCGGGCGTCGGACGACGGGCGGGCCTTCATGCCGGTCGCCAAGTTCCGGGCGATCCTGGACCAGGTCGCGCGCCGGATCGCGCTGGATCCCGATGCCCGGCTGACCTTCGAGGTCGGCCCGCCGGAGGCGCCGATGCAGGTGTTCGACGCGGAAGCGCTGCAGGCCGACGACGAGAGCGTCGTGCTCCGTCTCGTGGCCCGTGCCGCGATCTGCAAGCCCCGGCATCGCGCAACCCAAGCGGCCGCATCGGCCTCATGCTGCGGATCGACGGCCGGGTCCTGCGGCTGAAGCCTTACGCGGTCGCGGCCTTCAGCGCCTGCTCCAGGTCGGCGATCAGCTCGGACGGGTCCTCGATGCCGGCGGACAGGCGCAGCAGGTCGTCCGGCACCGGGCTGGTCGGGCCCTCGATGCTGGAGCGGTGCTCGATCAGGCTCTCGACCCCGCCCAGCGACGTCGCGCGCTTCCACA
>Ga0193743_1003570_pt1 | contig 10369 bp, 10 predicted proteins | sample L2c2metaG_FD_143038 | JGI IMG/M metagenome (GOLD analysis project Ga0193743, IMG submission 143038) | Soil microbial communities from a riparian zone of the East river system, Colorado, United States - L2c2 | ecosystem: Environmental > Terrestrial > Soil > Riparian zone | place: USA: East River...
CCGCTGATCTCGGCGGTCGGCCACGAGACCGACATCACGCTGATCGACTTCGCCGCCGACAAGCGCGCGCCAACACCGACGGCTGCCGCTGAAATGGCGGTGCCGGTGCGCGCCGAATTGTTCGTCGAAGTTTCGACGTTCGCAAGGCGCGTGATGGTATGCTGGCAGCGTGGCCAGGAAAGCCGCCGCAATGAGTTGCGCGCCGCGGCGCGCGCGCTGCCCGCCGCCAGCGAAGTGCTCGCGATCCCCCGCCAGCGGCTGGATGGCGCCGCGGCGTCCCTGCCCCGCGGATTGAAAGCCAATACCCACGCCCATTTCCGCCGCTTTGCGCAAACCAGCGCGCGGCTGACCGTGCGGGTGCTACGGGGTCAGGTCGCACAGGCCAACCAGCGACTGACCGTATGCGGCGAACGGATGACGCATTCCGCCCGGTCGCTGTTACGAAACCGCAGGGATCGTTATGCCGGACTTGAGATCAGGCTAAAGGCCTCGAAACTCTCTAACGCGCAGGCGCAGCGCCAGACAATCGCGCGCGACCGCGAACGCGCGCTGCGATTGGCCGAGCGCGCGCGGCGTGCGCTCGCTTCTGCCATGCAGCGGCTTCAGGCGCGTGTCGGGCACAGCGGACAATTGCTGGCGGCGCTGTCGTATCGCAGCGTGCTCGCGCGCGGCTTTGCCTTGGTGCGCGACGAACAGGGCCTCCCGATGCACGCCGCCGCTGCGATCGGACCGGGCGCGCGGCTCGATCTGGAATTTGCCGATGGCCGCGTCGGCGCCACGGCGGACGCAGATCGGCCGGCGGCAACGAGACCAGCGAAATCAGTTGCAAGCGAGCCAAAAACCGCTGCGCCCAAGCGCGTCGTCAAACCGGTTGGTCAGGGCAGTTTGTTTTAGAGATCGCTTCCTTCGCGCACCACCAGCGTCGGCTGACCGGAACTTCAGTTGTAAGGAGCTATGCGCCGTGGAAAATCTTTAGGAGTTTCTCTCTTAAGAGCCACCGGGTTGGCCATAGCCATAGTTCAGACTATTGCAATTCTCATCCTTGAAATTGTGATTGACTTAGCACCCGACGCCACCAGCGCTGAGGCGAGGAGTACGCCACAGGAGGCCGCCGCACTGCGCGAGCTCGCAACGGCGTGAATTTGGCTGTGGTTGCTGAGAACTTCGAACCAGAACACAGGTATCAATGCGGTCCACGCGAGATGCCAGAACGGCTGCCAACGGAAACTGGCCTGCCGGATAAACCTAAACAGAATAACCAAAAGCACGATGAAAAACGGAAGTCCCCAGCTCAGCGTCGCGCTTTTGACGACTTTGTAGGTCGCTGCGAACAGCAATCCACGCACCATCTCATGTTCTCCGCGGAGTCTGAACGCCACCGTCGAAGTGACATCCGACATCACATCAAATCCGGTGGCGGCAAAATACGCAATTACCCACTTCGCAAACCACGTTAGCCCATAGCCGCCAAACCATGACAGCACAATCAAAGCAGCGATTGTGAAGCGCTGTCCCGGTTTCCGGTCAACCATCCCCGACATCACAAAGAATGCGAGCAGCATCGGCTGCCATGGCGGGTTTACAAGAAAGTCAATGAAGTTAAAGATCGATCCAAGGACCGCAGCTATAATCAAAAGCAGAAAATCTGGCAGCCGTCGGATGGCGGCTCCAAAGAGAGCAGCACCGCCCAAGATGAAGACGACGCCAATCGCGTGCGGAGTGACCTGCCAAACCCTCAGGAAATCGGTAAGAAGCACTATTGGCGCCGCAAGACCAATGGTGGCGGCGACGCCAATCAATGCGATCGACCGCCAACAGAAGATCGTAAAAGCCAACAACAGAAGCGCAAGGTTTACTAGCTTCACCGCGTAAATCGGCAGTACGGAAGCAAGAGGAGCATAGTAGATCCGGTAGCCATGCCAGTAGCGGTAATAAGGTTGCCAAATTGTAACCGATGCGGGGTCCGACGCGAACTCCTGAAGATGCTCACAGGGATGACGGCTGGGCGTGGGAAATGGCGCTACGATCCCACTTATGAGGGGACTGTCGCCGGGCTTCATCCCCACGCTTAGGGCAATGCAATCCGTGAACCGATCGCCGCTCGTGAAAAGATGATTGGTCGGGTACGCTTCCGCAGAAAGAACGCCGGTCATAAAGGCTTCACGAAAATGGCTGCGCATGGCATCATGCGAGATGATGTGATCCAAATTCGCCATAGCCAAGAAGTACAGCGGCTGCAGTGTTATGACTGCAAGGACCGAAAGCACACCCCCAATGATGATCGAGCGCAGTTGCATCACGGAGCCTTCCGTCCGCTACCACAAATGACATGGATCGAAGCAGAGTGTCAGCCTGGACACATAGGCCATCATAAGACCGCACCAGAAGAATGAGCGAACTTTTCTGCCGTGAGACGAGTGCGGGTTGACCATCCCGCATCATCGCCTGTCGTTGTGGATTGGACGTTCGAAAGAAGCGGTTTCGCTGCAGCGCACCCAGGTGCCAGATTCTAACAGCGAATCACAAAAGACGGATTACGCGACGACTCCACAGGAGGGGGAGGTCAGAACTCGCTCACCGCGCCAGCCATTCCGCGACACGTTTTTGCGAATCGGCGCGCGCTTCGGGATCGGTACCAACGTGACCCCGTTCCGGCAACGAGGCATCGGACGTCCCGGCGATCGCGTGAAGCGGAAAATTCGCGCGGTCGAAATCGTGATGGGCTCCGGGGTAAATCACAATCCGTATCAATGCGCTGCGCCCGCGCGCGCCGTCAACCATCTGACGGCAGGCGGCCGGCGAACTGACGTCATCTTTGGCGCCGATCAGGAGCAGCGTCGGAACGCGCGCGCTCCATCCAAGGCCCGACGAGATGCGGCAGTCCGGATATAACGCGATTGCCGAGCGGAAATCCGGCTCGACTTTGCGCGACGACGACTGTGGGCGCACCGCCCACAGCAACGCGCTGGCACCGTCCGCCCATCCCATAAGGCTGATGCGATGGCGTGCAGCCCAAGGCTGCTGCACCAGCCACTGCCTGGATGCGGTGATGTCCGCCACACGTTCGCGACGGGCGAGCACGCGGCGTTCCTTGACGCGGCATTGCGGACCGAGTTCCCGCGAACCATAGCTGTCCGGCAGCAAGACCGCGTTGCCTGCATTCAGCAATTGCTCGGCCCAATCGCGATAGCGCGGCTGAACCGGCTCGGATTGGCCGGTCAATCCGCCGCAGCCATGCAGCGCGATCACAGTGGGAAACGGGCCGTCGCCTTCGGGCTTGTAAAGCTGCGCGTGCAGTATTCCGCTGCCGAAGGGAATCTCGACCTGATGCGGGGAAGGCAACGGCGCGGCATCCGCAGCAAAACCCACGGCAACTAGCGCCAGAATTATAATTGCTGACAGAAGGCGCATCGCACTTGCCGGGCCGCTATGGTGTTGGAGCAGCACACCATTTGCGCAAGGCTACCATGTGCCAAGGGCAAAATTCATCACAAATCAGTGGATTTGACGGGCGGACAGCATGACCTATTTATGATAGATTCTTAAATCATTTATCCCGGCCCGAAGAGCCGGGCGAAGCGGAGAGTTCAACCGTGCTTAATAAATTCGGCCCCTCGGGCCACGGTGAAGCGCAGGTGCAATATCTGGATGGCGATTTCCGCGTGATCTCGCCGGGAACCTACGTCCGCTGCGCGGTGACCGATGCACGGATACCGCTCGACGAGCTGAAATATTGGAGCGTCGATCTGCAGGAGGCCTACGCCATCCCGAGCGCCGTGCTGCAGCGGCATTTTCCCGCGGCCTTGAAAAGCTGAAATCGTAAGGTGGCAAAGGCGCTTTTCGTGCCATACCCACCATGTTCGCCAGATCAAGACATACCCGATGTGAATTGGTGGGCACGCGACGTGCTTTGCCTACCCTACTTGTTGAATTTCTTCTCGCGCGCCTGAAATAGCCGGTCGGCCACGAACTTCCGCAATCCATCGCCATCGAACTCAAGCGTTACCGCGAACGGCACAATATCCTTGGCCCAACACGGAAGTCCCTCGCCGCTGCGCAGCCGTGCCAGATCCTTTTCCGTCGTCACCGGCGTCAGCGCATCGCGTTTGGCGTCGGCGATCAATGTTTCGATCTCGCTTTGCGAAAACGGATGGTGATCGGGGAAGGCCCGCTCCAGGACAACCTCGATGCCGCTGGCGCGCAGCGTCCTGAAAAACCTGATGGGATCGCCGATCCCGGCGAAGGCCAACACGCGTTTACCTCGCAGCGAATCCACCGATGTGTCGTCCGCTCTGAGATGCGCCGACAGCACGGGCCTGCCGCGCGCGGCGACAGCGGCGGCGACCGCCTCGGCAGCTTGTCCCCGGCCAACGACGATCAGCGCGTCGGTGCGGGCGAGTTGCGGCGGCAGCGGCGCGCGCAAGGGACCGGCCGGAAACACCCGGCCATTGCCGAGACCGCGGTCACCGTCGATCACGATCAGCGAAGCATCCTTGGCGATTGCGGGGTTCTGGAAGCCGTCGTCCATCAGGATCACGCTGGCGCCTTGCGACCGCGCCAATGCGACACCGCTGATGCGATCGCGCGCGACCACCACCGTGACCGTGCGCGCCATCATCAGCGGCTCGTCGCCGACATCGGCTGCCGCGTGCCGCACAGGATCGACGCTGATCGGCCCGCGCAATTGTCCGCCATAGCCGCGACTGAGCACGACGGGCGTCTCGTCGAATTCGCGCAGTATCTTCGTGAGCGCCAGCACCGCTGGCGTCTTGCCGGCCCCGCCGACATGATAATTGCCGACACAAAACACGGGGATGCCGGCTTCAAAACCCTCGCGCTGCATTCGCCGGGCTGCGACCGCGCCATAGAGGGCGCCAACAGGCATCAGCAATCGCGATATCCATGACGAGGGCCGGTGCCAGAAGGCCGGCTCACGCATTGGCCGCTCCCATTTCGAGCCGTAACTGCAACAGATACGGCTCGAGTGCTGCGAGTGTGCGGCCAAGTGCGCCGCCGAGCTGCTTGACCACGCGCTCCCCGGCGTCGACCGACAATTCCCGCGCCGCCGGGTCGGCCAGCAACTGGCCGAGCTGTTTCACCAGCGCTTCCAGCGTGTCAGCCCGCCTGGCGCCGCCGGCGCGATCGAGCGCCTCGTACACTTCGGTGAAATTGAAGATATGAGGGCCATGCACGATCGACGCGCCGAGTTTGACCGCCTCGATCGGGTTCTGTCCGCCATGCGGAACCAGCGACCCCCCCATGAACACGATCGGCGCCAATCGATAGAACAATCCCAACTCGCCCATGGTATCGGCGACATAGATATCGGTGGTCGCGACCGGCAATTCCTTGCGCGAACGCAGCGCCACGTGCAGGCCGGAAGCCGCGATCAGGCGTGCAATAGCTTCGCCGCGATCGGCATGCCGCGGTACGATCACGCTCAGCAGCGATGGGAAGAACCCCGCAAGCGTCCGATGCGCCTCAAGCAGAAGCTCTTCTTCGCCGGGATGGGTCGACGCCGCGACAATGATCGGGCGGCCGCGCGTCACCGTCATCAACCGCTCCAGCCTGGCGGAGTCAGCGGGCGGCGCCGGAACGTCCAGTTTCAAATTCCCGGTGATGACGACGTTGCGGCTGCCGAGCGCCGTAAAGCGCTCCGCATCGACCCGCGATTGGGCGAGGCAGACGTCGAACCGGCCAAGCAACGCCGAGATCGTGCCGGCAACCCTGCGCCAGCGCGGGAACGAGCGATGCGACATCCGGCCGTTGATCAGGACCATCGGCAGACGCCGCGCCGCACTCGACAGGATGAGATTGGGCCACAAATCGGATTCGATGAACAGTGCGAGGCTCGGCCGCCAGTGATCGAGGAAGCGCGCGACATAGCGCGGCGAGTCGTAAGGCACGTATTGATGGATGACGTCGGCGGGAAACCGCTTGGCGACGATCGCCGCCGAGGTCACCGTGCCTGACGTCAGCAGGATGTGGATATTCAGCGCCCGCAACCTATCGACCAAGGCCGCCGCGGCCAGCACCTCGCCGACGCTGGCGCCGTGAATCCAGACCAGCGGTCCGGGCGGCCGGATGTCCCTGCTCATGCCGCGGCGCTCGCCGATGCGTGCGGGATCCTCCTTGCCCTGTTTCAGCCGCCGCTTGATCAGCGCCGGCGCCAACGGCACCACCGCGGCGGACAGCTTCTGGTAGATGCGCAACGTCATCGGCAAGGAGTTAGCCATGACCCGCCTGTTCCGGACGGCCGACCCGCGCATAGGCGAGGCGGGTCGCTTCGTTCAGGTTTGTCTCCAGTTGCGCGCGCAGCTTTTCCATGGTCTCGGCATCGGCATCCGACGGCACAAGAATCGCTCCAATGCCCACCAATGCGCCTCGTCCGAATGGCAAATTGATGGTGGTTCGGTCCCAGTTTTTCAGGCGGATGAAACGGCTGGTCGCCATTGCGAATGGCATGATCGGCCGTCCGGATTCGCGCGCCAGCATGATGATGCCAAGGCCTGCGGCGCGGGAGCGCTTCGGCACGTCGGCGGTCAGCGCGATATTATAATTCTCTGCGAGCGCGCGCACCATTTCCTTGAACGCACCGACGCCGCCCTTGCGGTGAAATGCCGAGCCGTGATCGCCGGAGCCCCGTATGGTGCCGATGCCGAGCCGTTCGGCGGCGATCGCGTTGAATTCGCCGTCGCGATGCCGCGAGATCAGCACCTTGGCGCGATGGCTCTCCTTGGTCTTGATGAAGGGCGTCATGAAGTGCTGGCCGTGCCAGAATGCGAAGATTGCCGGCTGCTGCGGCTCGACAATGTCATACACGTCGGGCGGATCGAAGCTGAATTTGTTGGTCAGCCAGACCAGCCGCAGGAACTCGGCCGCCAGAAAACCCACAGCGCGCTGAACCCAGCTGCTGCGCAGCACATTACGGACTAACTTTTTCAACTGGCAGGCTTCGTGTCTTGACCTGGATCGAGCAACCGGTGGAGATGGACGATGAAATAGCGCATATGGGCGTTGTCCACGGTCTGCTGCGCTTTCGCTTTCCAGGCCGCGTGGGCGGTGGCGTAATTGGGAAACACGCCGACGATCTCCACCTGATCGAGATCCTTGAACGTCGTGTGTTGGAGATTGGTTAGCTCGCCCCCGATGACGAGATGAAGCAATTGCTGCGGGGCATTATCTGCCATGATTCCTTTTCCTAATGCGGTGCCCGGCAAGCAAAATTCCCGTCGCATATCGAAAGCGCTCAGGGCAACGGACGCTTCCGAAAATGCTCGACAATGCGTGCATGACGATCGCGCCCCGCTGCCACCAGCACCCCGTGCGTAACCTCCCGGCCGTTGTAGCGGATCGCATCCCCCGAGAGCGCGGTCATGTTACCATTCGCTTCCTGCACGATCAAATTGGCCGCGGCAAGATCCCAGTCGCGGCTTTGGCCGCCGGCAAAAGCCGCATCGAGGCTTCCCTGCGCCACCCGGCACAGCCGGAGCGCCAGCGATCCGATTCGGGGGTGAAGGATAATTTCATCCGATGACCGGCTGAGCCGTTCGACAAGGGGCTTCGGGCCAGCCACGCGGGAAAAATCCAGCTCGGCGCCGGGGGTCGCATAAACAGGCACATCATTGAGCGTGGCACCCTGCCCGCGCGCGGCGAAGAAAAATTCATCGCTGGCCGGCACGAACACCGCCGCCAGCACAGGCGATGCGTGCTCGACCAGCGCCACGCTGACGCACCAGTCTTCGCGGCCGGCGAGATAACCGCGGGTGCCGTCGATCGGATCGACAATCCAGACCAGATGCTTGCCGAGACGCTGATCATCGTCGACGCTTTCTTCCGACAGCCAGCCATAATCCGGCGTGGCGGCTCGCAGCCGCTTCTGGATCAGGTCGTTGACCCTGATATCGGCTTCGGACACCGGCGACGACGCGCCCTTGGTCCAATTCTTAAGTTCGGTACGAAACAACGACAATGCCAGCGCGCCTGCCTCCCGCACTGTATCCGTCAGCAATGCCGCGTCACGCGTCAGAAGATCACGCCCCAAAATCTTGTTGTGCGTGCTGCCGGCGCTAACGTCCGCCAAGCGTCAATCCTTCGATGCGTACCGTCGGAGCGTTGACACCATAACGGAATTCCAGGTCGTTGGCCGGCACCATCGATTTGAATATCTCTAGAAGATGACCCGCGATCGTCACCTCGCTCACCGCATAGGTGATCTCGCCGTTCTCGATCCAGAAGCCGGATGCGCCGCGGCTGTAGTCGCCGGTCACGCCATTGACGCCGGAACCGATCAGGTCGGTGACGTAAAAACCCTGCTTGATGTCTGACATCAGCTCAGCCGGGGTCGGCTCGCCGGCTTCGAGATGGAGATTATAAGACCCCGGCGATGGCGACGACGACACGCCGCGGTGGGCATGGCCGGTCGTGACCATTCCGAGTTCCCGCGCGGTGGCGGAATCCAGCAGCCACGTTGTCAGCACACCCTCGTCGATGATGGCGAGTTTTTTGACCTTGACACCCTCGGCGTCGAACGACTGCGAGCGCAATCCGCGCACCCGCAATGGATCGTCGATGATGCGAATGTTCTTCGCGAACAACTGCTGGCCGAGGCGGTCCTTGAGAAAACTGGTCTTGCGTGCGATCGATGCGCCATTCACCGCGCCTACCAGATGGCCAACCAGCGATCCCGAAACCCTGGCGTCGAACACCACAGGTACCTTACAGGTCTCGACCTTGCGCGGATTGGCGCGCGCGACCGTGCGTTCGCCGGCGGTACGACCAACGCTTTCAGGCGATGCGAGGTCGGAAGCATGCGGCGCGGTGGTGTAGTCGTAATCGCGCTCCATGCCGGTGCCATCGCCGACGATCGCGGTCATCGAGATGCCCTGGCTCGAGCGTAAGTAAGAGCCGTGGAAGCCGGTGCTGGTTACCAGCACCATGCCGCCAATTCCCGTCGAGGCCGACGCGCCGCCTGATTTGGTCACGCCCTTGACGGCGAGCGCGGCTGCTTCGGCTTCACAGGCGCGGCGTTCAAGTTCGGATGTCGATGGGACCTTGGGGTCGAGCAGATCGAGATCGGGGAAATCGCGCGCCAGCAATGACGGATCGGCGAGACCGACATATTTGTCGTCGGGCGCGACACGCGCCATTGCGACGGCGCGTTCCGCAAGCTTTGCGACGCCATCGCCGCTGACGTCGTTGGTCGAGACCACGGCCTGACGTCGTCCTACCAGCACGCGCAGTCCGACATCATCGCCTTCCGAGCGTTCGGATTCCTCGACGCGCCCGTCGCGCACTTCTACGCCTTGCGAAACGCCGCGCACCGCCACCGCGTCGGCGGCATCCGCGCCGGCGCGCCTTGCGGCCTCAACAAGACGCTGCGCCAGCGTGCTCAGCGCGGATTGATCGAACAAGTCGGACGTGGCGGCCTTTGATGAAAGCGGCGATGCGGCTGATGGTGAAGAGATCACGAACAAAATCCCGAGGATTGAAGAAGGATTGAAGGGGGGCCTGGATGCAAATCAGCTGATACATGAGATGTGCCCGATTCACAGGGATTTCAAGCATTTCGTGCGGCCAACACGAAAGATTTTCGATGATGCCGCAAGGTCTTGTCAATCATGCGGGCGGATGCAGGGCTGGTGACCTCAGATTAACCAGCCTTTTTAAGCGATTTCGGAGGCGGCTCAGCTACGGTCTCACACATCGACCGGGAACATAATCCCGGCGGGGAGATAAAAGCCGTGAGGCGTCAAACAGTAACAAGCGGGATCAATCCCGCCGGGTCGAGCCACGCATTGCGGCTCGACCCTCTCTCTTTGCCCGTCAGCTTCGATGCGCACGACACCCGCGCAGACGGCGGCGTGCGGAGAATCGAACTTCACCGCGAACGCGTCGTGCTGCGTCGTGCCGTCAACGGCATGCAGATGGCGGTCAATATTCGCGTGCGCGATTTTCTTGGCGTTGCGCTGCGCGGCATCGATGACGCCCAGATGCTCGTTCTCGTTCATCGCGATCCGTCGTTGACGATTCCCTTGTGCGTAAGTTCCGACCGCGAGGAGATTGCATCCGCCTGGCAAATGTGGAGCGATATCTTCGCGCTTCCGCTATTGCCGGAAGACAAGCCGCGCGAACCCGCGTCGCGACGCCGGCGTCACAACGTGATCCGGACGCGGCGGCCGAAATTCCTGGTGCGGCGGCGAAGCGGCGATCTGCTGAACCCTGCGAATATTCATCAGGGCGAACGCGAGATCATCGCGCGGGAGTGAGCCCTCGCTCAGGCTCCATCAGTCGTAAGCAACTATTAAATGCTAAGCGCTGGCACGCATCACCGCATCGACTAGCAGCCCTGCAAACAGCAACAGCCCCG
>Ga0193743_1003571_pt1 | contig 10368 bp, 9 predicted proteins | sample L2c2metaG_FD_143038 | JGI IMG/M metagenome (GOLD analysis project Ga0193743, IMG submission 143038) | Soil microbial communities from a riparian zone of the East river system, Colorado, United States - L2c2 | ecosystem: Environmental > Terrestrial > Soil > Riparian zone | place: USA: East River...
CTTTTCTGCCATAAATAGTATTCATATCCGGATTTGAGTACTGTTATTTTTTTATTTCAGGTCATAGTGAATGAGCTTTGCCGCAAAGACATACCTTATGACCCGATATAATTTCGCTTTATTATTTTTTCCGCTATTTCTGTTCCCGCTCTCCGTCAAATCACAGGAAGGGGTTGATACCAGGATTCTACAACCTGTGGCTATGCAGCAGGATTTTAATTATCTCCGGAAAATGCTTGAGGATACTCATCCAGGGTTATACATGCATCAATCAAAGGAATCGATGCAACACAAAATGGACAGCCTTTGTTCGCTTTTGAAACAGCCGATGTCTTTTTATCAATTCTATGGTATTATTGCTTACCTCATTGCAGAAGTAAAATGTGAGCATACTTCGTGCAGTCCTTATTCTGAAAGTCAGTTTCAGGCTAATATTAAGAAGTGGAAACTAATCCCCCTAACCATCTATTTTAGTGAACATCGGGCCTATGTGCTCGTTAATCGCACAAGTGATACGAGTATACATTTGGGCGATGAAGTGACTGCCATTAATCACCACTCAATTGATAGCCTTGAAAAAGCGCTTTTTAAATATATACCAACAGATGGTGACATAGAAACTAGCAAAGAACAACTACTAACCGGTGGTATGGCCTTTAACATATATTATTATTTATTCCTGGAGCGCCCGGAAGCGTTTGATATTACCTTTAAAACCACCGAGGGCCAGTTAAAGGTCAAGCATTGGGATAAAGAACTCACCTTTGCCGAAAGCAACAACAATGCGATAAAAAACCCTGTCAACAAGCAAATTATTGCCATAGAGAAGCGAGGGAGTAAAGATGCTGCGGATCCCTGGCGACTTGAATTATTAAAAGATAAACAAACTGCTATATTAACTGTGCGTACATTTTCAGGGAATAAAAAGCAGATGTATCAAAAGTTTGAGCGTTTTTTTGCAACTATTAAACAGCATCAAATAACTAACTTGATTATTGACCTTGATCATAACGGAGGTGGTGATGAAGCAGCAGCAGCCGAATTATTCAGTTACTTAATTGATGCTCCATCCCCTTTTATCAATGCCGAATATTTGATAACTGATAAGGACGATTATTTAAAACTGGCCAATATACCAGATGATATGCTCAACAATAAAACTAAATACCTAAAACCAGAAACAAGTGGTAAGTTTTTCGTAAAAGAAGAAACTCAAGGTGAGCTCGCCATATGCAATCCTAAAGCCAATCATTTTACAGGCAAGGTTTATTTTTATATTGATGGTGGAACCAGTTCTGCTGCATCTACCCTGGCCGCTGTGGCGCAAAGCAAACACATAGGTACCTTTATCGGTGAGGAAACAGGCGGAACATATTTTGGCGGCGGGAGTGCTGTTGGCCTTAATCTCACATTACCCAATTCTGGTATTACCGCGCACACATCTATTCTTTATACCGTATTTGCTACGCAAGGGAATCATGATAAAAACCGGGGAGTTATACCTGAATACCATTTTGTTCCATCATTTGCAGATCTAATTAGTGCAAATAATGGATGGAAAGAATATATCTTGAAATTAATTAGAAATATATAAGCTCCTACCATTGTTGAATAACTAACCAAGTTATTTAAATTTCATTCATTTAAAACTGAAAAATCAGTTGTATAACTGAAAAATAAGTTGTATGTTTGGTTATGGAAGAATTGACCAAAACCGAAGAACGTATTATGCAGGTTTTATGGAATCTTAAATCTGCCTTTATTAAAGATATTATCGATCATCTGCCAGATGATCCAAAACCCCCTTATAATACTATTTCGTCTGTGGTTAGATTGTTGGAAACTAAAAACTACATTGGCCACAAAGCGTATGGTAAAACTCACGAGTATTTCCCGCTCATCAGTAAAACGGCCTATCGCAAGCATTCCTTTACTAAACTTCTTACTAATTATTTTGATGGATCAGCCGAATCTTTACTGTCATTTATGGTCAGTGAAGAAAAACTTAAGGAGGATGATATAGAAAGCATCAGGGAATTTATCAATAAGCAAAAGTAATATGGAGCTATTTATATATGTCGCGAAGGTTGTAACCTGTTCGGGTATGTTCTATACTTTATATTATTGCCTGTTTCGCAAGCTTACCTTTTTCACATGGAACAGGTATTATCTTCTATTTGCCCTTGTCGCATGTCTGATCATCCCTTCCCTACACTTCCAAGTACAAGAGTCGCTTCCTTTTCACACCCCGCTCCCTATCGAGGTTGTTTCTTTGGAGCGGCTTAACAATAACGACATGGATAATGTCGGTATACACTCTGCAACCGAACATTTAAACTGGGAGCAGATGGCGGTTAGATGCTATGTATTTATCAGCGCGCTTTTATCACTTAGGGTACTAACAGGTGTAGTGGTGATAATATATAAAGCCATAAGGAAAGGGCAAAAAACCAGAGGCTATTACCTGATTACCAACGCGTCTAAAAACAATTCTTCATTTTTTAACCTGATATTTTTAAATAATAGCCAGATAAATAAATTTGAAAAAGAACAGATATTAGCACACGAATTACAACATGCTCACCTATGGCATTCTGCCGATCAATTGTTTACAGAACTACTGAAAGCCTTCTTTTGGGTTAACCCGTTTATATATCTTATAGCTAAAGAACTTCGGCAGATACATGAGTTTCAGGTAGACCAATGTCTAACAGCTACTACGTATAAAGCCAATAATTATGCAAATTTGTTACTCAAGTTAATGAGCCACCCAACATCCGCGCTTGTAAACGAGTTTAGCGCTTATGGCGTAAAAAGACGCATCCAGATGCTATTTCATAAACAGTCACCTGCCCAAAATAAACTCAGATATTCCTGGTTAGTTCCCATTATTATGATCATGGTGTACCAGTTTTCCATAGAAAAAACCTATGCCCAAGCACCTCTTAAGGGTAATTTCACCCTCATTCTGGATGCCGGACATGGAGGCATTCAACATGGAGTCGTTTGTGGAGAGCAATATTTTGAAAAGGATATCACCCTTGCTATGGCACAGCAAATCAAAGCGGTTGCCGAAAAAAGAGGTATACACACCTTGCTTACACGTAAAACTGATGAGGACGTGGAGTTTAAAGACCGCGTGTCTTATCGGGGAGATGTTTTTGCTTCCTTGCATATCAACGGCGCTCCGGCAGGCCCCCACCAACAAAATGCAAACGGAATAGAGATTAAAGATAACCCATCCGGCCAAAATCCGAATCTGTCGGCTCAATTCGCCGATCAGCTTAAAAATAGTTTCAAACAACTTGGTGGCATAAGTACTAATGATACTGTTTTTGCAGCGCCGGGTCTTTATGTATTAAGGGAAAACAAAGTACCTGCCGTTTTAATTGAGTTCGGCTATGCTACCAATCCCAAGGATTTGAACTATATCCTGGAAGAACAGCATCGATACGAGATAGCCGAGAAGGTTGTAGACGCGGTGATTGCCTATAAAAACAACCTTAAATAACTTTAGTTCAAGACAGAAATAACTCATCCCGATTTACAAAAACCATCATTTATGAAGCAGTTTTTACTGTCTTTATGGCTATGCCTTTGCCCAATCAAAAATATTTGCGCCCAACAGGTGGTGCACAATGATGGCATTATCATGGGAACGGTTACCGATGGTGAAAATCACCTCATTTCCGGAGCGACGGCAATATTGAAGAAACAAGGCACTCAGGAAATAAACCTGACAACAATCAGTAAAGACAACGGAATATTTCAATTTTTAAAGCTATCGCCAGGTACCTATACGTTGATCATATCGCACCTGAGCTACCAAACTTACGTAGCCAACCAGATTGTAATAAGCAGCAGCAGTTCAAAATTCAACTTGCCGGATATCGTACTGAAAAATAATTTCAGTGAACTGAAAGAAGTTAATATCGTATCGCCACAAAAAAACTATATAACGCATCAGTTAGACCGGGTGGTTATCAATGTAGGTAGTCTGCTCAGCAATACCGGGACTAATGCGCTGGATGTATTGAATAATGCTCCTGCCGTGCAGGTAACCGATGATGCAATTAGCTTGCGCGGTAAAGAAGGTGTAACCGTTTACATCGATGACAGACCAAGCTACCTCACAGGTAAAGATCTGTTAGATTACCTAAAAACCTTACCGTCAGGCACACTGGATAAAATAGAGATCATGACTAACCCACCAGGACAATACAATGCTGAAGGCAACGCGGGAATCATCAACATTAAAACAAAAAAAGGCAAACTTAAAGGTTTTAACGCTGGACTAAGTGCAACCTATCAGCAGGGCGTGTATGCTAAAGCTAACTCCAATATCAATTTCAACTACGGCTTTCATAAGATCAATCTTTTTGGAAACCTGGGCTATTCTTTAGCTAACAATTATTACGATGTAACACGGAACCGGCAATTTAACAGTGTGCAACCCTACAATAACTTATTAATGAGTCAATTTAATACGGAAACAAGTACCACTATTAGTTATAATTATAAGTTAGGATTCGATTATGATATGGACACACATAATAAATTGGGTGTTACAATTGCCGGGATAATCCATCCTTACCATGAACATGGCAATTATTCAACTGCTTTTAGCAGGTTAAATAAAGTGGATTCCACGATCAATACCATCAGCCAGCTTCGCTACATTACCAGGAACAATACAGTCAATTTAAATTTCCGCCATCAGTTTCATAAAACACAAGAGCTAAATATTAACACAGATTATTTACAATATTCAACCGACCCTCTCCAGGTAATTAACAGCGGCACTTATTTACCTGGGAACACTTTGATCAGTAATTATACCCTCAATACTTATAATCCATTTAAAGCAAATATTTTTGGAGCGAAAGCCGATTATGCCGATGAACTGCCCAGTCACCTGAAAATGTCGATTGGAATTCAAACTACATATTCGATAAGGGAAAGCACAGGTGATTATTTATATACGATCAATAATAAAACGTATCCCAGCGATTCATTAAATGGCAGCTTCAGGTACCGGGAAAATATTAACGCGGCATACATTAATATTCAAAAAAACACTAAAAGGTTCGACATGCAGGTTGGATTAAGATTTGAGTATACACATGCCGAAGCAGTCCAGCAGCGTGCTATCCTTTTAACTGCCACTACGGCTGAGTATAATTACAGCAACCTATTCCCAACTGCTTATATTAGCTATAAGCTTGATACTGCTTCAGCAAATATCCTGATCCTATCCATTGGAAGGAGGATTTCCAGGCCCGGCTACGGTGATTTAAATTCCTTTGTTTTTACTTTCGACAGGTATTCATCCAATAAAGGTAATCCAGAAATTGTGCCCGCCTATTCTAATAACTTAGATTTATCTTTTAACATACAAGATAAAATAACAGCAGGAATAACCTACTGCACTACCCGTAATGATATCGCTCAGTATTATCAACTCACAGGTTACACGTTAGCATTTGTCCCGGTCAATATTGCTAAAGTAACCGCTTATGGTGCGTATTTCAACTTGTCGCTGCCTGTAACTAAATGGTGGAGCACCAATTTATACAGCGACTTCACCCATAATCAGTATGCCGGCCAGGTTTGGAATATTGGGTATTTAAACAATACGGTTAACACAATAACCGTGAGTGGCAGTCAGCAATTTAAACTTCAACATGGATGGAGCATGGAAGTTAATGGCTCCTATCATAATAAACTTACCTATGGACAGGGCATATGTTTTAAAAAATAAGGGAGCCATCACTTTAATCGCTCGTGACATATTTAACAGCCGTACGCTCAGGCGGAAAATTGAATATCAATACGCTTCTCTTGCATCATCAAACCATAGTGATAACCAAACAATAGGCCTTACATTAACTTATAAATTTGGCGCGCAGGCATCGGCCAGGCAACATCATAACAGTATTGAAACAGAAGCCGGTAGAGCCGGTGCAAATTGAAATTACATGAAAAACTGTATTTATTTTATCTTCATTTCTCTTCTGTTCGTAAATTGGGTAAATGCGCAAACCATAGCACCCAAACGGGAATTTAGGGGCGTTTGGATAGCGACCGTTGAAAATATTGACTGGCCGTGCAAACCAGCAGAAAGCTCAGATCAGCAACAACATGAACTTACCGCCATACTCGATGCGCATCAGGCAGCGGGCATTAACGCGGTTATATTTCAGGTTAGGCCTGTAGCTGATGCTTTTTATGCCAAAGGCCGCGAACCCTGGTCAAAATATCTGACTGGAAAACAGGGAAAGGCTCCTTACCCGCTCTATGACCCTTTAGAATTTGCAATCAAAGCCGCTCATCAGCGCGGTATGGAACTACATGCCTGGTTTAACCCTTACCGGGCTACCAAAGATCTTAACTTTTCGAGCCTGAGCCCTCAGCATATCACCAACACCCACCCCGAGTGGTTTTTTATATATGGCGGACAAAAGCTGTTTGATCCTGGTATTCCGGAGGTGAGGGAATATATTGTAAAAGTTATTTTGGACGTGGTAGATAATTACGACGTAGACGGTATTCACCTGGACGATTATTTTTACCCTTATCATATTGCAGGGCAGCAAATTCATGATGAGCAAACTTTTAAAAAATATGGCGCAGAGTTTTCAAACATCAATGATTGGCGGCGCAATAATGTAAACCTGCTGGTAAAAATGCTTAACGATAGTATCCATCAGCATAACCCGCGGATCAAATTTGGGATGAGCCCTTCAGGTATCTGGGCGAATAAATTCCAAAACCCGGAAGGGTCAGATACCCATGGCGGCGACTCCTATTACGAACTTTATGCCGATTCAAAAAAGTGGATCGAGGAAGGCTGGGTTGACTATATAAATCCGCAGCTCTACCGGCCTATGAATGATCGTTTGGCACCTTTCGGAGTTATGGTTGACTGGTGGAGCGAACATACTTACGGAAGACATTTATATATTGGCCAGGCTCCCTACAGAATTATCGAGAACAAGTTACCAGGTTTTAAAATTCCATCAGAATTACCGAAACAAATCAATTACCTCCGTAAAAACAAACGCGTGCAAGGTAGTGTGTATTTCAGTTCAAGGTCATTGATTAACAATCCACTGGGATTTACGGATTCTCTAAAAAACAACTATTACCACTCTCCTGCATTACCTCCGCTTATGCTCTGGCGTGATTCCATCGCCCCTAATCCTCCTCGTGAGTTAACAGCAAAAAACTATAGTGGATTGGTCACTTTAACCTGGGAAGCCCCATTACCTGCTCAAGACAATGAGGCGGTATATGGTTATGTAATATACAGGTTTGACAAAAAGGAGACCGTCAATATAGACGATCCAAAATACATACTGCATATACAATATGATCCAAGCTGCAGCTATGAAGATAGAAATACAGTCAAAGGGAAGACTTACCTATATGTCATTACAAGTATTGACCGCTTAAAGAATGAAAGCGAACATTCTATACCTATTACAATAGACGCTAAATAAGAACTCATCAAACGAGCATTACAATAAAACCACAAACAACTAATACTCAGAATTTTACATCTAAAATACCACGATTTGTTTTATTAACATTTTGGAAAAGACAAAAATTCATAATTTGTTTGAACCGAGTAAACGTTCAAAAAGTTGGTTGTAGTATCTAAAAACCACATTTTTAGCATAAAAGGCAATTTTTAGAAATTCACCATTTGTTTGAACTGACTCACTCACATGAGTCGGTTCAAACAAATGGTGATAATCGCCCCTTACTTTTTCCCGGCCCAGATATAGGCCCGCCTGCTTGCGTATTCCACATCATCATACGGACGCCGCTCTATGGCATCAATTATAGTAAAACCCGTTTCGTAAAGTAACGCTACGATGTCATCTGTTTTAAAGAAGAATAAATCAATATCCACATCTTTGTCATGGGCTTTGTCAAAATGAACTACTTCATCTCCTGCGTGAAAGGAAAATAAAAAATCTCCCCCGGTTTTCAATACCCTGTTTATTTCTCCGAAACACGTCCTGATCTGGTCCCTGGTAAAATGTACTATCGCATAGAATGCAAGCGCACTGCCAAGATACCCCGGCGAGTAAGCGATATTCAACAGGTCACCGGTTTTAAATTTAATTTGAGGAGAAAGCCTGCGGGCAGTGGTAATCATCGCCGGCGACAGATCAATACCGGTGATGTTTTTTAAGCCATTGTCGTACAGGAATTTTGTTGTTTGTCCCGGCCCACAGCCAAAGTCGGCACATGGCCCTTTGTTTTTATTGGCAGCTGCAAATTCCTTCAATAACAATCGGTCGAGATGTTTTTTGGAAAGTTCGTCCCAACGGTCAGCCGCATAGTCGTCGGCTACCTGGTTGTAGCAGCGTAATACCTTCTCTTGTGAATTCATTTTACTCTTAGTTTTCCAATACTAACCGGATGTTGATTTCCCCTGCTCTTACCTTTTCTATCGCTTCATTCATTTCAGAGAATGGCATAACGTCAACCGCGCTCTCGATATGATGCTTTGCCGCGAAATCAAGCATATCCACCATATGCTTGCGGCTACCCACATAATTTCCATAAATACTTCTTTGCGCGTAATCATACAACAAGCCGATGCTAATAGGTTGCTTTTGCAAAGGCGAAGCCACTACGCAAAATTTTCCCTGTGGTTTAAGCATTTTCAAAAAGGCGTCCAGGTCATATGCTACATTTAATGTAGAAATAATAAAATCAAATTGCTGATTTAGTACCGATAGATCATCGGGTGTTGAGCTGAGTATAAATTCAGCTCCCAACTGGTTGATCATCTCTTTTTTTTCCGGAGAATGAGAAAATGCATAAGCCTGGTGCCCCATTTTATTTAAAAACTGAATTGCCAGTTGGCCAAGGCCCCCGGCTCCCGATATGCCAACAACGGAGTTGGGTAGCAATTGTGCACTCACAATTGCTGAATATACGGTAAGGCCGGATGATAACAAAGGAACGGACTTTGCCGGGTGTAATGCTTGTGGAAGTTTAAAGGCAAATCTGTTATCGACAACAATATGCTCGGCTAAACCACCATAACAATGCACACCAATTACTTTTTGCTGAGTGCAAAATTGTTCGTTACCCGCTTTACAAAACTCACACTCGAAACAGGCCGCTTGTTGATAACCGACACCAACCCGGTCGCCAGCACTTAGCATAGTTACATTGGAGCCAACTTCTTCAACAATTCCTAAAATTTCGTGTCCCGGAACAAGCGGGAATTTTGTATCGCCCCAATCATCACTTATGAATTGGATATCCCCCCGTGCAATTGCGCAATAAAGAATTTTTACGCTTACCTCATTGTCACCAACATTTCTTTCATAGTAAAATGGCTCCGCTTTGCCACCTTTCTGTTTAATTCCGTACGCTTTGATTTTCATAAATAATTCAATGAATTTATAGATTTTTGATGTCCGTTGCTACCAAATTAAGGTTGTTACCGGGCTGGTGCCCGCCGCTTTCAATTTCGCGGAAGGTTGCCGCCGCAACCTTTTGCCTGTACGATGCAAGATGATCGAACGGGATCTCTTCATCGTCGCGGCAATGGTAAAAGAAGATCGGGGTATTTTTTGGAAGGCTTTCGGCGAAATCTTCCTGAAGTTTTAATCCCTTTACCCATTTCTCTTTACCGCCGTCGCCACCCTGTATAAAAAACACTTGTTTTCTCATACCCAAATATCTATAATTAACTTAAGAGAGATTACTATTGCCTCAAATCGTATGCCATGTGGTCAAGATAGGTAGACTCGTTGTAGTTGTTCCTGCCGGTCATATAGATTAGTCTGAAAATTTAGTGTCGTTTCGTCGCAGCTAACCAATTTGTTTTGTTAACATTTTGCAAAAAGCAAAAATTCACAATATGTTTGAACCGACTCAAATGTGAGTCAGTTCAAACATATTGCATACTGTGCGCAAAACAAATGGTGAAAATTCAGAAAGGAGACTCTTAAACAACTACCGCATCAGGCGAAGCTGATAAGCCACAAAAGTGCATTGGGATTAAATAGGAGTAATTATCATGTTTGAATTTAACTATCCGGAGACGACAGCAAGCTTACGGCATATTTTGCCTAAGAAGTAAGAGAATTATATGGTGATACATTCAGGCTACTGGCCAGGCCATCAACAGTTGGCAACCCGCCAACCAACGGCTACTCGTATCAAAATAATCAGCCAGCAGTCTCGGTAGTAGTTCTGCAATACGCTGTTGAAACTGCTACTAGCCAGTGATTCCACTTTTTCATGGATCGCCTTCAATTCAGGTGTCCAGGACAAAATACCTGAATTACGGTCGGTATCGCCGTACCAGCAGGTCAGCCGCGGAGGCCCTTACTC
>Ga0193743_1003572_pt1 | contig 10367 bp, 11 predicted proteins | sample L2c2metaG_FD_143038 | JGI IMG/M metagenome (GOLD analysis project Ga0193743, IMG submission 143038) | Soil microbial communities from a riparian zone of the East river system, Colorado, United States - L2c2 | ecosystem: Environmental > Terrestrial > Soil > Riparian zone | place: USA: East River...
CCCGACTGACAAGGCGATCGGTTGCTAGCCGCGCCGTTGGAAGCGGTCGGGAATGCCGTCGCCGTTCTTGTCGCTGTCGTAGCGATCGGGGATGCCGTCATGGTCGCGATCGCGCAGGCGGCGCGGGGGCGGGTTGGAGACCGGGACCGGCACGTAGCGGGTCTGGGTCACCACCGGCGCGGTCTGATAGTAGGTCGGCTGGGGGTAGTAGGCCGGCTGGGCGTAGTAGCCGCTGTTGTATCCGTAGCCGCTCGGATAGCCGCCGTAGCCGCCATAGGACGTGGTCGGATAGCCGTTCGTCTCGACGCAGCCGGGCAGCGCGACCGCAAGGCCCGCCGCGATCAGCCATTTGTTGCTGAGCATTGCTTTGCCTCCACTGGAAGGGGGAACCCTTGTTCCGGGTCCTTCCCAGTAAGAGCGTACGAGCCGGACCATGGCGGCACGGCGGCGCAACGGCGGATTGTTGAAGGCGGACACAAAACCGGCTGCCGGTGTCGGCAGCCGGTCCGCCGTCAACTAACGCTGGTAGCGGTCGGGAACGCCGTCGCCGTTGGCGTCGCGGTCGTACTTGTTGGGGATGCCGTCGCGATCGTAGTCGCCGTTCGGCCCGCGGCGTGGCGTGCTGTTGTAGGCATAGCCGCTGTTGTAGACCGGCGCCGGCGCGCCGTTGCGGTAGTAACCGCTGTTGTAATAACCGTTATTGTAGCCGCTGTTATAGGCGGTATTCGGATAGCCGGTGGACTCGACACAGCCCGCCGTCGTCGCGGCGATCAGGCCGGCCGCGAGCAGCCATTTGACGTTGCGCATCTCGACCTCCATGGGGAAAGACTTCCCATGCAACGAGATACGTGCGCGCCAGTGGCGTCATCGCCGCGTAAATTTCATTTTTTATGCAAGGCAACCGCTCCGGCTGCCATGCGTTTGCGACGCCTAATGCGCGTAGCGCGCCGCGGCGGCGGCGTAGCCGATCCGGCGGCTGAGCGGCACCGGATGCCGGCCCGACACGCGCTCCAGGATCAGCTGCACGTCGCCCGCGCTGTCGGCCTTGAGCGCTGCATCGAGGAAGAGCTGCTCCAGCACGTCCTGCTGGGCGTGGCTGCCGCCCAGCAGAAACATGTCGCCCAGGATCGGCCGCATCAGCTTCAGCACCTCGGCATGGCGGCCCTGGCGATGCGCCAGCACCGCCTCGCAGAGCGGCAGCGCCACCCGGCCGACCAGCCGCTCGATCGTGCCGTTGCCGCGGGCGAAGGCGCGCATGCCCTCGATCATGCGCTGGCCGGCCTCGCCGCGGCCGGTCGCCGCCAGGGCCATCACCCAGTGCGGCAAGGTGAAGGCCGACAGGCAATCGCCGATGCGTGCCTCGGCCTTGTCGGCGAGCTCGATCCAGCGGTCACCGACATCGACGCCCTGGCGCTCCAGCCGGAACAGCATGGAGGCGGCGTTCTGGACGTCGATGTACATGTCGGGCATCGCCTGGGTGAGCGGCGAGCCGAGATCGCGGAAGCCGTGATCGTAGAGCGACAGCACCTCGTCGAACTCGCGCCGCTCGATATGGAACATCGAGCGATGCCAGAACAGGTGATGCTTCAGGTTGTTGGCGCCTTCCCAGTTGGGTTCCAGCCGCTTCAGCCAGTCGATGCCTTCGCTCCGCCTGCCCTGCATCTCCAGCACATGGGCGATGGCGTGCGCGCCCCACAGGTCGCCGGGATCGACCTCGATCGCCTGGCGCCCCGCGCCCTCGGCCAGGGTGTAGTTGCCGGCTTCCTCGTGGGCGAAGCAGCGGCACGACAGGATCATCCCCCAGCCCGGCAGCTCGGCGCTCCAGTGCGGGAAGACGCGCTCGACTTCGGCCTGCATGGTCGCCGGCCGGCCGAGCCAGAAGGCGTTGAAATGATGCAGGCGGAAGGCCAGCACGTCATGCGGATGCTCGGCGAAGATGCCGCGCCAGACCTCGAGCATGCGGTCGAGATCGCCGTCGACCCAGCGCGCCAGCGCCTCGATGTGGGCGGCCTCGCGCGTGGTCGTGCGCTTGGCGTGCTTGCGCGCTTCGGCCAAGGCCTCGGCCGCCCCCTGAACGTTGGTCTTGTTGTAGGCCAGCATGTTGAAATAGCCGCGCAGCACATGGCCCAGCGCGAACTGCGGATCGGCCTTGAGCGCCGCGCCGAGATGACGGGCGGCATCGGTGCGGTACTTCAGGTAGGCAAGCGTGGCACGATCGAAGGCATCGACGGCGGTGCCCGAATCGGTCGACAGCGTGAGGCCGTGCAGGTCCTTGCGCATGACGTTCCTTTTCTGCGGCGCTCCCTACAACGCTCCGGGCGCGGGGCCGCGCGTCGGCCGAGCGTTGAGCTTGGGCGGATGGGTGACGATCGACTTCAGCTCGGGCGTGGGTTTCCGGAGGCGCGCAATATCGGGCAGCGGCCGGGCGAGGCCGGGAATATGCTTGAAAGCCTGCTCCATGGCGTGGGCGGCGCCCAGCACTTCGCCGTCACCGCGGAAACGGCCGATCACCTGCAGGCCGAACGGCATCTCCTTGTGGTCGAGGCCGCAGGGCAGCGCGATCGCCGGATTCGTGGCGAGCGTGATCCAGTAGGTCGGCGCCAGCCAGTGGTAGTAGTTGCGGAGCTTCTGGCCTTCCATCTGCTCGACATAGAGTTCCTTCCACGGAAACGGCGTGACGCCGACCGTGGGGCCCATCACCAGGTCGTAGTCGCGGTAGAGCTCCTGGAACTTGCGGAAGATGCGCGTCTGTTCGGCATGCGCCCAGGCGAAGTCGGCCAGGGTCATGTTGGCGCCGATCTCGTAGTTGGCGCGGATGTTGGGCCCCAAGAGCTCTTTGTTCTTCTTGTAGGCATCGCTGTAGCGCGCCACGAAGTTCACGGCGCGGATCACGTCGAAGCACTTGTCGGCTTCGCCCAGATCCATCTTCACCTCGTCGACCCTGCGGAACAGGTGCTTCATCGCCTTCATCTTGGCGCGCATGGTCTGCCGGATGCCCTTTTCGACCGGCACGCCGCCGAAATCCTCGCTCCACGCGACGTTCAGGCTGCCGAGATCGACCGGCCACGGCTCGGCGAAGGCGTCGCCCTCGATCGGGAAGCTGAGAGGATCGGAATCGTGCTGGCCGATCTGGGTCGCGTAGAGAAGGCAGGTGTCGGCCACCGTGCGGCCCATCGGGCCCAGCACCGAGATCGGCGTCCAGCCCATGCTGCGGCGCTCGACCGCGACCATGCCGGGCGAGGGGCGGAAGCCCACCACGCCGCACATGGCGGCGGGAATGCGCAGCGAGCCGCCAGTGTCCGAACCGGTGCAGACCGGCAGCATGTCGGTGGCAAGCGCCACCGCCGAGCCGCCCGACGAGCCGCCGGGATTGAGCATGGGATTGAACGGATTGCCGGTGGCGCCCCATACCGGGTTGCGGCTGTTGGCGCCGGCGCCAAATTCGGGAACGTTGGTCTTGCCGACGACAACGGCGCCCGCCGCGCGCACGCGGCCGACCATGACATTGTCCCAGGTCGGCACGAAGTCGCGATAGAGCGGCGAACCGTAGGTGGTGAGGAGATCCTTGGTCTCCTCGAGATCCTTGATACCGGTCGGCAGGCCGTGCAGCAGCGGCAGCTCTTCGCCGCGGCGCGCCGCGGTTTCGGCGGCCTTGGCTTCCTTGCGCGCCCGCTTCACCGACATCGCCGTCACGGCATTGACCGCGGGGTTCACTTCTTCGATGCGTTCGAGGCAGGCTTCCAACAGTTCGACCGGCGAAATCTCCTTGGTGCCGATGCGGCGGCGCAGTTCGACGGTGCTGAGCGAAACCAGTTCTTCGTTGGACATTCTTCCCCCTCGGTTGGCCGGGAGCTTAGCCCTTCCCGTTTCCCCGGGGGAAGGGCACGATGAGCGCGGGAGGAAAAGACATGGCACATCCGCTTCGCGACAAGGCGGCGGTGAGCGGCATTGGCGAAACTGCCTATACGCGCGGCACGCCCAAGAGCGGGCTTGCCCTGCAGCTCGAGGCGAGCCTGGCCGCCATCGCCGACGCGGGCCTCAGCCCGCGCGACATCGACGGCGTCGTGCCTTACTTCCCGGGCGGCGGCATCGCCGAGGATTTCATCGCCAATCTCGGCCTGCCCGATCTCAAGCTCTCGGTGTTCGTACCCATGGGCGGCGCCACCTGCGTCGCCGCCATCCAGACTGCGGCCATGGCGGTGGCCACCGGCGTCTGCAAGCACGTGCTGATCTCGGTCGGCCGCACCGGCTACTCGGGTGCTCGCGTCAGCACGCGCTTACAACAGTTCCCGCAATTCGCGCTCGCCGCCGAGTTCGAAGCGCCGATCGGCATGTTCGCGCCGGCTCAGCTCTATGCCCAGGGCGCGCGCCGCCACATGGAGCTCTACGGCACGACGCCGCGCCATTTCGCCGAAGTCGCCGTGGTGACGCGCCAACACGCCATCCTGAACGGCAACGTGGTGATGAACAAACTGCTCACTGTCGAGGAGCATCACGCCTCGCGCATGATTTCCGATCCGTTCCGGCTGTTCGATTGCAGCCTGGAGAGCGACGGCGGGGCCGCGATCATCATCAGCGCCGCCGACCGCGCGCGCGACCTCAAGAAGCCGCTGGTCACCGTGATGGGCGTGGCCGAGGGCCATCCCGAATCGCCGGCCTCGATCGCGCAGCGGCCCGACCTGCTGGAATTCGGCCTCGCCAAGGCGGTACCGCGCGCCTACGGCATGGCGGGCGTCGGCCCTGCGGACATCGACGTCGCCGAGATTTACGACTGCTTCACCTTCACGGTGATCAACCAGCTCGAGCTTTTGGGTTTCTGCAAGAAAGGCGAGGGCGGGCCGTTCGTCATGGACGGCCGCATTGCGCTGGGCGGCGTGCTGCCGATCAACACCCATGGCGGGTTGCTGAGTCAGGGCCATGTGGTGGGCCTCAATCACGTTATCGAGCTGACACGCCAGCTTCGCCGTGAGGCCGGCAAGGCGCAGGTCAAGGATGCGGAGGTCGGGCTGGTCACCGGCTACGGCGACATGGGTGACGGCTCGATCGCCATCCTGAGGAGAGCGGCATGAGCACCGCGACTGCCGCGCCGCCGTTGCCTGAGCGCCCGCTGCCGACGCCGACACGCGAAAGCCAGCCCTTCTGGGACGGCATGCGCGAGGGCCGGTTCATGCTTCAGCACTGCGCCGCGTGCGGCAAGGTGCGGCACTATCCGCGGCCGGTCTGCCCGCACTGCTTTTCGATGGAGAGCAGCTTCAAGGAAGCGCCGACCGGCGGCGCGATCCATACCTGGACGGTCTGCCACCATCCCTTCAACTTCTTCTTCAAGCCTGCCGCGCCCTACATCGTGGCGCTGGTCGACTTGGATGCCGGCGTTCGCGTGAATGCCCCGCTGCGCGGTATCGCCGAGACAGACCTCAAGATCGGCCAACGCGTGCGCCTGGGCTTCGAACCGGTGAACAAAGAGGTGACCCTGCCGTTCTTCGTCGCCGAGTGAGTTCAGGGAGGAAATCAAAATGAATCGTTCGACCTTTCTCGCGACCGCGTTGGCGGCTGCGCTGCTGCCGTTGGGCGCACTGGCGCAGACCGACTGGCCGACCAAGCCGATCTCGATGGTCGTGCCCTATCCGCCGGGCGGCGTGAACGACGCGGTGGCGCGGGTCTATGCCGAGAAGCTTGCGACCGAACTCGGCAAGCCCGTCATCGTCGACAATCGCGCCGGTGCCGCTACCACGGTGGCGTCCAACTTCGTCGCCAAGGCAGCGCCTGACGGCTACACGATCTATGCTGGCGGCACTTCGCTGGTGATCAATCCGACCCTCACTGGCCAGGTGCAATACGACCCGCACAAGAGTTTCGAGCTGGTGTCGCTGATGTCGTTCACGCCGTTCATCCTGCACGTCAACACCGACTTCCCGGCCAGGAACATGGCCGAGCTGATTGCCGTCGTGAAAGCCAATCCTGGCAAGTTCAACATCGCGAGCTCGGGCGTCGGCGCCACTAACCACCTGGCCGGCGAACTTCTGAAAGCGCGGGCCGGTCTCAATCTGGTGTCTGTCCCCTACAAGGGCGGCGCGCAGGCCGGCCAGGACGTGGCGGCTGGTCAGGCGCAGATGATGTTCTCGGCCTCGCTCGAGGCCAAGCCGGTGCTGGCGTCCGGCAGGACGCGCGCCATCGCCATCTCGAGCCAGCAGCGCTCGCCGGCCTTTCCCGACATTCCTACCGTCGTCGAATCGACGGAGCTGAAGGATTTCGAGGTGGTGTTCTGGCAGGGCATGGTCGTGCCCGCCGGCACGCCGCAGCCGATCATCGACAAGCTGCAGAAGGCGATCGTCAAGGTCGCCGCCGATCCCGACGTGATCGAGCGCTTCAAGCAGCAGGGCGTGGAGATCAGGAGCTCGACCCCGGCCGAGTTCAAGGACTTCTACGCCAAGGAAGAAAAGCGCTGGACGACGCTCATCAAGGAGCAGGGCATCAAGGCCGAGTGAAGCTCACTCCCCCGCCTCGGCGCCTAAAGAAGCGCGGAAACGGGGGAGAGCGCCATGGGCTTACGGCCTCTCGGCAGGCGCGAGCCTTGTTCGAGAAGCTTTCAGTTATAGATGCTTGAATATCCCTTCCCCTCAATGAAAGACATTCTGGAGGTAATCGTCAGGCTGATCAAGTGCAATTCCGAGATAACATACAACCCATATCTCTAGAGTGCCTTCCTGAAGGTGAGGTTGACCCTTCGGCGGCCCAGCGCCGGATGCTCGCCCTCCTTCAGCACCAGCACGCCGTGATAGACGAGGCGCGCGGGGCCGCCCCATACCACGACGTCGCCGTGGCGCAGCGACACCTTGAGGGGCCGGTCGTTGCGTTTCAGCCCGCCGAACTGGAAGGTGGCCGGCAGGCCGAGCGATACCGACACGACGGGATGGGCGTAGTCGCGCTCGTCCTTGTCCTGGTGCAACGACAATCGCGCGCCGGGCTCGTAGCAATTGATCAGGCAGGCGTCGGGCACGAAGCCGGTGAAGCCCGCCTCTTCGGCCGCGTCGCGTGCCAGTGCCAGGAAGACGTCCGGCATCAACGGCCACGGCGCGCCGCTGTCCGGATCGCGCGGATCGTAGCGGTAACCCGTGCGGTCAGTGACCCAGCCGACGCTGCCGCAATTGGTCATCGCCACCGACATCTGGAAACCGCCGGGCGTGACCATCCGTCGGAACGGCGCTTGCGCGGCGATACGGTCGATGGCGGCGAGCAGCGCTTCTTCGACAGGCAGCGCCCGGCCGCGCAGCAGCACGGCTCCCGCTTGCAGCTTTTGCCTCGCTTCCAGGTCGAACAGGTCCGCCATCACGCTCTCAATATGGCGCTAAAAATCAGAATTCCAGTCCGCTGGCGGAGCGCCAGCGGACGAGGGCGCCCTTATGTTCCGGCCATCGATGATCCAACGATGGAGAAGACCATGGCTGACACGATCCGCTATGCCGCGGGACAAAGTTCCCTCGGGCCCTTCGTCGCGGCGCTATCCGAGCGCGGCCTGGCGATGGTGGAATTCGGCGAGATGGACGAGGCCGACCTTCGGGCACGCTTTCCGGAGGCGGACCTCGTCGAAGATCCAGCGGCACTGCAGGCCACGCTCGGCCGGCTTGGCGACCTGATCGAGCATCCCGAGCGCGATGGCGATTTTGCGCTGGACCTGCGCGGTTCGGCCTTCGAACTCAAGGTCTGGAACGCCTTGCGCGAGATCCCGGCTGGTGCGACGGCAACCTACGGCGAGATCGCGGCTCGTGTCGAATCGCCGCGTGAAGCCCGCGAGGTCGGTGAGGCCTGTGCCGCCAATCGGCTGGCGGTCGTCGTGCCGTGTCACCGAATCGTGAAAAAGGACGGCTCGGTCTCGGGCTATCGCTGGGGTGTCCGGCGCAAGCGGGCTCTGCTCGAACGTGAACACGGGGCTGGCCTCTTGCGTCCGTCCGAGGCCGTCCCACATGGAGCGGCATCGACCTGAAGAGTGCGGAGACGCGTGATGAAAAGTTGGGCAGGTGCAGTTGCTACAATCGTCGTCGGCTTTTCAGCCACGCAAGCCTTCGCCCAGGCGGGCAACGCGGCGCGCGGCGAGCGTGTGTTCAACCAGCAATGCAAGACCTGTCACTCGCTCGAGGAGGGCCCGAGCCTCACCGGGCCGACCTTGCACGGCATGTTCGGCCGCAAGGCCGGCACGGCGGCGGGCTTCGACTTCTCCGAGGCGATGATCAAGTCCGGCATCGTGTGGGACGACACGAGCCTGGCCGAGTACACGCGCGATCCCAAGGCCAAGGTGCCGGACACCAAGATGGTGTTCAACGGCATCAAGCAGGCCGGCCAACTCGCCGACCTCGTGGCCTATCTGAAGCAGGCGACGCAGTAGCACTGTCGCGCAAGCGCACGTAGACGCTCGCGCCGAGGACAAGTCCGGCCGCAAGCACGCCGAATGCCACGCGATAGGCAAGGTCGGAATTGCCGAACGCCTCGACGATGTAGCCGACGAGGGCCGGCAGCACGGTGAGCCCGAGGCACTGGGCCATGTTGACGGTGGTGACGCCGCGCCCGGCCAGGCGGTCGGGGAAGAGCGTGCGGCCTTGCGCAACGATCACCGTGCCGAAGGCGCAGAAGAAGCAGAAGGCGGTGAGCAGCACGACCGCCACGCCAAGCGCCGGCTGTGGCAGAAGGGCGAGGGCAGCCAGCAGCAGCACCGAGATCGCGACTCCGCCCAACACCACCTTCTTGCGCGAGCGCAGCAGCCCATCGCCAAAAGCACATTGCCGCGCTCGACGCCGTCGAGCTTGTACACGTCGTAGAGATAAGGCCCGCCCCACACGCCCAGCACCGTCAGCATGGTGGCGTAGGCGAAGAAATGCATGGCGAGCAGCGGCAGGAGACCGGGCGTCGTCCACACGTCCAGCAGCCCTTTCATGATCTCGCCGATGCTTTCCCGTCGGGCCGGGGCCGGAGGCTGGTCCGGCGGACGGTCGCGTACGATGGCGTAGAACGCCACGGCCACCAGCACGGTAACGGCCGCGAGGCCCAGGAAGCCGTTGCGCCAGCCCACGGTGGCCGCGATCCAGGCGAGCGGTGTGGCGGCGGCCAGGGTGCCGATGTTCGAGGCGGCAAACACCCAGCTGAGCGCGGTCGCGAGCCTGGCCTGCGGGAACCAGCGCGAGCACAGGAACACGACGGACATGAAGGAGGCGGCGCAGCCCACGCCGACCACGGCGCGCGCGGCGATCAGGTGGAACGCGTCGACTGCTGTGGCGATCCATAGCGCACCCACCATGGCGAGGATCGAGAGCACGGCCACCGTACGCCGCGCACCGTAGCGGTCGAACCACATGCCGACCGGGATCTGCACCGCGAACAGCGCGAAGAAGAAGGCGCTGCCCGCCCAGCCGAGCTGGCGTGGGGAGAGACCGAGGTCGCGCGTCAGCTCCGGCGCGATCACGCTGTTGGAGACGCGATAGAACTGGCTGAGGCAAGTGATCGCGATCAGCAGGACGAGGAGCGGCAATTTCGATGCCATTGCGCGGCTGGCCTAGCATGGCCAATGGCCGCTGTCCTTCGGCGTGGACCGAAGCATCGCCTTCGGCCACGATACGAAACGCATGGCATCCGCTTCTTCTCGACCGACGCCGATCGCCTGGCTGCTGGCGCCGGCATTGTTGCTCTTCGTGCTGTTCTTCGTGCTGCCGTTCGGCGTGATGGCGGCGATGTCGTTCTTCTCGTCCAATCCCGTCACCAACCCCAACGCCTTCCTGACGACGCGGCACTACGAGCGCTTCATCTTCGACTCCGCCGGCATCTTCCATGACGCGCTGTGGGCGACCCTGCGCATCGGGCTGATCACCACGGTCGTGTCGCTGTTGATCGGCTATCCGCTGGCGCACTGGATGGCGCGCATGCAGTCGCGGCTGGGCCATGCGCTGGTATTGATGGCGGTGATCGCCCCCATGCTGACCGGCATCGTCGTACGCACCTTCGCCTGGATGACCATCCTGCAGGACAAGGGCGTCATCAACACGCTGCTGATCCAGTGGGGCGTGATCGAGAAGCCGCTGCCGCTGATGTACAACGAATTCGGCACGATCGTGGCGCTGGTCCATATCTACGTGCCGTTCATGGTGCTGACCCTGACCGGCGTGATCGGCCGCATCGACGAGCGGCTGGAACAGGCTGCGCGCAGCCTGGGCGCCGGCCGGCTGCGCGCTTTCGTCGAGGTCACGCTGCCGCTCAGCCTGCCCGGCATCCTGGCCGGCTCGCTGCTGGTGTTCGCGCTCTCGATCAGCGCCTATGTCACGCCCTCGCTGATGGGCGGCACCGACGTGCTGACCTTGCCCATGCTGATCGCCCAGCAGGTCGGC
>Ga0193743_1003573_pt1 | contig 10365 bp, 4 predicted proteins | sample L2c2metaG_FD_143038 | JGI IMG/M metagenome (GOLD analysis project Ga0193743, IMG submission 143038) | Soil microbial communities from a riparian zone of the East river system, Colorado, United States - L2c2 | ecosystem: Environmental > Terrestrial > Soil > Riparian zone | place: USA: East River...
CCGGCCTGTGGCAGGGATTGGCCCTGATCACGGCGGTCGCGATCCTTCTTCGTCTCGTCCCGCAAGTGAGCGCCGCAGTCCGATTTTCCATCTGGGCATTTGCGTTTGTGTTGGCAGCCACCGTGCCCCTGTTGCACCTTCCGACGGTCTCCGTCCTAAGACCGCATTCCGCCTCCGCGATGGTGCATCTTGGAGCGGGTTGGGGATTCGCGATTGCCTGCATCTGGGCCATCTTTATGCTTGTGCGCGGCGCCCAACTCCTGATGCACGCGATCCGCCTGCGCCGCATCTGGAGACACGCACGGCCCGTTCCCATCGAAGACCCCATCCGTGCGCTTCTGCAAAGAAGCGGCCGGCGCACGGTAGAGCTCTGCACCTCCACCGATGTGGATTCGCCGAGCGTGATCGGGTTTTTCTCGCCGCGCCTTCTCATACCAGAATGGCTCTTTGCGAAGCTTGCGCCATTGGATTTGCAGCAGATCGTGCTCCATGAGTGCGAACACCTCCGCCGCGGCGATGACTGGATCAATTTGCTGCAAAAGGTTGGCGTCGCGCTCTTTCCACTCAATCCCGCGCTGTTGTGGGTGGACCGCCGGCTCAGCCTGGAACGCGAGTTGGCGTGCGACGCCGGGGTAGTCGCTTCGACGACGGCGCCATTTGTATACGCCCACTGCTTGACGCGGCTGGCAGAGCATCGTCTGCACCGCCGCAGTGTCGCGCTCTCGCTCTCGGCATGGAGCCGCCAGTCAGAGCTCGCGCGGCGCGTCTATCATCTCCTGCGGCCCGCGCGCAACATGTCGCCCCTGTACGCGAAATTCGCCATTGCTCTCATCTGTGCTGGGTTAAGTGTCGGCGCAGTGCAGATGGCGAAAGCTCCTCGTCTTTTCTCCTTCACCGATCCAGCCATCCCCATGCCAATTGCCGAAGCAGCCAGCCCGGCGCTGGCGCCGCCCGGCGCGCAGGAGATTCCAGTGGTCTACCGGCAGGAAGCGCAGCCGCATGCCGCTTTGGTGAATGCAGCATTGACAGTGCACAAACCGCATCGCGCAACCCACAAATCGAAACGCGGAATTCAGCCGCGTGGGAATACCCACACAACAAGACTGATCAGGCAGCCGCGCATCGTTCTGACGACCGTTGAGCTTTCGAATTATGGGCCCAGTTCCAGCGTCGGCCCGGCCTACCTACAGCCGATCCGATTTTCGCCTTCTTATGCCGCCGTCCCGTTCGGAGATGGCTGGCTCGTCATTCAACTGTAATCATCCACACACCTGCATCGAGGACTCATTATGCCTGCATCAACTAATCAATTAGTCAGTAAGAAGTGGAAGCTCATCCTGCCCACCAGCCTGGCTGCCGTCGCCATCGCCAGCTCTGCACTCGTCCTGCATCAAAACAACGTCCATGCGGCAGGCATCACCGCCGCCCCATTGGACGACGACAGCGTAGCCGCGCTGACCTCGGTGGATCGCGCGATGGAGTCGCTCGCTGCGCGCGTCACGCCGGCAGTAGTCAGCGTTGCGGTCACCTCTAAAGCCGAGGAGCAGTCCGCAGAGATGCAGGGCGCGGGTCGGCAAGGTCTTCCTCCCGGACTCGAGCAGTTCTTCGGCAACGGCGGCGGGCGGCAAATGCCCCAGCAGCCGGAGTTCCAGCACGGCATCGGCAGTGGCGTCATCATCTCGCCCGACGGCTACATCGTGACCAACAATCATGTTGTGGATGGGGCCACGCAAATCAAGGTAACGCTGCATGATCGCCGCAGGCTGAACGCGAAGGTCATCGGAGTCGACAAGCTGACAGATCTGGCCGTGATCAAAGTGGATGCACAGGAGCTGCCAGCCATGTCCTGGGGCGATTCGTCAAAGCTGCAGCCAGGCCAGACCGTGCTTGCCTTTGGCAGTCCGTTCGGCTACTTCCAGTTTTCCGTCACGCGTGGCATCGTGAGCGCGGTGAATCGGCCGAACCTCTCGGATGACGCGCGGAAGCTGGGTGGCTACATCCAGACGGACGCGGCGATCAATCCGGGCAATTCCGGCGGCGCACTGATCAACGCTCACGGCGAACTTGTTGGCATCAACACCTTTATCATCTCCAACAGTGGCTCTTTTGCCGGAGCGGGTTTTGCCATCCCGGCACAGATCGCCAAAGCCACCACCGACCAGATCATAAAGACCGGCAGTGTCCATCATGGCTATCTCGGCATCAGCATGAACGATGTCACGCCGGAGAATGCCCACTTCTTCAACCTCTCTGACGCTACCGGCGCCATCGTCGCGCAGGTCACGCCGGACTCACCGGCCAGTCGCGCGGGCCTGCAGAACGGCGACGTGATCAAGCGGTTGAATGGAGAGAAGCTGGAGAATGGCGGCGCCTTGCAGATGGCAATCGCCGACGTGACACCCGGAACCAAAGTCCAGCTGGACATTTTGCGCAACGGACATCCGCAGACGGTCGACCTGACTGTGGGTGAATATCATGCGAAAGCTGAGGTTGCCAACAACGAAGGCGGCGCTAACGGTGCTCCGGGAAACAGTGGCAAGCTCGGTCTTGCCATGGCTGATCTGACTCCCGATGTGCGGCAGCAGCTCAATCTCCCGGACGAACTGAAGGGCGCTGCAATCGCAAATGTTCGGCCCGGCAGCCCGGCAGAGGATGCCGGTCTGCAGCCAGGAGATGTGATCGTGCAGATGAACAGACACGATGTCGATTCCGCCAGTCAAGCAGTGGCGACTGTCCGTTCCAGTCCGGCGGGGCAGGATCTCCTGTTGCTTGTCTGGTCGAAAGGCGGCGCAGGTTATCGCGTCATTCATCCCGACCAGGGTTGATCTTGCTTTGTATCCCAAACTGAAGGGCCGCTGCATCGATTTGTGGCGGCCTTTTTTGGGGGGCAGGTCGATCTCGTCATGATTGCAAGTTTGAAATCGACGGTAACGTCATTCCGAAATCCTCAGATCATTGGTCACCAGGCCATGAACTACTCACAATACAGTTGGCATCCTTCGTCCCAATCGCACACTCTTAAAGCTGAACCCCGTCGCAGTTCTGTTGGGGAATGGATGTCATGATGAAGCGGTTTCCCCGCTTGCTTGTGTTTTCTGCCTTGTTGAACATGGTTTTATGGGGAGCGCTCGCCCGAGCGCAGACTCCAGAAATCACTTCACGCATTGCCGGTCCCGTCATTGCTGGTCCAATCGTGGAGCAGTCCCGCGCCCAGTTGCGCGGCAATCTCTCCGCCATGGTTCAGCCTCAATATGACCGGGGTGAGGCTCCTGGGTCGAGTCAGCTCACACACATGCGGATCGTGCTGACGCGATCTGCCGAACAGCAAACCGCCCTCGATCGCTTCGAGCAGCAGCTCCAGGACAAGTCCTCTCCCAACTACCACAAATGGCTGACTCCGCAGGAATTTGGCAGACAATTTGGCCCGGCGGACTCCGACATTGCCGCTATCGTGGCATGGCTGCAGTCGCACGGCTTGACCGTCGAGCCAGTCTCTCCTGGCCGCACCAATGTCGCGTTCTCCGGCACGGTAAGCCAGGTGGAAGAGGCTTTCGACACCGCGATCCACTCCTATGAGTTCAATGGCCAGCAGTTCTACTCCAACAGCGCCGATCCATCCATCCCGTCGACTCTGGCCCCGCTGGTCCAGGGCATCGCGCACCTGAACACCTGGAGCCCCAGGCCCAGCTCCATTCGCGCCAATCCGGGCAAAATGGACCCCGCGAGTAAGCGCCTGATACCGCTCCGCTCCACCGACGGCAGGCAGTCACCCGCCTTCACGTCCAGTGGAAACAATCTGTATCTCGTACCGGGCGACGCCGCCACCATATATGACACGCCGAACTCTGCACTGAATGCGAACTACAACTCCACCACCAAGTACGACGGAACCGGGGTGACCATCGGGATCGGTGGCACTTCCCTCATCAAGACAGGCACAGTCCAGAACTATCGCTCTAACTTCCTTGGCGACACCACTGCCCCCACCATCACCAACATCGATGGCGTCACTTACACGGGAGGTACCTCTGAGCCCTATATCGACGTAGAGCTCGCCGGCGGGCTGGCTCCCGGCGCCACAATTCACTACTACGTCGCGAACGACCTCATCTCACCCATTCAACAGGCGCTCGCCGAGAACACAGTCGACATCTTCATCTTCACCTACAACGCGTGCGAACGGTTGACCACGACGGCGGATAACGCCGCCATCAGCAAACTGTGGGAGCAAGCGGCCGCCCAGGGCATCGCCGTCGCCGTGGCCACTGGTGATAGTGGTTCGGCCAACTGCGATGACCCTACTAGCAACGGACAGGACACGCCGAATGCCGTCGGAGGATTGGCCGTGAACGGCTACGCGTCCACGCCCTACAACATCGCGGTGGGAGGCACAGACTTCGATCAGTTGGACCAGTCCTTTTCCAGCTATTCCACCTCAGGCGGCAGCGCCAAAACCTACTATCGCACTGCTCTTCAGTACATTCCGGAAGCAACGTGGAACGATTCGAGCCAGTCCAGCAATAGCCTCGCCTACAACCAGCCGTGGGGTATCGGCCAGTCCATCAATCCAGCGAACATCATTGGCGGCGGTGGTGGCAGAAGCAATTGCTCCACCAACTCAACCGCCGTCAAACTGGGAAGCTGCACCTCGGGGTACAGCAAGCCCACGTGGCAGCGAGGAGCCGGCGTACCAGCAGACGGTGTGCGCGAGCTGCCGGATATCTCCTTGATGGCCGGAAATGGCTTTCACAACGCGGGATGGCTGGTGTGCGACGATTCGACGAACGCCGGCACCGGTATGGTGAACGACTGCTCCCTGCAGTCGGATGGAAGTTTCAACTTCACCTCCTACGGCGGCACTTCCACCTCGGCACCAGCCTTCGCTGGAATTCTGGCGCTGGTCCAGCAAAGCACTGGCGGGCGGTTGGGACAGGCCGCCACGCAGCTTTACAACCTGTACAACGGCAGTCATGCCTCGCAAATCTTCCACGATGTGACCCAAAGCAACAACTCGGTTTCCTGCACGCAGGGCAGCCCAAATTGCAGCAAGGGTAAGGCAAACTACTACTTTGAAACCGGCTACGATGCAACAGCCGGATACGATCTGGCCACCGGCCTGGGGAGCGTCGACGCGGCGCAACTGATCAACTACTGGAATACGGCCACTTCAGGCCTCACAGCAACGGTGACTGTCACTCCGGCTCTTCCATCGATCACCGTCACTCAAAGCTTGTCGGTGTCGGTTACAGTCGGGGGTTCGGCTGGCCTGCTTGCGCCAACCGGCACGGTCACCGTAACCGGCGGCGGCTACACTTCTCCGGCCGGAACCTTATCGAACGGCACTTATACCTTCACTATCCCGGCCAACGCGTTGTCCGTCGGCACAGAGACTCTTACCGTCGCCTACAGTGGCGATACGAATTACGCGTCGGCCACAGGTTCCGCAGTCGTGACAGTGACCCCGCCTCCCACGTTCACGCTGTCCGCGACAAATCCGGCCGCAATTCCACCGGGAGCACCGGCAACATCCACCATCACCGTTCATGGCAGCAGCGGTTATACAGGCGCCATCACCCTGACCTGCGCGTTGACCTCTGCACCGGCAGGCGCGACCAATCTGCCCACTTGCTCCGCCACCGGCTCCGCTGTCTCTCTGAGTTCGGCTGTCACGTCGGCAACGACCAATGTCACAGTCAACACAGCTGCTCCCACGACCGCAAATCTTCTGCCGGGTTCTGACACTCCAAGATGGATTAGGGCAGCCGGCGAGTCAGCAGTCTTGGCCCTCTTGATCTTCTTAGTCCCCGGCCGCACCCAAAAATGGAGAAATATACTCGGGGCGTGTGTGCTGATAGCCAGCATCGGCTTTGTTGCGGTCGGCTGTGGCTCATCCTCTCCGAGTAATAGTGGAAGCAGCGGCGGGAATGGCGGCACCGGAGGCGGCGCCATAACCAGGACCACTCCCACCGTCAAGGTCTCCCCAGCCAACAGTTCGATCGGGCTCAATACTCCGGTTTCTGTCGCGTTGACTGTTACAGGCTCCGCTAACACCATTCCAACTGGGACCATCGCTCTTGCGAGCGGAAGTTACGCCTCCCCCGCCACTGCTTTGACCTCCGGCAACGCCACCATAACAATTCCAGCTGGCACCTTAACCGCGGGACAAGATATCTTGACTGCTTCTTACTCTGGAGACACGAACTACAACCCAGCCACGGGTAAAGCTACGCTCGCCGTGACGAAGCCCCCTCTGGTCGGCGGGACGACTCCGGGCGGCTACACGTTTACTGTGACAGGCACAGGCAATGGCGCGGCTAAGACCTCGGCCACGACTATCTTCACGATCACCGTGAGCTGATGTACTTCCCGTGCTCGATCCTTGAGCTAAAGAATGAGCCTTAAGCTAAAGAATAAGGTCGTTCCACCCGCAAAACATCAAGCCGCCAAGCCCGAATCAGCAGGAACCTGCAGGCACCTGTCATCCGAATCACGCGAAAGACAGAGTGTTATTCTTGGCCCATGTTTCTCCGCGTGAAGACAGTGGCGTTCCTTATTTTTCTTGCCCTGTCGCTTCATGCCCAGCAACCCGCTCCACGGCCGCAATCCGCTCTCGTCGTTCAAGGATTAGGCCAGGGCCAGATCAAGCTCAACGGTTTCTGGCAATTTCACACAGGCGATGATCCACGTTGGGCGTCTCCATCGTTCGATGATTCTCGATGGGAGCCGATAACCGCTTCAGACTCTTGGGGCAACCAGGGGCACTCCGGATATACGGGCTTCGCCTGGTACCGCCGCCATCTGGAAATCAATCTCACTCCTGGCGCAGGTACTGCGTACGCACTGCTCATACCGCCAGTCGACGATGCTTACGAAGTCTATTGGAACGGCAAGCTGATAGGGAGTTACGGTAAGCTGCCCCCCCGGCCGTACTGGTACTACACTCCGCTTTTCAATGCATTTGCTATGCCCTCCGTTGGCCCGGGCACCATCGCCATTCGAGTCTGGAAGTCGCCTCTCTTGTTTGTCGATCCCGGCTCACTGGGTGGCATGAAGGAGCCGCCGCCACCAATCCTCGGCGACGCTGATAGTATCGCGGCGCAGTTAGCGGTATCGAATTCCGATTCGACGCTGCAGTACTTATATGACTTCAGCCTGATGATTCTCTACGGGTTCGTTACGCTGGTCAGTCTTTTGTTATGGAGTCGCGACCGCAAAGTAGGTCTCTTTCTCTGGCTTGCCATCTTCACCGGAACGCCGGCTATTCTCTTAATGTTTCAGGAGTCTCTTATCTCGCTCTCCTATGGCTGGGGCAGGGGGCTGAATCAGCCGATTTACGCACTGAACGAAATCTCTCTCTGGTTCCTACTGCTCTACCTGCTGCGGCTCGACGAGAATCGCTCATTGGTCCGCTGGACGCGGATATTGGCGATCTGCACATTCGCGGCCGGAGTTTTCGACGGAGGCCTCGCGTTTTTCTGGGGCGTCGCCGGGCCCTGGATGCAGGGCGCGGATGCAGTTTTGACTACGATTATTTTGCTGGTCGAAGTCTTCCCGTTCGTGATCGTCGCCATCGGTATCCGCCAGCGATTGGACCATGCGCATTGGGTGGTCGCCATCAGTGCGCTTGTGTCGCAGATGATCCGCACAATTGCGGACGCTAGTACGGCGGGGCAACGATTCACCCACTGGACCCTTTTCGAAAAGGTCACAAGGCCGCTCTTTTCGATCCACGGTGTGATTTTTAACGCCGAGCAACTAGCCGCCATCGTGCTGTTCGCGTCCATCCTCTACGCCGTCTATCGGTACAACGTAGAACAGCGGTCGCGGCAGCTTCTGCTGGAGCGCGAAATGCACAGCGCCCGGGAGATTCAACAGGTCTTGATACCAGAAGCGCTGCCTTCCCTGGAGGGTTTCGCGATCACCAGTGCCTACCGGCCGGCGCTCGAAGTCGGCGGAGACTTTTTTCAGATCATCCGTGAAGAGAGCGGATCGACAATCGTTGCACTGGGTGATGTCAGTGGCAAAGGAATGAAAGCAGCGATGAACGTTTCACTCATCGTCGGTGTTCTGCGTTCCTCCTCTGACTCTACGGTCAGCCCTGTGCGGATGCTTGAACGGCTGAATCGCTGCTTGTGCGGGCGGCTTCAAGGTGGCTTCGTGACAGCTGTCATCTTGCGCCTTCATGCAGATGGCTACGTCACGCTGGCCAATGCCGGCCATCTTCCACCCTTCTTGAATCAGCGAGAGCTTGAAATGGATGGCTCTTTACCTCTCGGGCTGGTGCCCTCCGCGATGTATGACGAAGTATCCGTCTTGCTGCATCCGGGTGACCAGTTGAGCCTCTATACCGACGGACTATTGGAGGCCCGGAGTGCAACCGGAGAACTCTACGGATTTGATCGTTTGCATACGCTGTTTGCGTCGCGTCCATCCGCCCAACAAGCTTCGGATGCGGCCGTCGCCTTTGGTCAGGACGACGACATAACCGTACTTACGCTCACTCGGTTGGCTGCAGGTGAAGAGTCCACGACTTCGCTGACCACTCCGTTTCTGGAGCCTGCCACGGCGGAATAACAATCCGCCGCAGCGTCAGCAAAGAGAATCACTTCCGGCTTTCTCTCTTCGTCTTGAAACGTCTTTCCCCTACTTCGCGACCGTAATCGAGATTGAGGCGCTTCCGGCGGAGTAATTCGTGCCACCGCTGTAGTTCGCGCGGATCGTGTGGCTTCCCTTCGCAAAGGTGGATGCAGCCACGGTCGTTGCGGCACTCCCGGAGGCATTTACCGGCACTGTAGCGATCAGTCGGCTTCCATCATAAAAAGCTACTGTTCCAATCTGGTTCGGCGGTCCCGCGCTCCACGACTGGATCGCCGCAGTCAAAGTTAAGTTGCCCCCAGTGAGATACCAGCTCGAAGGAGTGAGCAAAATAATCACCGGTGCATTGGTGACAGTGAAGCTTTCATTGACCGGCTTTGCGGCGGCATAGTTTGTCTGTGCGGCGTAGTTGATCAGCACTCTATGCGTGCCGGCAGGTGGACGCGCTAGCACAAATTGCACGCTTCCATTTTGAAGTGGCAGGGTGACTGGGGATGCCCCGTCGTACTGATATGTGATAACGCCGCGCGGCGCGCCAGCAGTTGAGCTAACATAAACTCCGCAATGATAATCCGCCCCATACGGGAAATTGGCGTTCCAGCAGGCTGCGGTGAGATTCACTGGAACCGGCTTCACCGTGAGCGTTACCGGAGCGGAAGTTCCCCCTGGGTTGAACGCATCGCCTGCATACACGACGCTCAGTGAATGAGTGCCCGCCGCCAATCCCTGGATGAAGAGATACGCCGCGCCATTCCCCTGCAGTCGGGAGCTTTGCAGAATGCTCGTCCCATCGAAAAGCTGCACGATGCCCGTAGGAACATGGCCATGGGTGGGCGCAACACTGATCGTGACATTTGTTCCCAAAGGATAGGTCACCGTCGTCGCGCTCAGCGATATCTTGATCGCCGCATCAAAGCCCGAAGTGACCACATAGGGCACGGACGCGGAAGACTGATTGCCGGCCGCATCCACAACTGTGACGGTGTAAGTCTTCGAGCCAGGCGTAGAGGTGTCTACTGGACTACTGATTGCGCCCGTATCCAGGACCGTGCCAGAAAAAGTCTTGCTGCCGCAGCGGACGACTCCGGAGCGCTCATCGGTGCAGCTATATGTGGCAGTAACAACCTGACCCACAGTATAGGAACCTGAGCTGCCCGCCGCGGGACTGAGCACAGGGCCTGTCGCAACTACTGGCGCAATCGTGTCCACATTGATGGGGTAGGTGTAGTAGGCCGTAGACCAGCTTCCCCCCGAGTCCTGGCTGAATTTCAGCTCCTCGGTTCCAGCGCAATCCTGAGCGAAGTAATGGACAAGGTAGTTTCCGTCCGAAAGTCCACTGAGAGTCTGTGAATCCGTCGTGAAGGCCGTCGCTGGCGGATCGAGCGGATTCGCGGGAGCCGGACACGGAATGCTGTTTTGGATGACAGTGTCGGTCGAGGCGGGCGCTCCGGGATTGGGCACGCTGTTCGCGGGCGAGATGCCGTAAGTGATGCTCTGGATCGGCGAGGCAACGAACCCTGCCAGTCCCGGGAGATTCGTGCCGGCGAGAACGGGCGGTTGACTGGACAGCGTCACTTCCGCGGTTGAGCTATGAATCCAACCACCAGGCTGCTGGCCCGCCACAGTAACCATCGTCAGATCCTCAGGAACCTGAGCAATCGGAATGAAGGTTGAATTGGGGTGTGATGTTTTACCCGTCGCGCTATATATGCCAGGACCGCTGAACGTGGTGAGCAGGTTTTGCGGGCACGGCAAATTCTGTAAGCCCGA
>Ga0193743_1003574_pt1 | contig 10362 bp, 10 predicted proteins | sample L2c2metaG_FD_143038 | JGI IMG/M metagenome (GOLD analysis project Ga0193743, IMG submission 143038) | Soil microbial communities from a riparian zone of the East river system, Colorado, United States - L2c2 | ecosystem: Environmental > Terrestrial > Soil > Riparian zone | place: USA: East River...
TGTCCGGATTGCCCGTAACTCACAGATCCAGTTCACTTCCCAGGTCTTGCCGCCATCGGGCGAGAATGACTGCTCCATCCGCGCCGATCGCGGCGAAATGTTCAGCCAGACGTAGCGAACCAGAATCACCCGTCCTTTAAAATCCTCTTGATGAAAAAATTCTCCCCGATTTCCGTTGAACTGACCGACAACTGGCGGAGAGCTGACCTGGCCTTTGTCGAGATCGAGCAAATAGATGCTCCACTGGTGGGAGTCTGGATTGTAAAGTCTCAGTGTCTGAGCCTTGATGTGAAGGTGCTTCTCCGGGCTGTCGACCTCGAATTCCTCGAAATTGGCATTGCTATCTAGAAGCTTTTTATGGTTCGATATGCCGTCATACACGTCCCAAGTGTTCGAGCCGTTCAATCGGTCAGGTAGCCGCCGAACATGCGCCTTCCAGTTTCCGATCAGGAAGTCAAAGTCATGCGCGCCATTCCGCTCCGTAATCGCTGCAGGCCGTGAACCCGTAGACGAGGCTTGGAAGGCATGCGCTCGAACGAGACACAAGGAACAGAATCCTGCCGCCAGCACTATGCACCAAAGCTTGGCCATCCAGGTTGATGTCATACCTTCCTCCTTTGAGCCATTCAGGGCCTGAACGGCCGGCAAGCAGAACGCGCCCGGCGCCACTCGCAGGTTCTTTCTGACGGAGCGCAAGAATCCCGAAACCTCGGTCGATCCGGAAACAGTTCTCGAATGACGATAACAGGACGAGTCACTCATTAAGACCTGACCAGGAAGGCTTGGGATGTTATGGATGATTGGTCGGCTACCCTTCCGTTACGCGCCCGAACGGCCAACGACGGGTAAGGTGCGTGCGGGTTGCTCGTTACCCGCTCGTAATTTTCCAAATCTCAATAATGTGACTTGTCGTGGCAACAGTTATCGAAACCATCGAACTGACGAAAAATTACGGAAAGCATCAGGCGGTACGCAGCGTGAACCTGTCAGTCCAGGCCGGCTCCGTGTGTGCCTTTCTAGGCCAAAACGGCGCGGGAAAGAGTTCGACGATCAAGATGTTATTAGGGATGATCCACCCTACGTCGGGCATCGGCAGCATCCTCGGTTACCGCATCGACAAAGAGCGGGAGAGCCTGCTGATCCGTCAGAAGGTGGCCTTCGTAGCGGAGGACAAGCGACTCTACGACTACATGAGCGTCGGTCAGATCATTCACTTTACGAAGTCATTCTTTCCCAAATGGAATCACGCTCTCGAAGCCCGCCTCCTGGAGCAGTTTGAGCTCCCTCCGGAGCGCAAAATTCGGCAGTTATCGAAGGGCATGCGGACCAAGCTCGCCTTGCTTCTGGGCTTCGCACGCGGCTGCGAGCTGCTAATTCTGGATGAGCCCACAGAAGGGCTCGATCCGGTCGCCATTGAGGACGTCCTGCAGATTGTCGTGTCGCTCGCAGCCCAGGGAACCACCATCTTCTTCTCATCGCACCAGATCGCGGAAGTGGAGCAGGTGGCCGACCACGTCCTGATGATCGATCGCGGCAAGCTCGTCCTCGACGCGCCGATGGATCGGGTCAAAGAGCAATACCGGCACATCCAGGCGGTCTTTCCTGAACCCGTCGAGGAACGTGACTTCCGGCTTCCAGGCATAGAAAAGGTTAGTGTAGCTGGGCGTACGGTTTCGTTCGTCGCCAGTCACAACGTGGACTCCATCGTCGAACACGTCCGCATGTTGCACGCGGGCAGCATCGATGTGCTGCCGATCTCGTTGAAGGAAATCTTCCTCGAAAAGGTGAGGGCTAGGTCATGAGCATGCTCCTTTACAAAGCTTGGATCGAGACGCGAGTGCGCTTCTTTACCGGGCTCGTTGCTGCAGCCATTGTCTGTATCTTTTACATGGAACAGCACGCATGGCTGGTCGGCATGTGGACGGCGGAGCTGCAAAACCCTCATGGGTACCACATGAAATGGATGCCGCTGGGGATTCATGAATATGGCTGGTATCTCTGGCACTATCTCTACGACAACTACCTACAACAGGTCTGGGCCTTGTTTGCCATCCTGTTTGCCTTTGGCGGGTTGATTCGCGAGCGGAACGGCGGAACAGTTCTGTTCAGTCTCGGCCTTCCGGTCAGCCGGAGGCGCTGGCTCTTCACACGGCTGGCGGTTGCACTGCTGGAAAGCATCGGACTAAGTCTATTTGCTGTCCTCGTGATCGTCATCGGTTCAGCTGCCATTCATCAGACCTACTCGCTCTCGCAGATGCTTCTGCATACCGCTCTCATGGTGGCGGCTGGTGTCTTCATGATCGCTTGCGGCAACCTCTGCTACACGCTCTTTCCGGGCAACTATCTCGGCCTCATCCTTACCCTGGTCCTCCTCGGAGCTCCCTACCTGTGGCTTCAAACGTACATGCAGCATATGCGTTACCTGGGACGCACCCCATGGTTCGGACACCTAGACTTTGCGCATGCCATGGCCGGCCCGTGGCAAATCAGTTGGACCACTGCACCGTGGATGGCCCTGCTCGTGGCATGGACGCTCACAGCATTCTTGCTCGTGGCCACCGTGGCCCATGGAGATCGCCTTGACTACTAATTCCTCTCATCCATATCGCGCCTTTGCGTTCGGGTCGGTCTCCGTCCTCTGGAAGGCCTGGCGTGAATCGCGTGGACGCTTCTTCCCCGCGCTAGTGCTGCTGGCATCATTAGTGGTCTATGCGGTGGTCACCAGCCCCGGATTTCTCGACCGCTACAACACTCGCTTCCCTGACAAGACGTTGCTCTATTCCGTCTACGTCTGGACCGGCCTGTTCCACTATGCTCTACAGGGCTTGTGGGTACTGGCTGCCTTCGTCGTCGCGCTGGGGGGTCTCGCACGAGAGAAGGCAACCGGAGTGGCTCTCTTTACGCTGGGCCTGCCAGTCGGGCGTCTGCGCCTCTTTCTCATCCGCGCGCGACGATCGGACGTCATACTACGGCGATTCACTACAGCAGTCATCCTTACGGAGACTTCAACTTCACCGAACAGCGCAAGTCGACTGACGCATTTGCGTTGCGCAATGCTTGGGATGAGGCGTCCAGACCCTCAGTCAATAGGCGATAGTGTTCGGACTTGTCGATTTTGATCGACGAAATACACCGTGATTGCGAGTCTTTTGAGCGCTGCGCTTATGGCATCAACAAACCCTCGGTGATCCTTGTCGTCAGGAAAGGCCAAAGCAACCTGCGCTGCCTCAGGCGCGTATTTCTGCAGCATCTTTGCTCCGCAGTAAAACGCTACCGTGACGTGACTTTTGGCTTGATTCGGGGAAAGGGTTTGCCGAAGCGCGCCGTACCCTCTTTCGAAGAAGTACCGCCTTTGGCCTCAACAAGGAGCCGCCGGCCCGTTGCAAGATGTATTGCGACGATGTCAACCCCCTGCTCCAAAGTAGTCAGTTGCTTATCGATTCGATAACCCTCTCGGCGCAAGTGTTCCGCTAGCGTTTGGACGATCTCATTTTCTGTAAGCACTGTCAGGGCTCTAGTTCCAGAGGACTCGAGCCCAATTTGCTCGCTGGAGGGATATCGTAGCCATACTCTTTGAGTCTTCCAGAACACCTTTCAAGTTCCTCAGTTGTGAAGAGAGGATGCCACCTTGGGTTGTTGAGAATCATGGCCTCGACCGTCAGGTCCAAGCGCTTTCGCTCCCAGAGGGCCGTATATCCATCTGACACCTGGGGAGCATGAGGCATCGCGCGGTCGCTAGGCCCCCTTCCTCTTGCACCATCGATAGAAAACGGCTGCCTTATATTTCGCCTCCGAAAGCGCGCGGCGATAAATGTCCACCATCGCCTCCTCAAACACAGAAACCAACTTAACCTTTTCCATATGACAATCGTAGGGTTGCTAAGAGAGTGATGCCAGCTCTATTTTCGGCAATTAGCGTCTATCGGAATCGCTGACACAATCAGGGTGGGCAGAGGTTTACAGGGCAGAGGTCGCGGGTTTGATATGGGTTCGATAACCGTTCCCGATCGTTCCTTAGAGCGCCAAAAGGAGCCATCCGTGACGCTTGTTTTCTGTAAGTTACGCGGTTCCTTTTCGCTGTCACGGCAGAGGTCGCGGGTTCGAGCCCCGTCGTCCCCGCCATACATCCCAAAAGACTTACGGAATATATGGATCTATAGTGACAAGTAAATCTGGGTCCAATAAGGGTCCATTAAGCTCCTCGTTGGACGATTTGTGGGTCCGTTTCTACCTCGGTCTGACCCACGCCGGGAACCATCATCCTAACAACCTTGCTCTGCGCGGCGCGCTTCGTCGAACTCACTGCCTGTGTGTAGGTGTCCAGCGTGATCCGACTATTGGCGTGTCGTAGGAGCTCCTGTACCGTCTTCACATCTTCCCCGTTCGCCTTGAGCAATGTGCCGAAGGTATGGCGGAAAGTGTGCCAGCCGATGTTCTTGTGAATGCCGTTTGCTTTGGCAACCGGTCGGATATGGCGCTTCATGAGGTTGTCCGGCCAATAGGGCTGCTTCCCCCTCATGGTCTCACTGGCAAAGACATAATCGTCAGGCATTGGATAGGCACTCTTACGGCGCCAGCGCAGCAGATCTTCCGCCATGTAGCTATCGAGCGGAACCGGCTTGGCCGATGCCTCAGTCTTGCAGTCTCCTACAACCTGATGCCAGATGGATCGGGTCACACTGAGTTCAAGATTGTCAAAGTCCACATCCCGCCAGCGAAGCGCGAGAAGTTCGCTCACGCGAAGCCCTGTGCCAGCATCCAGCAACGCGAGAGTACGTTCCCGAACGCCGAGCTTACTGAGCAGGAGTTGAATCTCGGCAAGGTCCAGAACATCAGGGATGCGCTCCCGCTTCGCGCTTTGACGAACGAGCTTGATCGGATTGCGATCAACCCATTCGTATCGCATTGCGTGAGTGAAGAGTGCGCTCATGAGGTTCCTGGGAGCTTTTCGCATCCATCTCGAAACTGTTCGCTCTGAGATGTCGAAGCCGAGCATCTCCAACTCGCCATGAATACGCGGCGCTCCCCAGGACGGGTTTTCCGCAACCATGCGGAAGATCAGTTCAAGCGATGCTTTGCTAACGCACTTCCGGCCTGCAGGAGCCTTATGCCGCGAGCGCCGTGTCCAATACAGTTTGAAACCGGCCCGATGCCAAGCGACGACTGTCTCGGGTTGGATGATGACAAGCGCACGCTTCCACCCCGGCCAGAACCGCCGCAACATCACCCAAAAGACTCTGTCCGGAGCAGTAAGCCTTGGCCGGGGATGCCGTGCCTTCAAGATCGTGAGCTGTTGTCGCAAAGCCAGAATTTCCAGCAGTAATTCCCGGCGGGAACACAAAATGTAAACGATCAGGCCGATGAGGGGTACTGGCCACATCCAACCGAAAACTTCCATTTGGTCATTTCCGGGAACTGCGAAAATTGTAAGTCTCTGATTCTAACGGGTGCAGAAAAGCCGCGCCCGCCGCTCTCGTCTTCAATATCAGCATTGAATCGATCGTAAAGCTGCCTTGATTGCTTCATTGCCCCTCAACTAAATCAATGATTTGCAGAAGCGCATCTACGCTAACGGAGGTTTTCGGCTGGATGTGGCCACTAACCGAAGAAGCATTACAGGCCAAAACGGCAGCACCGAATCATTTGCATAAGAACATTCGCACGGCGCAATCCAAATCACCGTCTTCGATAGCTCAGCTAGGCACATCGACCAGGCTAGGGATGGCGGCCAACTATGCCAATACAGTCATCATGCGAGCGATCGGCCCACCCGGAGGAGCGATCGTAAAGTACGCCAGAGAAGAGAGAAGAGTATCTCAAACAGCACGGGAAAAATTGTTAATATCACTGCCGATCAGCACTATCTTGTTCAGTTGGATTCCGGAGGAACGGTTAGAGTAGCTCCCAACGACAACCAGTGGAATCTTTTGCCCCCGCCTGTAACACATCCACGGCCAACATTATCCCTGCCATCGACATCCGCGACCACTCATCTCACAACCGGTATCAGCGCTAATCGGCATGCCCTTACCTTACCAAATCAGCTCACTCAAACTTCGCAATGGAACCTGGCCGAGACCTCTTCGTGCAAACCACCAACGTAACGTGAAGTATCCGTAGAATTCTCCGATACATAAAACAGAGCACAGTCTCTAGTCGCATCGCGGGGAGGATTCTGCCGCCAAGAGTAGGGCATCCCTGAAGTGTTGAAGTCTTCGAGTGCTGAATTTTTCTCAGGGGTGTTGTCTTGATGCATGGCTCTTACAACTGGTACCTGGTGACGTTGTCGCTGGTGGTCGCAATGCTTGCCTCCTATACGACGCTGGACCTGGCGGCCCGGATACGCTCGATTGAAGCGGAGGGGCGGCGGCGCTTCTACTGGCTGTTGGGCGGCGCTATGTCGATGGGGACAGGCATCTGGTCGATGCACTTCATCGGGATGCTGGCGTTCCGGATGCCGATTGAGCTGGGCTACGACGTAGGGATAACGGGCTTGTCCCTGTTGATTGCCGTCTCGATCTCCTACTTTGCGCTGCATGTGGTCACGAGCAATGAGTTGAGCTGGCGCCGCCTGATGGTGGGCGGTGTCATGATGGGCCTGGGCGTTGCGGGGATGCACTACACCGGCATGGCGGCGATGCAGATGCAGCCGGGGATACGCTATCGCCCAGGGTTGTTCTGGACCTCGATCGCGATTGCGATTGTTGCCTCGTGGGCGGCGCTGTGGATTGCCTTCACACTGCGGGACAACAACCAGCGGCATGTGCTGTTTAAGCGCTTTGGAGCCGGGTTGGTGATGGGGGTTGCGATTGCGGGGATGCACTACACGGGCATGAGCGCGGCGATCTTCCGGAGCGGATCGATCTGCAGTGTCTCCAACGGGGCGAGCACGAGCTGGCTGGCCTTTACGGTGACGGGTTCGACACTGTGCATCCTATCGGTGACTTTGCTTGTCTCCATACTGGATACGCGGTTCGATGTGCAGGCCTATCGTATGAATGCATCGCTTGAGCAGGCGAATAAGCAACTGCTGGTGCTGGCGACCGAAGATGCGCTGACGGGGATACCGAACCGCAGCTCGTATATAGAGCGGGCCGAGCAGGCGGTTAGCCGGTCGCGGCGCAGCGGGCGGCCCTTCACGGTGATGTTCATGGACCTGGATGGGTTCAAGACGATTAACGACTCGCTGGGACACTCGGCCGGCGACAAGCTGCTCAAGGCATTTTCCGGGCAGCTGATCAAATGTGTTCGCCGGGAGGATACGGTGGCGAGGCTGGGCGGGGATGAGTTTGTGATGTTGCTGGAGGGGCTGGGCCTGCCGCAGGAGGTGGAGCCGGTTGCCAGGGGAGTGCTCGAGCGCATGCAGGGGGACTTTCGTATCGACGGCACTCCGTTGCGGGTGACGGCCTCCATTGGGATCGCGACGTATCCGCAGGATGGAGATTCGGTAGAGGCGTTGCTGAAGAGCGCCGACATGGCGATGTATGACGCGAAGCAGAATGGGCGGAACACCTACCGTTTTTTCGATTCCGCGATGAGCGAGGCGTCAGCCCGGACCTTGCAGATCTATCGCGGACTGGGAGAGGCTCTGGAGAAGAACCAACTGTCTCTGGCGTTTCAACCGAAGTTTGGAGGGCTGCAGCAGGAGCTGGTAGGAGCGGAGGCGTTGATCCGTTGGAGACACCCGGAGATGGGAGATATTCCACCGATGGAATTCATTCCTATTGCCGAGCGGACGGGGCAGGTCGTGCAGATTGGCGATTGGTTGATTGCCGAGGTGTGCAGTCAGATAAGGCGATGGGAGGCGGCCGGACTGCCGAGGGTAAAGGTTGCCATCAATCTTTCACCGGAGCAGCTGCGGCAGCCAAATTGTGTGGAACGCGTGCGGGCCATGGTCGAGGCAGGTGGAGTCGAGCCGGAGAGGATCATGTTTGAGATCACCGAGACGGCGGCCATGCGAGACGAGGAACTGGCGACGGAGATGATTCATCGGTTCCAGGATGCCGGGTTCGACATCGCGATTGACGACTTTGGCACGGGTTACTCGAGCATGGCGTATTTGCAGCAGTTTCGCGTGAAGCAGCTTAAGATCGACCGCTTCTTTACCGATGGGCTGGACAGCAATGGCGAGGAAGGCTTGGCGATCGTGTCGGCGATTATTGAGCTGGCGCACTCGCTGCAGATGGTTGTCGTGGCCGAGGGGGTGGAGACGGGGTCGCAGCTTAGCAAGTTGAAGGAGCTCCACTGCGATGAGGTGCAGGGATTTTTGCTGGCCAGGCCGTTGAACGCTGGGGATTTTGAAGACTTTATAAGTAGACGGCCGAAAGCGAGAAAGGCCAAGGCGTTAGTGAGAGAGCGATACACACCCCTCTCGGGTCGCCTAGTAGTTGAAAACTAAATCTGCATAGATCGACGACACGTTTGCTTGTTGGTCATCCTACAAGAGGTATATCGGGTTCGACGAGACTAGTGAGCACTATACTAGCCTTCATCTATTTCTCCCCAGAGGGACACTTCTGTTGCCGACATATTATTGGGCTACTGGCGAAGACTTCTCGCGTGTAGATCAGTCAAGAAGTGCATCCTATCCCACTTGCTCAGCCAGCGCTGTCGTCATCAGGGGTGCCAATCCGTACTCTTTTAGGTAGCAACTCCGGATGTCAAGCGGGGACAAACTCAAGCGTACACCGCGACAGTTCATTGCGGGGCTAGCAGCAACGTGGCTGTTTGCACTTGCCGCACTCGGCACATTGACACCATCGACAACGCTGGCACTGTTGGGTGTCTGGGTCGCGCTCTGCCTCTATTTCGCTGAAGTCAGCCTCATTATGAGGCTCTAGTGCTTGGGAAATGAATAATGATGCACTGTCCGGTGCTTGTGCAACGGACATACTAAAGGCCCGTTTCATGCGCTGCCACATCGACTCTTCCATACAAACGTTTATCGACAATAACGACAAACAAACCAGAGTGAAGATGAGAGATGAAGCGATGCGTCAGAGAATCAGTTTGTCGGCTACAACCCCAAACGCTTCCCTGCCCTCGCTCTTTTTAGCGCATCCCGCGGCGCGGGCACTGCCGCGCAACTTCTTCAGCTCGCACATCCGCAACACCAACACCCGCCGCGCCTACCGCGAGGCGGTCCCGCAGTTCTCCGGCTTCTGTGCCGGCCACGGCATCGTGGATTTCGCCCAGGTCGAGCCGGTGCATGTGGCGGCGTTTGTCGAGGCACAGCTCAGGCTGAACTCGAAGCCCACGGTGCAGCAGCGGCTGGCGGCGCTGCGCATGCTCTTCGACTGGATGGCGGTCGGCCAGGTCCTGCCTGTCAATCCCGCTCATGCCGTGCGCGGACCGAAGCACTCGCAGCGGCGCGGCAAGACGCCGGTGCTGCAGGCGGATGAGGCGCGGGCGCTGCTCGATGCTCGATGGTCGATGCGATCGACGTCACTTCCCTGCCCGGCCTGCGCGACCGGGCGCTAATCGGGCTGATGGTCTACACCTTCGCTCGCGTGGGAGCGGCGGTTTCGATGAAGGTCGAGGACTTTTTTGTGCAGGGGCGGCGCGGCTGGGTGCGGCTGCATGAGAAGGGCGGCAAGGAGCATGAGATGCCGACCCACCACAATCTCGAACGCTACCTGGAGGAGTACACTACGGCTGCCGGCATAGGTCAGGACCGGAAAGGGCCGCTCTTCCGCACCACCCGCGGCCGCTCCGGCGAGCTGACCGGCAATTCCCTGCTCCAGTCGGATGTGTGGAGGATGATTCGCCGGCGGGCGCTCGCGGCCGGGATCAAGAACGAGATTGGCTGCCACACCTTCCGCGCCACCGGCATCACGGCTTATCTGAAGAACGGTGACAAGCTGGAGAATCGCCCAGCGAATGGCCGCTCACGAATCAGCCAGGACGACCGGCCTCTATGACCGGCGCAGCGATGAGGTCTCACTCGATGAGGTCGAGCGGATCGGGATTTAATCGCGAACCCGGCGCCGATGCCGATAAAGGAGGGAAGGCTGCCCCGATTGGTTGTGTGGCCAACACTGCAACGCAGGAGTAGGTCGGATGGAAGATGGAGGAACCGCCGTTGTGGCCGCGCAGTTGCCCCGCGAAGCGGCGGAGCAGCGGGGCGAAGAGCGCTACCCGGTCGCATGGGACGCGGAGATCTTCGTTTCTGAGAGAGCGGCGATGATTCGGGGACGGATGGTAAACATCAGCCCGGCGGGCTGCTATGTCCAGACGGTTGCGTGGGTGCGCCTCGCTCCGACGACAGTGGTTGAGCTAGTGTTTACGCCGGACGGGCGCATGATGCGCGCCCGCGCTGAGGCCCGATTCGCGCAGTCGCGGACCGGAGTCGGACTGCGATTT
>Ga0193743_1003576_pt1 | contig 10361 bp, 11 predicted proteins | sample L2c2metaG_FD_143038 | JGI IMG/M metagenome (GOLD analysis project Ga0193743, IMG submission 143038) | Soil microbial communities from a riparian zone of the East river system, Colorado, United States - L2c2 | ecosystem: Environmental > Terrestrial > Soil > Riparian zone | place: USA: East River...
CTCTGCGCAACTCGCTTTCTGCATTGCATATTCCAGACGATGAATGGCCCATCTCTATCCGTCAGCAAGGCGCTTCTGAACCAAGTGCACCAGGCAAACAGAAGGAAATGGTGTTGAATGCATTTGAGGAGATGGAAAGAGCATTAAAGTTGAAACGACAGTCGGAGGCTGAAGCTCAGGCTAGAAGTTAGTTATAATATGCATTGGCTACATCTGTTTAAACTAATGACGATTATCCTGGGATCTTTTAGTAAAAGCCAAACGAAACCAGCTGGTTCCAAAGAAAGAGGAACCTTCGTTGGGTAAGGCCTTCGCACAGTTTTATGAAGCGTTTCGGTGGATGTTCGTCAATCGATGATAGAACGGATGCATCTGGCGACGCTTATCTCATTATGACTCTCCTTTCACCGCGAAATCCTGTCGGGTTGTGAGATTGAACCGATCTGGCCCAGAGAATCAAGGTGTTGCATCGTGCCAGAGTCATGTATGTACCCTTTCAAATTTGATCGTAGACTTTTGAACTGAGTCTTTGATTTCACATATAGCTAAACAGTAGAAGATTTGATTCTCTACAGCCTCGTAAAATATTTAAAAAACAGAAAAGTTCCACTAGCGGCGTCAAAAATATTCAAAGGCGTCCTGAACGAAAGCGGCAGGAAAGGAGAAGAAAAAGGCAAACATAACATTGGAAAAAAAGAAAAAAGAAAAGGGAATCATAGGGCATATGGTATAAAAGCATAGGAATTGTACGTGTCATAATTTGCTGGAGTAAAAAAAATAAAAATCTGCGATTTACACTATGTTGAGTTCTGTAGGCTGCGGTTGCAACAGCGTGCTCTGATGGGTAACCCATTGTTGCGGATAGATGCCGAGTTCTCCTGGTGGTGGCCTAAATGTTTCGTCTATGAGCTCGGTCCCCTCGGGACCTAGAGGTTTCCCGGTCGATCCTGAAGCTACTTGAGGGGCTTCTTCTACTGAAGGGCCCTTCACGTTGGTGAACATCTGGAGCGCATCATAGGCCATATCCACATCCAACTCCTCTACTACGATCGCCTTCCTCGTCAAATCGTCCATGTCATCCCGATTCTTCATGATTGCCTGGAACTCTCGTTCGAAGATTTCATTCTCATTTCCTTGCTCGGATCGACCGCTGCTGCTCGCCGTTTGAACTGAAGGCCAAGAGTCGCCGTCGAGCATCATACGCAGCTCTCCGCTCTCTGGGTTCCTAACCCAACGTTGTGCAGAAGTGCGCTGGAGTGGACGAAAGGAACTGGGAATGTTGTTAGACGCGGTGGCATTGGGAGGTCCGAAGAGCGGGAGATGGTGATACGAGTCCCATGTGGATGGTGCTAGTACGGAGGAGCTGGAAGATGAGATGGAAGACAGGGTCCCATCGAACATAGTCTGATCGGAGGAGGGTCCGGACGAGATGGACGAGAGAGAGCTGGTGGGCGTGACGGTAGCTGAATGGTTGGAAGAGAACGAGGGTTCAGAGTTGGGACCGTTGGTTGGCGCACCAAGAGCTTTGCTCGATGGGTCCAAGCCATACCAATCGCCGTATTCGAAATGGGTATGGATACCTTCACCCGTTTCAGACAGGGAGGCGAAGGTATAACCACCATTTCCGAGCTCAATGAGTCTCTTGGTGGTACTGCGGGTATGCATAGGGGGGTGGGGGGGGAGAGAGATAGGTGTTTGGACCGGTTTTGGCGCGTTTCCGTGAAGTTGGTATAGCGGTTTGTTGTTGTTGGTTTGGAGTGAAAAACGAAAAGGAAGCTTTGATTGTATCCTCCCCCCCCCCCTCCATCCTCTGGCCTCAAATACACTTTCCTCATTTTCTCGCTTTGATATTGGCAAGGATCGCTTTGTGCCTTTTTGTTACTTTGGGGGCTTGGTTTTTTTTTTTTGAAAGGCAAAACACACTTGCTTTGACCTTATTCTTCTGATAGCCTGGTAGCTTTGTGCCCGATCATGAGGCATGGACCCCTTTGTTTCCCCGTCTTTCCCCAGGCGAACAATAACATCTGTTTGAAATCTATGCCACGATACCGCTCGCGACTCTCACACTTGCAAAATATACAAAATACGAGTTTTGCTTGGAGAGTTTAACCCTCAAGTTTTTTGTGGCTTGCAGGCAGTCACGTGCACATGCAAAAAACGTCTATATGGAAAGGAAGGGGATGATACTACAAGTCATCTCATTTATCCATTATTTTGTAGTCCAATTTTGTGATTAAATACTGTTACACCATTGGATAGTGCCGCAGGCACGCAAAGGTTCCAATCATCAAAAGATTCCTAGATTGCCATAAACCGTGGACCAGGAGATAAGCGTTTTACAAATACAGCTTGAGCCTTTTTCGAAAGGCATTGATAGAATGCAAAAGAGCGCAGCAGTTGCTTTTGATAGGCTGGGCCGTCAATAAAAATGAGCCCGACTGAAAACCACAATAAAGAATGAAAAAAGAAAAAAGAAAAAGGTAACGCACGAATACATTTTTCTTTTTAAAAAAATAAAATTCATTCAAAACATGTCAACCTCTCCCCAGATATCACCTTCAAATCTCCTCTCCCAAGCTCTATGAGGCTCTATCTGAACAAATCGCAAACTCTTGCAGTAGCGGTTCCACCCCATGAGGTAGTCTCCCAAGTCGGTATAATCCAAAGCTGAAGTGGATACCAGCGGCTCTGCTGGTTCTGGTTCTGGTTCTTCATTGTCGGTGGCGGCAGCGGCGTGATGAGCATGTGTTGCAAAATAGCCCTGAGGCAAGGTTGATAACTGGCGATTGTTAGAAATACATTTTTCATCTAGCAGGAGTCTGATGGTATGCAGATGGGGTAGATCGAACAGGATATTTGAGCCGAGGGAGACGAAAAAGTCCTAGTCGTACCAAATAATAAGTTTTGGGTTGGATGAATAAACAAGAAGGGCTGCATACCGCAGGAAAAGTCCCTTTCCCGAACCTCACGATCAAAGAGCGAATATCATGGAAAAGAGACCGGATGGCAAACAAGAGCTCAATGTCCCATTTCCGAATTTGGATATCCAGCGTTTCCAAACTCCGCGGTAGGTTTTCAAGGCCACCAAGAACACCAACGAGGTCCAGAGGTTCATTCATTACGAGATGAGCAAGGGTTGGTGAATCTGATGGATTCATGCTGCGAGTTATCGATCGGCCGGGAAACGAGGCAATAGGTAACGGCCCTCTATATTTTACAACACATCTCAGGGGAAAGTGTACTGACCCAATTTGTTGGTCGGAAAGATTGTGACGATCGATATCGAGTTCGACAGCAGGGTCGAGGGGACAATGTTGCGCGAATCCCACCAGGGAATCAATGAGATCCCGGGTGAGAAGGGGTATGCTGACTGAAAGGGAAGAGAGTTTAGGAAGGAGCCATTTTTTGATTCCGTATGTGAAAGAGTGGTTAGCATTCCATGTGATGGAAAGTGACGTGAGATTTTCTGCGGTGATAAGATGGAGAGGATGGTACGGATTATAATCATTTTCCGCTGGCATCAAGACTTTGTGGAGGGAAAGGTGGGTGATCGGAAGATGAGCGAATTGAAAGAAATCTTCTGGGGGAGGACGTCTAGTGAAGACATTTTCTTTGAATGTAGTGTATAATTGCAGGAATGTGCAATCGCAGATTGTGAGGGAACGTAGATTGGGCAAAAGAGCAAGAATCGTGTATGCGAAAGGTGAGATGGAAGTGTTGACAAAGACGAGCTCTTTCAGACCAGTAAATAAGGGTATTTGTAGATGGACAGAGTCGTAGAGGTCAGTATCATGGGGTCCCTACAGTTTCTCTGTGAGAAAAGAAGGTGGTAGATACCACGACAGGGCTTACGGGATGTGCATGATTTCGAGTGCTGGTATCGAACGCGAGGCAGAGCGTCAGCTTGCGTGGCAGAGAAACCAGATCCTTGTATCCATTCTTCCAAGAATTGATATTCCTGATGGTTGGTACCTGTTGAAACCATCGGATTTCTCGTAGGAGTGGCTTTTTCGCCAAATCCTGGAATCTACGGCACGTTCGAACCAAGCAAGCAAGGGTAGCTGGCTCCGATGTGTTTTCGAATATCTCTATCCAGACATCGTCGGGTATTTCGTGGAACCTCATATCTGTGAAAGGGGTCCCCTTGGGGGGTAAGGAAGCCAGATCCGCAGACGTTGTGGAACGAGAACAAGGGTGGAAAACAACACATGTTTACAAGTGTTGATTGAGCGGCTATGACTTATCTTATCTTATCTAAGGTGGGCTGTGTGAATGTATAACAAGGAAATATATTACAATGTACATACCTACAGAAAGAATTACAAAAAATATATTAAGTAGATCACTCCCCTTGTCGAAAATGGAGGTCAAAGGTCATATGCAACAATGTGACGCATTACCATCACTGTAGCAAGCATTTCTATCCGAGAAGGTCAGTCTCTTTGACTACTCCCCAAAGAGAAAGTATTCGTTACCAGAGGCTAGATGAGAAAAGTTTTCTTCGACAGTGAGCATGCATCCAGAGGAACCGTATGGAGGCTCTCCGGCAAGTTTCAAACTGTAGTATGAGACGACATCGCCATTACTATTGGTGCACTGTTCACCCACCCCCCCGAGGATTAGGTCAGTCCTCCTTTGGTTTAATTCAAAAAGACTTACGGCCCACTCCTGATCATCTGCGTAACGGTGCCTCCATCGGTATCGCTGGCCATCAGACGCAACGAAATGGCGACTCTTCGAGCTTATCGCAATCAGGAAGTGTTTGTTATATTAAGGAGGTAGATAAAACTGCACCTTGCAAGGATGGTCACTCTGGATAGATAATTGTCCATCACCATATTGTTACTACGGCCTACTCTGACCGATCCAAGAGAATTGTCGGCACCGAACTCGAGGGTGATCACAGGTGTGTGGTAGTCGGAATTTGTGAAAATACCGTACGTTGTACGCGCAGAATCACGCGAAATGCGCCGATAGAGAAGTCTCATACGGTCATAAAGGTCGACAAAGTCGGAGCCCGACAATCGTCCAGTTTTGTCTTCGAGAAAAATTGGTAGCCCGTAGCGGAGGGCCATGATGAGCTGTATGGGCGCGACAACAGAAGGCGAGGTGGGGAGGGGAACGTTGCCTAACTTGGGCAAAGGTGGGGTAGGATGGGATAGTATCGCAACCGAGACAATCTCATTTTCAATGAATCCGATACGGTTTCTTACCTCCGTAAGTAGAATCGGTGAAGGTTGGCAGCTCAAAGGCCTCCAAAGATCTTATCTCGTGTGTCAGAGAAGCTAAAGGAATGACAATATATAGATTGCCACTCGAAGGCCCGGCCAAGGCTATGGCTCCTGTGAATAGACATGGGATTTCAATTCCGAGTTAGATAGCATTGCCCTGTGCTTCGGTTAAACCAGGGTTGAGCCAATCAGAAGCTGGCATTTGACAGTGTGATGTTTGCAAATCATCTCACACCTCTCTTTCAGATAGTTGGGCGGGGCCGGGGGTGCGCACATCTCGAAGAGGTTGAAGGCTGAAGTAGGCCCTCATGGTGATGAAACATCTCCATCTGGAGATGATATCCGTTTAAGATGCCGGGGATCATGAGGTCAACGTGTGGCTAGAGGCTTGGACTGGAGCAGAACTGAGGGACCGGAAATCAGTCACAAGAGTTTTGATTTAGACAATTTGAATTCCTATAAAAACAAATGCTGAACTCAATTGTCGGACGACTAACCATGGCCGCTCGGCGGTTATTTTAAACAATCCCAGTGAAAGGTGTTACAGGGATTTTTGCTATTTGTTCCTAATCAACTGTCGTATACTTATCTGGATGATGAAACCACCATCATTCCGATTATCGATATAGGTTTTTCTGAACTTTAAAAAAAATTAGATGCTCACCATTCAACGGGGAGCCTCCTCCCCGATGGAGTACTCCTGGCTGTTTTGGGAACAAAGCACCGGTGTCAGCGCCGCAGATGTAGCGATAATTTTAGGATCCAATCATGTCCTAGGCTAGCTGTGAACGGAGAAAATAATAAATACCCACGAATCATTATCAGGTTCGAAGACCTTTTTTTGCAGCTTTAAAAATCCCCCCAGAAAAGTTGGGCGCGAGAATTATTAATCAAAAAAGGTTCCTGGTGAACTTGAACATTTCCACTGAGTGACTGGCCTTCTTTCTCACTGAAGCAATTTAGAAGTCCGATGACATTGCACGTGGCTTTGAACAAGTTTAAATCACGTCACCAGTTTCAACAAGTCGCTTGTCAAGAAATCCGCTGTTACATTCAGTCCTCGCAAGGATTGAGCCTGAAAGTTTGTATATTTTATGGAACTGAACTAATACTTGAACTGGATCTGTCTCTGCCACTACTCGGCCGTCATCTCGAACCCCCCTTGGCAGTGACACTTTGACTGGCATATATATTATATATATATAAAGGTCGTTATGAACACCTCGAAAATCAGACTTACTAAAACATATCAAGTATGTAAATAATTAAATTCACTCAAAGTCTGGTCGCTGGCCTGGAAACAAGGCACTAGCTTGCTCCATGGCACAATCCGAAATTACTCAATCAAAACGCGCCGCCCTTCATTTCCGAAAGTCCAGGACCCCAGCCCAAGGGAAAAAAAATAATAGAGGGCAAACCCTTCCATTATGTAATTTAAATCTACAATCTCAACAGAAGGGCTACTCTTTTTAAATTTCTGGTTTTTATTTCCAAACTCCAATTGGAACATAGCTTTAGGTGGGTAGCATTCGGAGCTCATCATGATTTGTGTCGATTTCTCCTGACTCATAAGTTATTTATATATATATATATCGTTTGCTCCACCTAGAATAAGGCTCGAACAGGCCGTTTGTCTCTTCAGGACGTACAGAAAAGTCAGGTTTCCGGAATTTTTGGCCATGTCCCAATAAATATTGCCTTATTCCTATTTGCTCCTTGGGCTAAGATTTCGCTTCGTGGATACCGAGCTAAATTATCCTGGTTTTTCCTGCACATCACACTCTTACTCTGACATGACCCCTCTAGTCCCCTGCCATATATATTCTTCGAAATCTGCAATCCATTGCCAGAAATACCTATCCACAGCTATTGGAGAAGATTCATCTACTTACGAAAACTCGGGAGATGCCAGCCGACACTGATACGTACACTTGCGCAGTGTGAAACATAATCAATTCCTAAAAGAGCATTTGCTTCCCGAAATTAAAAAAAAAAAAAAAAGTATCTGAGAAAGGGGGTACATACATGATAGCACTCATGACCGTGATCCAACTCATGGGGGGTGACGCAGTGGTGCTCGTCTCGTACTCCACCCCATCAAGGCCGTAATACTTCCGCACCTAGGCCGGAGACTGGGAGGGACCTCTACACACCGAAATACGCAATTATTCATCTAGCCTGAATTTCCTTGAATTCCCATGCGTGAATTTAGTCATCGAAACGGTTTCGATTTTTATCACCGACGGTTTTTTCCCCCGTGTTGTGTTTGATCCCCCCAAAATTCAACAATGGATTTAAGAATAATATAATAAGGTCTTTATATTTAATACAAGATCTATCCGACATGAAAACAAGACCAGTGGCAGAGCAGACGACACACAAATACGGTTCAGTTCTCCTACCACAGCCTTCCAAATCTCTTACCTCTGTTCTGGAGACGAGCTTCCCCGTAAAGTGCTTGAATTGACGGTGAGCCCTTACCTTCTTGCAGAAGATTTACGACACCACTAGAATGGTTTTTGAATAACACCAAGTATGTGTTGGCTCTCATACGTCAAAAACAATTACCCTAAACCACATAAGGACAGGATTTCCTCCGCGACTTCATCATATTTTCTTCTGAGACATCCCACAACGAATCTGTTTCCCATGCTTATCCAGAATAACATTGTTATGTTCAGCATCACAAAAAATCAACCCACAGCCGAAATATCCCGCCATACGACAGCAATCTGGCGAACCATATTGGCTTCGTTGTCGCGAGATCACAAGGGTTCATTTTCGCGCCCTCCCCCACCCACCCCCCTTCCTCGTTTGTTGAGTTGTCTCGGTACCATGTTCCTCACAATTCGCCAAGCTCAAGCAGGAAGCATTGCCAAGATATATATGTATCCTTTGGCGAGTGTTCTGTTATCCCCCCCATCCAACATACCACAAGAACGACCGTCCATCTTTGGACTGAGAATGAGAACTAGGATATTTTTGGTCTGTATTATATACAGCGTCCATCGGTTCGAATTAACCTCATGGTGGTGGCTCTATTTCCTGATATTTATTTTTTTATACTTTGCTGCACAGCGTCACGAGTCGAATTCCGGTCGCCATCACTATCATCGAACTGGTATTAGTGTTGTGGCGTTCGGATGCTCATCGCCTGTACGGATTGTCACACTTTTTTTTTCCCAAGTAAGAGGCTGGAGTAATGAATATCCTCAGGAAACTATATTGGTGGGTTATTCCTTTTGACGACAGGTGACTCAAAAAACCCAAAAAAAAAACCAACAAAAAAAACAAAAAAAAAAGGTAGGGTAATATATCGATGTTTTCGGAAGACTTGCCTCATTGCATATATAACTTCAATTTGACTTGTGCTTCCTTCCACTAGAGACCAAAATGGGGAGCTTGCAGATCTTAGGATGAACTCAAAAGTATTTTTCGCATGTTCAACACGGTTCAGGGAACGGGTCCGTGTCCCATGACCACTGTTCTTCCTTTAATGATAGTAAGTGGGGAATAAGTGTGGTTAGGGCGATAATTTTTTTTTTTCTGTTCGCTACGATGGTCAGGAGGTTCGAGCCCTCTTTTTCAAAGCTTCCATTCTCTCATTCAGTCTTGCATCAACTATCTTATGTGTTTTCAAAACCCCTGCCTCCATGTTCGTTCCTTTTATCCCCCTCCCTATACCGTGATTGTTGCTTATGATCTCTCCCAACAACATGTCAAGCTGCAGCCTGGCTTTTGGTCAAGACCCAAGCGCTTGATGTACGCACCACTATGGTCTTTTCGATTTTTCGCCCCAGGTTCTCAAGCTTTTTCTTTTTCTTTTTTTTTAGAGTTGTTCATGAGACCCATTCGCCAGGGAAACCCACCGACAACGCGGCATGCCTTGGTCGCCTTGGAAGCGATCGGCGCTTATGGAGCCAAAGTGTTTTCTAAACACTCTTAAGATGTCTTCTCTCCTACAGATGGGTGGATTTATAGTATCTTATGGGTCACCGTCAAAAGAGGAGGGGTTGATGTTTTGTTTCATTGAGGTAAAGTGTCAGCTGAAGTTGACCCATTGTGCAATTATTTATTTCTAATCTAACTTACTGTCAGGGATGGCTTGCTCTTCATCGGATTTGACAAACCTGGAAACACAAATACATTGATGGGTTGCAACACGTGTGCGTACCTACGGACCTGAGGCACGTGTGTCGGTGGAGGGGAAACGCAGCGCTGGACATGCCAAGCGCTCGCTCCGACCACTATATTTTCGAGGCTAAGGAATACATCGAAAATTTGTAGAGATACTATCAGTTCCCTGTACATCAGCTGGAACCTTCCCCCCCTGTCGTCCATCAGTTTGCCGTCAAAACTTTGCACATGTATTGTTTTTGCTGTGCAATGCCGTAACTGGGAGGTGAGGTCACGCCTCTTTGTCGTGACGGAGCTTCAATCACGAATCACGTCCGCCCCTGAGGAGCTCCAAAATGTCCTGATCATCGGGATGTTGTGACAGATGCCGATAATTAAGAAATACGCCTCTGTGACTAATACTATGAGAGGACGTGATTGATAAGAGATTTTATAATTAGGAGACTCTGGATGTGAGTGTTAAGTGGACGCGGGAGGAGTTTGAACAAGCGATCAGGTCAGCTCGTGTGAAGGGGTTAAGCGAGCAAGTGCAGAAGAGTCTTTCATTGGACTCGAATAAACAAATGTTTAAGTTCAAGCAAATTGCGCTTCGCTTACTTATTGCAGATAACAAGGTCCTAGGTTCTTCCGAGTCATTTATTTTGTTGGATGCACGGGCCTGTCAACGTTAAGTGACATTTGTCATGTGACTGGAAATATCCGGAGTTTGGCTTGTTTTGGGGGCTCGTGCTTGAACTGAACGTCGTCTCACTTGCCAACCCAGGTTGCCCCGCTTTCCCCTCTACAAATGAGCAAAAAGGGTGCAAAAAATACAAAGGAGGTTCGCCAGTATGCTATAGGTGACACTGTGCTCGGAAAAGTACGCGGTTATCCACCTTGGCCAGGCGTGGTGAGTTCCCAAAGTCGCGTTGTAAACTGACAAATGGCTCAACCTTTTTTTTTTTTTTTTTTTTTTTTTTTTGGTCCGTTTTTTTTTTTTTTTTTTGGTGGATG